>JGI12269J14319_10000631_pt1 | contig 33989 bp, 30 predicted proteins | sample PeaSoiSIISIP2007_FD_14319 | JGI IMG/M metagenome (IMG submission 14319)
TCGTGTGGCCGCGGCGGGCCGCCGGCCACGACAGCGACGTCACGGACAACCTCCTGCGCGACGTGGTGCTCCCGACCGGGCTGGTGGACGTCAAGGTGGCCGCCGTGGGCGAGGACTGGTCGGGGCTGCGCGTCGTGTGGCGCCGCGAGGTGCGGGCCGGCATGGCTGACCGGTCCCGGGGCTGACCGGTCCCGGGGCTGACGGGCGCCGGACCACGCCTCGGAGGTGGCCCGACATGGTGCCGGGCGCGGCCAGTACGGTGACAAGCCGTGAGTGTGGACGTGCGGACCCGGCTCGACGCCGACATCGAGACCCTCGATCCGGCCTGGTTCTTCGGTGCGGAGCTGCCTGACGCCTTCGAGGCCGCTGACGCGCTCCTCACCGAAGCCCGCGCCGTGCTCCGGCTCCCGCCGCTGGTGGTCGAGGTCGACGGGGAGAGCTGGACTCTGCAGGGGGAGAACGCCGGCATCGTCGTACGGCGCGGCGCGACGGCCGAGGACGGCGCCCTGGTCCTGAAGCTCGATGCCTCGCAGCTGACAGACCTCGTGACGGACCAGGTCACGCCGATGGGGTGGTTCTCGAGCGGGTCTCTCGCGCTGACGGGCCGCCTCGAGCGGCTCCTCGACTGGTGGCTCGTGCTGCGCGGTGCGCTCGACGGGGTGGCCCCCCACGTGGCAGGGGAGATGGACTTCCATGACGGCGGGGGTGCCCCGCTGGACCTCAGGCGCCGGTTCGACTGGGACGACGCCGACGAGGACATGGACCGGTTCCTCGGCCAGGCCGGGTTCCTGCATGTCGCCGGCGTGTTCAGTCCCGAGGAGATGGCGGCCGTCTCCGCCGACATGGACCGGGCTGCCCCCACCTACGCCCCCGGCGACGGGCGGTCGTGGTGGGCCCGCACCGGCGACGGGGTTGACCGCCTGGTGCGGATGCAGGGCTTCGACGCCATGTCCGACACCGCCGCGTCCCTCGTCTCCGACGGGCGCCTGGCGCGTCTCGGTGCTCTCACCGGCGACGGCCACCAGTGGGGTGCGATGGACTCCAACGCCCTCGAGGCACTCGTGAAGCCGATCGGCATTGTGCAGGGGATCTCCGATGTCCCCTGGCACAAGGACTGCTCCCTGGGCCGCCACAGCTACGAGTGCTGTTCCCTGACCGTCGGTATCTCGGTCACCGGCGCCGATGTGACCTCGGGCCAGCTCCGGGTGGTGGCGGGAAGCCACCGGGCGCTCGTGTGGCCCGCCTTCCTGCGCCGTGACAACACTCTCCCGGTCCTCGACCTGCCCACCGAGACGGGCGACGTGACGGTGCACCTCAGCTGCACGCTGCACATGGCCCAACCCCCGGTCGAACGTGAGCGGAGGGTGATGTACACCGGATTCCGCTTGCCGCCGCTGCGACCCGACGCTGCCGAAGCGGCGCAACGGCGCCTCCGGGATGTGCGTGAGACCGCCGCCACGACGGTGTCGCAACCCCCGAGCACCGTGCGCGGCTAGCGCCGCTTCTTCTCTCGGATATGCGCCGCACGGCCGGCGCCGCTGTCGCCGGTTTCGTGGGCATGGCTCTGGTCGTGCTCGGTGCGTCGTTGCCGAGCTCGCCCTTCACGTCGAAGCTCTCCGGCTCGTGGATCTTCGGCATCCCCGCCTCCGCCTCGACCCCATCACCACACGAGTTGCTCGGGATCGCTGTCGTCTACGGCGGCATGCTCGTGCTGCTGTGCGGGTGGTACTGCCTGGTGACGTTCCCCGGCGACGACCCCGGGCACCTGCGCCGGCTCTCCGGCGTCTTCGCCCTCTGGGTCGCGCCCCTCGTCGTCGCCCCACCGTTGTTCAGTCGCGACGTCTACACCTACGGCGCCGAGGGCCGGCTCGTGTCCCGGGGCATCGATCCCTACACCCACGGTCTGTCGGCGGTGGGGACGTCGCGGTTCTACGCGTTGGCCGATCCGCTGTGGCGACACGCCCACGCGCCGTACGGACCGGTGTTCTTCGACATCGCCAGGGCCAACGCCAAGGTGTCGGGGACCGTCTTTGCCACCTTGGAGGGATATCGGCTCGTGGCCCTCCTCGGCGTGGTGCTCATCGCCGTGGCGGTGCCGAGCCTGGCCCGCTCCTTCGGTCGCGACGCGGACGTCGCCTTCACGCTCGCCGTGCTCAATCCTCTCGTCATGGTGTCGCTCATCGGCGCGATGCACAACGACGCCATCATGCTCGGGCTCCTCGTGGCGGGCATCGCCCTGGCCCGCCGCGGCCATCCGCTGCCCGGAATCGTGTTGTGCGCCGTCGGGGCCGAGGTCAAGGTCCCGGCTCTCCTCGGGGTCGTCTTCATCGGTTGGGAGTGGGCCGGCGCCCACGCGTCGCCACGCCGGCGCGCCCGGCATGTCGCCGGGTCCCTCGTCGTCGCCGTAGCGGTGATGGCAGCGGTCTCCGAGGCGTCGGGGCTCGGCTGGGCCTGGCTCTGGAATCTCTCGGACCCGGGGAAGGTGAACTCGTGGCTCGATCCGGCCACGGCGCTGGGACTGGCGATCGCCCACCTCGCCCACGGCGTCGGTGCCGGCGCCTCCACCCATGGGCTCGTCGAGGCGGCGCGCGCCGGGGCGCTGCTCGTCGCGGCGGTGATCGTCGTTGTCCTGGTGGTGCGGACCGATCGCTACGGATTGCCGAGAGCGCTCGGGTGGAGCCTGCTGGTCGTCGTCTTCCTCGGGCCCATCGTGTGGCCCTGGTACGAGACGTGGGGGCTCGTGTTCTTGGCCCTGGCCGCCGACGCGTGGTCGAGACGGGCCGTGCTGGTGCTCTCGGCGGTGGGGTGCTTCGCCACCGTGCCCGCCCACGTGCACGCCACCACCGCCGACGTCGTCGTGGCCGTGGTGGGACTGGCCGCGGTGGCAGCGGGAGCGGCGTTCTCGCTGCGTCGGGTCCGCCGGGCCGCGCTGGTCGGCTCGATGGACCGGCGCTGACCCCACCGGGTCGTCGTCATGGCGCCGCGGCGGAGCTGGACTGAAGGGCCCCGACCCCGAGGTCGAAGTGTTGACCCGATGTTGGGGCCGGGGTGGACGCCGATTGATCCCCCAGGAGGACGCTGGTCGAGTTGCCCGAGGGGGCAGGATCCGGGCGACGCACCCGTGATCCGCCCGGCTCACGCTCGGCACCGGGTCGGGGGTCCGGTGCCGAGCGACCCGGGTTCGCTCAGCCCGGCTCGCTCAGCCTTCGCTCAGATGGTTCCGCCGCGCCGGCTCTCCACCGTCACGCCGATCACCGCCGACACCACCAGGGCGGCACCGGGGGCGATGAGCCACAGTCCGAACACGATGGAGAGCACCATCAGGAACAGGCCCATGCCGAGCACGAAGGGCCAGATGCTCGAAGAAGGGAACGCGCCGATGACGCCGGCGCCGTCCTCCAGCGTGGCGTCGGTGCGGTCCTCAGGGCGCGGCTTCATGCGAAGCGACCACCACAGGTAGTAGCTCCCGGGCAGGAACCCCAGGATGGTGGTGCCCACGAGCATCACGAAGCCCCCCTGCTCGTAGGCCGTGAACCAGTAGAAGAGGCCGACGACGCCGAAGAAGGCGGCCACCCCGAGCAGGAACAGTGCTTCGATGCGCACGATAGATCCCTATTCCTTGTCGCCGGTGTCGGCGCCTACTCCGGTGGCCGTGCCGGCCAGCTGTCCGTGCCCGTTTCCGTGCCCGTTGCTGGCGGCACCGCCGTGGGTAATCGTCCGGGCGTCGGGATGGTTGTAGTCCCACACCGGTCGTTCGGAACGGATGGGGGGGAGCCTCTCGAAGTTGTGGTGCACGGGCGGTGAGGCGGCGAACCACTCCAGGGTGTGCGCGTCCCACGGGTTGTCCCCGGCGGGGATGGGCTTGCGCCACGACACCCAGAGGTTCACGAGCAGGAACACGAACGAGATGCCGATGACGTAGGCGCCGATCGTCGACACGACGTTCAGCGCCTGCCAGCCCAGGTTGGCCGGGTACGACGCCACCCGTCTCGGCATGCCCCACAGGCCGAGGATGTACTGGGGGATGAACGTCGCCCAGAAGCCGATGGTGAGTAACCAGAAATGGGTCTTGCCCATCCATTCCCGGTACATGCGCCCGAAGAACTTCGGGTACCAGTAGTAGAGCCCGGCGAATCCCGCGTACACGGCGGTCCCGAACAGCACCTGGTGGAAGTGGGCCACCACGAAGTACGTGTCGTGGGTGGCGAAGTCGATGGGCGGCGACGCCAACATGACCCCGGTGAGGCCGCCCATCAAGAAGGCGAACAGGAACCCGATGCAGAACAGCATGGGCGTCGTGAAGGTCAGTTGCCCCCGCCACATGGTGCCGATCCAGTTGAAGAACTTGATGCCGGTGGGCACGGCGATGAGCAGGGACAACAACGAGAAGAAGGGGAGGAGTACCACGCCGGTGGTGAACATGTGGTGCGCCCACACCCCAGTGGAGAGGGCCGCGATCGCCATGGTGGCGAAGACCATGCCCTTGTAGCCGAAGAGCGGCTTCTTGGAGAAGACGGGGATGACGTCGGTGACGATGCCGAAATAGGGCAGCGCCAGGATGTAGACCTCGGGATGGCCGAAGAACCAGAAGAGGTTCTGATAGAGCACCGGCACCCCGCCACCGGCGGTGGAATAGATATGGGTCCCGAAGTGGCGGTCGGCGAACAACAGGACCATCGCCGCGGTGAGGATGGGGAAGGCGATCAGGATCAGGATGGCGGTGACCAGCATGTTCCAGGTGAAGATGGGGAGCCGGAACATGGTCATGCCCGGTGCCCGCAGATAGAACGTGGTGGTGACCAGGTTCACGGCCGTGAAGATGGCCGAGAATCCCGTCAGTGCGATCCCGAGGATCCACAGGTCGGGAGCCGAACCGGGCGAGTACTGCACCAACGACAACGGCGCGTAGGCGACCCACCCGTAGGCGGCGGCTCCCCCGGCGACGAGGAAGCCCAGGAGCATGGTGATCGAGCCGCCGAGGTAGAGCCAGTACGACAGGGCGTTGAGCCGTGGGAACGCCATGTCGGGGGCGCCGACCTGCAGGGGGAGGATGTAGTTGGCGAGGCCACCGAAGGCGAAGGGCCCGGCGAAGAGATACAGCATCAGGCTGCCGTGCATGGTGAACAGCGCGTTGTACTGCTGGAAGCTCAGGAAAGAGCTGCTCGGTGACGACAGTTGGGTCCGCAGCAGCAGCGCCATGATCCCGGCCAGGAAGAACATGATGAGCGAGGTCACCATGTAGTTCATGCCGATCAGCTTGTGGTCGGTGCTGGTGAGCCACTTGAGCAGCCCCGTGGGCCCCTCGTGGTGCTCGTGCTCGTGCTCGTGGGTGACCGGGCGGTCAGCGAGAACGGTCATGCTGCCGCCTTCGTGCTCGAGTTGGACGCGGAGACGGTCGAGGCCGCCTTGGCCAGGCTCTGCTGGGAGCTCAGCCACGCCCGGAACTGGTTGGGGGGTAGCGCCACGACGTGGAAGAACATGAGCGAGTGGTACAGCCCGCACAGCTGGGTGCACTGGGCCCGGTAGATGCCGGCGTGCTCCACGGTGAGGTCGAAGACGTTGGTGACGCCGGGCTGGGCGTACCGGCTGAAGTTGAACTGGGGCACGTAGAAGCCGTGGATGACGTCCTGGGAGTCGAGCGTGATCCGCGTCGTCTCACCGGCCGGCACCACCAGGCCGGGGCCCAGGCAGTCGACGGCCGGGGCGCACGGCGCCCCGTTGAGCCCCACGGGGTCGGGATCCTCGGTGGTGACGCCCGTCACGTCCACCTGGCCCGGGTACTGGTACCGCCAGCCCCATTGGAACGCGGTGACGTGGACCTTCAGCGCCGGGGTGGGGCTCACGGCGTCGACCTGGTTCTCGGTGTAGACGGTGAAGCCGAACAGGGTGAGCACCATGACGACCGGGATCACGATGTAGGTGATCTCGATGCCGAGGTGGTACTGGAACTGGCGCGGCATCTCGTCGGAGCGCTTGCGGTACCGGATGACCGACCACACGATGAGCCCGCCTACGACGACCAGGACGAAGATGGCCGCGAGCATCGTCCCGATCCACAGCAGGGACTCGTCGTGGCCCTGCTTGGTCGACCCGCGATAGCCGTAGAAGGTGGGGAGTTGACAGCCTCCGAGGATGACCGGCAGGGCCGTCGCGGCGGCGAGCCCGATGGCCCGACGACGCCGCCGTGACGCGACCGTGCTGCTCGATTCGCCGTCGCGGGGGCTCACGGCGACGACACTAGCCAACGGTGATCCGCGAGTAGTAGTTGGCGCGCGCCGCCTCAGTCGGGGTGTCCGGCCCGTCCCGCCGACTCCCGGGCGGTCCAGGTGAACACCCCTTTCGCCATGGTCGAGGTGGCCGTCTCCGACAGCCGGGCGAAGACCGCGGCGCGCGCCCGGTGCACCCCGGGGTCCGACGGCGCCGCCAGTGCCGCCAGCTCGGCCAGATGCCCCGCCAGCCGCAGGGAGAGGGCCGGATCGGTGCCCTCGGCGGGCGACTCCACCAGGGCCAGCGCCCGGTCGGCCAGGACGCCGGCCCCCCCGGCCAGGGCGGCGAGCTCCCCGGCCAGGGCCGACTCGGGTGCCGGCTTGAGCGACGACGGGTTCCCGTCCCACCATCCCCCGTAGAGGCGCCACACATTGCGGACCACGAACTCGGGCTCGTCGTACACGGGCCGCAGGTAGGGACGCTCCGAGAGATGGGCGGGGGCCACCACGGTGTGCAGCACCTCGTCGAGGCGGGCGCCCGCGTTCATGAGCTCGATGGTCTGGTCGACGAGCGAGTCGAGGAGATCGGCGGTGTCGGTGAGGGCCTGGCGGACGCGCGCCGCACCCACGACCGGGAAGCCGTGCCCCGGGAGCAGGACCTCGGGCTCGAGACGGACCATCTCGCGCAGCGCGGCGGCCCACTCGCGGGGATAGCGCTGCACCTTCTGGGGGTTGCCGGCGTTGGGCGACGCCCAGATGAAGAGGTCGCCACAGCACAGCACACGCGGTGTGGCCAGCCAGGTCCAGGTGTGGTCGTCGGTCTCGCCCCGGGCATGGTGGAGTTGAAGGTCGACCCCACCGACCTCGAGCGCGAGTTGCCGCGCGTAGGTACGGTCCGGGTAGCGGTACTCGGTGGGCCAGCGGAACCCGGGCACACCGAATTGCCGTTGGTTGATGATCTCGTTGTAACCGGCGGTCACGACGTAGCGGTCGAAGCGCGCCGGCACACCGTCGTGCGACACGACCACCGGAGCAGGCCAACCGTTGGCCGACGACTCCTCCTCCCACACTCCCACGCCGAACACGTGGTCGATGTGGCCGTGCGAGTAGATGGCGGTGTTGAGACGGAGGGCGGACCACCCCCGCAAGGCGTCGTGGACGGCCTGGGCCACGAACTGCGAGCCCGTGTCGACCAGCACGAGCCCGTCTCCGGTGGCGATGGCCGACACATTGGCGAAGCTGGGGACGAACGACACCCCCTCGGCGACCTCGGCCACCCCGCCCATGTAGCCGCCCACGGGGTGGATCTCCACGATGTCGATGGCGCCGCGCCACAGCTTGTCGGCGAGCTCGAGGACGTCGTCGGCCATCGGACCTCCGGGTGTGGATGAAAAGGGCGGCGCCCGGCGTCGAAGCCTACGGGCCAGGGCGCGGGCGGGCTCAGCCCGGCGGCTTGCGCCAGGTGCGTTGGATCCGCGCCGCGTGCCGGCCCGCCTGGCGCGCCCCGCCGCGCAGCTTCTCCTCGGCCTCCGGCAGCCGGCGTGCCGAGCGGCGGGCGAGGATGCCGAGCCCGCGTAGGACCACCGCCCCTGTCGCCGGCGGGCCCGCGCCGTGCCCCGTGCCTCGTGCCGTTATCCCGAGCGCGCTGGTGTTGTTGCTGACCGGGTCGGCGCTCACCGTGACGCCGCCGACCGTGCTGTTGCGGACCGTGACGCCGTCACCGACCAGCGTTCCGCCGCCCGAGGGGGCGGGGGGCCGGCTGTAGCGAGTCAACGTCGACAGGCGCAGCCACGCCAGCGCGGCGACCTCTACCGCAGCGATGCCGGTGATGTCGGGTCGAAGCGCCGGGAGGATGGGTGCCGCCGCGACGGCGACCGCGACGACGACGTCGAGCGTGGCATGGAGCCTCGGGCCGCACACCCTCGCCAACCCGAGCGGGGCGCGGGCCGTGACGGCCAACAGGGCGAAGGCGCCCGCTGCCACCAGCAGCAGGCCACTGTGGCGGATGTGGATCGACAGCCCCGCCAGGGCACCCGCGACCAGGTATTCGAGGAGCTGATGTGCGAGGAACGGGATCGGCCGTGGCCGAGGAGCGCGCCTGCGCCTCGGGTCGGGGCCGGGGGAGCCGGCGGTGATCGGAGCGCTACCCCGAAGCCGCGGACGGCTTGTCGCTGTCCTTGGCGGTGGTGCTGTCACCGGAGGCCGCCGTGTCGGCGTCGGCGTCGGTGCCGTCGCCCTTCTTGCCCTCGGCGAGGCCCTTCTTGAATTCCGACTGCGCTGATCCCAACGACCTGGCCAGCTTGGGAAGCTGGCTGCTGCCGAAGACGAGCACCACCACCACCAGGATGATGATGATCCCCCACTCGCTCTCGAGTACTCCGACCATGGGCATCTCGTTTCTGTGACCGCCGCTCAACGAGCAGAGTCTTCTCCGCCAAGGTTAGACCTTCGGCTATCGGCGAGGACAGCGCTGTCACCGGTGGGTTCCGGCCGGCGCAGGCTCAGCCGGCCAGGAACACCCCCATGACCAGGGCGGCGATCGACGACACCGCGGTCACGGCACCCCAGATGGCGAGGCCGCGCTTGGTGGCGGCGCGGGTGTGGAGCCAGGCGGCCAGGCCGGCGAGCGCCACGACCACGATCTTGACCACCAACACGATCACCCAGGAGTGGGGTTGCCCGGCGTGGACGGCGGAGACGTTCCACAGCCCGGTGACGACGAGGACGGCGTAGGCCGGCCACTGCATGCGGCCGAAGGCGCGGCCCAGGGCCTTCGGCGCCCCTTCCCCGAGACTGCGGGCGGTGGGAACGAGCCCGGCGATCGTGATCTGTCCACCGACCCACACCGTGGCGGCCAGGACGTGCNACGAGAGGCGGATGCCGTCGAGCGCCGAAGAGAGGCCGCTGCTCATGGAGCCGGTGTCGGTGTCTTTCTGATGCGATGTCTGGGCGCGCTCGTCGGACTCCGGGCTACTTGCCCTGCCAGTTGGGCTTGCGCTTCTCGGCGAAGGCGACGGGGCCCTCCATGGCGTCGGCCGAGGAGAACACCGCTCCCACCGCTTCGGCATTGAGCTTCCAGCCCTCTTCCTCGGACACCCCCGCGGCACGCGCCATGACGTGCTTCGACCACCGAACCGCCAGAGGCGCGTTGTCGGCGATGACGCCTGCCAGTGCCAGGGTCTCGTCCATGAGCTGCGCGGCGGGGACGACGCGGTTGATCAGTCCCAGCTGCAGGGCCCGCGACGCGTCGATCGAATCGCCGGTGAGGGCGAGCTCGAGGGCGATGGCGAGGGGAAGCCGTTTGGGGAGCCGGATGAGGCCGCCGGCGCCGGCGACCAGCCCACGCTTGGCCTCGGGGATACCGAAGGTGGCGTGGTCGGCGGCGACCACGAGGTCGCACGAGAGCATGATCTCGCACCCGCCGGCCAGGGCCGCACCGTTGACCGCCGCGATGATCGGCTTGGGGAACTGGCGTTGCGTGATGCCGGCGAAGCCGCCCGATCCGCCCATGATGGCCCCCCCTTCGCCCGATGCGAAGGCCTTGAGGTCCATGCCGGCCGAGAAGGCCTTGTCACCGGCACCGGTGACGACGACGACGGTGCACCCGTCGTCCGTCTCGAGCTCGTCGAGTGCGGCGGACATGCCCACGCTCACCTCGCCGTTGATGGCGTTGCGCGCCTCGGGCCGGTTGATGGTGAGGATCTCGACGAGTCCTCGGCGCTCGCGCTCGACTGCGGGCATCGGTGCTCCTTTTCTCGGTCCGCCGAGTCTGACCGGGCCGGGACGGCGCCGCCACCCCGCCACGGTCGGCCGCCCCGGGCTCGGGGCGAGGCAGCAGGCGCGACTCAGGGCACCAGGCGGTAGCGGGGCGGCGTGCCCGAGACCTCGATGCGAGCGCCGACGAGGTCGCGCCCGGCCAGCTCCGCGAGCTCGCCCGGTGCCGCCGCCACCGCCATCTGGCGCCCGTCGGCCAAGCGGGCGATGGCGGGGGCGGCTGTCACCGAGCCGTCGGGTCCCATGACCGCCGTGGCCGCCACGACGACGGCGCCACCCTCCGTCTCGGTGGCCACGGGGACCGCGGCGGCGTCGATGTCTCGCTGCGCCCGTGCGGTGTCGCCCCGGCGCCAACCATGGGGTGGGGGTGATCCTCCGTAGACACCGACGGCGTGCTTGGTGGCGTACCAACCCATGGCGCTGACCAGTCCCGTCCCGCCGCGTTCGCGCAGGGCCTCGACCATGGTGGCGACGGCGTGGAGGGAGTAGTTGTTCCCGGGCCCACCGAAATAGGGGAGCCCCCCGGTGGTGGTGAGCCCCCGGGCGTCGTCGGGTGCGATCCCGAGGGCCTCGACGGCCATTTCCACCACGCACGGGAAGCACGAATAGAAGTCGAAGGCGCCCATGTCGTCGACCGCCACGTCGGCCGCTCCCATGGCGGCTGCCGCGGCGGCTCGCAGGCCCGTCGACGAACCGAGGTCGGGCCGCGCCGTCGGGAACCAGACGTCGGTGGCGTCGGCTCCCGACCAGCAGAACACGGCTCTCGCCGCGACGCCGGCGGCGCGCGCCGCCGCCAGGGAGGACACGAGCACGGCCGCGCCCTGGTTCACGTGCAGGATGGCGCACAGGCGTTTGGGGTAGGGCTCGGCGATGAGGCGGTTGTCGGCTGTGACCGAGGCCAGTTCCGACGGGGTGCGGACCTCGGTGAACCACGCGGCGCGCTGGGTGGCGGCCACGTCGGTGAACGGCGCCATGAGCCGCCCTAACGCGTCGCGCTGCTCGGCAGGGCTGCGGCCGGCCCGGTGTGCGATCACGCTCTCGAAGAGCGCGTACACGTGCACGGGGGCGACGAGCCCGACCTGGAGCTCGGCGTTACCGACCCCGACACGGTCGTCACCGACCACCTCGTCGGGGGCGAGCTCGTCGCCGACCACGTCCGCGTGGTCATGGTCCTGCGCTCCTCGGACCGACGCGGTGGCCTGTGCCTTGGCGGAGTGCTGGGCCTCTGCGCCGGCGATGAGAGCGACGTCGAGCTCCCCCGCCGCGATGGCGGCGGCAGCCCGACTGACGAGCCACTGCGGAGAGTTCCCCCCGATGGTCGTCACCTCGGTCCGCGCCGGTGTGAGACCCAGGCGTCGGGCCAGGAGGCGGGCGGGGGCCGGCCCCGTCTCCGACATGACGTTGACGACCGACACCTGCTGGACCCGGGCGCCGAGGCCCGGCACCGATTCGAGACATTCCTGGGCAGCCCGCTCGGCGAGGTCGAGCGCGGAGACGGCCGTGGACCTGTCGATCGACTGCCCGGTGGCGACCACCACCGGGATCCTGGACTCGTCGAGCGCCACTGCCGAGATGCTCAGCGGGGAAGCAGGCCGTTGAGCAGCAGCGACACCACGAAATCGGCGGCGACTTCGGCGGGGAGACCGTCGTCGGTGACGAGCCGCCGGTGCGCGATCTGCCCGACGAGCGCGGCCACCGAGCACGCCACCATGCGCGGCGGTGCCTCGACGATGAGGCCACGTCCCTGGGCGTCGGCGACGATCGCTTCGATGTCACCGATGAACGCCTCGAAGATCCCGAACAGGTGTTGCTCGAACCGGTTACCGAGTGCGTAGGAGTCCCGGAACAACAGCTTCACCAGAGCCCGGTCGGACTCGAAGAACTCGAACGTGGTCCTGACCGCGGCCCGGAACGGCGCATCGGGCGAACCCCGTGCCGGGGTGACGAGCATCGCTTCGGTGACATGGTCACGCAGCGCCTGGCCCTCGGACTCGACCAGCGCGTGGAAGAGGGCTTCTTTGGAGTCGAAGTACCAGTAGATCGACCCGTAGGAGAGCTTGGCTGCCTTGGCGATGTCGGCGATCGTGGTGGCGTGATAGCCCTTGCGGGCGAACACCTTCTTGGCGGCGGCGAGGATGTCGGTCCGGCGCCCCTGCTTCTCCGTGTCGCTCACGGCGCGCCGTACCGCACGGGCCGGACGTGCCGTGTTGGTGGGTACCGGGGGAGCGCCCGCCATGCGGGTCAAGCTAGCAAACTGATCAATCAGTCAACGAGGCCGACGCACTCGGTTGTCGGGTCGAGGCGCGTCTCTTGCGGCGAGCTACCCGGTGGCGAAACGCTCGGGGTCGACGGCGATGAAGAGTCCCTCGCCGTGGGCGATGTGGGCCGTGCCGTGGTGCGCGTCGGCTTCGATCCGGAGCTTGCGTCCGTGGTGCGAGTGCAGCTTGGCGCGCAGCTCGATCTCGACCCCCAGCGGAGTGGGTGCACGGTAGGTGACGGTCAACCGGCCGGTGTAGGCCGCGGTGGCGTTGATCGAGAGGACGAACCCCATCACCTCGTCGATGAGGGCGGCCATCACACCTCCGTGGGCGCGGCCCGGAGCACCCTCGAAGGCGGGACCGAGTGTTGCCCGCAACACGGCGACGTCACCGTCGCGGGTCATGTCCGCCGCCAGGCCGAGGGGGTTGGCCTTGCCCGTGACGATGCCGTCGGGAAACTTGATCCGTCCACTGCCGTCGGGCGGAGGGAGGACGAAGACCGAATCGACCATGTCGAGCGTGGCCCGGATGCGGTCCGGCGTGGCCTCGACCTCGGCCAACAGGGCCCGGGCCTGTGCGGTCACGCGGCCGAACAATTCGTCACCGACCTCGTGGGCCACGATGGCGTTGCCGAGGCGCCGCAGCACGGCGGCAGCATCGAGGCGGGCCGCGAGCGCCGCCTTGTCGCGCTCGGTGGATGTGATGAGCGGCGCCGTGTCGGTGTCGTCGGGGGTGGCGCTTCTGGCCGCCTCGTCGGCGGTGGTCAACTGTGCTTCACGTCCGCCCAGGCGACGTCTTTGTCGACCTCGATGTCACGGGGGAGGCCCAAGATCCGCTCGGCCATCTGGTTGCGCAGGACCTCGGAGGTCCCGCCCTCGATGGTATTGGCCCGTGCCCTCAGGAACGTCATGGCGCGGGCCTCGGTCCGGGTGTCACCGGGCATCCATGCCGTGGCGGAGACGCCGTTGGCGTCCACGGCGAAGTTCGAGCGTCGCTGGTTGTACTCGGCGTTGAACACCTTGTTGACCGATCCTTCCGGGCCCGGCTGCTGGCCGCGCAGGCGCGCCGAGTTGGCGCGGAACGCCGTGATCTCCTTCACCTCGGACTCGATGTAGAACTGCGCCAGCCGCTGACGGACGCGAGGGTCGGTGCGGTCCGGGATCCCCTCGAGGTAGGACTGCCACGGGTCGCGCCGGACACCACCGGTGAACGAGACCGGATCGAGCGAGATGCCCGCCAGCGCCACCCGCTCGTTCATGAGCGTCGTGCGCGCGCACCGCCAACCGTCACCCACGTCGCCGACGCGATTGGCGTCGGGAATGCGCACATCGGACAGGAACACCTCGTTGAACTCCGACGATCCCGTCATCTGCTTCAGAGGGCGGACCTCCACGCCGGGGGACTTCATGTCCAGGATGAAGTAACTGAGCCCCTCGTGCTTGGGGACGTCGGGGTCGGTGCGGGCGAGCAGCATCCCGAACTTTGCGAACTGGGCGATGGTGGTCCACACCTTCTGCCCGTTCACGATCCATTCGTCCCCGTCGCGCACCGCCCGTGTCGACAGCGACGCCAGGTCCGATCCCGAGCCGGGCTCGCTGAAGAGCTGGCACCAGATCTCCTCGGCGGAGAGGATCTTGCGCAGGTACCGCTCCTTCTGGGCCTGTGTCCCGTGCGCGATCAGCGTGGGGCCGGCCAGGCCCACCCCGAGGAGGTTGATCGAGACGGTCGGGAGCCGGTAGTGGACGAGCTCGGACCGGATGACGGTCTGCATCCACACCTCGCCCGACAGACCCCCAAATTCCTGGGGCCACAGCGGCGCCGCGTAGGGACTGCGCCCGATCGTGCCCTGCCACGTGAAGGGGTTGAAGCCGCTCGCCGTCTTGAGCGCCTCGAGCTTCTCGTCGTCGGCGGTGTCGGCCGCTTCCATCCATCCCGCCGGCAGGTTGTCGTGGAGCCACGAGCGGAACCCGGCGCGAAACTCCTGTTGTTCGGGAGTGTCCTCGTTCGTCCAGCGCATCGGCTGTGCCTCCTAGGTGCTCCGGCGCGGGGCTCGTCCCACCGTGTCGCCGAAATGATCCACCGCATCGGAAACGCTCAGCTGGCGGTCAGTGGGCCCCGGGTCAGTGTACGGGGGAGGCGCTGACCCCCACCAACGGTGTGGGGCGCCCGACTTCCACCCGACCGACCCTGTGGTGTAGTGCCTAACGAACGAGATGGATCGCCGGTCCCGTGCCGCCGCCGGCCATCGGCGGGTGGACGGGCTCGGACCCCTCGGCCGCGAGCAGTTCCCGGCGTCGCTCCATGACGTCGGCGACGAACGCTCGTCCGCGCCGGAGGTGGCGCAGGATGTCGCCCTGGCCCTGGGGGCGCGGCAACATCCACGAATGACCGCCGGGGACCCAGACGATGTCGATGCCGGTGAGCTCGGCGAACTCGCGCGCCGTGTCGGGGCTCACGATCCGGTCGAAGCATCCCCACACGGGGAGGATCGGCATGCCGCCGGCGACGATGCGCTTCACCTCGGGCCGCAGGTCCATCGCCATCAGCATCGACCCCACCGGCAAGGTACGACCCATGGATCGCAGGTTGCGTCTGGCGTCGGGCCACAACCCGCGCAGCGTCGACGCCAGCCGTCGTCCGATGAAGAGGTCGGGCGTGTCCAGCACGGCGGCGACGAGGAGGTCGGCCACACCGGCCATGTCGGGCAGAACGGGAGCGAGCAGCGACACGAGCACGCCGCTTCGCTGCTTCCAGCCCGGCGTTGCCGCGCCGTCGCGGTACACGATGCCGAGGACGCGCTCGGGATGGGTGTCGGCGAACTGCACGGCGACGGCACCACCCATGGAGTGCCCGAGCAGCACGGCGCGCTTTGCCCCTACCTCGTCGAGGAGATGGCCGACCACCGCCGAGATCTCCCCGATGGTGACGCGCTCCCACGGCATAGGGTCACTGCCGGCGAATCCCGGCAGGCTGGGGTTGAGCACGCGCCAGCCCAGGGCCTCGGCGAGGTTGCTGCTCTCCCTCCAGTACATCCCGCCCCCGGCGAAGTACCCGTGGAGGTTGACGGCCCAGACGGGTTCGCTCCCCGGGCCTTCGGGACCGTGCGCCGTCCTGTTGTCGGACAGGGCGTAGCGCACGCGTCGGCCGTCGACCATGAGCTTGTGCGGGATCATGCGCACCGGTCGTCGCGACCCGAGTGCAGGGCCCGGTACGGGCACGGGCGCGGCTCGGTCCCGATCGGTGCGACGACGCGAAGGGAGCGCAGAAGCTTGCATGATGCTGTGATGACCCTACCTCAGCGCGGCCCGCAACCAGCGGTACGTGGTTTGCCGGGCACGCACCGTCGTACGTCTGGGACCTGCGGTTTTGTCCCGCCGGCTCGTCCGCCACCTAGCCTCGCCTGTTGTGTCCAAGCCCCGATCGAAAGTGCGCCGCGGCGCGGCCCAGGTTCGGGTCACGGCCCATGCCGTGCACCATCTGGGGCTGCGCACCGTGGGTCTCATCCTGGCCAATTCGGCGCGCCGCCATGTCGAGCGGACCCGTTGGGGCTCGGCGTCGCGTGCCGAGGCACCCCCGGTGTCACCGGGCCGCTTGGAGCGCGTCGAGGTGTGGAACCCCCAACCCGGCACCGCGTTGTTCCACTTCGAACGCGCCCGGCTCGAGGTGGCGTTCCTCGCCTCCGACGTCGTGCGCGTGTCGTGGGGGCCGGGCCCCGCTGCGGAGCCCTATGCCGTCGAGGCGGGCGTCTCGTGGCCGGTCCCCGAGGTCCAGGCCCATCCCATCGACGTGCTGCGCGCCGATGGCGCCTGGGTGCTGCGCAGCGACGCACTCGAGGTCTCGGTCCTTCCCGATGGGTCCCTGCGCACGTCCCGACCGGGCACCACGCTGCTGCGCAGCGAGTCGGCGCCTTCGAGACGGGGCGCGGCGTGGGAACAGACGTTCTCGATGCGCGCCGGCGAGCGCATGTGCGGGCTCGGCGAACAGTCGGCGGGTATCGACCTGCGTGGCACGGACGTCATCTTGTGGAACACCGACCCGGGCGGTTCGTGGGGCCCCGGGAAGAGCCCGCTCTACCTCGGCGTCCCCGTCATCCTCTCCACCCACCGCGATGGCGACGTGCTCAGTTTCTACGAGAACTCGACACGCGCCTCGTTCCGGTTGGGCCGGGCCACCGACGAGCGCGCCACCGAGGAGCGCGCCACCGAGGAGCGCGCCACCGAGGGCGAGGCGACGGTGCATCTGGCCGGTGGGATCCTGCGTCGCTACCTGATCGCGGGACCGGTACCCCATCTCCTGGACCGCTACAGCGAGCTCACCGGGCGCCCGGCACTGCCACCGCGCTGGGCACTCGGATACCACCAGAGTCGCTGGGGATATCGGTGCGACGCCGATGTGCGTGCCATCACCGACGGGTTCGCGAAGCTCGGCGTCCCCCTCAGCGCCGTGCATCTCGACATCGACTACATGCGCGGCTTCCGGGTGTTCACGGTGGACCCCGACCGCTTCCCCGATCTGGGGCGCCTGGCCGCCCACGCGGCGGCCACGGGCGCCCGCCTGGTGACGATCGTCGACCCCGGCGTCAAGATCGACCCCGACTACGACGTGTACCGCGAAGGGCGGGACCAGCACCGGTTCTGCACCGACGCCCACGGGCACGTGGCCGAGGGCGTCGTGTGGCCCGGGCGCAGCGCCTTCCCTGATTTCACCGATCCCGGGACGAGAGCATGGTGGGCGGGGAAGTACCGCACCCTCACCGACCGGGGCGTCGCCGGCATCTGGCACGACATGAACGAGCCCACCTCGATCGCGCTGATCGGCGACCCCACGCTGCCCACCGCGACCCGCCATCGCTTCGACGGTCGCGGCGGCGACCACGCCGAAGGCCACAACCTCTACGGGCTGCTCATGAACCGCGCCGGCTTCGAGGGCCTGCGTACGGCGCGGCCCGAGCGGCGCCCCTTCATCGTGTCGCGCTCGGGCTGGGCCGGGATGCAGCGGTGGGCGTGGAACTGGACCGGGGACGTGTCCTCCACGTGGCAGTCGATGCGCCAGCAGATGGCCACCGTCATAGGGCTCGGCCTGTCGGGGATCCCGTACTCGGGGTCCGATATCGGTGGTTTCAGCGGCGTCCCCGACGACGAGCTGTACCTGCGTTGGTTACAGATGAGCGTGTTCATGCCGTACTGTCGCACGCACTCGGTGCGCGGTGTCCCACCCCGCGAGCCGTGGTGCTTCGGCGAGCCCACGCAACGGATCATCGCGGCGTGGATCCGGTTCCGGTACCGGCTCCTGCCGTATCTCTACACGCTGGCCCACCAGGCGTCCGAGACCGGTGCACCGCTGATGCGCCCCCTGTGGTGGCCGGGACCCGGCACCGGTCCTGACGTCGACGACGCCGGTCCTGATGTCGACGACGCCGGTCCTGACGTCGACGACGCCTTCCTGCTTGGTTACGCCCTGCTCGTCGCACCCGTCATCGAACCCGGAGCCCGCCATCGGGCCGTGGTGCTTCCGCCCGGGCGTTGGGCCAGTGTGTGGGGAGACCGCGGCGACGGGGACGCCACTGCCGAGGCGCCGCTGGAGCGGATCCCCGTGCTCGCCCGGGCCGGGTCGGTCGTCCCGCTCGACGACGGCTGGGCGGATGGGGACGGACCGTGCCACATAGACGGTGACGTCGTCCCGGCGGCGAGGCGCGTCGCCGGGGGGGCGCCCCTGACGCTCGATCACGCGCCTCGGCTCCTCGCCTTTCACTGTTGGCCCGACGCCGACGGCGCCGCCTCGGGCGTGTGCATCGACGATGCCGGTGACGGTGACGGTCCCATCCGACGCGACGTGCTACGCGTCGAGGGGGCGCGTCCCGGTGCCACGGCCAGCGTGACATGGGCGTGCTCGGGCGAGTTCCCGTCGCCGGCGATGGTGCGGGTGGTATTGCACGGGCTCAGCGCGGCGCGTGCCGTGGCCGACGGCACCGAGGTCGCGGTGTCGGGCCCGGGCGTCGAGTGCCCCCCATTTACGGAGTTGACGCTCGAGGGGTTGCGACCGGCGACCCCGCTCGGAGCCTGAGGAGCAGGGTGTGCGTCGCCGCGCCCGACGCCAGGACGAGCCCGGTCGTGCCCTTCTCCCTCCCGAAGAGGTCGAGTACGACGGTGTGATCCTGCGTCGACTCGCCGTCGAGCACGCCGCCGCGGTGTCGAAGGCGGCCACCGAGAGCCTCGAGCACCTCGGGCCTTGGATGCCCTGGGGCACGCCGGAGGGGACCTCGTACGAGACACAGCGCGAGCGGCTGCTCGGCCCCGCCACCCTGTGGAACTCGGGGAGCGGGTACGAGTACGGGATCTTCCTTCCCGACGGCACGTTGGTGGGTGGCTGCGGCCTGCACCGCCGGATCGGGCCGAGCGCCCTCGAGATCGGGTACTGGGTGCACGTGGGCCACACGCGCCGGGGCATCGCCACGGCGTGCGCGGGCGCGTTGACCACCGTCGGCTTCGGGTTGCGTGGCATCGAGCGCATGGAGATCCACTGCGACGAGGCCAACGTCGCCAGCGCGTCGGTGCCCCCGAAGCTGGGCTACCGGCTCACCGGACGCGTCGACCACGAACCCGAGGCCCCCGGCGAGGTGGGGTCGAGCCTGATCTGGGTGCTGTACCGCCGCGAGTGGGAGGCGCGTCACTCCCGCGGCTCCTCGTCCCTGCCCTAGATTCCCAGCCGTATTTCCCAGCCATAGATTGAGCCCATGGCCGACAACGACGCCGACACCGCCCCCGACCACCCCGAGCGCTCGGTACCGGCCCCGCTGACCGCGGCGGTGTTCCACGAGCTCCTCGACGAACTGCGGGCCCTGGAGAACCGCTTGTTCCTCGACGATGTCCCCCTCGACGAGCTCAGTGTCCTCGAGGGCTACAAGTGGATCTTCTCCATCCTGGCGGTCGGCCTCGACGCCCATGTGTGGGCCGACCCGGCGCGTCCGCGGTTTGTCGACATCGTCGGCCCGTACCGAAAGTGGGGCGGCGACAACGCCGATGCCTTCTACCAGTTCGCGCCGATCGATCCTGAGCGGACCTACGTGGTCACCGGGCGCAAGGGTGACGCCGACTATCTTTCGCTGACGGTCTACGGGGGGCCGTCGGACGGCCGGTGGTCCGAGCGCATCGTCGGCACGGTCAACGACCGGGCGCTCGATTTCTCCGACGACGGCTCCTTCTCCATCGTGTTGAGCCCCGAGCCTCACGACGGGGCGTGGGTGAAGCTCGAGCCCGACGCCGTGTGCGCCATCACCCGCGACTACCTCGCCGACCCGGTCACCGGTCGCCGGGCACAGTGGCACATCGAAGCCCTCGACCCTCCTGCCACCCGGCGCGAGGACGACGCCGATCTCGCCCGCCGGTTCCGGGCCACCCTCACGTGGGTACGGGACCAGGCCTCCATCGTGCCCATCGGGCTCGGGACGGCGAACACGGTCGACGAGCCCTACGGCGTGCCCAGCCAGACCTTCGGGTGGGCGGCCGGCGACGCCGCCTACGCCATGGGCTCCTACGAGCTCGCCGAAGACGAGGCGCTCGTCATCGAGGGCCGCTCCCCGGGTTGCGCGTTTTGGAACGTCTGTCTGTGGAACCAGTTCCTCCACACCTACGACTACGCCTATGAGCGCGTCACCATCAACGGCGACCAGGTTGTCCACGAGCCCGACGGCTCGTGGCGACTGGTGGTGGCGCGCCGCGATCCCGGCCATCCCAACTGGATCTCGACCGCCGGCCACACCCGGGGCCGGATCTGGTTCCGTTGGTTCCTTCCCGAGGCCACCCCGGCGCGCCCGGTGACGCGCGTCGTCCCCGTCACCGAGGTGGCCCGGTTGTCGCCGGCATGAGCCTCACCGCATGAGCTCCGGCTAGGGAGTCGTGTGCGGAGCCAGTGCGGTGACGGCTTCGTCCACCGTCGAGAAGATCCGGTTCCCGCCGATGCGGTCGAGCAACCCGCTGCGGGCCAGGTTCTGCGGCGCCCCTCCGATGCCGCGTGCCACGCCCACGACGATGTGGGACCGCCCGAGCTCGTCGACGAGAGCACGTACCGTCCGGGTGCCGGTGTAGTCGATGTCGGTGATGGCGTCGGCGTCGAGCACGAGGACTTGCGCAGGGGTCGGCGCGCTGGACAGGGCCTTGTGGATCTCGGCGTGGAACACCGCCGCGTTGGCGTAGTACACGGGCGCCAGCCACTGCACCACCACCACACCGGGGACGGGCACGGGCCGTTCGTGGTGCCTGAGTGGTTCCCAGCTCGTGGTGCCCGGGATCTTGCCGAGCACGTAGGAATGCGGGCGGGCCGAGCGCCAGGTGCGGTCGAGGATGGCCAGGCCGACGGCGACGCCGATGCCCTGCTCGACGCCGACGAACGCCACCGTGAGCAGGGTCACGATGGCGAGGCCGAACTCCCATCGGTCGAACCGCAACACCGACGCCAGCTGGCCCACGTGGAACAGGCGGGTGGCCACGAAGATGAGGATGGCCGCCAGGGTGGCCAGGGGTACATCCTTGAGCAGTCCGGCCGCGGGCACCACCAGCACCACACCGGCGGCCGCGGCCAGGCCGGCGAACTGGGTACGACCTCCCGCCGACGCCACCGCGCCGGTGCGGGCCGGGCTGGCATTGGCCGCGAACGCCCCGCTCAGACCGGCCAGGATGCTTCCCGCCCCCACCCCGACGAAGTCACGGTTCACGTCGAGGGGGTAGCCGCCCTGGTCGGCGAAAGCGCGGGTGGTGGCGGCGGTCTGGCTCAGGATGACCAGCGCCACCACCGCCGCGATGGGCAGCACCTGGCCCAGCGACGTGAGCGACAGGTCGTGGAGCCCGAAGTCCGGAGCACCGTGGGCGACGGTGCCAAGGACGGGGACGCCGTGGCTTCGCAGTCCGGCCGCGGCGACGACGACGGTCGAGCCCACCAAGCCGAACAGCGCGGCGGGGAGCTTGCGGTCGATGCGCTCCGCCACGGTGACGACGGCGAAGACGGCGACACCGATGCCCAGCGCCCACCCGTTGGCCTGGCCGAGGTGTCCGAAGACGGTGGCGACGCGGTGCACCGTCGTCCCCGACACCGGCGGCAGGGCGAAGAGGTCGGGGAGCTGGTGGACGACGATGATCACCGCCACCCCCGCCAGGAACCCGATGATGATGGGCGCCGACAGGAAGTCGGCGATCCAGCCCAGTCGCAACAGCCCTACCACCGCCACGATCACGCCGACGGTGACAGCCAGCAGCGACACGAGCGCCATGTAATGAGCAGAGCCGGTGGGCGCGATGTGGGCGACCCCGGCCGCGAACAGCGGCGCGATGGTGGAGTCGGCGCCCACCGACAGTTGGGGCGCCGAGCCCAGGAGGGCGAACGCCACGGTTCCGGCTATGAACACGTACAGCCCGGTGATGGGGGGCATCCCCGCCAGTCGCGAGGTGGCCAGTTGCTCGGGGACGGCGATGGCCAGGAGGGTGAGCCCGGCCAGCAAGTCGGGGGCGAGCCACCCCCGCTGGTAGCCGTGTAACGAAGTGAGGAGGGCCGGCATCCGGTGCCCCCGGCTCGCGGGGGGCGTCACCGTCGGGGTCGCCGTCATCGAGCCGTCATCGGGGCGCCGCCCGGGGTGAGACCGTCATCTCGGCGCCGTCATCGGTTCGGTTCCCCTTCCCGCCGTCGGGCGGCGGTCACGGATCGAGGTCGAGCCAGTGTCGCACGCTGGAGACGACGGTGACCTCGGGATGCGACCACACGAACCGCTCCACCCGGTCGAGGATCTCCTCCACGTGGTGGGCGTCGGGCGCCACGGTGCTGAACCCCAGGGCGGACCGCTGCCACAGGTCGTGGTACCCGACCTCCGACGCGGACACGCCGAAGCGCCGCCGGGACGTCTCGACGAGATGGCGGACCACGGCGCGCTTGGCCTTGAGAGAGTCGCTCGCTCCGATGTGGAGCTCCATCTCGAGGGCGGCGACATGCATCGTGGTCACGACCCGCCCGACGCTAGCGGGCGCGGCCTGGTTGCCTGAAGACGTGCTCGAGACGGTGGCCCCTTGAGCCGTCGGTCAGGTCTTCGGACGCATATGGCGAATTCCACATCGTGGTTGCTGAGGGGTGATGAACCCGACCCCACTCGCACTGTCACACCGTGGTGTTTCAATGTTCGTGTGGATCTCGATGTCCTCACCGAGGTTATCGACCACTTGCACGGATCGGATCCGTCGATCTACGGCGATGCCGAGTCGATCGAGGCCGCCCAGCACCAGCTCGCGCGTCTTGACGCTTTCGTCACCAAAGCCACGGGCATCTTCGAGGCATCTCGGAACTGGGAGCCTGACGGCGCCGCCAACGCCGCGTCGTGGCTGGCGACCCGTTGCCGACTGCCGAAGGCGCAAGCGCGACGCACAGTGCACCGGGCCCGCTCGTTGCGTCACCTCCCCGATTGCACCCGCGCTTGGGCCGAGGGCGACATCACGGCCGCCCAGGTCGACGTCATCGACGGGCTACGAGACGATTCGACAGAAGATGCGGTCGCCCGCGACGAAGAGATGCTCGTCGCCCAAGCGGCCACGTTGCGCTACGACCTCTTCGTGCGCGCCGCCTCCTACTGGAGACAACTCGCCGACCCCGATGGCGCCGAAGAGGACGACGAGGCGCGTCGCGGCCGGCGCGACGTCTACCTCGCCAGGAGCTTTGGAGGCATGTGGNTGGGCAAGATCACCCTCGACCCCATATCCGGTTCCATTGTTTCCGGGGAGCTCGAANGCCTCGAACGCGCCCTGTTCGAATCCGACTGGGCCGCGGCGCGCGAGAGGCTCGGAAATGAACCCACGCTCGTCGACCTGGGCTGCACCTCTGGGCAACGACGAGCCGATGCCCTGGTGGAGATGGCGACACGCAGTCAGATGGCACCGAGCGACGGGCGCCGTCCCACGCCGTTGTTCAGCGTCCTGATCGATTACGAGACGTTGCGGGGACGGGTTTGTGAGCTCGCCCACGGCACGGCCATCGCCCCTGGCTCTCTTCTTCCATGGTTGGACGAGGCGCATCTCGAGCGCGTGGTGTTCGCACCGGCGCGTCGTGCCGAGATCAGCGCAACGGCCCGACTTTTCTCAGGAGCGACACGGCGGGCCATCGAACTGCGGGATCGGGAGTGCACGCATCGCTACTGCGACGTGCCGGCGCCGTCGTGCCAGGTCGATCACATCGTCCCCTTTACCGCCGGTGGCCCTACCGTCGAGGAGAACGGGCGACTGCTGTGCGGATTTCACAACCGTCTGCGCAACGGCTGGGCGCCGCCCGACGATTAGTCGAGCCCGCCCAGTTCTGGGGGGCATTGCGTCGGAACGTCGATGCTACGGTGACGCCGATGTCAGAGAGGGGGGCGGTGACGAGAGTGCTCCGGGCGTCGACGTGCGAGGGCTACCACCGCTGATGCCTCTGTTCTTGACCGATGACGAGTTCCGCACCCTGAGCGCCGCGTGCGACCGCCTCATCCCCGAGGACGAGACGCCCGGTGCTACGAGCGCGGGGGTGCCCGACTACATCGACGGGCTGCTCGGCGCGTTCCTCGTCGACCCGCCGCGTATCTGGGCCGGGGGCCCGACGTCGGGGCGTCACGGTGGGGAGGCGGCCTTCGCCCGCTTCCACCGGTTGACGACGCTCGACGAGCTGGCGTGGCGGACCCGCATCGAGGGATCGCGTGGGCTACCCGAGCGGGAGTTCAACGGGCCGGTGGAGGGTCTCCAGGAGCGGTACCGGTCGGGGCTCGCCGCGCTCGGCCCTGATTTCTGCGATCTCGCACCCGAGGACCAGGACGAGCGGCTCCGAAGTAATCGCCGCTTCACCGCGCTCGTCTACGAGCACTGCTGCGAGGGGATGTACGGCGCCCCCGAGTACGGCGCGAACCGCGACGGTGTGGGGTGGCAGTCCATCGAGTATCCGGGCGACGTCCAGCCTCGGGGCTGGAGCGACGCCGAGGTGGCCGGTCCGTGACCGTCGACGCCGTCATCGTGGGCTCGGGACCCGGCGGCGCAACCGCCGCTGACGTGCTCACGCGGGCGGGCTGGGACGTGGTCATCGTCGAAAAGGGTCGCAACCATCTCCTGGACCCCGACGACCTGTCGAAGCCGGCCGCGGACTACTCCAACGACGAGATCAAGTTCATCGACCGCTACTTCCTCGGTCCCGACCCCTTGATCGAGCCACGCACCTTTCGCCGGGACGAAGAGGAGGGCGACCACGCCTACGTCGGCGAGGTGAACTCGATCCCGACCACGGTGGGCGGCGGCGGTACCCACGCCGACGGCAAGGTGCCGCGCTTTCGGGAAGAGGACTTCACGCTGCTGACCACGCACGGCGCCATCGATGGTGCCGAGGTGGCGGACTGGCCGCTCACCTACGACGACCTCGAGCCCTTCTACGCTGAGGCCGAACGCTCCATCGGCGTGGCGGGCACGGCGGGGGCCAACCCCTTCGCAGCGTGGCGTTCGGGCCCGTACCCCATGCCATCGGGGGCGCCCATGTACGGCGCGCTGCGCTCGAGCGCGGCCGCCGAGGCGCTGGGCCTGCACCCGTACGCGGCGCCCACAGCGGCGAACTCCGTGCCCTACAACGGGCGCCCGGCGTGCAACAACTGCGGTTTCTGCGCGTTCTTCGGTTGTCCCATCCACGCCAAGGGTGATCCGGTGGCACTGCTCATGCGCGCCATGGCCTCGGGCCGGGCCGAGTTGTTGTCCGAGACCTTCGTGTCGCGACTCGTCACCGACGGGCGGCGCGCCACCGGCGTCGAGGTGATCGGTCCCGACGGTGCCGCCCGCACCATCGATGCCCGCCACGTCGTCATCGCCGCGGGGGCGGTGGAGACGCCGCGTCTGCTCCTGTTGTCGGGGGTCGATCATCCCCTGGTGGGGCGGAACTTCATGGTGCACTTCCAGACCTTCGTCATCGGGATCTTTCCCGAGCGCCTCCACGGGCACAAGGGCCGGGCCGTTACCCATGTGCACGACGACGCTGTGATCGTCGACGACGCGGCGCGCGCCGCCGCGGCGGAGGCAGGGCTGCCGTGGATCCGCGGCGGCCTCGTCGAGCACGGCGGCCCCAGCCTGCCGATCATGGAGGCCAAGATCTATCCGTGGGGGACCAAGCACAAGTCCCTCATGCGCTCGTCGCCCATGCGCGACCGGATGTGGGCCTTCACCATGCAGGGTGAGGACCTACCCCAGCTGACCAACCGCGTGGACCTCGACCCCACCGTGCGCGACGTGCGCGGCTTTCCCGTGGCTCGCGTCACCTACAAGCCGCATCGCCACGAAATCGTGGCCTCGGCGCACCACGCCCCGCGCCTGGTGCGGGTGCTCGAGGACATGGGGGCGACCTGGACCATGACCTCGACCTCGCCCCTGGTCGAAGGGGAGGACCGCCGGGGTGCGCTGTCGGCGATCCCCATGAGCCGTCACGTCATGGGCACCACCCGCATGGGAGAAGATCCCCGCACCTCGGTGGTCGACCCGCAGGGACGCATCCACAGCCTCGACAACGTCGTGGTGGCCGACTCCTCGGTGTTCGTAACCTCGGCGGGCTACGGCCCGACGCTCACCCTCGTGGCTCTGGCGGCGCGCGCCGCCGCCGCGCTGGCGGGGAGGACCACGCCGGGCTGAGAGGGCCGGCACCTGGGGGTTCAGGTGAGCGCTGGGTTCAGGTGAGCCCCGTTTAGACGAGCCCAGTCAGGTGAGCAGGTGGGAGGCCAGGAGCTTGCCGCTCGCCTCGAATTCCTCGGCGGGGACCTCGGCGTGCATGCCCGGGCTCACGTGCATGCGCTTGTCGGTGCTGGCGAAGGCTTCGAACAAGGCGAAGGCCAGGTCGCGGGGGAAGAGCTCGTCGTGCCACTGCACCAGAAAGAGCAGCGGGCACTCCACGGCGGCGGCATCGGCGGCGAAGCGGTCCTTCGTGGGCCCGGCGATCCCCATGAGGCCGAGGACGGCCACCGCCACCCGCGCCTCGGCGGCCACCACGGGGAGGCCGAAGATCGTCCCCATCGAGAGCCCCCAGTACCCGCACGGCCCCGCCATGACCTCGGGTAGCTCCTGCACGGCGTCGAGCGTGGCGTCCCAGTCGGCGACCATCTCGTCGATGAGCCCGTCGTCGGAGGACCAGCGCTGGACAAAATCGGCGAAGGGGAGCCCGGCCACCTGACCCTTGTCGGCGCGACGGTCACCGTGGACGGGGCCGTCGATGGCGACGGCCGACAGCCCGTGGCGCCGTACGAGCCCACGGGCCAGCGCCACGATGTAGTCCTCTCGCTTGGAACCCGAGGCGCCGTGCCCGAGCATCACGACAGGTCGGGGGGCGTCGTCGTCGGCCGCGGTCCACAGCACGCCGGGGATGCGCCGGTCGCCACGGTTGAGCTCGAAGGTCCGTTCGCGCACACCCTTGGCGGCGACGTCGGTCCCGAACTGCATCGGTGCGAGGGTACCGGTCAACTGCGCGGCACCTCCGACCACGCCACGTCCTTGTCGTTGCGGGGCTCTCCGGGTAGGCCGAGCACGCGCTCGCCCAGGATGTTGCGCATGATCTCGGAGGTGCCGCCCTCGATGGAGTTGGCGCGCGACCGCAGGAAGGTCTGGCGCGGGTCGGCTCCTCCCGAGAACACGGCCCGGTCGGGCCGGCGCATTTCGTAGTGGGTCGGAAAGAGGGTGCCGGTCATCCCGAGCAGGTCGACGCAGAACTCGTAGACGCGCTGGTTGAGCTCGGCCCCCACGAGCTTGGCCACCGACCCTTCGGGCCCCGGCGTCCCCGCCGTGCGCAGGACCCGGGCGCGGAGGTTCGTGAGCCGGGCCACCTCGGCGTCCACCCACAGCTCCATGAGCCGGTCGCGCTGGCTACCCGTCTTGTCGGCCTTGTCCCTCCAGATCCGCAGGGCCTCGTGGATGGGGCCCGAGCTGCGTTGCACCACACCGCCGCCGATGGCCACCCGCTCGTTCATCAAGGTGGTGGTGGCCACCCGCCACCCCGCGCCGACGGCGTCGAGGCGCTGGGCGTCGGGGATGCGCACGTCGGTGAAGAAGACTTCGTTGAACTCGGCGTCGCCGGTGATCTGGCGCAGGGGGCGGACCTCGACGCCCGGCGCGTGCATGTCGACGATGAAGTACGTCATGCCCCGGTGCTTGGGGACGTCGGGGTCGGTGCGGGCGACGAGCAGTCCCCAACTCGCCGTGTGGGCCAGCGTGGTCCATACCTTCTGGCCGTTGACGATCCACTCGTCGCCGTCGCGTACCGCCCGGGTGGCGAGTCCGGCCACGTCGGAGCCCGCTCCGGGCTCACTGAAGAGCTGGCACCACACTTCCTCGCACGTGAAGAGCGGGCGGAGGTAGCGCGCCCGCTGTTCTTCGGTCCCGTGCGTGAGAACCGTGGGGGCTGCCATGCCGTAGCCGATGACGTTCCGGTCGGCTTCGTTGGGGGCATCGACCGCGCGCAGCTCGCGCTCGACGAGGCCCTGGAGATCGGGGCTCACCCCGAGGCCCCCCAGCCCGACCGGGAACGACACCCAGGCGAGGCCGGCGTCGAAACGGGCACCGAGGAACTCCACCGCCGGCGTGGACGCAGGGTCGTGGTCGGCCAGCAGGTCCCGGAGCCGGGAGCGGACGAGGTCCTCGTCGGTGGTGACGGTGTCGGTGAAGGGCATGCGCCAACGTTAACGACACCGGCCACGAAACGTCAGACGGCGCCCGGGCCCCGGTGGCTGCGCGCCGGGCAGCGTGCCGGGCAGCGGGACGGCACGGGCGGGTGCCGGAGTGGCGTTCCCGCCCGTGCTCGCCGCTGTCTCGCCCAGGCGGGTCCGGGTGTTGGTGTGCGCCTAGGTATCGGCGTCGCCGGGGCGGGCCTTGAACGGTGCCGTTGCGGTCGCGCCCCCGATGACCGTGGAGGATGCCGACCGTTTGCGGGCCCCGAGGAGGCGAGAGGAGGGATCGTCACCCCGCTCGGCTTCAGCCTTCTGGCCCGTCGTTTGTAGAGTCGGGCCCGCGTCGGCTTCCGCCGGTGCGTGGGGCGAACCGACGGAGGGCGTTGTGGAGCGAGTGGAGTTCGAGACGATCGTCTACGAGAAGGACGGGGCGGTGGCACGCATCGTCCTCAACACTCCCGACAAGGCCAACATCCAGACCGCGCAGCAAGTATGGGACATGGACGAGGCCCTCGTGCTCGCCGACGACGACGACGACGTCAAGGTGCTCGTGCTCAAGGGGAACGGGGAGGGCTTCTGCGCGGGCCACGCCATCGTGGGCGTCGACGAGATGCCCGAGGTCTACCCGACCACCGGCCCCACCCCCGAGCGGACCTGGCGCCGCCACCATCAGGGACTGTTCCTGTGGCCGCCCCTACGGCTGTGGGAGTTCCCGAAGGCGACCATCGCCCAGGTCCACGGCTACTGCGTCGGCGGCGGCACCGTGTACGGCCTTTTGACCGACCTCACCATCGTCTCCGAGGACGCCTACTTCCAGATGCCGCTTCCGCAGGGCTTCGGGCTTCCCGGCGCCCAGACCATGATCGAGCCGTGGGTGCTCATGAACTTCAAGCGCGCCGCCGAGTACCTGTTCCTGGCGCCCACGATCAACGCCGCCCAGGCGCTCGAATGGGGCATGGTGAACCGCGTCGTGCCGCGTGCGGACCTCGAGGAGACGGTGGAGGAGATCGCCGCCACCATCGCCAAGATGCCGCTCACCACCATTCTCGCCACCAAGCAGGGGCTCACGCGGGCCTGGGAGATGATGGGGATGCGGATGCACCTCCAGCAGTCCACCGACCTGGTGGCGTTGTGCACCGGGGCGAGCGACGTCCGCAAGTACATGGCGTCACTGGGAGGAAAGCGTCCTCGCCAAAAGGCCGCCGATCATTCCGCCACCGACTGAACCGCCACCCACTGATCTGCCACCGACGGATCCGTGACCGACTGACCCGTGACCGACTGATCCGTCACCGGTCGGGCCCGGTAGAGCTGCTTGGTCATCTGGATGTGGCCGACGTGTTCACGGCCGTGGCCGTAGTTGTCGACCAGCCACGTCAGGCCCGTTCGTCGCTCATGAGCGGGAAGTGTGGGTAGCGCGACCGTCGCCCTGAGGCGATTCGCGCCGATCTCTGACCACAATGCCGCAATCAGCGCGTCGGCGGCGTCGAGCTCACCGAGAACCTCCGCCACACTTCTCGTGCCGAGGGCGAACTCGGCCTCGCGGACGCGGGCACACGGGACCGTCGCCACGCACCGCAGTGTTTCGGCCTCGGACCCGACGACGTGGGTGACGATGGTGGCGATGCTGTTGGCGCCGGCTCCCGGGGACCAGTTGAGCGCGGCGTCGTCGAGACCATCGATCTCCCCGCGAATCTGGTCATGAAGTTGTTCGAACAACCGGAGCACCGTGGCGGCGACGCCGGAACGGCCGACCGGGGCGGCGGGGATGGGCATGGTCCATGTTGGCCCAATCAGCCGCGTGGTTCGACGAGGAGGCTCTGCAGCGATCGTCCGATGGGACCGCGCGCGTCCCAGAGGGCGGACTGGGCGACGGCGACACCGGGGATGCCGATGGTGGTCGACGCGTCGAGACACACCCACTCACCGACGGCGGGCCGGTGCAGGTACACGGTGAGGTCGGGGTTGATGAAGACGTGGTGGGCGAAGTCGAGCTCTGCGCTCACCCCGTTCCCGAAGTCCGCCGCGGCCATCACCCGCTGCAGCGGGGTCGGCGTTTCGCCGGGCACGACGGGCACGGCCAGCCGCACCCACACCGTGGCCGGGCCCAGCCGGTCGAAGGCCCCCGCCACGTACTGCAGCTCGGCTCCGGCGTTGTGGAAGGCCCGGTAGTCGCCGATGGGTGCCGGTGTGCGGTAGCCGTCGCCGGGACCCGGAGGCGCGCCGGGGGCGCCGGGGACGGGACCGGTGGCTGGAGAGCTTTCGGCGGGGGAGTCGGGCGGTTGCAGGCGGATGCGCAGCGCCCGTCCCCAGGCCACGTCCCGGTCACGGCTCGAGATGCGGGCGTCGATGAGCTGGACCTTGCGGCCGGGGCGGGATACCGATACCGACACCGACAAGCTGTCGAGGGGCACGGGCCGCAGCAGCTCGACGGTGAGCCGGGCCACGTGGCTGGGTTCGTCTGTCGGGACCGATTCGACGGCGCGTGCGAGCAGCGCGGCGACAGGGCCGCCGTGCAACGCGTCGGGCGTCCACGGCCCACGGGCCATCTCGGTGGGGACCACGTCGGCACCGTCGGCGTGGAAGAGCGCGTCGTCGGCCGGGGACAGGGTCACGGGGCAGGGGGCTCGAGCCGGTCGAGGACCCACGCCGGAGGTCGGGCCGTGAAGCCGTCGTCGGGCCATTCCATCCACCCCGACGCCGCCAGCGCCCCGCCGTCGGGGTGCAGCGTCGTCCCCGTGATGTAGGAGGAGAGCTCCGAGGCGAGGAAGAGCACGCAGTTGCCCACGTCGCTGACCTCCCCCTTGCGCCGCAGCGGGATGGTGAGCCAGTCGCCGGGATCGGTGCCGTCCCCCGCCGCCGCGGCCCGCTGTCCCGCCGACCCCGCTCGTCCCGCCACGCCGGCGAGCCCGGCGGTGGGGACGAAGTCGGGCGCCAGACAGTTGACGCGGATCCCCGCCCCTCCGAGCTCGACGGCCAGGGTTCGGGTGAGGTGGGTGACCGCCGCCTTCATGGCCGCGTAGATGGCGTAGCCGGGTGCGGCCCGGTGCGCCTCGATCGACGTGATGGTGATGATGCTCCCGCCCCGGCCCCCCGCCTTCATCGCCAGCGCGGCCCTCTGCGTGGCGTCGACCACCCAGGTGAAGTTGGTGCGCACCAACGCGTCGCGTCCCTTGGCGCTCACGTCGGTGAAGGCGGCGCGAAACGTGCCTCCCACCACGTTCACGAGGACGTCGAGGCGCCCGAAGGACCGGTCACAGACATCGAAGAGCCCCGACAGGGCGTCGGCGTCGCGTACGTCGGTGACCGATTCGACCACGTCGACGCCGTGGGAGCGAGCCTCGTCGGCGGTGTCGCGCAGTGCGTCACCGTCGACATCGGCGAGCGCCAGCCCCACCCCGGCGCGGGCCAGGTCGAGCGCGCTGGCCCGACCCAGTCCACCGCCGCCGCCGGCCACCACGGCGACCTTGTCGGCCAACCCGGCCCGCTCGTCGAGGAACGACACCGGACCAGGGGTCTCAGGCGCGCTCGGCGCCGGTCACCGACACGGACGACAGCCGGGCCCGAGGAACACAGCTTCCGGCGCTCACGATCCCTCGGACCTGCACGGCGGCGAGCGTAGCCGATACGATCTGACGGCCAGTCAGAAATGACGACCGGCGCCACCGGGTTCGGACCCGACCCCAAGGCAGCAGTCGCACGGAAAGGCAGCGGTATGGACTTCGAGTTCTCGCCCGAGCAGCTCTCCTTCGTGGCTGAGGTCGAACGCTTCCTCGACGAGCACGACGACCCCGACGTCTTCGACGTCACCAGGGAGAACATGGCCCAGATCGTCGACACCCCGCCCCGCCGCGCCTTCATGGCCGAGATGGGGAAGCGGGGCTGGCTCGGGATCACCTGGCCCAAGGAGTACGGGGGCCAGGAGGGCGACGGAGTCTACGAGTACCTCCTCAACGAGTCGCTGGCGCGCCGGGGAGGGCCACAGATCGGCAAGGGGGTCGGCATCGTCGGCAAGACGATCATCCGCCACGGCAGCGACCGCCTCAAGGCCGAGTTCCTCCCCAAGATCCTGCGCAACGAGGTGGAGTTCGCCGTCGGGTACTCCGAGCCCAACGCCGGGTCCGACGCCGCCTCGATGCAGTTGAAGGCCACGCGCGACGGCGACGGCTGGCGCCTCAACGGGCAGAAGACGTGGACCACCTCCGCCCACTTCGCCGAGTGGTACTGGGTGGGGGCTCGTACCGACCCGTCCTCGAAGCACGCCGGCATCACGTTGTTCCTCGTCCCTCTCGACCAACCCGGCATCACCATCAACGCCATCTGGACGATGGGGGACGAGCGCACCAACGAGGTGCACCTCGACAACGTGTTCGTTCCCGACGACTACGTCGTGGGCGAGCTCAACCACGGCTTCCAGTACATCTCCGAAGCCCTCGACCTCGAGCGCTTCACCATGTTCACGTTCTCTCCCATCGGGCAGCGTCTCGACCTGTTGTGCGAGTACGTGGCCGGGGCTTCCCGTGACGGGCAACCGCTCAGGGACGACCCGGTCATCCGTCACCGCATCGCCGAGCTCGCCACCCAGGCCGAGGTGGCGCGCGTGCTCGGACTGCGCTTCGTGAACGAGTCCCAGAAGGGCGGGGCCGCCCCCACCACGCACGCGTCGGAGTACAAGCTCTACGCCACCGAGCTGTCGCGCCGTCTCGCCGATGCGTCCATGGACATCGCCGGGCCCGGTTCCCAGCTCCGGGTGAAGACCCCCGAGGCGCCCATGGAAGGCCGGTCCGAGTCGACCTACCGCTACACCGTCATCGACACCATCGGCGGCGGGACCTCGGAGATCCAGAAGAACATCATCGCCCGCCGGCGTCTCGGGCTGCCGAAGAACTTCTGATGACGGCGGCTTCACCTGGCCCTGGTGCACACGGTCCCCTGGCCGGCGTGGTCGTGCTCGACCTGTCGAGCGTGGGCCCCGCGGCGCGCTGTACGCGGCTGCTCGCCGACTACGGCGCCGCGGTGGTGAAGGTCGGCCCCGTGCCGGGGCAGGGCCCCGCCCCGGTGACCCCGCCATTCTTCGCCTACAGCGCGCAGCGCGGCATGCGGCGCGTGCTCCTCGACGTACGCGACCCCGAAGGACGCGACGCCTTCCTCACCCTGGCGGCCGGGGCCGACGTGGTGGTCGAGAGCTTCCGGCCCGGGGTCGTCGACCGCCTCGGCATCGGCTACGACGCGGTACGGGCGGTCAACCCTGGGGTGGTGTACTGCTCCACGAGCGGGTTCGGTCAGGACGGCCCGCGCTCGGCGTGGGCCGGTCACGACCTCGATTACCTGGCCGTCGGGGGCTATCTGGCCGCCACGGGACGGCGCGCCGACGGCGGGCCCCCCATCCCGGGCGCCACCGTCGCCGACGCCGCGGGCGGAGGCATGCACGCGGCATTGGCGATCTGCGCCGCACTGGCGGGCCGAGCCACCACCGGTGAGGGCACATTCCTCGACGTGTCGGTGGCCGACGGGGTCCTCTGGCTCATGTCCCTCGCCGCCGACGAGCACCTCGCCACCGGGACCGAGCCCGGACCGGGCCACGACGTGCTCACCGGGCGCTACGCCTGTTACGACACCTATCGCACCGCCGACGGGAAGTGGCTGGCGGTGGCCGCCATCGAGGCCAAGTTCTTCGCCAATCTGTGCCGGGCGCTCGGGTGTGAGCAGTGGATCGAGCACCAGTACGACGACGAGGCTCAGGACGCGCTGCGCCGCGATCTCGCCGCTGCCTTCGCCCGCCGGGACCGCGACGAGTGGGTGGCCGAGCTCTCGGGTGCCGACACCTGCGTCGCCCCCGTCCAGGCCGTGTCGGAGATCGGGGACGACCCGCAGTACGCCTTCCGCGGTGCGGTGGTGGAAGCCAAGCACGGCGGGCGCGGGACGTTCCGTCAGGTGGGGGCGGTGCTGGCCGGCATGGCGCCGCTCACCGAGCCGGTGTGCGTCCCCGATGTCGAGTCCACCGACACCGACGAACTGCTGACGGCGGCGGGAATCCCCGCCGAGACGGTGGCGTCGTGGCGGGCCCGCAAGGTG
>JGI12269J14319_10000635_pt1 | contig 33955 bp, 35 predicted proteins | sample PeaSoiSIISIP2007_FD_14319 | JGI IMG/M metagenome (IMG submission 14319)
CTAGCTCGTCGCCCCGGTGTGTAGTCCCGGCCAGCGGACGCCGCGTCGGTCGAGAACGCCCACCAGCTGCGTCGGGACGTCGGTGATGATCCCGTCGACGTCGAGGTCGAGCAACCGCTCCATCGACTCGGTGTCGTCGACCGTCCACACGTGCACCGCCACCCCCAACCGGTGCGCCACCTCCACGAATGCGCGGTCCACGAGCACCAGGTCGCCGTAGCGCTCCGGGACCTGGAAGGCCACTGCCTTGGGCACAGCCGGCTCCTGCCCGGCGTGGACCGCCCGCCAGAACTCGGCGGTCGCGAGCGTCCCCGCCGACGTGGCGACGTCGGGCGCCAGCGCTGAGAAGGCCTCGGTGACCGGGTCGAAGAACGAGGTCACGATCACGTCGTCGACCCGGTCGAACTCGGCCAGGAGGCGGGCGACCGCCGCCTCGTACGGGGCGACCGCCGGGGCGCCCTGCTTGATGTCGAGGTTGAGCACGACGCCCGGGAAGGCCTCGAGCACCTCGCGCAGGCTCGCCACCCCGAAGTCGCGGTCCTCGGGCGCCCGGCCGCGGTAGGGGTACTCGGCGGGGTCGCGGCCCGGCGTCACGTCGGCACCGGGAATGAACCAGTGGGCGTTGTCCAGGCGCCGTAGCTCGTCGAAGGTGAGCGACGAGATGCTCCCGGCCCCGTTGGTGGTGCGGTCGACCGTGGCGTCGTGGCAGACCACCAGCTCGCCGTCGGCCGTCGAGTGCACGTCGAGCTCGAGGGCGGCGGCCCCCGCCGCCACGGCGCGACGCATGGCGAAGAGCGTCGAGGAGGGCCACTCCCAGGCGCCCCCCTGGTGCGCATAGGCGACCACCCGACGCTCCATCCATTTGGTCGCGGTCACCGCGGGCATCGTATCGGGGCCGCCCGGACCGGCCGCGGGGACGGTTAGCCTCGCGGGCCGTGATCGACCACATCCTCGTCGACCTCATCACCGCGATCCGCCGGTCGTTCGACGAGGCGCTGCTCCAACGCCAGGCGGTCGAGGAGCGCTTCCAGGTCGACGTGTTCCTGGGTGACGTCTCCTGGGAGACCTCCTACAGCCTGCCGGGCGAACAGCAGCCGCCGCGCGTGCGCGCCGACCTGTCGATCGACTGGCCGACCTGGAGCCAGACCGCCTATCGCAGCTGGTCGATCGGCGAGCCCCCCGCCGAGCTGCCCGAGGTCGTGGTCGAGGTGGCGCTGCGGATCCAGCGGTTGGCCGAACCCCTGCCGGCCGACGCCGTCCTCTCGGTGCTGCCGCGCGAGAGCCCGACCCTTGGCTCAGAGAGCCTGGTGCGCTCCGCCACGACGGTGGAAGAGGTCCACAGTGGCGGCACCGACGGGGCTCCCGACTCGCGCCGCTGGGCCATCGAGGCCACCTACGAGGGCTCGCTCCGGTTCGAGGAGCGCCACCTGGAGGACCCGACCACCATCCGGCCGATGACCGACGTCCTGTCCCGCTGGGTGGCGTCCACCCTGGTGCAGCTGGCGGACCTGCCGCTCACGTTCCTCCCGCCCGACCCCGCCACCCACGCCTAGCGAGGCGACTGGTATTCGCCGACGTGCCACGACTAACCATGACGTCGTGCCGACGCACCCCCGGACGACGCGGCGCCCCGGCCGCCCCGCCGGCCTCGCCCTCACCCTGTTCGTGCTCGGGAGCGCGCTGGCCGCCTGTAGCAGCGGCGTCCCGGCCGCCCCGACCAGCAACGAGGGGGTGGTCCAGAACCGCGCGGTGCCGGTCGCGTCGGTCCCGCTCATCGACGACCACGGACGGCCCACGTCGCTCGCGACCGACCGGGGCCGGTACGTGGTGTTGGCGCCGTTCCTCAGCCTCTGCCAGGACGAGTGTCCGCTCGTCACCGGCGCCTTCCTCGCGCTCGAGCAGGACCTGCGCGCGGCGGGGCTGGCCAGGCAGGTCGTCCTCCTCGACGTCACCGTCGACCCGGGGCGCGACACCCCGTACCGGCTCGCGCAGTACGCCGACCGCTTCGGCGCCACCTGGCAGCTCGACACCGCCACCCCGGCCAACCTGGCCCGCTTCTGGAAGTTCTTCGGCGTCAGTTACCAGATCGTCCCCGAGGAACAGCCGGCCCACGCCGACTGGCTGACCGGCCGCCCGCTCACCTACGACGTCGACCACACCGACGGGTTCATCCTGCTCGACCGGGCGGGGCACGAGCGGTTCCTCGACGCCAGCGCCCCCAACCTGGCCGGCCACCTCAACCCCAAGCTGAAGGCCCTGCTCAACTCGGGCGGTGTGGCGGGGCTGGACCATCCGGCCGGGGTCTCCTGGACGCTGGCCGACCTGGTGCACGACGTCGGCTGGCTGGTCGGCCGGTCGATCCCGTCGGGGGCGACGACGTGACCGCCCGGGCGGCGCGCCTGGTCGCCGCCGCGCTGGCGACCGGCGCGGTGCCGATCCTGCTCTCGGCGTGCGGGGGCGGCGCGGGCGTCACCACCTTCAACGAGACGCCCACGACGACGCGCGGCGTCACCCTGGCCGAGGAACCGTCCCCGGTCGGTCCGATCCTCACCACCGGGACCGGCGACACGCTGTACGAGTTCGTTCCCGACTCGCCCACCAAGAGCGCCTGCGTGACGTCGGTTTGCGTCTTCTTGTGGCCCCCGCTGATCACCACCGGTCCGCCGACCGTCGGCCCCGGGCTGCGCCGGGCGCTCGTCTCTACCCTGGTCCGCCCGGACGGCTCGACCCAGGTCTCCTACGGCGGGCACCCCCTCTACCGCTGGAACTCCGACACCAAGCCCGGCATGACGACGGGCCAAGCACTGGTCAACGAGGGCGGCTACTGGTACGTGGTGTCGCCTGCGGGTGCGCCGATCAAGACGCCGTTCTCGACCAGCTAATTCCCCGAGGACGCGCCGGCGTCCGGCCGTCAATCTGCAAGGGCCTCCAGGTCCTTGCAGAAGAAGTGGCGGACGTAGCCCGACGGAAAGTCGCCCAGCTCGCCGAACTGTCGGTACCCGATGGCCCGGTAGAAGCCGGGGCCGGGGGAGGGGTCAGCCGGAAGACTCCCCGGGGTCGGGTGCCGCCGGCGCCAGCAGCACCCCCTCGACCCGCCGGGTCACGCGGCGCTCGATGATGAAGGCCAGGAACGGCAGGAAGCCGGCGCCCACCATCGCCGCCATCTGGAGAAGCGTGAAGCGCCCGCGACGCGCCAGATCGATCGCAGCCAGCAGGTACACGATGTACAGCGCGCCGTGGATCGGACCGACCACCATCACGACGCCGGGCTTGCTCGCGCCGTACTGGAGCGGGATCCCGACGAAGACGAGGACGATGAGGCCGACCCCGACCAGGTAGGCCATCACGCGATACCGGAGCAGGGCGCCCCTCACGGTCGGCTCACCCGCTGCGCCAGGTCTTGGGCTTGGCGCCGGCGGCCAACTCGGCCAGTCGGTCGTTGTAGGCGGCGAGCTCGGGGTCCTCGTCCTCGTAGCGACGCTCGGTCACCGCCGGCGCGGGACCGGCGGACCGCGCCGCCTCCAGGCGCCGCTGGGCGCGCAGCCCGACCGTTTCGGGGTCCGTGTGGATCTGGATCCACCACACCCAGATGCCGATGATCGCGAAGACCGGCCACTCGACCGAGTAGAGATAGCTCAGGCCGTTCCCGTCGAGCGCCCGGGTCACCTGCCACCATCCGGCCACGAGGCAACCCGGCGTCCACAGCGCCACAGCCAGGTGGAGCGTCATCGCCCGCTTGGAGAACCAGCGTCGGCGCACGACCGGATCCTATCGGCGACCCGGGAGCGTCCCCGGTGGCCTCCGGCCCGATCGGACGGGGGTGATCGGACCCGGGATGATCAGACCGAAAGGATCAGAGGAGCCCCGCCTCGGCGGCCAGTGCGGCCAGATCGGCGACCGGGCGTCCGCCCATGTGCGAGATCACCTCGGCCGCGCACAGCGTCCCCAATTCGGCGCAGCGCACCGGGTCCTGGCCGTGCGAGAGGCCGAAGAGGAAGCCGGCGGCATAGAGGTCGCCCGCGCCCGTCGCGTCCACCGCCGCAACCTGGCGCGGGGCGACCTCGACCGGCCCGTGGACGGTGAGCACCACCGACCCGCGGGCGCCGCGGGTGGCGGCCACCAGCAGACCGGTCTCCTCGGCGGCCGACNCTGCGTCCTCGAACGAACCGGCGCCGAAGAGCGCGACCAGCTCCTCCTCGTTGCCGAACAGCACGTCGACATCGCCCAGCAGAAGGTCGAGGAACTCGCGCCGGTGCCGGTCGACGCAGAAGGGATCGGAGAGCGAGAAGGCCACCGAGCCGTCGTGGTCGTGGCAGGCCTCGACCGCCCGGCGCATCGCCTCCTTGGCCGGCGGGAGGTCCCAGAGGTAGCCCTCGAGGTAGAGGAGCTGGCAGCGGGCGACGAGATCGAGCGGGACGTCGTCGGGGGTGATCGTGCCGGCCACCCCGAGGTGCGTGGCCATCGTCCGTTCGGCGTCTCCCGTGACGAGTATGAGACAGCGCCCGGTCCCGGTGTCCCCGGTGTCGGGGGCACCCCCGGGGACCGGTTCGAAGAGCACACCGGCCGCCCGGATGTCGCGGGTGAACACTGCGCCCAGCCGGTCGTCGTTCACCTTGCCGACGAAGCCGGCGGCCCCGCCGAGCGCCGCCACCCCGACCATGGTGTTGGCGGCCGATCCGCCCGACAACTCGGTCCCGTCGGCCATGGACGAGTGGATCGACTCGGCCCGCACCAGGTCGACGAGCGCGGTCGAGCCCTTGATGAGGCCAAGCCGGTCGAGGTCGGCCTCGGTCGCCCGGGCCAGCACGTCGACCAGCGGCGACCCGATGCCGACCACGTCGAGCAGGTCGTCGTCCCCGCCGGGCCGCGCTCGGGCATCGGGGTCGTCGGGCATGCGGCGAGAGGGTACTCGCCCGCGGGGACGCCTCTGTGGGTGGCGGTAGCCTCTCGGCCGATGCCTTCCACCCCGCGCGCACCCGACGCCGCGCCCGACGAGCCCTACCGCCTCCCGCGATCGGCCGAGCCCCGTCGTTACACCCTGTGCCTCGCGCCGGACCTCCCCTCGGCCACGTTCGAGGGGACGGCCGAGATCGAGCTCGAGGTGCTCGAACCGACCGACCGACTGGTCTGCAACGCAGCCGATCTCGCCATCCACGCCGCCGTGGTGACGCTCGGCGACGGGTCGAGCCGCCCGGCCGACGTGACCCTCGACGAGGACGCCGAGCGGGTGACGTTCTCCCTCCCCGACCCGATCGGGCCCGGCACCGTCGTCCTCGCCTGTGCCTTCTCCGGGGTCCTGAACGACCTGCTGCGCGGCTTCTACCGCAGCACCTACGTCGACCAGTCCGGGGCGACCCAGGCCATCGCCACCACCCAGATGGAATCGACCGACGCCCGCCGGGCGTTCCCGTGTTGGGACGAGCCGGACCGCAAGGCGGTGTTCGACGTGACACTGGTGATCGACCCGGCATTCAACGCGTACTCCAACTCGGCCGTGGTGAGCGACACCCTCGATCCAGACGGCAAGCGGCGCGTGCGGTTCGCCCCCACCATGGTCATGTCGAGCTACCTGGTGGCCCTCATCGTGGGCCCGCTGGTGGCGACCGAGCCGCGCCGGGTCGACGGCATCCCGGTCCGCGTCGTGCACGTGCCCGGCAAGGAGCGACTGACCGGCTTTGCGCTCGACGTGGCCGAGCACTCGCTCCGCTTCTTCTCGGACTACTTCGACATCGCCTACCCCGCCGACAAGCTGGATCTGGTCGCGGTCCCCGACTTCGCCTTCGGGGCCATGGAGAACCTGGGGTGCGTGACCTTCCGCGAGACGGCGCTCCTGGTCGACCCGCAGGCCGCGGCCCGCACCGAGCTCGAGCGCGTGGCGGACGTCATCGCGCACGAGATTGCGCACATGTGGTTCGGGGACCTCGTGACGATGCGCTGGTGGGAAGGGATCTGGCTCAACGAGGCCTTCGCCACCTTCATGGAGGTGCTCTGCGTCGATGCGTTCCGGCCCAGCTGGCAGCGCTGGGTCAGCTTCGGGCTCGAGCGCGAGATGGCGCTCAACGTCGACGGCCTGCACACCACGCGCCCCATCGAGTACCGGGTCGGCTCGCCCGCCGAGGCCGACGGCATGTTCGACGTCCTCACCTATCAGAAGGGTGGGAGCGTCCTTCGGATGCTCGAGCAGTACCTCGGGGGCCCGGTTTTCCGCGACGGCGTCCGCCGCTACCTGCGCCGGCACGCCTATGGCAACACCGTGACCGGCGACCTGTGGGACGCCCTCGAGGCGGCGAGCGGCGAGCCGGTGCGCGCGGTCATGGACTCGTGGATCCTCCAGGGGGGCCACCCCCTCGTCACGTTGCGCGACGGCCAGCTGCGCCAGGAGCCCTTCGCCTATGCCGCGCGCCGGCCCGACGAGGAGAGCGCGATCGGCTCGGACTGGCAGGTGCCGGTGCTCGTGCGGGCCGCCGACTCGACCGAAGAGACGCGCCTCCTCCTCGGTGCAACCGCGGTCACCCTCGACGTCGCCGGCGGGCCGGCGGTGCTGAACGCCGGGGGTTGGGGCGTCTACCGCACCGGCTACGCCCCCGCCCACCTGGCCGAGCTGGGCGGCCGCCTCGGCGACCTCGCCCCGCTCGAGCGGGCCAACCTGTTCTACGACACCTGGGCGCTGGTGCTGGCCGGCCACGTCACTTTGGAGGAGTTCCTGGCCCTCGGGGCCCAGCTGGGCGACGACGACGAGCCGAGCACCTTCTCGACGGTGGCCGGCGCCCTGTCCCTATGCGATCGGGTGCTGGCCGACGGCGACCGCCCACAGCTGGCGGCCGCCACCCGGGCCCTGCTCGGGCGCCGGGCGGCCTCCCTCGGCTGGGAGCCCCGGGGCGGGGAGGGCGAGCGCTTGCCCAGCCTGCGGGCGCTCCTCCTGAGCACGCTCGGCACCCTGGGCCAGGACGACCGCGTCCGGGCCGAGGCGCGCGCCCGCTACGACGCGGCGGCGGCCGGCGGTGCCGCCCTCGACCCTGACCTCGAGTCCGCGGTGCTCGACGTCGTGGCCGACGCCGATCGGTCCGCCGACTACGAGGCCTTCCTCGCCCGCTACCGCGCACCGAAGACGCCTCAGGATGAGCAGCGCTACCTGCGCGCGCTGGCCGACTTCCCCGACACCGCGCTGGCCGCCCGCACCTTCGGCCTGGCCCTTACCGAGGTGCGGACCCAGGACGCGCCGTATCTGATCCTCGACCTCTTGGCCAACCGCGTGACCGGGCCCGTCGTATGGGAACGCCTGAAGGAGTCCTGGGACGACGTGATGGTGAAATTCCCGATCAACAGCCACTCGCGAATGCTCTCGGGTCTGCGCGTGCTGTGCCGGGACGAGGCCCTGGCCGACGACGTCACGCGTTTCGCGGCCGAGCACCCGGTCCGCTCGGGGCAGCGCAGCGTCGAGCAGTCACTCGAGCGCCTGCGGATCAACACGGCCTTCGGCACGCGTGAGCGGGACCGCCTCGGGGCGGTGCTGGCCGCGGTGGCCGGTGGCGCGCCGGCCTAGCCGACCCCGCGGCGCCGGCGCGACGCCGTGACGCCGTGACTCGGTCATCGCCGCCGTGTTCGGGCTGATCGCCGTCGCCGAACTCCCGGACAAGACCATGATCGCCACGCTCGTGATGGGCGCCCGGGGCCGGCCGTTGCTGGTCTGGCTGGGCGCGTCGAGCGCGTTCTTGGTCCACGTGACGGCAGCCGTCATCGCCGGGCGGTTCCTCCAGCTCCTGCCGCACCGGACGGTCGAGATCGTGGTCACCGTGATCTTCCTGGCCGGTGCCGCCTACCTGCTCTTCGTCCCCGAAGCGACCGAGGAAAAGTTCGGCGAGCGCGAGGCGGCGCGCGAGATCGACCTCGACGGGACCGAGGGGGGCACCGGTCTGGTCGCGGTGGACGCACCGGTCCCGCTCCCGCCCGTCGCCGCCGCGCCGGCGCTGCGCATCGTGGCGGGCGCGTTCGTGGTCATCCTGATCGGGGAGATCGGCGACCTGACCCAACTGCTCGTCCTCAACCTGTCCGCGCACTACCACCGCCCCTACTCGGTGTTCACGGGCGCCCTGGCCGGGCTCCTCTTCGTCTCGGCCATCGCCGCCTACGGTGGACGGGCCCTCCTCAAGTGGCTGCCGCTCGCCGTCATCCGGCGCGCGGGCGGGGTCCTCCTGCTCGGCTTCGGCGTCTACAGCATCGTGAACCTGGTGCGCGGGTGAGCGCGGACACCCCGCCCGACGGCCTCGACCGGGCCCGCCTCGAGGCGATCATGGCCCTGGCGCGAGACACCCGCGGGTTCATGCCCGACGACGAGGGGGAGGCGCTGCTCGAGGCGGCCCTGCGGGCCGGCCGGACCTTCGCCGACGCCGGCGGCGGGGGCGCGACCATGGTCGAGATCGGCGCCTGGTGCGGGAAGTCCACCCTCTACCTCGGCGCGGCGGCCGAGGCGACCGGGGCGGTGCTGTTCAGCGTCGACCACCACCGCGGCTCGGAGGAGAACCAGGCGGGCTGGGAGCACCACGACCCGGACCTGGTGGACCCGGCGGACGGCCGCCTCGACACGCTCCCCCACTGGCGAGCCTCGGTGGCGCGGGCGGGCCTGGAGCACTGCGTGGTCGGCCTGGTCGGGGACTCGGCCGTCGTGGCCGCCCACTTCACCACGCCCCTCGCGTTCTGCTTCATCGACGGGGGCCACGGCGCGCTGCCCGCGCAGGCCGACTTCGACGGCTGGGCGCCCCGCGTGGCCGGCGGCGGCTGGCTGGCGATCCACGACGTCTTCGCCAACCCGGCCGAGGGCGGCCGCCCCCCCTACGAACTCTGGCGCGCCGCCCTGCGCTCGGGTGAGTGGGTGGAGGACGGCGAATGCGGCAGCCTGCGCGTCCTGCGCCGGGCGGCCCGCTAGCTGCAATTCCCAGCCTCAGCCGACCAGGCCGCAGTCGCCCCCGAGCCCGGTGCAGCTCGACTCGGCCAGGTCGAGACCGACCGGCAGCGGCTCGCCGGCGAAGAGCCCGGCCGCGCCGGTCGTGCGGCTGAGCGCGTCGGCGGCCAACACCATGGCGGCCGCGGTGTAGGTGGTGCGCTCGCCGGTCGGGAACGTGCTCTCCTCGGGGAACACCATGCCCGTCCAGTAGGAGCCGTCGGGCAGGCGCAGCCCCTGGCCCGCCGCGAACACGGCGCGGGCGGTGGCCTCCATGCCGAGCGCGTCGAGGGCCAGCACGCACTCGGCCGTCTCGGCCGCGGTCACCCAGTCCCCGGTCGACACGCAGCGCACGCCGCGGCCCTCGATTACGAAGGTGTCCCACCCCTCGACCACACGCTCGCGCCCGCCGTCGCGCGTGAGCGCGCCGGCCAACACCGGGTAGTACCAGTCCATGGCGAACTCGTGCTTGGGGGCGAAGGATCGTCGGTGGTGGGCGACCGCGTGCCCGAGGCGCCCGGCCGCCAGCTCCCAGTCGGGGCGCTCCTTGCCCAGGGCCTCGGCCAGCGCGATGGCACAGCGCAGGCTGTGGTAGATGGAGGACGAGCCGGTCAAGAGCGCGTAGCCCTCGCGCAGACCCGAGGCGTCGAGCGACCAGGTGACCGATCCGTCGCGGCGCTGCCAGCGCAACACGAAGTCGATGGCGCGCTCGGCCATCGGCCACAGGCGACGCGCCAGATCGAGCTCGCCGGTGACCAGATGGTGGTGGAAGAGGCCGGTGGCGACGTAGGCGCAGACGTTGGTGTCGAGGCGCTGATCCTTCACGCCGTCCGCCAGGTAGTAGTTGAACCAGCTGCCGTCGGCCAGCTGCCGCTCCGCCAGCCACTCGTAGGCGAGCTCGGCGGCGGTGGTGAGGCCGCACACGCTGAGCGCCATGGCCGACTCGACGTGGTTCCACGGGTCGCAGTGACCGCCGTCGAACCACGGGATCATGCCGTTGCGCCGTTGCACCTCGACGATGGACTCCCCCGAGGCCAGCACGTCCGCCGCGCTGAGCACGCCCTCCACCTCGGGGATCACGACGGCGTCGGACCGCACGATGTCGGTCATGCCGCCGCCCCGCGCCACGCCGACCGGCCCCTCGCCGGACGCGATCTGGCCAGGGCCGGTTCGTCCCCCCGGATCGGCTTGCGCAGGTAGACCACGAGGCTCTTGCCGATGAACGGGCTGAGCACCGCGTCGAGGAGCCGGGTGGTCCGGGGAGCCTTCTCGATGTCCCAGACGAGCAGGCGGTGGTAGGCGGCGACGCCGCGGTGCCCGTCGTTGTTGACGCCGACCAGGCACTTCAACCACCAGTAGGGCGAGTGCAGCCCGTGGGCGTGGTGGGAGACGAGGGGGCGCAGCCCGGTCTCGCCGAGCCGGCGCCACAGCGTCGAGCGCCGGTAGATGCGGATGTGGCCGCCCTCGACGGCGTGGTAGTCGTCGGAGAGGAGCCAGTTCACGATCTCGGGGCCACAGCGCGGCACGGTGACGGCCAGCACCCCGCCGGGCCGCAGGACGCGGGCCAGCTCGGCCATCGTCGAGCGGTCGTCCGCGATGTGCTCGAGCACCTCCGAGGCGATCACCCGGTCGAAACTCCCGTCGGCGAACGGCAGCGACCGGGCGTCGCCCTGCACCACGGCCGCGCTCGCCTTCTCGTCGAGCTCGCCCGCCTCGACCATGGCGCCGAGGGTGCCCCGGACCTGTCGGACCTCGGCTTCGGCCGCGTCGAGCGCCACCACGGCGGCGCCGCGGCGCGCCGCCGCGAAGGCATGCCGGCCGAACCCGCACCCGAGGTCGAGCAGGCGCTCGTCGGCCGAGAGCCCCAACCGGTCGTAGTCGACGGTCAGCACGGCGCCCCGGTCGCCGCTCCATTCGAGGCCTCCTCCGGCGCGCCCGGCAGCGGCCGGCCGGCCAGCATGGCGGCGTAGCAGGCCGCGGTCCCGCGCGCCGTCACCCCCCAGGTGAACCGGTGGAGCACCCGTTGGCGGCCGGCGTCGCCCAGGCGACGACCGAGCGCCGGGTCGTCGAGCAGGCGGCCAATGGCCCCCGCCAGTGCGCCCGGATCGTTCGGCGCCACCAAGAGCCCGGTCTCGCCGTCGCGGCCGACGACCTCGGGCAGCGCGCCGCCGGTGGTGGCGACGACCGGCACGCCGCAGGCCATCGCCTCGATGGCGGGCAGCGAGAACCCCTCGTAGAGGGAGGGGACGACGGCGACCTCGGCCTCCCCGTAGAGGGCCGCCAGCTCCTCGTCGCTGATCCCGGTCACGCAGCGCACGATGCCGTCCAGGCCCAGCCGGTCGATTGCCTTGGCCACGCGCCCGCCCGGGCGCGGGTGGCCGACGACGACGAGCTCGATCCGGCGCTCGGTGGCCAGCTTGGCCACGGCCTCGAGCAGGGGGACCAGCCCCTTCAGCGGCACGTCGCTCGACGAGGTGACCATCAGGCGACCGGGCACCGGCGTGCGGTCGTGCGGGGGCTTGAACACCTGGTGGTCCACGCCGACCGGCACGACCGTGACCCGCTCGGGCGCGACGCCCAGCTCGGTCGAGATGTCGGCGCGCGAATTCTCCGAGACCGTGACGACGGCCGGCAACCGGCGGGCCACGCGAACCTGCATGCGCAGGAAGCCGAACCAACGGCGGGTGGTGAAGCGCTGCCAGGGGTTGGTCGTGTGGTCGAGCGCCAGCTGACGGTCGACCGTGATCGGGTGGTGCAACGTGGTGAGGAGCGGCCAGCCGTCCTTCACCATCCCGAGCATCCCGTAGCCGAGGCACTGGTTGTCGTGCACGATGTCGAAGTCCCCCCGGCGGTCCCCCAAGACCGCCCGGGTTCGGCGCGCGTAGGCCTGCGGCTCGCCGAACCCGGCGCCGCACATGACGGCGAACTCGAGCAGGTCGGTGAGGGTGTGGAACTCGCGGGGATGGGGCACGCGGAAGGGGTCCGGGTCCCGGTAGAGGTCGAGCCCCGGCACGGGCGTGAAGCCGACGCCAGGGTCGAGCTCGGGCCAGGGCTGGCCGGCGAACACCTCGACCGAGTGCCCGAGGGCCACCAGCTCTCGCGTGAGGTGGCGGGTGTAGACGCCCTGGCCACCGCAGCGCGGGTTGCCGCGATAGATCAGGAAGGCGATCCGCAGGCCGCCTTCTTGGGGCGGGGCCGGGGCGATGGGCGGTGGCACCACGATGTGCCGGCTGCGCTCCGAGGAGGCTCGGATCTCCCGCCAGCGCTGGCGCGGGGTCTTAGGCATCCGACACCCCCGACCCGAGCATGGGCGTCAGCCTCCCCCGACCCCCCGTACCTGCGCAAGGCTAGTGGGTCAGTTTCGACCCTCTACGGGGACGAGTCGCCGCTGGGCCCTACCGGCCCTCAGGATGTTCAGGGCCGCGTTCAGATCGGCCTGGGCCTCATAACCGCAGGCCAGGCATCTGAACACCACCTGGGAGCACCGGTTGGCCGCCGCCACGTGCCCGCAGGACGAGCAGCGTTGCGACGTATGGCGGCGCCGATTCCCAGGGCCTCGGTAGCGTGGTCCGCATGCTGGCTGACTACGCCGAACACGACCGGGCGATCGGCCTCGACTGGTACGCGCTCGATCCCAACCTCTCCTTCCTGCTCGACCACTACCTCCCGGACCCCGACGACCGGGCATTCGCGGAGGAGCACGTCGGCGCCTACGGCGACCTGGTCGGCCGCGTGATCGCGCCGCGGGCCGAGATCACCGACGCCAACGGCCCGGTCCTCCACCGCTACGACCGCTGGGGCCACGACGTGGGAGAGGTCGTCCACCATCCGACCTGGCTGCAGAACAAGGCGGACCTCGTGCGCACCGGCTTCGTCGGGCTGCCCCAGCACGCCGGCCGGCCGGTCCCCGGAGTCGTGACGGCGTCACGCGCCTACCTCGTGTGCCAGGCGGAGACGGCCATCTACTGCGGCCTCGGGATGACGAGCGGCGCGGCCGACGTCGTCGAACGGCTCGGTCCCGCGGGGGTACGCGACGAGATCGTCGGGCGCCTGACCAGTCTCGATCCCGAGACCGCCTGGGAGGGCGGCATGTTCCTGACCGAGCGCCAGGGCGGGAGCGACGTCGGGTCCAACACCACTCGGGCGGTCCAAGACGGCGACGAGTGGGTTCTCTTCGGCGAGAAGCACTTCTGCTCCAACGTCGACGCGGACATCTTCATCGTCCTAGCCCGGCCGGACGGCGCCCCCGAGGGGACGCGCGGGCTCGCCACCTTCATCGTGCCGAGCGCCCGCCCCGACGGCACGCCGAACGGGTTCGTGATCAAGCGCCTGAAGCCCAAGCTGGGCACGGTCGGCGTGCCGACCGGCGAGGTGGCGCTCGAGGGGGCGCGCGCCTGGCTGGCCGGACCGCCGGGCGGCTCGGGCGGACGCTCTGGCGACGCGGCCCGAGACGGTCGCGGCCTCAACCGGATGATGGAGATGGTGAACGCCAGCCGCTTCGGTGTCGCCCTCATGGGACTCGGCATCCACCGCCGGTCGTTCCTCGAGGCGGCGATCTACACCGCCCGGCGAACGCAGTGGGGCCAGCGGGTCGACAGCTATCCGCTGGTGCGTCAGACCCTGGTCGAGATGCTGGCCGACCTGGAGGGTGGCCTCGCCATCACCTTCGAAGCCGCCGCCGCGGCCCGGCGTGCCGAGGACGCGGACGAGGGTCGGCTGCTCCGCCGAATCCTCATCCCGTTGGCCAAGATGCGGACGACCCGGGTCGCCGTCTGGGCGGCCTCCAACGCGCTGGAGTTGTTCGGCGGCAACGGCTACATGCACGACTGGCCGATCGCCCGTCAGCTGCGCGACGCGCAGTGCCACACCATCTGGGAGGGTACCGAGAACATCCTCTCGATCGACGTTCGCCGGGCCATCCGCGGCGAACAGGCGCACCTGGCGCTCGCCGCGCGCGTCGAACGCGCCCTCGACGGCGCCGCGCACCACAAGGTCCTGGCCGGCGCGCTCGACGCGGTCGCGGAGAGCCTGGCCGACGCGCGGCGCGCGGTCGACCACGTGATGGGACTGCCCGAGGACCTCTCGCTCCTCCACTCCCGGCGCCTGGCCGAGCTCCTGGCCGACCTGGCGGAGGGGGCCCTCCTCGTGGAAGAGGCGGCGTGGTCCCTCGAGCGAGACGGTGACGCACGCAAGGCGGCGATGGCCCGGCTGTTCGTCTCGCGCCGGCTGGCGACCGAACCGGTCCGCGGGCTCCTGAGCGCCGACCGCACGATGCTCGACCACTTCGCGGCGCTCACGCGCTACGGCTCGATCGAGCCGAGCGATCTGGCCGCCTGAGGGAGTTCAGTACTTCGGGACGTAGGCCCCGTGGCCGAGCGAGGCGCTCTCGAAGGGATCCATCGACTCGTCGAGCCCGCCGATGACCTCGGTCACCCAGGGGAGCCGGTCGCGCATGATCCGCTCGACGCCCCCCTGGAGGGTGGCCGAGCTGATGGCACACGAGCTACAGGCCCCCTGCAGCTGGACCTCGACCACGCCGGTCTCCACGTCCGCGCTGACGAGCACCAGGTCGCCGCCGTCGGACTGGACGGCGGGGCGCATCAGCTCGATGAGGCCGCGCAGCTGCCCCAGCCGCTCGGCCCGTACCTCGTCGCCGATCGGGCCGGTGGTCTCGGGCGCCTCGGTCCCCTGGTCGTCCATCAGCCGCCTCGTCCCGTCCGCCCCGAACGGGGCACCCCCAGTCTCGCGTGCCGGCGCAGCGGCCCGTGCAGGGGAGTCAGCGGGGGTCGCTGAACTCGTGGTACGCCGCCAGCGCCCGCGGGCCCCACACCGTGCCCGGGCCCCCGTTCATCATGATGGCGACGCCGATCATCTCCTTCACCTCGGCGACCGTGGCGCCGCGCCGGGCCGCGCCGCGGGCGTGGGCCGCGATGCAGCCGTCGCACTCCCGGGTGATGGCGATGGCGAGGGCGATCAGCTCCTTCATCTTGGCGGGGAGATCGCCCTCCCCCATGGCGGACCGGTGGATCTCCGCGTAGCCCGACAGGACGCCCGGGATCGCCTCTTGGAGCTCCTGGTAGGGAGCGCGGATCTCCTCGAGCACCTCGTGGTAGTGGGCCATCGGACACCCTCCTGGTCGCCTCGCGCCCCCGGGCGGAACCGCGTGACCCCAGTGTGCCTCCGGCTCCCACCCGGCGCTGGGTCGGGGGGTCGTTTCAGCTGGCCTGCTCGGGCTCCGTCGACTCGGGGCCGCGGGCGCGAACGGTCTCGACGTGTTCGAACGCCGAGCGCAGGTCCGCGATCCAGGCCTCCTCGTTGGCCCCCACCAGGCGAACGCACCAGGCCAGAGCCTCGCTGCGGCTGCGCGCCACGCCGGCGTCGATCAGGGTGTCGAGCACGGAGCGGTCCGTCATGCGCAGGCGGGTCATGACGGGCACGTTGGCCGTCGTGAACACCTCCGAGGTGTCACCGCAGCGGGCACCCCACGACACGACCCGGCCGAACTCGTCCTGCGCCTCCTCGGCGATCCGCACCCGCTGCTCTCGCGACTCCTCGCGAAAGCCGCTGATCCTCGCCTTCTCGGCGACCGCCCGGTCCTCGGCCGAGCCGTCGGGCAACGTCACGGCCGGCAGGGGGCCGAGCACCAGGATCTCGTCGGCGTCGACGGTGACCTGGGGCGCCTCGGTGAACCAGCCGGGGGGTACCCGGCCGGCGAACCACGCGCTCACGTGCTGGCGCTGCTCTGCTGTGACCCGCTCCTCGCCCCCGCGCCGGGGTCGACCCCGGCCGCGCCGGGGACCCATTCTGGGCCCGGGACCCCCGCCGGGCGGCCCGGCCCAACGCCACGCCCTGCCACCGGGACCGGGCACGTGAAACTGCCACTGACCTGCGATTCCATATTTCATACTTACAATATTACACGATTACAGGGGCGCGGTCAGGCCTCGTCGTCGGCCCCGGCCGAGCGCATCCGCTCGTCGATCATGTTGACCACCGTCGGGTCGAGGAGGGTAGTGACGTCGCCCAGCTCCCGGTGCTCGGCCACGTCGCGCAGCAGGCGCCGCATGATCTTGCCGCTCCGGGTCTTGGGCAGCTCGGGGGTCAGCAGGATCTGTCGGGGCTTGGCGATCGGCCCGATCGTGGTGGCCACCTGGGCGCGCAGCTCGTCGACGAGCCCGTCGGCGTCGGCCGCCGCGGCGTCCCCCTTGATGGTCACGAACGCGACGATGGCCTGACCCGTCGTCGGGTCCGACGCGCCGACCACTGCGGCCTCGGCGACGGCGGGGTGGCCGACGAGGGCGTGCTCGATCTCGGTGGTCGAGATGCGGTGACCCGAGACGTTCATCACGTCGTCGATGCGCCCGAGGAGCCACAGGTCGCCGTCGTCGTCGCGCTTGGCACCGTCGCCCGCGAAGTACTGGCCCGCAAAGCGCGACCAGTACGTCTCCCGGTAGCGCTCCGGGTCCCCCCAGATGCCGCGGAGCATGCCGGGCCAGGGCTCGGTGAGCACCAGGTAGCCGCCCTGGCCGTTGCCCACGGATCGGCCCTCGTTGTCCACCACGTCGGCGGAGATGCCGGGGAAGGCGCGCATGGCGGCGCCGGGCTTGGTGGCGGTGATGCCCGGGAGCGGCGTGATCATGATGCCGCCCGTCTCGGTCTGCCACCAGGTGTCGACGATGGGGCAGCGCTCTCCCCCCACGTGCTTTCGGTACCACATCCACGCCTCGGGGTTGATGGGCTCCCCCACCGAGCCGAGGAGCCGAAGGCTCGAGAGATCGTGCGCGGCCGGGTGCTCCTCTCCCCATTTCATGAGCGTCCGGATGGTCGTGGGCGCGGTGTAGAGGATCGACACCTTGTACTCCTCGACGATGCGCCACCATCGGTCGCGCCCGCCGGCGTCCGGGGTCCCCTCGTAGAGGATCGACGTGGCCCCGTTGGCCAGCGGGCCGTAGACGATGTAGCTGTGGCCGGTGACCCACCCGATGTCGGCGGCGGTCCAGAACACGTCGGTGTCGGGCTTCAGGTCGAAGATGAGGCGGTGCGTGGCCGACGTGTGCACCAGGTACCCGCCGGTCGTGTGCAGGATCCCCTTCGGCTGGGCGGTGGTCCCGCTCGTGTACATGATGTAGAGCGGCTGCTCGGCGTCGAAGGGCGGCGCGGCGTGCGTGGCCGGCTGACGGTCGACCAGGTCGTGCCACCAGTGATCCCGTCCCTCGGTCCAGGCGACCGGCTGCCCGGTGCGGCGCACGACCACCACGCTGCGCACGTCCGGGCACTGCTGCAAGGCCTCGTCGACGTTGGGCTTGAGCGGGGAGGCAGCGCCGCGCCGGTACCCGCCGTCGGCCGTGATGACCACGCGCGCGTCGGCATCCTTGATCCTCCCGGCCAGGGCCTCGGCCGAGAAGCCGCCGAAGACGACCGAGTGCGGCGCGCCGAGGCGCGCGCAGGCAAGCATCGCCACGACCGCCTCGGGGATCATCGGCAGGTAGATCGCGACCCGATCGCCCGCCTGGACCCCGAGCTCCTCCAGCGCATTGGCGGCGCGGCAGACCATGGCCAACAGGTCGGCATAGGTGACGGTCCGCCGGTCGCCCTCGGGCTCACCCACCCAGTGGAAGGCGACCTTGTCGCCCAGTCCCGCTGCCACGTGGCGGTCCACGCAGTTCACCGAGGCGTTGAGCTTCCCGCCGACGAACCAGCGGGCGTAGGGGACCTGCCAGTCGAGGACCTCGGTCCAGCGCGTGTCCCACTGCAGCCGCTCGGCCTGGTCTGCCCACCACGCGACCGGATCGGCCGCGGCCTCGTCGTAGATGCCCGGCTGGGCGTTGGCGGCCGAGGCCAGATCGGCGGGCGGCGGGAACCGCCGGTTCTCCTGGAGCAGGGCGGACAGGGCCACGCCTCCCACCGACTCGGCACCCTCCGCCACGGCCGTCACCTCACGTTTCTCCCGCCGGTCGCCGCCGGCCGGCGGGCCGGCCGGCCACGCCGTCTCCGCCAATTTGGCACGGTCGCGCCCCGTCCGGGCCAGGACCGATCGCGGGGTCGCCGGAGGGGCCAGTCACTAGCCTGGTGCCATGGCACCCGACGCAGACGCCGAGCAGCTTCCCCGTTGGCGGGGCATCAACCACCTCGCCCTCATCACGAACGACATGGACGCCACCGTCCGCTTCTACCACGGGGTGCTGGGCGCCCGGCTGGTCGCCGACCTGGCGGGGCCGTCGTTCCGGCACTACTTCTTCGAGTTCGGTCCCGAGAACACGGTGGCGTTCTTCGAATACGCCAACGTTCGGCTGGAGCCCTTCGCCAAGCCGGCCGGGATGCCGGACCCCCGCGCCGTCCAGTTCGATCACCTCTCGTTCAATCTGCCCGACGAGGCGGCCCTCATGGCGCTCCGCGACCGGCTGAAGTCGGCCGGCTGCGAGGTCACCGACATCGTCGACCACGGGTTCTTGCGCTCGGTCTACTTCACGGACCCGAACGGCATCGCGCTCGAGGCGTCCTACTGGGTCGTCGACCCGACGGGCCGCCCCGCCGACTACGCGGACGAGGGCCTCTTCTCCGATCCCAACCCCGTTCCGGCCGTCGTCGAGCTCCGCTCGGTGGGCGCCGTCGCCTCTACGCCCACGACGCAGCTGGTTTGAGGCCGGCGCGCGGTCCGGGTGATTCCGGCCGCCCCGGCTAGGTTGCCGACCGGTGGAGGAGGCCCATGAGTGATCCCAGCGGTCCGGTCGGCGCACCGCCTCCACCGCCCGTTCCGGGCGGCTGGTACCAGGCGTCCGACGGGCAGTGGTATCCGACCCACGCCCCGCCGACCGGGGCCTACGGCGTCCCATACGGGTACCCCCAGCCGGCCCACTACGCCCAGCCTGGCTCGGTTCCCCGGGCCAACGGCCTCGCCATCGCCTCGCTCGTCTGCTCGTGCGTGGGGGTGGTCCTCTTCGGGGTGACGGCGGTCCTCGGGGTCATCTTCGGTTTCGTGGCCCGGTCACAGATCCGTCGCTCGGGCGGTCTGCAATCGGGGGACGGCCTGGCGCTCGCCGGCATCATCGTCGGGTTCGCCGTCATCGGCCTGTTCGTGATCGTCCTGATCCTCGCCATCGCGAGCTCCTCGGTCACGCCCAACTGCTGCTAGTTCCCTGAGGCGTCGAGCGACCGGGCGGACCACAATGGAACGCACATGAGTGCCAAATCAGCCGACCGGGCGCCCGGGGCGACCGCCGGAAAGAAGCTCGGCCCGCGCCGCTATGAGAAAGAACTGCTCCAGCTGCAGATCGCGCTCGTCCAGCTGCAGGAGTGGGTGCGCTCCTCCAACCGGCGGGTCGCCGTCATCTTCGAGGGCCGCGACGCGGCCGGCAAGGGCGGCACGATCAGCCGGATCACCCAGTACCTGAACCCCCGAGTCGTCCGCGTGGCCGCGCTCCCCGCCCCGACCGAGCGCGAGCGGTCGCAGTGGTACTTCCAGCGCTACGTGGAACAGCTCCCCCGGGGCGGCGAGGTCGTGCTGTTCGACCGGTCCTGGTACAACCGGGCGGGGGTCGAGTACGTCATGGGTTTCTGCACGCCCGAGGAACACGAGATCTTCCTCACCCAGTGCCCCATCTTCGAGCGGCTCCTCATCGATTCGGGGCTCCTCCTCATCAAGTACTGGTTCTCGGTCAGCGACGACGAGCAGGAGAAACGCTTCAAGACGCGGATCACCAACCCGCTCAAGCACTGGAAGCTCAGCCCGATCGACCTCGAGTCCCGCCGGCGCTGGGTCGACTACTCGAGGGCGAAGGACATCATGTTCGAGCACACCGACACCCCCGAGTCCCCCTGGTACGTGGTGGAGGCGGACGACAAGCGGCGGGCGCGTCTCAACTGCATCTCTCACCTCTTGAGCAAGGTGCCCTACGAGAACGTGCTGAAGCTGCCGGTGACCCTGCCGCCGCGCCAGAAGGGCGGATACGTGCGCCCCCCGCTCGACATCTACACCTACGTCCCCGACGTGGCGGCGGAGTTCTTGAAGGACTAGCCGGCGCAGCCGGCCGGCGGGTCATTGTCGACTCCCGGCTCGCCACCGCTGCCGAGGCCCGCGGTCAGTTCCCCTGCAGGTCCCGGCGCGCCAACGCGAGGCCGCCCACCGCGGCCATCGCCACCCCGATGGCCACCATGACGGCGTCGGTCGACCAGTGCACCGACACGGCGGGAGCGGGGGCCATCTGGTGGAAAACCGATGTGTCGAGCACCCAGTGGTTCAAGCCGATGAGTCCGCCGATGAGGTCCACCAGGAAGGACCAGGCGACCAGGCCATAGGCGGCGGTCGAGACCGCGCGCGGCCAGAAGCCAAGTGCCAGAACGCCGACGCCGAGCACGCAGACCGCTGGCGGCACGATGTTGGCTCCGGCCGAGACGAGGTCCCCCAGACCGACGTGGGAGTGCTGACTGGTCGCGCCGAGCCAGGTGGAGAGGCCCGCCAACCCGCCGCTGATGACGAGGGCGGTGGCGGTCACCACCAGCCGACCGGCGAGCCACGACGCGCGGTGGACGGGCCGAACGAGGAGGTTGTCGAGTTGTCCCTCGGCCTCTTCAGTCCGCGCCGCGACCGCCTGGCCGGCGGCCACCAGGGCCACCAGCAGCGCCACCATCAAGAAGGTCACCCCGAGGAAGAGGCGCGCACCCGTGCCGGAGACGCCGAGACGCGCGATCGCGTGCTCGGCGCTCGAGGAGCTCGTGATCACCGTGCCCGCCGCCTTGGCGATGAAGCCGATGACGAGCGCGAACAGCGCGATCGCGGCCGCCCAACCGACGAGCGTCGGCCGGGCCAGGCGCACGGCCAGACCGGTCGTGCCCGACAAAAGGCGCGTCCGGGCCAAGGCGCTGGCCCGGTCGGGCAGGACGCTCGCTCCGAGATCGCGCCGCCCCGCCAGCCACACGGTGAGCACGACCAGCGCGGCGGTGAACCCGGCGATCGGCAGGAGGGCCAGCGCCCGTTGCGCCACGACCGGCTCGAGCTCCTCCACCCAGCCGAGCGGCGAGACCCAGCGGAGCCAGCCGAACCCGGACGTCGAGTCGGCCACCAGCCGGAGGGCGTAGCTGAGACCGAGGAGGGCGCCGCCGTAGGCGGCGGCCTGCCGACGGGTCGCCGCCAGCTGGCTGGAGAGCGCGCCGACGGCCAAGAACATGGTGGCCCCCGCCACGAGGGACAGGGCGAAGAACAGCGCCTGGCCGGCCTCGATGTGGACCTTGGCCGAACGGCCGACGACCGTCGTCACGATCGCGGTGAGGGTCCACAGCGTGGCGGCACCGGCGCCCAATCCGACGAGGGCCTGACCGGTGGCCCGCCGCCTGGTGGTCTGGCCGGCGACCAAGACCTCCCACCGCCCGGCGTCCTCCTCTCCGCGGAGCAGCCGGCTCCCGGCCAGCAACCCCCACACGGCCCCCACGATGCTGAGCACCCCCAGGCTCCGCCAGGCCGTGAAGCCGGCCACCGTCTGGATCTGGTGGGCGGGACCGATGAGCGCGTCGATCGCCGCGTTCGTCCCGAACGTGGCCGCCAGGTGGTCGCGCGCGGTCTGCGTCTTGTAGGTCGCCGCGTAGCCGAGCGCCGTCGACGCGACAAAGAGACTGAACACATAGCCCCACAGCAGCCCGGAACGGGCGGCCCGACGCGCCGTCAGGCCCGCCACGACCGCGCCGGGCCGCCGCCCCTCCCGGGTGGGGGCGCGGGTCGGCGCGTCAACCGGCATTCGGCGGTTTGCCCTCGGGCTCCGTGCTCGCGCCGTAGTGGGCCAAGAACAGCTCCTCGAGCGATGGCTCGCGGCTGAGCAGCTCGTGGACGGAGGACGCCGCCAGCACCTGTAGGAGCGGCTCGACCGATCCGCGTACCTGGCAGCGAACGACCCGACCGTCGTACTCGACCGAGCTCACGCCCGGGACCCGTGAGAGGTCGGGGACCGACCCGTCGAACGTCGCCTCCACGGTCAGTGACGAGAGGTGGCGCAGTTCGGCCAGCGTCCCCATGTCGATCAGGACCCCGTCGCGCAGGATGCCGACGCGATCACACAGCGCCTCCACCTCGCTCAGGATGTGCGAGGACAAGAAGATGGTCTGACCCTGCTCTCTCGCCTCGTGGACCGAGTGCCGGAACGCCTGCTCCATGAGCGGGTCGAGGCCGCTCGTCGGCTCGTCGAGGACCAGCAGGTCGGCTCGGGTCATGAGGGCGGCTATCAGGATCAACTTCTGGCGGTTGCCCTTGGAGTAGGCCCGGACCTTCTTGGACGGGTCGAAGTCGAACCGCCCGATCAGTTCGTCCCGGTAGGCACTGTCCACCCGGCCCTGGACCCGGCCGAGCAGATGGAGGGTCTCGGCCCCGGTGAGCGAGGGCCACAGATTGGCCTCGCCGGCCACGTAGGCCACGCGCCGGTGGGCCTCCACCGCTTGGCGCTGGGAGTCGAGTCCGAAGATCTCGGCTCGTCCCCGGGTCGGCCGAATCAGCCCGAGCAACAGGCGGATCGTCGTTGTCTTGCCCGCCCCGTTGGGGCCGAGATAGCCGACCACCTCGCCCTCGGCCACCTCGAGATCGAGGCCCGAGAGCGCGTCCACCGAGCCGTACCGCTTGGAAAGGCCCTCCGTCCGGATCGCCTTCACGTCCACCGGGGGCGCCCCTTCACGACGGGCTCAAGGCTGCCCGGGGGCCGGCGTGGTGTCGGGCCGGCCGGCGGCGAGGCGCGGGTCCGGCGCCGCCACCGCACGGTCCGGCGCCACGGTCAGGCCACCACCATCCGCGGGGACAGGCCGCCCGGCCAGGGCGTACACCGCCGAACCGTCGACCGTTTCCTGAGCCAGCAGCAGGACCACCAGCTGGTTGAGGACGTCGAGGTGCGCCTTCAGGATGTCGACGGCCCGCCCCTCGGCCTCGCGCAGGAGGCGGGCAACCTCCGCGTCGATGACCGCCTGGGTCTGCTCCGCGAAGGGCCGGCTCGAGAACGCGCCGCCATCCTGGCCCAGGAACACCGACCCACCCGACGGATAGCCCACCGGTCCGACGGCCGAGGAGAGCCCGAACTCGCGGACCATCTTGGTCGCGAGGTCGGTCGCCTTGGCGAGGTCATTGCTGGCCCCGGTCGAGCCCTGACCCAGCACGACCAGCTCGCTCGCCCGACCACCGAGGAAGACGGCGAGCATGTCGTCGAGATAGTCCTGTCCGTAGAGGTGCCGTTCGACGAGCGGAAGCTGCTCGGTGACGCCGAGCGACTGTCCGGCGGGAAGGATCGTCACCTTGGCGATCGGGTCCGCCTTCTCCGAGTAGGCCGCGACGAGCGCGTGGCCAGCCTCGTGGACGGCCACCGCGTGCTTCTCGTCCGGCAGGAGCACGTTCGAGCCTTCGCGCCGACCGAGGATGATTCGATCGCGCGCTTCGTCAAAGTATTCGGCCGTGAGCACCTCGCCGCCCGCCCGCACGGCGACGATCGCGGCCTCGTTGACGAGGTTGGCCAGGTCCGCCCCCGAGAAGCCCGGCGTGCCTCGGGCGACCACCTCGAGGTCCAGACCCTTGTCCAGCTGCTTGCCCCGACAGTGCACCTGCAGAATCGCGACGCGCTCGGAGAGGGTGGGGAGCGGGATCGTGACCTGCCGGTCAAAGCGACCAGGCCGCAGCAGGGCGGGGTCGAGTACCTCGGGTCGGTTGGTGGCGGCGAGCACGACGATGCCCGTCGCCGGGTCGAACCCGTCCATTTCTGCGAGCAACTGGTTCAGCGTCTGCTCGCGCTCGTCGTTCGCCACCACCGAACCAGCACCGGCCCGCCGTTGCCCGATGGCGTCGACCTCGTCGACGAAGATGATCGCGGGGGCCCGCTTGCGGGCCTCCTGGAAGAGATCGCGGACCCGAGCGGCCCCGACGCCGACGAACATCTCGACGAAGCTCGACCCGGTGACCGAGAAGAACGGGACGTCCGCCTCACCGGCCATCGCCCGAGCGAGCAGGGTCTTTCCGGTGCCGGGCGGTCCCACCATCAGGACGCCTCGGGGGGGCGTGGCGCCGGCGCGGGCGTACCGCTCGGGCTGGCGGAGAAAGTCGACGACCTCGCGGATCTCGAACTTTGCCCCTTCGTACCCCGCGACATCGGCGAACGTCGTCTTCGGCCGCTCCTCGTCGAACACCTTCGCCTTCGAGCGGCCGACGCCGAGCGCGCCCTGCAACTGGCCGGACGCCCCCTTGGAGAGTCGCCACCAGATGTACCCGATGACGAGGAACGGCAGGAGCAAGATCACCCACGACAGCACTTCGGAGCCGAAGGAGGTGCCGGACGGCTGCGAAGTGATCTGCACACCGTCGTTCCGAAGCTGCGTGAGCAGCTCTTGCCCCGCCTGGGGCGGAATGGCGGTGGAGTACGGCCGGCTGTTGGTGAGGGTCCCAGATGCGCTGCCGCTCGGCTCGATGACGACCGTCTTGACCTGGTGGGCCGAGACGTCATGGAGGAACTGGGAGTAGTTGAGCGTGACCGCCTTCTGACCCTGGGTCGCCGGCAGGACGAAGAACAAGACGGCAAAGGTCGCCAGTGCGAGGATCCACAGGTAGTGGCGCCACGCCGGAGGTGAAGGGGGCGCGACCGGGGCACCCTTGTCCGGAGTCGGCGAGTTCGAGACCTGCTTCGTCATGGGCTCAGGCCAACCCTAGGTGGCCGGGCAGGTACCCCACGGAGCTCCCGGCCAAGCCCGGGGTGGCACTCGGCGGACGGGCCGACGACGCTCGACCACTGCGATTGGTCTGCGCGAGGCGAGGCTCGGTCAGTCCTAGCCTCGCGGCACTCGGCCGCCCGACCGGGCGCCCGCCGATCCCGTCACGCCCCTGGTACCCGGCTGTCGTGGTGGCCGAACACGACCTCGGCCGTCACCGGCCGGCTCAGGTCCGAAAGATCACCGGCCAGGTCCATCAGCAGGTCATCGATGGTGATCATGCCGACGAACTGCTCTCCTCGGACCACGGCCAGGCGGCGGACGGCGTTGGCGCGGAACAAGGCGAAGGCGTCATGGAGGTCGGCGTCGGCGTCGATCGTCACGACCGGTGCACTCATGACGCCGTCGACCCGTCCGTCCGCCGGCAGCCCCTGGGCCAGCGCTCGCCGCACGAGATCACGGTCGGTGACCACGCCGACCAGTCGCTCGCCGTCGACGATGGCCAGCGCCCCGACGCCGGATTGCTCCATGACGACCGCCGCGTCGCGGATCGTGCGCTCCGGTCCGATTCCGACGCCGGATCGCCGAAGTGCTTCGATCGTCCGCATGGCTGTGCTCCTTTGTCCTTGGATGACCGGCTCGCGGCGCTGGTGACGGTCAGTTCGCCGAGTGCTCGAAGTGTTCGATGGTGGCGTCCGAACCCGGGAAGAAGAAGGTCTCGTGTCCACTGTCGCCCCAGCGCACGACGTAAGGCGGGCGCCCGTCGGGCCCTCGCACCTGCAGCACCTCGCAGTCGCGGTTCGGCTCATCGCCACTGTGGCCGTGGACAATGATCCGATCGCCGACCGATGCCTGCATTGCTGCCTCCTTTCGCCACTCCCATGGTCGGCCCTGGCGGCCGGGGTCCGCTAGGGCCGAAAGTCCCCGCCACCGCGCGGGACCCGGGGCCTGGTTGGCTTGCCAATTCCTCGAGCTCTGGGAGGGTTTGGCCGTGCCGGTGATCGCGACCACCCCGGGCGTCCCGGACCCTGCGGGACCAACGGCCCTATCGACCCGATCGGGCAGCCTCCACACTGGGAGGTGGGGTCGTGCGCCCCCAGGCAAGAGAGGGCGAGATGCCAGACGTGGACACGATGATCGATGCCTTGCCGCTCGAGCAGGCCCTCCACGTGGCCCGTGGTGCCACCCTGCGCGAGGTCGCCGGCCTCATGCAAGACGCCAAGGTGTCGTGTGTGCTGGTCGGCGAGCACCACGGACTGGTCACCGAACACGATCTCGCCGGTGCGCTGGCGGCCGGCCTGGGGCCCGATTCGGCGGTCGGGCAGGTCACGACGAGCACGCCGGTCTGGGCGACGACCTCCACGACCCTCCTCGACGCCATCATCATGATGGTGGAGCACCGGATCCGACATCTGGTGGTGCTGAGCGCGCAGGGCGAGCCGCTGGGCGTGCTCTCCCTGGCCACGGCGACCGAGCTCCTCTTGGATGTGACGACCCCGCTGCAGATGTGGCCGGGTCCGTAACCAGCGAGGCGGCGGCACTTTCGGTTCAGGGGCGGGTTCCGAGCTCCTGGTGGACCCGCTCGAGGAGCTGGCGTCGGGCGCGCAGGTTTCGTCGAAACTCGGCGTTGTCGGTGTCGGCTATCTCCGAGCTGAGGTCGCGCAATGTGTCGGTCAGTAGGCGGCGCAGCTCGGCCACCTCGTCGTCTCCCAGTCGTAACTCCATCGCCCGCTACCGTCCCTCCTTCGTTTGGATCCGGGTGCCGCCGCCCCACCTCAGGTCGGCGGGATCACCTTGCCACCGGTCGGCGTGCGACACGAGGTGAGCGCGCTCAGCGCTCGGTCGACCGCTTGGTCGGGCGCCAGGTGGGAGGTGTCGACGACGATCGCCGTGTCCCACGGGTCCATCGAACCACGCATGGCCTCCCGGACTTCGGCGGTGGCCTCCGAGGGGTCGGTGTGCGCCAAGGCCCGTCGCCTCATCCGGTCCACCGCTTCGGTCGGGTCGACGACACAGCACAGCTCGACGAGCTGGCTGGAGGTGCGCTCGGCCAGCGCTCGCGCCGCGTCGCGCCAGCCGGCGTCCTGCCAGGAGGCGTCGAGGACCACCGAGTCGCCCGAGCCGAGCCGCGATTCGGCCCGCCGCACGAGCTCCTGGTAGACGCGCGCCCTGGACGCCCTGCTGTAGCGACCCAGTCCGTAGCCGGGGGCCGGCTCCTCGACCACCCCCCCCTCCTGGCGGATCTCGTCCGAGCGCAGGACGGTCATGCCCCGAGCCTGGGCGAGCCCGGCGGCGACCGTGGACTTGCCCGACCCGGGCAGCCCCCCGACGAGCACGAGCACCACCCGAGCGGCTCGGAGATGGTCGAGGGCGAGCGCTTGGAGCTGACGCGCTTGTGTTCGGGCCTCGTCCACCCCCTCGGCGCTGCGAAGACAGGCGACCTTGGCCCGGACGTAGGCACGGGACGCGCAGTAGTGATGGATGAGCGAGGGGGGAAACTGGTCGCCCGAGATCTCCTCATAGCGGCGTAGGAAGTCGGCACCCGCGTCGGCGTGGCCCAGCCGTTCCAGATCCATGGCGAGGAAGGCCACGTCCGCGATGACGTCGCCGTAGCGGAGCCGGTCGGAGAACTCCACGCAATCGAGGATCCGAACCCCGTCGTCGAGACAGAAGATGTCCTCGGCTTGCAGGTCCCCGTGGCCGTCGCACACCCGGCCGGCGGCGATGCGGGACCCCAACAGGTGCTCGCGGCCGGCGATCCAGTCGAGCGCGAGCGGCCGGAGCTCGGCTTCGATCGCTTGGTCGAGGACGGGGCCGACGAACCGGTCGGTTTCGGCGAAGTTGGCTTCCCACCCGGCGCACAGCGAGGCGCCGGTCCCGGCCGCCGATATCTCGGGCGATCGGTCCGCCGAACGGTGGAACGAGACCAGGACGTCAGCGATCTGCTGCAGCCACCCATCGAGGACCGCCCCCTCGCGGGCGAGCGTGGCCAGCCGCCGGCCTTCTGGCAGTCGCCGCATGACGACCAGGTGGTCGACGGGGGCCCCGGCCATCACGAGGTCGGCCACTCCCAGGTAGACGTCGGGGGCCAGCCGCCGGTTGAGGGTGACCTCGCGTCGGCAGTCCGCCGCCCGGGCGGCGCGCTGGCGGAAGTCGACGAACCCCAACTGCACGGGCTTGCGAAGCTTGTAGACCCGATCACCGACGAAGAAGAGAATTGAGATGTGGGTTTCGACGACCGAGGTGGACGATGGAGCGTCACCGGCGTCTTCGGTGGCACCGCCCGGTGGCCCGGCGATCGAAGCTGACCGGCGGCGCGTACTAGCCACTGCCGCTCGCCGATCCGGTTCCCCTCACCGGCCCTCGTCCGGCTCGCCGGGGCGTCCAGAACGGAGCAGGACGGTCGCGAAGCTGGCGTAGAGGGCCGCGGGCTCCTGGGCCCGGACCAGCACGGAGAAGAGCTCGGCCATCGAGACCACACCGATGGCTTGCCCCTCCCGGTCGAGCACGACGAGGTGGCGGATGCCGAGATCGACCATGATGGCCGCCGCCTCGGCGACGCTGGCCGACGCCGGCGCCCAGTAGGGCCGATCGGTGGCGACCGCCCCCACCTCGTCATCGGCGCCGCGGCCGTCTGCCCAAGCGTTGACCAGGTCGCGCTCGGTCACGACCCGTAGCGGCGGCTCGGCCAGCAGCGCGCACGACACGCCGCGCGCCGCCAGCGCGGTTGCTACCGCGGCCACGGGGTCGGTCTCGGAGACCACCGTGAGGCGGCCGAGCGACAGCTCCCCCAACGTCGCCCCCAACCCCCGGTTCGGATCGCTCTGCATGGCTCCACGCTCTCTCTTGGCCGCGCCGGTCGCTAGGGCCATTCGTCCTTATCCGGGACTGACCGCCTCCCACTGCCACTGCGCGATCTCGGGCGGATCCTCGCCGTGGCGGCGCCCATACCGGCGGTGGTCGAGGCGAGCGTCGATCATGCTTACACCGACCCCTCGTCGCTCGAGGCGACGGACCAGATGCCGACCCCGCGGGTGCAGTGGTCGATCGCCTCCTCCATGCTCAGCCAGTCGTGGCCCCGCCGTCCCGCTGGTCTCCCAAGACCCCTCGAACGTTCTTGAGGCGGCGAGGAGTGCGAGGAGGGCGCTCAAGCGCCGCGCAGCACCAGCACGGGGCAGTGGGCATTGGTGACGCAGTGCTCGCTCACCGATCCGAGCAGCATGCCGGCGAACTCGCCGTGACCCCGACAGCCGACCACGAGCAGCGTCGCCCCCCGCGAGGCGCTCACGAGGACGGGTGCTGGGTGGCCCTCGAGGACGGTCAGCCGGGCATCGACGCCGGGGTGGCCGACGCGCATCTTGGTGACCGCTTCCTCGAGCACTCGTCGAACGTCGGCCGCCGGGTCGTAGTCGGGCGGGAAGGCGATGGGCGCGCCGTAGGTCGTCGGCCACTCCCACGCTCCCACCAACTCGAGATGGGATCCGGTGAGTTCGGCCTGGTGGGCCGCCCAGTCCAGGGCGGCCGCCGAGGACGGCGAGCCGTCGACTCCCACCACGATCCGGCCGGTCTCCGCTTGGGTGCTGGTCACGTTGTGCTCTTTCGACTGGATGATCGTGGCGGTCTCCGAGGTTACCGGGAGCGCCGTGGAGGGCGTCTCACCGAGACGCGGGATCGCGCTCGATGCGGGTGCCTTTGGTCCCGTCGAGCAAGCCGGCCGCGTCGCCGAGTCGGCCGATCATGGCCGGCCTCCCCGTGGCCTCCACGAAGCGACAGGCGGCGTCGACCTTCGGTCCCATGGAGCCGGCCGCGAACTGGAGCGAACGCAGGGCGGCCGGGTGGCAGCGGTGGATCGGGTGGGCCTCCTCGGTGCCGAAGCCGAGCTCGACGGCGGCGACGTCGGTGAGGAGGAGGAGCGCGTCGGCGTCCAGTTCACGGGCGAGCAACGCGGCGGTCAGGTCCTTGTCGACGACCGCTTCGACCCCGCGCAGCTGGCCGTCCGCGCTCCGGCAGACCGGCACGCCGCCGCCGCCGGCACACACGACGAGGACCCCCTGGGCGAGCAGGGTCCGGATGGTCGCCAGCTCGACCAGCTGGCGCGGCTCGGGGGAGGCGACGACCCGGCGCCAGGCGGCGCCATCTCGGCGGACCGCCCAGCCGAAGCGCTGCGCCACGAGGCGGCCCTCCTCCTCGCCGTAGGTCGGTCCGACGAACTTGGTCGGGTCCTCGAACGCGGGATCGTCGGCATCGACCACCGTCTGGCAGATCAGGCTGGCGACCGGCTGAGCCGGCAGCGCGTTCTCGATCGCCTGCAAGAGGAGGTAGCCGATCATCCCCTGGGTCTGGGCACCGAGGATGTCGAACGGATAGGGATGCGGGAGGACCGGATCCTCGGCACTCTCGCGCGCCAGCAGCCCGACCTGCGGGCCGTTGCCGTGGGTGAGGAGCAGGTGGTGGTCCCGGACGAGCGGGACCAGCGCGGCGACCGCCGAGACCACGTGGCGCTGCTGGACCTCGGCCATCGGCACCTCCCCCCGCTCCAACAGCGCGTTCCCGCCGAGCGCGACGACGAGTCGCACCTCACTCGCCGAGTTCGTCGGCGCTCAAGTCAGCGCGGTGATCCATTGGTCGGCGTCCCTCCGGGAACCGCGTCGGCTACGCGTCCCGCTCGATCGGGCAGGTCATGCAGCGGGGGCCGCCGCGGCCGCGGCCGAGCTCGCTACCGGCGATGGTCACGACCTCGATGCCGTGCTTGCGCAGCATCGTGTTGGTGGCGACGTTGCGCTCGTACCCGAAGACGACACCGGGGGCGACGGCCAGATAGTTCGTGCCGTCGTCCCACTGCTCCCGCTCGGCGGCGCGCACATCCTCGTCGGTGGTGAGCACGCTGATCTGGTCGACTTGCAGCGTCTCGGCCAGCGTTTCCCAGAGTTGGTGGTTGCGGGTTACGGCCAGCTGTCCCGGCTCCTCCCCGGCGGTGATCGTCCAGCTGCGCAGGTGCCGGTCGAAGTAGGGATAGAGCACGAAGGTGGCCCGATCGATCATGGTCATGACCGTGTCGAGATGCATGAACGCGCGCGAACGCGGGAGCTCGGTCGCCACCACCGTGGTGGCCTGACCGGCGGCGAACAGCGCTCGGGAGACGATCTCGACCGCCATGGGGGTCGTCCGCTCGCCCATCCCGATGAGGACCGCCCCGTTCCCGATCACGTGCACGTCGCCGCCCTCGAGCGTCGCCGGCTGGTGCCCGATGTCGTCGTCGCCGTAGTAGGTGACGAAGTCGGCGCCGGCGAACATCGGATGGAAGTTGTAGATGGCGCGGGTGTGGAGCGACTCGCGTTGGCGGGCCGGCTTGGCCATCGGGTTCACGGTCACACCGCCATAGATCCAGCACGAGTTATCGCGTTGGAAGAGGTGGTTGGGCAGCGGCGGAAGCACGAAGTCGTCGGCGCGGAGCATGTCCCACTTGAGGCTCTGGGCTCGCAGCGGCTGCAGGTCCGCCTTCAGGACCCCGCCGACGAGGTGTTCGGACAGGGTGGCTCCGTCCAGTTCGTCGAACAACTTTCGCGCCGGACCCACCAACGAGGGACCAAGGATCTCGGGGGTGCACACCCGGTCGAGCACGAAGGCCCGGCCTTCCTTGAGCTCGAGCGTCTCGGCCAACAGCTGACCGTAGTAGTGGACCGACACACCCTTCTCCCGCAACGCTTCGGCGAAAGCGTCGTGCTCCTCCTTGGCCTTCTTGGCCCACATGACGTCGTCAAAGAGGAGCTCGCCGATGTTCTCGGGGGTCAACCTGGAGAGCTCCAGCCCCGGCCGGTGGACGATGGCCTGCCGGAGTTGGCCGACCTCGGACTGCACGCCGAATGTCATCGCTCGACCCCCCTGCTGTCGGCCTCCGGACCGTGGCCGTCTCCCGTCGCGGCAGGATGGCCCGCCATGCGGCTCTCGGCCATCGGGACTTCCACCCGGTACATACCTGCACCGTAGGAAACGGACAGGCGTAGGAACAGGGGAATTGGTCCCATGGGCGCGCCGATCAGCCGGGACCAGGAGAGCGCTCGGCGAGCGCGCCGACCGTGGCGCCGCCACTACGGACCGACCGGCACCTGCCACGTGAGGAGCGTCCCGCCTCCGGCTCGACGTTCGATCAGGAACTGCCCGTGGAGCTTCTCCGCCCGGCGTCTGAGATTGTTGAGACCGAGCCCGCCGCCGGCCGCGCCGCTCTCATCGATCCCGCGGCCGTTGTCCGAGACCTCTAGACGGCACTGACCGTCCCGCACGCTGAGCGCCACGGCGGCCTCGCTGGCGTCGGCATGGCGACCGATGTTGGTCACGGCCTCTCGAACGGCCGCCAACAGGTGCTCGGCCACCTCATCGGTGACCGCGGCGTCGATCGGTCCGTCGAAGGACACCTGGACCTCGAACCCCACGACCGGCGCCAGGTCCCGAACGAGCGCCAGCACGCTCGTCCGAATGCCCGCGCTGGTGGGTGCGAGCTCGAAGATGCTGACTCGCACCTGGCGGATCGTGTCGTCGATGTCGGCGATCGCCGCCTCCAGGCGGTCGGCCAGTCCGGCCGTCGCCGCGCCAGCCATGCTCTGCAGGGAAAGACCGACCGCGAAGAGCCGCTGGATGACCGTGTCGTGGAGATCGCGGGCCACTCGGTCCCGGTCCTCGTAGATGGCCGCCTGCGCCGCCCGCTGGTGGAGCCGGGCGTTCTGGATAGCGACCCCGGCCGCCAGGGCCAGGGCTTCGACGAGCGCCTGGTCGTCCTGGGTGAACTCGGCGCAGCCGACCTTGTCGGTGAGATAGAGGTTGCCGTAGACCGCGTCGCGGACCTTCACCGGCACCCCCAGGAACGACGTCATCGGGGGGTGGTTGGGCGGGAACCCGTGGCTGGCGGGGTGGGCGCCGATGTCGCCCAATCGGAGTGGGCGGGGATCGGTGATGAGCAGCCCGAGCACGCCCCGGCCCGTCGGGCGGGGGCCGATCCGCTCCTGCTCGGCCGCATCGAGCCCGATCGCCAGGAACTCGGCGAGGCCGGTCCCCGCATCGTTGAGGACACCGAGGGCTCCGTAGCGGGCGCCGGTCAGCGAACGGGCCTCCTCGACCACGTGCCGGAGCAGGACCGGCAGGTCCAGGTCGGCCTCCAGCAGCAGCGTCGCCTGGAGCACGCGCCGAAGCTTGACCGGGTCCTCGATGGATCGGTATGGCACTTTGCACCAGCGTAGCGACCGCCGGCTCGAGAACGAGGCCGTCCACCAGCCAAATTGCCTGCTCTGGGACGGTTCCGGTCCCTCGCCAGGATTGCCTCGGGGCGGTCGACGTTGGAAGATGGGCGGGTGACGCTCCGTGTGTTCCTCCTCGACGACCACGAGGTGGTCCGGTCCGGCCTGCGGTCACTGCTCGAGGCCACCGACGATCTGGTGGTCGTGGGCGAGGCAGGCACGATCGCCGATGCACTAGCCCGGATCCCCTCCATCCAGCCCAACGTGGCGATCCTCGACGTCCGGTTGCCCGACGGGAGCGGGGTCGAAGTCTGCCGGGAGATCCGCTCGCGGTTCCCGGACATCGCCTGCGTGATGTTGACGTCGTACGCGGACGACGAGGCGCTCTTCGCCGCCATCATGGCCGGCGCCGCCGGCTATGTCTTGAAGCAGGTGCAGGGCACCGACCTGGTCGACAGCATCCGGCGGGCGGGGGCCGGCCAGTCCCTGCTCGACCCGGCGCTCACCAAGCGGGTCCTCGAACGGCTGAAGGACGGGCCGAAGGAGGACACCCGGTTGGCCAGCCTCACCCCGCAGGAGCGACGCATCCTCGATCTCATCGCCGAGGGACAGACCAACCGCCAGATCGCGGGCGAGCTCTACCTGGCGGAGAAGACCGTCAAGAACTATGTGTCGAACCTGTTGGCCAAGCTCGGGATGGAGCGCCGCACGCAGGCTGCGACCTACGCGGCCCGACTCGACGAGCGCTCGACCCAGGCCGCAGAGCACGACGCCAGCGGGACCTGACTGAGCACAGCTAGACGAGGGCCTTCGGCCTCTGTCGTGCTCCGTCCCGCCGCTCCCACCGGTCCGATCGAGCGTGAAATGACCTTTTCCCCTACCTGTGGGGTCGGCGCGCGCCGAGAATGGGTAGGAGAAGTCTTGACAAACGGGAGGTCCGATGTTCGAAACCCTGTTGCTCGCACTGGACGAGTCGACCCACTCCGAGAAGGCGCTCGCGGCCGCGAAGTCACTGGCGAAGCTCTCGGGCGGTGAGGTCGTCGTGCTCCACGTGCGGGAGTACGGCTTCGCCGGACGAGCCGGCCAGATAGATCTCGAGGAGAAGGGGCCTGCGCACAAGATCGTCGACGAC
>JGI12269J14319_10000643_pt1 | contig 33848 bp, 25 predicted proteins | sample PeaSoiSIISIP2007_FD_14319 | JGI IMG/M metagenome (IMG submission 14319)
AGCGAGGGCTGCGCTTTCCGAGTGCGGGGCGGTGTCAATGATGGCCAGCTTGGCGCCGTTCTCGGCCGCGGCTTCCAAAACTTTCGTCAGCCTGGCTGCCTGGGCGGAGACCACCGCCGGAGTATCGCTGGTTCTGGTATCTTTCCAGCCGGTGGCGCTGGCCTGCGGGTCCAGGTCAATGATGGCTGTAGCCTTGCCGGCGCGTTCGGCGGCCACGGCCAGGTGTAGCGCAAGGGTCGTCTTGCCGGCGCCGCCTTTCTGGGAAATGAACGCTATTGTTTTCATTTCACATTCTCACATGTCCACACGTGTAACCGTAGAGGTGTGAAATAGTGTAACATGCGGCACATTCCGCAAAGTAACGGCGCTAGGGCGCCGGTTCCCGGGGTCTCGACGGGCCGAGCAGAATAGTGCTGATCAGCCAGAAAACGAAGCAACCCGCGGACAGGATTGCACCGGCTGCCAGCATAGGCGTTCGGTAGGTAAGACGCACTCTATGCTGTCCCGGGCCGAGTACCCACCCGCGTAAGGCTCCGTCAACGACCACGGGAGCGAGGTGTTCGCCGTGAGTTTCGCAGTATCCGACCCAGCCAGGTGCGGCCATTTCGTTCTCGACCACAAGCGCGCGGACAGAGAGAAAAATATAATAACTGACATAATTGCGGCTGTACCTAAGTGGCGTGCCCACTCTAGCCGCGTTTAAGAGGTCGATATCCTCTACACTCGCGCTGGTGCAGATGCGAGAGGAACAACCGATTGCCCGCAGCTCCCCGGGCTCCTCCATCAGCGTCATAAGAGAGGAATTACTCAGTACGTTTCGCAGACCAATAGATTTGCTGCCGCCACCCAGGTCGAACGTCATATAGCTGCCATCAATATATCCGCGCCATAGGAGCGGGAAGACGCCGGGACTGACCGGTGGGCGAGCCGTGCGTGCAGGGCGCCTGTCCTCCCACCGCTGGAAGATGCCGTAGACCGTGAGCCGGCCGGCGGGTTGTTTCAATTCCAAACCCTGCCGGCCATATATGTAATGCTCAATCGCTGGATCGCTCCAGAAAGGCTTCATCTGGGCGAGAGTGGGGATCATTATCAGGATGCAAGCGGCTGTGATCAGATGCACCCACAGGTATGCTGGCCATTGGTTGTTGACCAACAGCACATACGCGGACGCTGCCAACGCACAGACAACCCCTTCCAGCGCAATGAAGATTGATAGGGTCTCGCGAGTGCGAGCCGGCAGGGGAGTGCGGAATATCAGGACGCTCAGGGCCAGCAGTGCTCCGAGCGCTGCAAACATTATGACCGTGTTACGCAACAGCGGCTGGCGGCTGACGCATGCGCGCTCTATTCCCGCAAGGGCACAGATGAGGACGGCGAAGTAAAGAAATATCCGGTAGTCACCCGCTGGGAAGCGTGACAATCGGAAGACCGGCAGTAAACGGGCAATGAAACCCGACACGCGGGACAGCCCGCTGAAAGACATTAGGGCCGATACTAATCCTGAACTGAGCACCATCGCGAGCAGTCCCGCTCGCAAGCGCGCCAGCGGCAGGAACATCAGCAGAACAAGGGGAAGCTGCATTGCGTACATCGAATAGTCCTCATTACTGAGGAGATTCGAGGGTAGAAACAACTGGTAGAAGTGGGTTGGGTGCAGATACCAAGGCTGATAGGTAGCGGCGTCATAAGTGCGGCTCAGGATGCGGCTCATATAGCCTAAGGGCCAGAGGTACACCATGGCCATACCGAGGCCAAGGGTAACCTGAGCACATTGGATGATACCATCGCGGATAATCGCGCGGTCGCGATACACCCAAAATAGCGTGGCAACCTGCAGGACCAAGAAAACCGTGGTTACAAGCAGGCTGGAGATGATCAATCCTGGATAACTTCCAGTGATGAGGCAAAAAAGAATTGGAGGCAAAAAAAGATTAGGTGTACAAAGGCGAGTTAATATTAGCGCATTGGGGCGCCCGCGGCTGGCGGGCGTATCACCGAGCACCAGAGCCCAAAAGAGCCATGGAACCCACGAAAAAGCTCGGGTGATATCAGGATCCTCAGAGCTTCCATAGAATCCGCCGAACAACCCAAAGCAAATAGCACCGCAGACCGCTACTGACGTGCGGAAGGAGCGGCGTCCAAAGCAGAAGAAACCGATCGAGCCAAACAGGACGTGCAACACAGCCAACACGTTGGCGGCATGGAGAGTATATGGCAAGCGAAAGAGTACAAATAGCCAGAACGGTGGATAAAAGAGACCCATCTGCGCATTCATGATTGCCGGATAGCCAAGGGATTGGTAGGGAATCCAATGAGGCCACTCGCCCGTTTGAAGCGAGGCGATCCAATAGCTTGTCGCAGCATAGTAGGTTAGTGGAAAGTTGAAAGGGAAGGATGTGAGGCCCTTCCAGTGGTCTCGGAAGACCAAGAGATTCAGCACCAGTATGGCGGCAAGCGACAGGAACACCCCAATGAGTGTTGATCGACGGTCACCTAACAACGCTTGCAGCTTCGACAGGGGTCCCCTCTTAAACCTCCATTATGATGGATTTGGAGCGGGCCGAAGCCCGGTCCAAAAATCCTCCAGGTACAGCACTGGGTAGAAAAGTGGTTATCGGAAAAGTGGCCGATCCGGCGTCGATTCAGCTACTTAACTGTCCCCGGCAGAAGTCCGGAGGCGCAAGTTGCGTTCTCCAAATGGTTCAGCAGGGGATGGCTACGGAAGTTTTTAACTGTACCTGGGGCACTAAAAAACTCCTCAATACACCACCTTCTCCACCTCGTCGAGTTCGACGGCGTCATTACGGCGATCGTAGAGGCCGGTGGTGCGGGCGGATTCGTGGCCAGCCATCTGTTGGGCCACTTCCAGCTTGCCGCCGTTCTGCAGGTAGGTGGTGATGCCGGTGGCCCGGAAACTGTGGCAGCTGATCTTCGTCCGGATGCCGGCCGCCTGGGCCCGGCGCTGGATCATCATGTGCACGTTGGCCTGGGCCAGGGGGATTCGGTCGGCGAGCTTGCCGTGCCGGAGTGTGGGGAAGAGGGGAGCGGTCGGTTCGGCCGCAAGTTTCGAAGCGGCTAGCCATTCATCCAAAAACTGTTCCAGATTATGGTGGCAAGGGAGTTCATTGACCTTGCCGCCTTTTTCGTGTAGCCGCACCCAGCCGCGGCGCTTCTGGATGTAGTAGTCCTCAATCTTCATGCTGACGACGGCGCCCACGCGTGCGAACGTGTAGCCCATCAGCCCAATCAACGCGCGATCGCGGAGGCCGATGAGCGAGCCGGTGTCGATGGAGTCGAGCAGGACCCGCATCTCTTCGGCCGACAGTACGGACGTCTTGCCCTTCTTAACGCTGTGTCTGGGCCCACGCACCGAGTGGGCGGGGTTTTGCGGGATGACCTGGCCGGTTACCAGCCAATCAAACAGCATGCGGATGGCCGCCAGGTGCTGCTTGACGGTCGGCTTGGAATGCTGCTGCCCGAGCTGCTCTATATATCCAGCCACGTGAATGGGCTGGACCTGCTCCAATTTGAGCTTGCGCTGCTCGCACCAATCCGAAAATCGCGAGACCGCGACGAAGTATGCTTTGCGGGTATGCCGGTTTCTGATGTTGGCGGTGAAAAATTCCCAGAATCGCTTACCGCGGTCCTCGGAGCGCAAAAACAGAGACGGCACGCTGCCGGCGGGGGCGCCGACGGCGGCCAGGAGCCTGCCGGAAACGGGGGCCAAATTGTGGGGGGTGTCGGTCATCGAATCAATATGTGATAACGTCCTTTATGTTATATCAAGTAGCGCCAGAAATCAAGACACAGCCTGGATCGTCCAGGCGCTGGTGCGGGAAGACGGAATGAGCCAGGTGGAGGTGGCGGAGCTGTTGGGACGCCACAAGAGCTGGGTGTGCCGGCGCTTGGCGTTGATCGAGCGGCTGGGCCTGAAGGCGAAAGACGAACTGCGTGTGGGTTTGTTGTCGCCCACCGCCGCGCGGCAGATCGTGCGGTTGCCGGAGGGCACCAGCACCAGTTCCAGACTTGCCTCCGTTGCCGGCTCTGGCCGCGCTGGTCCTCTCTCCACCAACGCGAAACGTACCGGTCCCTGTGCTCGCAGCCGTTTGCGCCAAGCGTAGAAGGAGCACTCCGTGAGCCCCTGTTCCTTGCAGAACTGCCGCACCGACACTCCGCTGCGCTCTTGCGCGGCGAGCCGCTCTCGCCACTGATCGTTTTTGGTAGCCGCCTTCACCTCCATGACGGTTTCGGTCATGAGACCACTATGCAGCTTCGCCGGGCTTCTGGGAAGAGGGATTCATCGGACGCTTACTGTTTTCTGTCAATCCTTGCATCATGCCCAACGTCCCGGCGCCGCTGCCAGGAGCGAAAGAGTGAAAACTGTTTAGAATCAATGCCGATCACGACAGCCGTTACCAAGGATGGCTGTTGCCACGGTCAGGGTCAACTTTAGTTTTTGGGCGCAACACTCATCTGCTTGCAGTTAGGGGTCATCAGTGGTGGGCCTCGCCGTTTATATTGGGTTTCGATGGCTCAGGCTTAGAGTTGTTTCCTTGCCCAAGGCGGGCCTGCACATCCTTGGCTAGGATTTGTCGAACAACAATCGAGCCGTCCTGATTTCGCCAGAAGTCACACTCCTCCTTTGCCACAGAGAACCCAGCGGCCTTGCAGGCTTGAACCCTTATTTCTTCTTGCTGGGCGCTAAACGGCTCCAGCACCTTTTGCATTGCCAATTCGATGCTTTTGAGCCAGTTCAGATGCTCAGGTGTAACGGGCGCTGTCTTAGCTAGTGGCGTCTCTGCTGAACCGTGTGGTGCCGGCGGAGCGTTGGCAGGCTCCGGCGGGCGCTGTGGCGAAGCACTAAGGGAACACGCAATGAAGACTATCAATAAAGAACGCATATAAGCGGTCTCCTCTGTGGCATGCCGGCTTAGCCAGCGTGGCAGTTTGGCTTCGGTATAGAATTGTCTAGACCTCTGTTGATGACCCGCTGAATGTCTTCGAGATCGACAAAGCTATGCTGATATCGGCCGGCACGGACACACACCTCACAACTCGGATGAACCTCACCCTTGCTCACGGCCTGTCTGATTTCCGTGATCAAGTCGCCGTTCCAGACCCTTTCGAGGTCGTCGCCATTCTTCACAGTGCCCAGGCTACCCTGCATATAGCAGCAGACCCGGGCACCGGTGTCAGCGTGCACGTAAACCGACATCCACGGGTACGCGCAATAATATGGCGCGAGTTCCGTGGGCCGTAGTTCAGGCTCTGGCGTCTGTCGCGGCACGATCTGCACCAGGCCTGTAATCGCTTCGGGGGCGTACTCGGACTCCAAGTCGACATAAGTTGCGAAACCAATATTCGCCACGGCCGCCAGTCTCGCGGCCTCAGCGAAAGCTCCGGTAACGCTGTCTCGCGGCGCGTTACGCAAGGCGAAGTCACGATAGAGCTGTGAGTATGCCGCGGACCTTGGCTCGGCGCGATCAGCTGCGACGAGTGTGTTCACCCCCAGAAAGTAAATATCCAAATCCGCGAGCTTTCGGACCAATGCTGGTAATTCCAGATAGTTATCGGATTGGGCCACGAAATTCACGATCATTCGGGGGCGCTGCACACCCATTTCGAGCTTACGACACTTGAAATAAGCCAACGTTCGCCAGATATGGTTGACATCCGTGCCCCGCAGTCGCTGCATAGTCTCAGGTTCCACGCCATCGATGGAAAACGTAAGTTCGTCATATCGGTACTCAACCAGCCAATTGACCTCTTGTTTTCCAACCAGCGCGCCGTTAGTGATTCCGTCCACCATGCACCCGTGCTCTTTGAGTCGCTCTACCAGTAGCCGCAGCCTGGGGTATAGAAACATCTCGCCATAGCCGAACGTGTGAACCCGCACAGCGGCAGCAAAAAAGTGATCGAAGTTTTCAACTAGTTTGTACTGCAAATGTCGGGGGGCAATCCTCGGAGAATCTGGCGGGTCCGTTGCATGTCCGCACTTCAGGCAACGCAAATTGCAGCGAGTGGTAATTTCGAGATGCAACAGAAGGGGCCGGTGTTCGACCCGGCCCCCTTGACCATTCCACCTCATGGCGTTCACCATGAGTTTAAGGTTGTCCCTCTTTTCATTCAGGTAAGGGTGCATTGCGTCACATGTCCTTCGAATGATTATCCCACATTGTACGATTCCCCGCGGCAACTGTAAGGGCCAGCGCCGCCGTCCTCTACATGCATGCTGTCGCAGAGCGGTATAGAGCTCCAGAGCTGTTCAAGCACGCAAAGGCATTACCGCTTCCGGTCAAGGTAGTGAATTGAGTTGTCAAGCCAAGATTCAACACGTTCGAACTATCTACCCATACGGTGCTGAGATCTGAGCTGTCTGCTGCATTTCGCCAAACGATCACATTTCCGTTTGCGAAACGAATCGGGTTGCCACCAGCCCCGGCCGAACTATTCGGACTAAAATCGATACCATACGTGTAACCGGTGCTGAAGGCGAGCCCTCGTTGAAAGCCGCCGTCGATGGTGATGCCGAATGTATTTTTGTTTGTGCCGCTCTCCAGAGCGATACCTACAGTTGAAGTGTTAGAGGCGCCATTACCCACATTATTGAAGGGGGCATCTGTTCCTGAGTCATTGTTGACAATTAACTCGATCCCCACACCGTACCAACCAGACGCCTCGCGCCTGGTTTGCACGGTTAGTGCTTGACATTTTGGTGTGGGAAAAATGGAGTTCGGGAGTGTTGGCTGGGGGTTGCATTTCGTGTTGAACCATGACTCGGTCTCGCTCATGGTGGGATCGTCAACAAGAGTGTCAACCATCAGAGAATAGAGAATGCCTCCTGCGCCCGCCGTGCTACTCGCGCCTTGTTGTTTGTGGACACTGAATGCCCACGGGATTATTATACCGTTCCCGCTGGAGCCCGCCGGCGGGGGGTTTGACGCATCGACTCGCTCCCACACTACCGAAGAAGTGTAATCTGTAGTAGGGGTAGTGTGATTCCCGTCAGACACCTGAAGGAAACGTGCCGCTGAGCCTTCCATGGCCAAGCCAGGTGAGCTCCACAAGGCACTATTGCCGAGGCTCAACCATGCTGTCGCGCCGCCTAAGGAGGTTCCGAAAGCACCGCTGGCAGAGGGTACTGTCCCGGAGGGCCCCGTTGTAGTTGTGAAGATGTAGTTAATCTCGAATCCGTTTCGGTAGGCCGATGGCGGGGAAAAACCCTCTGCACCGGACAGCTGATACTGATTTTCCGCACCAGCGCTGGTGCCATAGTAGATTCTATATACCGCCGCCCCAGGCACGCCCGTCCATGTCAGATTGACACTTTTCGTAGTCGATCCATTGACTGTGACCGATACTTCATTTGACGCCGAAGAGACATGCGCTGCAGGATCGAGAGCGACGATTACGAAGTAATAGGTGCCACTAGCTAGACTCCCTGTTGAACTGGAAGGACACCCCGTACCTCCGGGGCACGCTACACCCACCAAACTTGACGGGGCTCCCATGAATCCAATTTCGACGCTCCCGCTATCTATTCGCATATATTCAGACGAGCCTTTGCCGAAACCTATGGGACCATTTTCAGCACGGATTGCCAACTCATCAAGCACTGACGTTCCAAACCAGCCGCCGGCAGCACCGGCTATGGCGACATATGCCTTACCCGTTCCCGAGCGGGCAAACTCCAGCTCTGGATACGTCGGGGTATCAATCAAAATGCCGTCTTGTGCCGAACTGCTGGCTATATGAAGTTTAACCGCCGGTGAGGTTGTGCCAATCCCGACGTTGCCGCCGGTATAGTAAATTGGCGGATTAGCACCAAGCCACTGGGCAGAGGTCGGGCGCCAACTGAAAAGCGCGAGCAGAGCCGTAGCAGACAATTGAGAAGTCCTATAAAATCGCATTGTGGAAAACCTCCCTAGCTAATAAAACGATAATCCCGACGGCCGCGCGCTGGAAATGTCCCCATCGCCAGGGCAGCGGTACAGTACTTACGGACTGCACTCGGTGACCACTCAGCGTATTCCTTAAGAATGGCCCCGCCGTGAACGTTCTGATGGAGGATGAGCGTCATACCACCGCTCTAGGGCGTCGTCTGGAGATAAGAGGCCTACAAGCTCCGTTCTATTGGTGACATCAAAGATCAGAAGGAGCTGGCTGACGTACCACTTGATTGTGCGTTCGGAAAGGCCGAGTGCCTGAGCAATTTCGGTGTTCCTGAACCCTTTCCTGATCAGCAATAAGACATCTGTCTGACGCATGTTGAGGCGCGACATCTGAATATCACCGCGCGGGGAAAGTACGGGAGAATTGATGTGGTGCAACCTGAAAAACCCCGCGTCAATTCAAAACAGTTCAAATAAAATGGGACGCGGTCCAATCAGAGAATGCCCTAAGATGTACTAGGAAGTCAAGTACCTAAGTTACAAAGCGGGCATCACAGTAGGAGTTCGTTGATAACTCAGGCGATCAGGAGTGACTGCAGACGTATAGTTGAGTACTGGCCGGCTTTAGCGCCTTGTAATTTATAAGGCTCACTGGCTAGAAAACAAATTAGCGAAACCGTTTGGTATTAAGGACATTATGTACGCAACGGCTCGAACTGTTGGTTCACCCCCTCTTCCATCCAAAAAATCGCCTGGGCGGAATGCGTCAGCACAATTTGGTAAGGAGCCGACCACAAAGTGATCAATTACTGTGTTTGTAGATGCAGACGGAGCTGATCACGGGTACAGCGTAGTTGTCGCGTTTTACCACACCGGCAAGAACCCCCTTGCTCTGCCAGTTAAATTTTGAGGTTGCCCTGCTGCAGCTCCTGGCCAATCTGCGTGACGGCCTGCTTTACGCAGCGGCGCTGCACCGAGGGGGCGGCCCGCAGGTCCTTGGTTATCAAAGATGTCCAGGTGCTTGCCATAATCGCGGGCGCCGAAATACATCCGGTAGTCCTGCAGCGCCTCGCAGAGTGCCCCATGAGCCTTTGCCGGCCGAGGTGGAAGCTGGCCCCCGCGCAAAAGAGCCTCGGAATTAAAATGACTCTTTTTGAGGAGTAAAAGCAAAAACCAGGCAATTTTTCCACGCCTGGCGGTTTGGTGTCGGTTGGGGCCTTGGCCTGTTGACCAACCCTCTCCGCCAGAAGGCGGATCGACAGCAGGCCGGCCCCTGCCGCATCCTTCCCAGGCGAGCTCCCAGCATGAAAGCCGTCGAGCTCAGCTGCTGCCAGCAGTTAATTCTTTCAGCGGGGCAAGATGGTCTGAAAGCTCGACCTGGGTTGGTAACCAGGGCAGGCCTTCGATAGAGACTCTTTACCTCCGCCTTTCCACTGCACGGTTGCAATAGGGGTCTGGTGTGCCCTTTTACCTGGGGCCCGGTTCATGCGCCGGGCCTCAGTTAGCAACCGAAAAGAGGGCAGGGGACGGTATAATCATTTTATCACGGCAAGTTGATGAAACTACGAAAGTTATCTACACTACCCACACCTTTAAAGGAGGTGAAAACAGCAATGGGAACGTGGGTAGATTTCAAAGCAGTCAAAGACGCCGTGCCGATCACGGCCGTGCTGCAGCACTACGGCGTGCAGGGCCTCAAGAAGTCCGGCCACGAGCTGCGCGGCCGGTGTCCGATTCACAAGGGCGAGGGCAGCGATGCCTTCAAGGTCAACGTGGAGAAAAACGTCTTCCAGTGCTTCTCCTGCCAGGCCAAAGGCAACGTGCTCGATTTCGTGGCGGCCATGGAGAAGTGCAGCGTCCGCGATGCAGGAGTGAAACTGCAGGAGTGGTTTACGATCGCGGCCGGCAGCGGGCAGGGGGCGGCGACAACGGCGCCGGCAACTGGCTCCAAACTGGCTTCGGAAAAAAGAGCAGGTCCTGCCCCGGCCTTGAGCCGGGGGGAGACGGCGGAGAAAAATAAACCACTAGGGTTTCAGCTCCAGGGCATCGTCCACAATCATCCATACTTGGCCGGCCGGGGCGTCACGACGGAGACGGCGCAGCATTTCGGTGTCGGCTTCTTTCCGGGCAAGGGCTCGATGTCCGGCCGCGTGGTGATCCCGATCCACAACGAACAGGGCGAGCTGGTGGCATACGCCGGCCGCGCCATTGACGGCAGCGAGCCGCGGTACAAGCTGCCGGCGGGATTTCATAAAGCTCAGGTGCTCTATAATCTGCACCGGGCTGTGGAAGTAGGAGAGCGGGGCCTAATCGTGGTCGAGGGGTTCTTTGACTCCATCCTGGTCAGCCAGGCCGGCTATCCGTTCGTGGTGGCGCTGATGGGCTGCTCGCTGTCAGAGGAGCAAGAGCGGCTGCTGGTGGCTCACGCTGACCGGGTGGTGTTGATGCTCGACGGCGATGAGGCCGGCCGGCAGGGGACGGATGAATGCTTGCGGCGCCTGGCCCGGCAGGTCTGGGTGAAAGTTGCCCATGTGCCTGACGGGAAGCAGCCGGATATGCTCACGGCAGAGGAGCTGCGGGCGTTGCTGGAAAAATGAAAACTCCCCCGAGGTGGGGGAGTGCTGCGGCGGTCACGGGAACGTGGCCGCTTTTTTCGACTTCATTGTTTAGGTGCTGGAATCTTCAAAAAAACACTGCGGGGCCCGGCCAGGTTGCTATAGCTATTGCGCGGGGTAAGCCCGCACGGTCAAGATTCGGGCTATCTTGAGCGCGCCGCGATCCAGCCCGTAAAGCATTGCCTCGTGATGAACTTCATATCGCGCACCAGCTCCTACCACGGCGCTGACGATACCATTTCCAAATTGAACTCCCCGCCTGTCGAAATAGCCAATTTGGAGAAACACCTGGGCCGCAACCTGACAACTGCTCTGGATTTTCGCATCCAGGCCTGGCTCCGGGGCACCGATCCCGGAGAGAATGCCGAGACTGTGGGAATAGATATCGTAGACAGTGATGCATTCCTGAGTGATTGCCGGCTGTGACGGCGGCTTAGGCTGTTTCGGCTTCTTGGCAGCAAACACCGGCGTCGTAATAAACAGAACGACTGCCGCCCAGAGGACGCAGCGCGATTCCATTGCAGTTGCAAGTTTAACACCACGGAGTTTAGGTTGTCTTTATCTTTAAATCTCTGGTCAGGCGTTACTGCTAAAAAATAAAGCCCTGCCACGGTGGAGGGGTAGGCGAGATGGAACAAACAAAAAACAGCCGGTGAAGTTCACAGGCTTTTGATGGGTGATACGCTGATGGGCGATGACTCAAGAAAAGCAGGAGGAAATTCTTCAAACCCTCGCGGGCAAAGGTGCTACGGGGCCATGTCCGGCGTGCGGGTATATGGGACGTGTTGTGCAACCACGATATGCAGGCTTGATATTTTCCGACACCCCCACATTTCAGATTCCAGGTTCTGTTGTGACGTGCGCGATTGTTGAATGCCCTAGGTGCGGCTTCGTTGCATTACACAACCTCCCAACTTTGGGCGTAAAATCGTAGAATTGTCGGTGGTTTTTTTACCGGCAGCGGTGATAGGGGCCGCGGATGGTCTCGCCGCACAGTCTGCAACGGGGCAGGCCTTCGTGCTCGGCCAGGTGGTCATCGAGGCGGGCAAACGTCGAAAACGTCCGGTGGCATACCGGGCAGTCAATACCTGCATCGTATTCGTCTTCGTCGCGGAGCATGAGGGAGTAAAAAATTCCTAAGGCTGCTTGCCGTGGAAGAGTTCCACGAGCTGGCGGGCAGTGATGATTTGGGTGGTCTTATAGGGCCTGGGGAAGTGCTTGGTGTTGCCGGTGACGATGTAGTCGGCCAGGGCCTCGGCCGCACATTCGTAGAAGCGGTTGTCGTCTTCGTGGTCGGAAATCTTCAGGGTCTTGGTGGGCGTGACGTGGAGGGAGAGGGTGGAGAATATGTCCAGCACCTGGCGGCGGCGATCGGCGTGCAGGTCAAGCTCCGGCCGCAGCAACACGCCGCGGTATTCATCGATCAGGGCATCAGAGACGCAGGGCAAGACCTGGCCGGAGACGACCAGGTCAACCGCCCTTGCCGGCAGACCTTCGGGCTTGCGGATGGCGGAGTAGAGGATGTTGGTATCGAAGACGGCCCGGATCATTTGGCCGGGGACTTAATTTTCTTCCGGCGCTGTTTGCGGACAGCTTGGACTTCGGCATCGATTTGGCGCTCACTGATTTTGTCGAGGCCCTTGGCTTTGGACTCCTGCCGCAGCTGCCCGAGCATCTGCTTGAGTTGTGCCAGGTGGCTGGCCCGCAGAGGGTCGGCCAGGAGCCGGCGTTCAGCCTCGGCTAGTTGGGCTCGCCGGTAGTTTTCCCTGATCAGCTCGCTCAGGGTGCGGTTCTCCCGTCTGGCAGTTCTCTCCATGTCCCGCAGCATTGCCGGCGGCAGGGAAACAGTGAGGTTTTTGGTGGTTCTCATGGTTCTTGCTTGTTAATGCTAAGCCTTTCTTGGCTTCTGCCGGTAGTGTAGCAGACGGGTGGGGGCTGTCAAGCAGGGGCGGCCTGGCGTTTCAGTCGGCTCCGACCCCGGGTGGCTAAAGCAACAAAGTTCGAAGTCGGCCATATTGGTCAAAGTAGAGTTTGGCTTTAGCCGGTGCTGCTTTATCCGTACCCGGGTGGATCACCGCGACTGGATGCTTTTCGAAACCAATCTCTTGGAGGAGACGTTCGGCTTCGGTAACGGCTTTGTGGAGATCATAAAAGGGTCGGCCTTCAGTCGCTAGAGGCTGTACCAAGTACAACGCCTGGTTCAGTTCTGGAGCAATTGCTACCGGATCAGTCGTGATAAACAGCGTGAATGTTTCGAGGTTTGCCATGTTTTTTAGTCGGACAGGTTGAGAAATTTGTCTTCCACCGGGTTGGCCCAGATGTTCTTAAAGATGGTTTCGGGCTTGTCCAGGTAGAGGGGAATGGTGCGCTTGCCGGCGGGGACGGGCTTGGTGAGCACTTCGCTGGTGGTAAACCAGAACAGCGGCGAGGGCTTGGGCGAGACGACCGGATCGCGGGCCGCCATACGCAGGTTGTGGGCCCACCTCATTGCGGTTGATTCGGTCAGCACGGCGCGGATGGCGTGCACGTTGTAGGGGGGCTGGCGCTGCAGCTGCTGCTTGACGATGAAATGCCAGTATGCGCGCAGCTTCAGCTTATACCTGCTGGTGTTCTCGGTTCCGCGGTCGGCTTCGTAGAAAAAGTGGGAGTGTTGCCTCTCCGGCGGATTGCCGGGGAAGTAGAGCGTAAAAAAGGCGTCGGGGCGGTGGGGTAAGGCTTCGGTGGTGGAAAGCTCGATCGTGCGGCCGTCGTCCTGCCTGAGCGCTGGCACTTCAATTCTGGTCCACAGCTCCGGGCCTTGCTTCCATTGCTCGAGGGCCACGGCGCCGGAAAGTTTCGGGTGCCGGCAGGCCAGCTCGAGCAGGGTGTGAAATCTCGAGATCATCAGCTCGTGCTGGATGTAGAGCACCTGGCCCTGGTTGGCCGGGGATTTATGCAACGCGGCGTAATTGCCCTGGCGGTTGTAGCGGATCAATTCCTCTTTGCGGCGCCGGTCTTCGTCGGTAAGGTCGGCCAGAAGGCCGGCGGATATAAGCGTGTCGAGGGAATCTTTGGAGTCGAGGTAGTAGATGAATTCGCCAGGGCCGCCATATTTGGGCAGGGCAAAGCGATTGACCAGGCCGCGGTGATAGAGGGTCTGCAGGTGCCGGTGGTTATTCTTGTGGTCGCCGGGCATCAACCGAATCAGCAGGGACGTGGGCAGGAAGCGGTACCGCTCGACTAGGCCTACGGCTTGCAGGCTCTTGTCGGTGAGTTGGCGGGCTTCCAGCTTGTCCGGCTGGCGAATGAAGCGGCGGAGGCGTTGCTGCACGGGTTTGGTATCAGGGTTAATGGTCGGCGGGGGTTCGGTTGGGGGCTGCACTGGTAGTTTACTTATTCCCCAGCAAGTCGTCAAAAATATTCTTTTTTGGAGCCTTTGGTTTGCGCTCGGCCGGCGGCTCCAGCGGCTCTGGCTCGCTTTCCGCCGGCGTGATGTCGATGACCTGGCCGGAGGCCTGCAGTAAGGCAGTTTCCTGGGCGGCAATCAATTGATCAACCTCGGCCGCCGGCAGCGCGTTATTTTTCGCCAGCAGCTTGTCTTCGTACCAACGGATGTTTTTCGCCGCCGTGTAGAACTGCTCCACCTTCGGCACCAGCATGGGCTCGGTGTCGTCGCTACCTATTTTTATAAAGCAATGCCTGGCGTACTGCTCCTTCAAGGCGGCCGTCAGTTCGGTCAACTGCTCCTCCAAGCTGTAATACTGCACAGAGGAGAGCTCCTGGAAGGGCACAGGCACAAAGACCGGAATATCGGCCACGGATTCGGAGTCGCCGTAGCTGTCAGAGCCGGAGGAACCGCTGCTGGACATCGAGCTGTCGCCAGTGCTGCGGGAGGTTGAGGTGCCCATGGACGTGGCGCCAAACCACTGGTCGGGACCGAAGAATTCACCGGTGCTGCTGCCGGACGAAAAACCCGAACCCGCGGTTTCGCTCCATCCCGACGAGCTGGTGTGGGAAGTGCTGCGGGTGCGCACCTGGCGGGTTTCCTCTTTGGGCCAGAACTTGGTCTGGTAGATGGCCACTTTTATTTTTTTCGGATCCAGTTTGTTGATGAACAGCTCCTCGGCCATCAGCCGGGCGCTGGCTGCGGTCAGGCCGCCGAACACGGCCTTGATGCGGCAGTTGGTAAGCACGGCGTCCGTGATGTTTTCATCGAGCTGACCAAACCTCTGGTGGGCCAGGACAGTGAACAGCCCAAACTTTCTCACCTGGTCAAGCATGTCCGCGATGTCGAGGCTGACAAAATTCTGGAATTCGTCCATGTAGAGGTAGTAGGGCTTGGGGTCGCGGCCGAGGTCGTCTTTCTGCCGGCGCCGGGCGCATTCAAAAAACTCGTTGACCAGCAAAGCGCCAAAGACGCGGGCGTTTTCCTCGGACAGGTCGTCACTGGGCGCCAGGTTAACCAGCAGTACCTTGCCTTCGTCCATGATGGCTTTCAGGTCCAGCGTGCGATCGGGCAGGCCCATAAAGCGGGTCAGGGCGGGAGAAGTTAGAAAACGAAACAGCCGGTTCTTGGCCGAGAGAATTTCATCGCGCCACTCCTTGGGCTTGAGCTTCTGCAGCTCCCGCCATTCTTTCTGAATGAGCGGGGTTTGCAGGCGGTCGATGAGTTGGCCGCGGACTTGGCCGGCGTTAAAGTCGATAAGGTGCTGAATCTGGGGCAAGGCCAAGTTCTGGTCAAGCATCACAGTGTAGATGAGCCGGAGCGTCCGCTCCAATGTAGGCGTCTGGTCGGTGCTCTCCACGTTCCAGGCGTGCATGGTGGCGGCGATGCGGCGGTCCACCTGGACGGCAACGCTGGCAATACTGGCTTTCTGGAAGGGGTTGAAACCCACGATGGAATTGGGGGCGGAGAGATTGAGCGGAATGATGTCGCGCGACATCACCTTATGAGAGCAGTAGTTCACCACGTCGTTATACAACGTGCCGTGGGGATCGAGCAGACAGAAGCCCTGGCGATTTTTTAAATCGCCGCGAATCATCCATTCCAGGAATTTGCTTTTGCCGGAGCCGCTGGCGCCGATGACGTGGGTATGGATCTTGCGGTCTTCCGGAGCCAGCCGAACTGGGCGCTTAAGGGCATCGTAGCCCAGGAACAGTGATTTCACAGGGTCTTTCTCCACTCCTCCATCTCACGCTGGATTTCATCGTCAATGGCGTTGACTTTTTGGACGCGTTCGTCTTCGTCTTCCAGCTTCAACGCTTCCTGCTTGAGGTTTTTGAGTTTCTGGATACGGGCTTCCGAGGCCGCGTGCCGCTGGGCACGCTGCTGCTCGGGTGTGGGCTGGGGGGCCGGGGGCTTGGCCGTTTCCTGGCCGGAGCTTTCGGAGTACCACTTCAGATTTCTGGCGCACCTGCACGTCTTCAAGTCGTATGTCGGCCTCGACCTGTCGGATTTCAAAATCTTTTTCGGCCAGGTGCACGTCGTGCAGGATGCCCTGAAGTTCGCGGTTGAGCTTGAATACCTCGATGACGTTGGCTACCAATTTCAGGCGCTGCTGGGCGGTCTTGATGTCCTGGTTGAGAATCATCCGAGTCTTGATGCTAGAAATTGCGTGGGCCAGCACGGCGGGCTGGTCTGCGTGGCGCTGAAGCAGCCTGGTAATTTCCGCGTCGTCCCACTTCTTCGGGAGTTCGAGTTGGACGTTACTATAGGGCACCACTTCGACAATCCTCCTTTGCTGGATGAGCACTACGATAGCGGCCAGCAGCAACACCACGCCGCCGGCAATGGCCACAAGCGGGGCTACAGCAAAATTCATTGCCTTGTTGTGTCAGGGTTCGGCGCTGGCTCCGTGGTCGGGACCGGAGCAACTGGCGGTGGGGGCGCCGGCTGTTCAATCCAGGGCTTTCGCTCCAGGTTCTGAAACAGCACCAGCATGACGCGGGTTTGGTCAAAACCGAGGGCCGGGTTGTCCTGGAGGGTGGGATGAACCGGCAGCATCAGCACGCCGGAGACGGTCACCGGCACGGGCGGGTCTTCCACGGCTAAACCGGTCTGTGGCTTAAGTTTGCCCTCTTCCAGGCAGTGCGAGCAGGAGCGAATCACCGAGGGGCCGCGGTTGACAAAATACGGCGGGGTCTTAAACCGTTCCTGCATCTGGCTAATCTGCTTCTGGAGCTGCTGCTGCCGGGTATACGAATAGTAGCCAATTCCGAGCAGGCCTGCGGCCAGCAGCAACAGGACAAAAAACTTCCAGGAGATAACGAACTGCACGCGGGGCGCGGGTGTCGGCTTGGACATGGCGCAAGAAAAATAGAACCGCCAATTATCACTCTCTGGGCCGGTAGAGGCAAGGGGGCCGGGACAATTGCCATTGGCCGTGCAATTGGCCGGCCTTTTGGGGGAAGAGGCCGGAACGGATGTGCAGGCCTCGGGGGTCAAGGGGGCGCGCGACTTGAAGAGCTGAGGCTGGTCGGCCGGTTCGCGCAAGGCGGTAGACGAAGCGTGAACAGCTCTTGAAGTCGGCGCGGGGGCTTGTGGTTTATTTTCTCGGCCTTCATTTTCTCCGGCCCTCCAGGCCGGGGGTGGGTGGGATGCCGCCCCCCTGCCGGTTTTCTGCAAGCAAAAAAAGAGCGAGAGGGCGGGGACACTTCCCCGCCCTCTGCTCGTCTATAACCTCTGCCTGGCCGCGGCGCAGTACTCGGCATTGAGTTCGATGCCGAGGTAGCGGCGCCCTAAAATCTTGGCGGCCAGCAGCGTACTGCCGCTGCCGCAAAACGGGTCAAGCACCAGCTCGCCCGGTTTGCTGAAAGCCTCGATGAGAGGCTTTAGCGACCTGACCGGCTTCTGGGTTGGGTGCAGGCGGTTGCCGGTATACTGCCAGGTCAGCACGTCCGGCAGCTGCAGCCGCGGCACTATGCCGCTGCCTTTGGCCAGCAGGTAGGCCTGCTCGTGCTGGTAAGCCAGCCGGCCGTGGCCGGAGCTGTAGCGCTTAACCCAGACCAGGTGGCCGACTGGGGCAAAGCCGGCAGCCCGCCAAGCGGCCAGAAATCGGTCTGCCCGGTTCCAGCCGTAGAAGCTGACACAATAGCGGCCGTCTTTCAGCACGCGGAAAATTTGGGCAAAGGCGGGCTTGAGCCACTGCCCCGAGTCATCGCCGGCCAGGCTGCGGCCGGTCCGGTCGCGGTAGCCGACCAGATACGGCGGGTCGGTCAGCACGAAATCAACGCTGTCGGCTGGCAGCGTGGGCAGCACGGAGAGGCAATCGCCTCGTATGAGGCGATTGCCGAAACTTGGAATGAACATAAAATTTGACTGAACCGCCGCGCAGCTTCTGGGGAGAAAACCACGCGGCGGCATTACTGATTAGTGCAGGCTCCTCGTTGCTGAAGCTGTCAGCACCCCGAGGACGGCTGCGGCAGCCAAGGCCAGGATGGCCAGGGCCAGGTCAGCGAGTTTGCGCTTTAGCATGGCGCCACTCCTTTCTGGCCGGTTGCGGTTTTCCGCCGGCCGCCTGGCCGTTGCGGTAGCTCTCCAGCACTTTCCCCCGGATGTCGCGCTTGACCTGTTCGAGGGTCTCCTCCGAGACTTCCTCGGATTCTCCCTCTTCGTCGGTCGAGAGCAACGGCGCGAAGACGTTGGACTCGGTCCACTGGTCGAGCTCCTGCATGAAGCTCTTTGGTTTTTCTTGTTCGGACATATGTTTGTCCCTTTCGGCAAGCGTGAATGCTTTGGCAGCGGGCAGCTTGCCTTGCTCGCTACAGGGCGACAAGGGGCGGCGGGGCCCCAGGCCTGTCACAGCCGGTCGGCTTCATTTTTCCTGTGGGGCTTTGCAGCGATTTATGGTCACGCCCCAGTAGCAGTCGGGGCGGGACGGATAAAGAAGCAAAAAGCCCCTCATCGATAGGAGGGGCTTTACAGGCCTGGGGTTGCCGCTACAATGGGAGACCCGCGAGCAAGGCAGCGCTCCTGTGTGCCTGCGTCCTGGTGTTTCCGGCAGGGGGGCGGCGGGGGTAGCTGGGCCGAGAAAATAAAATCGCCGGCAGAGCCGGCGAGCTGCAGAGCAACGGGGGGACGGCCGGCGCAGACTGGGCGGGTGGAATGGGGCGGAAACCTTCAGGTTTCCTTATATACAGTCCCCTGCCCCATTTTGCGCACCTGCGCATCAACCCATTCAGTCTGGTGGGGTTCGGTTTTCGGCTCTTTTTTCGGAGCCGGTTTTAAAATTCCGCCCGTTGCGCAATAGCGCAGGACTGCGGGCGCTTGGGTTCTTTGCTAGTTCCCCGCGCCGAGCTTTAGCGGAGGCTGGCCCCGTTTTCCGGGTTGAGGAGCGGTAGCGACGAGACCCCAAGCGACGGCGGCGATAGCTGCCGGGCTTGGCCCCCGACGATAGGAGTGGGGGCAAGCAGCGCCGCCGTCCTGGAGCAACGACCAGCGGGAGGCGCGACAGGCGGGGAAAAGGGGGCCAGCCTCCGCTAGGAGGCGCGGGGAACTAGTTGATTTTATTTGGTTTTGGCGCGGCTACGCGCAGCAAGTTACAGATACCTAGTATCTGTAAGCGTATCTGTAGGCTGCACGAAAAAAACTCCCGAAATTTTTCGGGAGTTTTTCCTATCGGGGATCGATTTTGATCGGCGAAGTTTGAGCCTGCGCGGGTTCCACGGGCAGCGTTTCCGGGCTGCGGCTGGTCGACCACGGCGGAACTGGCTCCAAACTGGCTCCGGAAGGAACAAGGGTAGTTTCTTGTTAGCGGGTGGCTTGACGGATGGGGGAATTTGTGGCCTGGTGCGGTTTTTGAGATTCCTTTATCCAGTTGCCTGGTCAAAGGCAAAGCCAGGGGATGGGGGTTACCCTCCTCCCCTGCTCCTTCGTTCGTACAGCGGGCAAATTTAGGCTTTTGGTGGGGGTTTAAAACTGGAGGCCGGGCCTAGTTGTGGGCGGGGGTGATTGCCTGCAAATCCATCAGCTCGTGCTCAAGCTTTCGGATCATCCGGACCCGGATCATATCCTCATGGATTTTGCTGCCTTCCCGGCCACGGACAAACTGGGCTAGTTTCGGGTGCTCGGCGTAGAGCTCGGCTTTGGCCTGCTCAAAGCGGGTTTGATACTGCTGCGGGGTGAGCGCCGCCAGGCGGGCCTCTCCCCTAGCCTGGAGTTCCTGTTCCTGCTCCAGCCTGCGGGTTTGGTGCTCGATTACCGCTTTGGTTTTCTCCTCATCCTGACGGCAGCGGTCAAAATCTGCGATCGCGCGGGCGGCATAGTTCAGCAGGGCGCCAAAATGCTGGATGTGGAATTTGGTTTCTTGAGCTTTGGCAAAACTGTAGTCCACCACGTGCCTGGCCTGATCGAGGCCATATTTGGCAATCAGGGCGCTGGCCTGGTCGAGTTCTTTAGCCAGGGGCTCGGTGTTGTCCACGCCGTGGAAGCGCTGATGGAAATACGCCACGAGCTGCGCGGCTTCGATGGCCTGCTGGCTCTTCTGCGTGTAGTGATTGACCACCACTGATTCGGCCGCGGCCGGCAACTCCTCGGGGGCTGTCACTTTGCCTTTTATAAAAACCAGCTTGTAGTCCTTACCATCTTTGGTGCGCTCAATGGTGATCGACTTCATCTGGCCGGTGCTGAGCCGCTTGCCGATGAGTTCGGCCATCGGTTTTTGGAGCGCCTGCTTGCGGTTGGAGGCGTAGCGATAGGACGGGTTCTCGGGAATGAGCAGTCCGAGGTCGGAAAACAGGTCTTTGGTGCAGCGCTCGTACCTGGTCTTGTCGTACATGATCAGGTCAACGTGGGTGTAAAGCAGCTGGCCGATTTCGGTCTGGAGCTTAAAAAACTCTTCGTCGAACAGCGGCTTGGTGTAGTTGGCCAACAGGTTCTGCAGGATGTCGCGGCCAAACTGAAAGTAGCCCTGCTGGTTGGTGACGTGGCCGTGTTCGCGGCGGGTGATGATCTTCAGCTGCTCCAGAAAATTAAACAGCGTCTCCTCTTCCACGTTCTTGCCGCTGCCGTCGTTGCGGTGGTAGGAATTGATCCAGCGCAGCGGCGTGGTACGTAGGCGCCGCAGCGACGAGGTGATGGCCTCAATAACGTTCGTCCCCCACCCCTTTTTGTGCAGGAGCTTGGCCAGCAGCCGGTCGGAAAAAAACACGGGCCGGTCCGCCGGTTTGCCGCTCTCTTCCCACTGCCGAATCAGAGCGTAAAACATCTTCTGATCTTCGGTGGTGATGGTGCCAAACTGGGTGAAGCCGACTTCTAATTTCGACAGGCCGCGGATCCCGGTGCTGGTGCTGAATTCTCGCTCCAGCGTTCGTACTCTTGGGGTGCCTTTGGATTTTGCCGGCCGCCAGAGGGCTGGCCACTTTTCAACGTTCAGCTCAACCCGGATTTTTTCGGGTTTCTGCTTCTCGGTAATGTTGACGATTTTCTGCTTAGCCCGCGGCTGGGCGGGCGTTGGTTCCACCTCCAGGTTTTTAGGTGCTGCGTTCACGTGGTTGCAATATTACTTCTCTTCACCATACCGCCTTGCGGCAGCAGGTTCAAACATTTTTTAGGGTCTTTGTTTCAAACACACACAACATCTTGTGGCCCGGTTGCAGGCTTTGGCAGCGCTGGCCGCTCCCCTGCTTTGTGTGTATAGTATCTAAAAAGTATCAGAGTATCCCGCCCGGAAAATTGCTCGGAAATCATTGATAATAAAGGCGATTGTGATGTGCCGCTCATATGACCAGCACCAAAAACTCATATCATCAGCACCAAGCTCTCATATGACCAGCACCAAAAACTCATATCATCAGCACCAAGCTCTCATATGACCAGCACCAAGATTTAGGTGGGGGTGTTTTTTCGAGAACTTCAGGAACTCATCTCATTAGCACCAAGCTGCTTGCTGGCCACAGTAGGCCAGGAAAGGCGCCCGGCTGTCAAATCCTGCCCGTGGTAATGGCGTCCTTGACCAGGTGTTCCAAAACCCGCTCGGCCTCAAACCGGGCAATCTCCGTCAACACGCCCGGCTCGGGAGCAGGGGAGAAAGCCACGTAGCCGCGGATGAAACGTCCGTCAATGAGGGCGTTGAGGTGGAAAGTTTTTTTTGTGGGTTTCTGGGCCATGCCTGGCGGATTGAATGTATGGGTAGCTTATCAAGAAAATAAAAATCTGGCTAGGGCGAAGACGGGCAGGGGAGTGGATAAAAAGGGGAATCAGGCCAGGCGAGGTTTACCCTTTTTCTCGAACAGATCATTGATGGCCTGCCGCAAGAGCTCCTGCACGCTGCTGTCTTCTTCCAGGGCCAGCTGACGGAGCTGCCGCGAGACTGCCGGGTCGAAGTGGCCGGCGATCGTCTTTTTCCCGGACCGGCTGGGCGGCGTTTGCTGGGGCCGCGGCGCTGCTGCTGGCGCTGGGGGTGGAGGTTCTTTCTTGCCGGCGGTAGCCTCGCGGAGTGCGGCTGAGAGGCTGGCTTTTTTCTTCATGCTCACAATCGTACCTGTGTACATGTCCACTTGTAAAGTTGTGAGATTTCCTCGGCAGCTTTGCCTTGAGGCTCGTATTCCTGCGCCGTCAGCCCGGCAGTCAAAGCATGGACGTAAGCGGCCCGGTGGACGATGCGCACGGGCGCAACTAAAATTCCATAGCCTTCCACCGCGGCGCTGGCTTCGTCACCCAAACTGCCGCGGGGCGGAACAGCGTTTAAAACTATCTGGGCAGGTTTGCCGGCAAGTTTGGCCAGGTCCACCGTGGTGCCGATCGCGCGCAGGTCCAAGATGGCGGCGCGGCAGGGGATGAGGATTAAGTCAGAGGCACGGGCGGCAGCGAGGGCTGCGCTTTCCGAGTGCGGGGCGGTGTCAATGATGGCCAGCTTGGCGCCGTTCTCGGCCGCGGCTTCCAAAACTTTCGTCAGCCTGGCTGCCTGGGCGGAGACCACCGCCGGAGTATCGCTGGTTCTGGTATCTTTCCAGCCGGTGGCGCTGGCCTGCGGGTCCAGGTCAATGATGGCTGTAGCCTTGCCGGCGCGTTCGGCGGCCACGGCCAGGTGTAGCGCAAGGGTCGTCTTGCCGGCGCCGCCTTTCTGGGAAATGAACGCTATTGTTTTCATTTCACATTCTCACATGTCCACACGTGTAACCGTAGAGGTGTGAAATAGTGTAACATGCGGCACATTCCGCAAAGTAACGGCGCTAGGGCGCCGGTTCCCGGGGTCTCGACGGGCCGAGCAGAATAGTGCTGATCAGCCAGAAAACGAAGCAACCCGCGGACAGGATTGCACCGGCTGCCAGCATAGGCGTTCGGTAGGTAAGACGCACTCTATGCTGTCCCGGGCCGAGTACCCACCCGCGTAAGGCTCCGTCAACGACCACGGGAGCGAGGTGTTCGCCGTGAGTTTCGCAGTATCCGACCCAGCCAGGTGCGGCCATTTCGTTCTCGACCACAAGCGCGCGGACAGAGAGAAAAATATAATAACTGACATAATTGCGGCTGTACCTAAGTGGCGTGCCCACTCTAGCCGCGTTTAAGAGGTCGATATCCTCTACACTCGCGCTGGTGCAGATGCGAGAGGAACAACCGATTGCCCGCAGCTCCCCGGGCTCCTCCATCAGCGTCATAAGAGAGGAATTACTCAGTACGTTTCGCAGACCAATAGATTTGCTGCCGCCACCCAGGTCGAACGTCATATAGCTGCCATCAATATATCCGCGCCATAGGAGCGGGAAGACGCCGGGACTGACCGGTGGGCGAGCCGTGCGTGCAGGGCGCCTGTCCTCCCACCGCTGGAAGATGCCGTAGACCGTGAGCCGGCCGGCGGGTTGTTTCAATTCCAAACCCTGCCGGCCATATATGTAATGCTCAATCGCTGGATCGCTCCAGAAAGGCTTCATCTGGGCGAGAGTGGGGATCATTATCAGGATGCAAGCGGCTGTGATCAGATGCACCCACAGGTATGCTGGCCATTGGTTGTTGACCAACAGCACATACGCGGACGCTGCCAACGCACAGACAACCCCTTCCAGCGCAATGAAGATTGATAGGGTCTCGCGAGTGCGAGCCGGCAGGGGAGTGCGGAATATCAGGACGCTCAGGGCCAGCAGTGCTCCGAGCGCTGCAAACATTATGACCGTGTTACGCAACAGCGGCTGGCGGCTGACGCATGCGCGCTCTATTCCCGCAAGGGCACAGATGAGGACGGCGAAGTAAAGAAATATCCGGTAGTCACCCGCTGGGAAGCGTGACAATCGGAAGACCGGCAGTAAACGGGCAATGAAACCCGACACGCGGGACAGCCCGCTGAAAGACATTAGGGCCGATACTAATCCTGAACTGAGCACCATCGCGAGCAGTCCCGCTCGCAAGCGCGCCAGCGGCAGGAACATCAGCAGAACAAGGGGAAGCTGCATTGCGTACATCGAATAGTCCTCATTACTGAGGAGATTCGAGGGTAGAAACAACTGGTAGAAGTGGGTTGGGTGCAGATACCAAGGCTGATAGGTAGCGGCGTCATAAGTGCGGCTCAGGATGCGGCTCATATAGCCTAAGGGCCAGAGGTACACCATGGCCATACCGAGGCCAAGGGTAACCTGAGCACATTGGATGATACCATCGCGGATAATCGCGCGGTCGCGATACACCCAAAATAGCGTGGCAACCTGCAGGACCAAGAAAACCGTGGTTACAAGCAGGCTGGAGATGATCAATCCTGGATAACTTCCAGTGATGAGGCAAAAAAGAATTGGAGGCAAAAAAAGATTAGGTGTACAAAGGCGAGTTAATATTAGCGCATTGGGGCGCCCGCGGCTGGCGGGCGTATCACCGAGCACCAGAGCCCAAAAGAGCCATGGAACCCACGAAAAAGCTCGGGTGATATCAGGATCCTCAGAGCTTCCATAGAATCCGCCGAACAACCCAAAGCAAATAGCACCGCAGACCGCTACTGACGTGCGGAAGGAGCGGCGTCCAAAGCAGAAGAAACCGATCGAGCCAAACAGGACGTGCAACACAGCCAACACGTTGGCGGCATGGAGAGTATATGGCAAGCGAAAGAGTACAAATAGCCAGAACGGTGGATAAAAGAGACCCATCTGCGCATTCATGATTGCCGGATAGCCAAGGGATTGGTAGGGAATCCAATGAGGCCACTCGCCCGTTTGAAGCGAGGCGATCCAATAGCTTGTCGCAGCATAGTAGGTTAGTGGAAAGTTGAAAGGGAAGGATGTGAGGCCCTTCCAGTGGTCTCGGAAGACCAAGAGATTCAGCACCAGTATGGCGGCAAGCGACAGGAACACCCCAATGAGTGTTGATCGACGGTCACCTAACAACGCTTGCAGCTTCGACAGGGGTCCCCTCTTAAACCTCCATTATGATGGATTTGGAGCGGGCCGAAGCCCGGTCCAAAAATCCTCCAGGTACAGCACTGGGTAGAAAAGTGGTTATCGGAAAAGTGGCCGATCCGGCGTCGATTCAGCTACTTAACTGTCCCCGGCAGAAGTCCGGAGGCGCAAGTTGCGTTCTCCAAATGGTTCAGCAGGGGATGGCTACGGAAGTTTTTAACTGTACCTGGGGCACTAAAAAACTCCTCAATACACCACCTTCTCCACCTCGTCGAGTTCGACGGCGTCATTACGGCGATCGTAGAGGCCGGTGGTGCGGGCGGATTCGTGGCCAGCCATCTGTTGGGCCACTTCCAGCTTGCCGCCGTTCTGCAGGTAGGTGGTGATGCCGGTGGCCCGGAAACTGTGGCAGCTGATCTTCGTCCGGATGCCGGCCGCCTGGGCCCGGCGCTGGATCATCATGTGCACGTTGGCCTGGGCCAGGGGGATTCGGTCGGCGAGCTTGCCGTGCCGGAGTGTGGGGAAGAGGGGAGCGGTCGGTTCGGCCGCAAGTTTCGAAGCGGCTAGCCATTCATCCAAAAACTGTTCCAGATTATGGTGGCAAGGGAGTTCATTGACCTTGCCGCCTTTTTCGTGTAGCCGCACCCAGCCGCGGCGCTTCTGGATGTAGTAGTCCTCAATCTTCATGCTGACGACGGCGCCCACGCGTGCGAACGTGTAGCCCATCAGCCCAATCAACGCGCGATCGCGGAGGCCGATGAGCGAGCCGGTGTCGATGGAGTCGAGCAGGACCCGCATCTCTTCGGCCGACAGTACGGACGTCTTGCCCTTCTTAACGCTGTGTCTGGGCCCACGCACCGAGTGGGCGGGGTTTTGCGGGATGACCTGGCCGGTTACCAGCCAATCAAACAGCATGCGGATGGCCGCCAGGTGCTGCTTGACGGTCGGCTTGGAATGCTGCTGCCCGAGCTGCTCTATATATCCAGCCACGTGAATGGGCTGGACCTGCTCCAATTTGAGCTTGCGCTGCTCGCACCAATCCGAAAATCGCGAGACCGCGACGAAGTATGCTTTGCGGGTATGCCGGTTTCTGATGTTGGCGGTGAAAAATTCCCAGAATCGCTTACCGCGGTCCTCGGAGCGCAAAAACAGAGACGGCACGCTGCCGGCGGGGGCGCCGACGGCGGCCAGGAGCCTGCCGGAAACGGGGGCCAAATTGTGGGGGGTGTCGGTCATCGAATCAATATGTGATAACGTCCTTTATGTTATATCAAGTAGCGCCAGAAATCAAGACACAGCCTGGATCGTCCAGGCGCTGGTGCGGGAAGACGGAATGAGCCAGGTGGAGGTGGCGGAGCTGTTGGGACGCCACAAGAGCTGGGTGTGCCGGCGCTTGGCGTTGATCGAGCGGCTGGGCCTGAAGGCGAAAGACGAACTGCGTGTGGGTTTGTTGTCGCCCACCGCCGCGCGGCAGATCGTGCGGTTGCCGGAGGGCACCAGCACCAGTTCCAGACTTGCCTCCGTTGCCGGCTCTGGCCGCGCTGGTCCTCTCTCCACCAACGCGAAACGTACCGGTCCCTGTGCTCGCAGCCGTTTGCGCCAAGCGTAGAAGGAGCACTCCGTGAGCCCCTGTTCCTTGCAGAACTGCCGCACCGACACTCCGCTGCGCTCTTGCGCGGCGAGCCGCTCTCGCCACTGATCGTTTTTGGTAGCCGCCTTCACCTCCATGACGGTTTCGGTCATGAGACCACTATGCAGCTTCGCCGGGCTTCTGGGAAGAGGGATTCATCGGACGCTTACTGTTTTCTGTCAATCCTTGCATCATGCCCAACGTCCCGGCGCCGCTGCCAGGAGCGAAAGAGTGAAAACTGTTTAGAATCAATGCCGATCACGACAGCCGTTACCAAGGATGGCTGTTGCCACGGTCAGGGTCAACTTTAGTTTTTGGGCGCAACACTCATCTGCTTGCAGTTAGGGGTCATCAGTGGTGGGCCTCGCCGTTTATATTGGGTTTCGATGGCTCAGGCTTAGAGTTGTTTCCTTGCCCAAGGCGGGCCTGCACATCCTTGGCTAGGATTTGTCGAACAACAATCGAGCCGTCCTGATTTCGCCAGAAGTCACACTCCTCCTTTGCCACAGAGAACCCAGCGGCCTTGCAGGCTTGAACCCTTATTTCTTCTTGCTGGGCGCTAAACGGCTCCAGCACCTTTTGCATTGCCAATTCGATGCTTTTGAGCCAGTTCAGATGCTCAGGTGTAACGGGCGCTGTCTTAGCTAGTGGCGTCTCTGCTGAACCGTGTGGTGCCGGCGGAGCGTTGGCAGGCTCCGGCGGGCGCTGTGGCGAAGCACTAAGGGAACACGCAATGAAGACTATCAATAAAGAACGCATATAAGCGGTCTCCTCTGTGGCATGCCGGCTTAGCCAGCGTGGCAGTTTGGCTTCGGTATAGAATTGTCTAGACCTCTGTTGATGACCCGCTGAATGTCTTCGAGATCGACAAAGCTATGCTGATATCGGCCGGCACGGACACACACCTCACAACTCGGATGAACCTCACCCTTGCTCACGGCCTGTCTGATTTCCGTGATCAAGTCGCCGTTCCAGACCCTTTCGAGGTCGTCGCCATTCTTCACAGTGCCCAGGCTACCCTGCATATAGCAGCAGACCCGGGCACCGGTGTCAGCGTGCACGTAAACCGACATCCACGGGTACGCGCAATAATATGGCGCGAGTTCCGTGGGCCGTAGTTCAGGCTCTGGCGTCTGTCGCGGCACGATCTGCACCAGGCCTGTAATCGCTTCGGGGGCGTACTCGGACTCCAAGTCGACATAAGTTGCGAAACCAATATTCGCCACGGCCGCCAGTCTCGCGGCCTCAGCGAAAGCTCCGGTAACGCTGTCTCGCGGCGCGTTACGCAAGGCGAAGTCACGATAGAGCTGTGAGTATGCCGCGGACCTTGGCTCGGCGCGATCAGCTGCGACGAGTGTGTTCACCCCCAGAAAGTAAATATCCAAATCCGCGAGCTTTCGGACCAATGCTGGTAATTCCAGATAGTTATCGGATTGGGCCACGAAATTCACGATCATTCGGGGGCGCTGCACACCCATTTCGAGCTTACGACACTTGAAATAAGCCAACGTTCGCCAGATATGGTTGACATCCGTGCCCCGCAGTCGCTGCATAGTCTCAGGTTCCACGCCATCGATGGAAAACGTAAGTTCGTCATATCGGTACTCAACCAGCCAATTGACCTCTTGTTTTCCAACCAGCGCGCCGTTAGTGATTCCGTCCACCATGCACCCGTGCTCTTTGAGTCGCTCTACCAGTAGCCGCAGCCTGGGGTATAGAAACATCTCGCCATAGCCGAACGTGTGAACCCGCACAGCGGCAGCAAAAAAGTGATCGAAGTTTTCAACTAGTTTGTACTGCAAATGTCGGGGGGCAATCCTCGGAGAATCTGGCGGGTCCGTTGCATGTCCGCACTTCAGGCAACGCAAATTGCAGCGAGTGGTAATTTCGAGATGCAACAGAAGGGGCCGGTGTTCGACCCGGCCCCCTTGACCATTCCACCTCATGGCGTTCACCATGAGTTTAAGGTTGTCCCTCTTTTCATTCAGGTAAGGGTGCATTGCGTCACATGTCCTTCGAATGATTATCCCACATTGTACGATTCCCCGCGGCAACTGTAAGGGCCAGCGCCGCCGTCCTCTACATGCATGCTGTCGCAGAGCGGTATAGAGCTCCAGAGCTGTTCAAGCACGCAAAGGCATTACCGCTTCCGGTCAAGGTAGTGAATTGAGTTGTCAAGCCAAGATTCAACACGTTCGAACTATCTACCCATACGGTGCTGAGATCTGAGCTGTCTGCTGCATTTCGCCAAACGATCACATTTCCGTTTGCGAAACGAATCGGGTTGCCACCAGCCCCGGCCGAACTATTCGGACTAAAATCGATACCATACGTGTAACCGGTGCTGAAGGCGAGCCCTCGTTGAAAGCCGCCGTCGATGGTGATGCCGAATGTATTTTTGTTTGTGCCGCTCTCCAGAGCGATACCTACAGTTGAAGTGTTAGAGGCGCCATTACCCACATTATTGAAGGGGGCATCTGTTCCTGAGTCATTGTTGACAATTAACTCGATCCCCACACCGTACCAACCAGACGCCTCGCGCCTGGTTTGCACGGTTAGTGCTTGACATTTTGGTGTGGGAAAAATGGAGTTCGGGAGTGTTGGCTGGGGGTTGCATTTCGTGTTGAACCATGACTCGGTCTCGCTCATGGTGGGATCGTCAACAAGAGTGTCAACCATCAGAGAATAGAGAATGCCTCCTGCGCCCGCCGTGCTACTCGCGCCTTGTTGTTTGTGGACACTGAATGCCCACGGGATTATTATACCGTTCCCGCTGGAGCCCGCCGGCGGGGGGTTTGACGCATCGACTCGCTCCCACACTACCGAAGAAGTGTAATCTGTAGTAGGGGTAGTGTGATTCCCGTCAGACACCTGAAGGAAACGTGCCGCTGAGCCTTCCATGGCCAAGCCAGGTGAGCTCCACAAGGCACTATTGCCGAGGCTCAACCATGCTGTCGCGCCGCCTAAGGAGGTTCCGAAAGCACCGCTGGCAGAGGGTACTGTCCCGGAGGGCCCCGTTGTAGTTGTGAAGATGTAGTTAATCTCGAATCCGTTTCGGTAGGCCGATGGCGGGGAAAAACCCTCTGCACCGGACAGCTGATACTGATTTTCCGCACCAGCGCTGGTGCCATAGTAGATTCTATATACCGCCGCCCCAGGCACGCCCGTCCATGTCAGATTGACACTTTTCGTAGTCGATCCATTGACTGTGACCGATACTTCATTTGACGCCGAAGAGACATGCGCTGCAGGATCGAGAGCGACGATTACGAAGTAATAGGTGCCACTAGCTAGACTCCCTGTTGAACTGGAAGGACACCCCGTACCTCCGGGGCACGCTACACCCACCAAACTTGACGGGGCTCCCATGAATCCAATTTCGACGCTCCCGCTATCTATTCGCATATATTCAGACGAGCCTTTGCCGAAACCTATGGGACCATTTTCAGCACGGATTGCCAACTCATCAAGCACTGACGTTCCAAACCAGCCGCCGGCAGCACCGGCTATGGCGACATATGCCTTACCCGTTCCCGAGCGGGCAAACTCCAGCTCTGGATACGTCGGGGTATCAATCAAAATGCCGTCTTGTGCCGAACTGCTGGCTATATGAAGTTTAACCGCCGGTGAGGTTGTGCCAATCCCGACGTTGCCGCCGGTATAGTAAATTGGCGGATTAGCACCAAGCCACTGGGCAGAGGTCGGGCGCCAACTGAAAAGCGCGAGCAGAGCCGTAGCAGACAATTGAGAAGTCCTATAAAATCGCATTGTGGAAAACCTCCCTAGCTAATAAAACGATAATCCCGACGGCCGCGCGCTGGAAATGTCCCCATCGCCAGGGCAGCGGTACAGTACTTACGGACTGCACTCGGTGACCACTCAGCGTATTCCTTAAGAATGGCCCCGCCGTGAACGTTCTGATGGAGGATGAGCGTCATACCACCGCTCTAGGGCGTCGTCTGGAGATAAGAGGCCTACAAGCTCCGTTCTATTGGTGACATCAAAGATCAGAAGGAGCTGGCTGACGTACCACTTGATTGTGCGTTCGGAAAGGCCGAGTGCCTGAGCAATTTCGGTGTTCCTGAACCCTTTCCTGATCAGCAATAAGACATCTGTCTGACGCATGTTGAGGCGCGACATCTGAATATCACCGCGCGGGGAAAGTACGGGAGAATTGATGTGGTGCAACCTGAAAAACCCCGCGTCAATTCAAAACAGTTCAAATAAAATGGGACGCGGTCCAATCAGAGAATGCCCTAAGATGTACTAGGAAGTCAAGTACCTAAGTTACAAAGCGGGCATCACAGTAGGAGTTCGTTGATAACTCAGGCGATCAGGAGTGACTGCAGACGTATAGTTGAGTACTGGCCGGCTTTAGCGCCTTGTAATTTATAAGGCTCACTGGCTAGAAAACAAATTAGCGAAACCGTTTGGTATTAAGGACATTATGTACGCAACGGCTCGAACTGTTGGTTCACCCCCTCTTCCATCCAAAAAATCGCCTGGGCGGAATGCGTCAGCACAATTTGGTAAGGAGCCGACCACAAAGTGATCAATTACTGTGTTTGTAGATGCAGACGGAGCTGATCACGGGTACAGCGTAGTTGTCGCGTTTTACCACACCGGCAAGAACCCCCTTGCTCTGCCAGTTAAATTTTGAGGTTGCCCTGCTGCAGCTCCTGGCCAATCTGCGTGACGGCCTGCTTTACGCAGCGGCGCTGCACCGAGGGGGCGGCCCGCAGGTCCTTGGTTATCAAAGATGTCCAGGTGCTTGCCATAATCGCGGGCGCCGAAATACATCCGGTAGTCCTGCAGCGCCTCGCAGAGTGCCCCATGAGCCTTTGCCGGCCGAGGTGGAAGCTGGCCCCCGCGCAAAAGAGCCTCGGAATTAAAATGACTCTTTTTGAGGAGTAAAAGCAAAAACCAGGCAATTTTTCCACGCCTGGCGGTTTGGTGTCGGTTGGGGCCTTGGCCTGTTGACCAACCCTCTCCGCCAGAAGGCGGATCGACAGCAGGCCGGCCCCTGCCGCATCCTTCCCAGGCGAGCTCCCAGCATGAAAGCCGTCGAGCTCAGCTGCTGCCAGCAGTTAATTCTTTCAGCGGGGCAAGATGGTCTGAAAGCTCGACCTGGGTTGGTAACCAGGGCAGGCCTTCGATAGAGACTCTTTACCTCCGCCTTTCCACTGCACGGTTGCAATAGGGGTCTGGTGTGCCCTTTTACCTGGGGCCCGGTTCATGCGCCGGGCCTCAGTTAGCAACCGAAAAGAGGGCAGGGGACGGTATAATCATTTTATCACGGCAAGTTGATGAAACTACGAAAGTTATCTACACTACCCACACCTTTAAAGGAGGTGAAAACAGCAATGGGAACGTGGGTAGATTTCAAAGCAGTCAAAGACGCCGTGCCGATCACGGCCGTGCTGCAGCACTACGGCGTGCAGGGCCTCAAGAAGTCCGGCCACGAGCTGCGCGGCCGGTGTCCGATTCACAAGGGCGAGGGCAGCGATGCCTTCAAGGTCAACGTGGAGAAAAACGTCTTCCAGTGCTTCTCCTGCCAGGCCAAAGGCAACGTGCTCGATTTCGTGGCGGCCATGGAGAAGTGCAGCGTCCGCGATGCAGGAGTGAAACTGCAGGAGTGGTTTACGATCGCGGCCGGCAGCGGGCAGGGGGCGGCGACAACGGCGCCGGCAACTGGCTCCAAACTGGCTTCGGAAAAAAGAGCAGGTCCTGCCCCGGCCTTGAGCCGGGGGGAGACGGCGGAGAAAAATAAACCACTAGGGTTTCAGCTCCAGGGCATCGTCCACAATCATCCATACTTGGCCGGCCGGGGCGTCACGACGGAGACGGCGCAGCATTTCGGTGTCGGCTTCTTTCCGGGCAAGGGCTCGATGTCCGGCCGCGTGGTGATCCCGATCCACAACGAACAGGGCGAGCTGGTGGCATACGCCGGCCGCGCCATTGACGGCAGCGAGCCGCGGTACAAGCTGCCGGCGGGATTTCATAAAGCTCAGGTGCTCTATAATCTGCACCGGGCTGTGGAAGTAGGAGAGCGGGGCCTAATCGTGGTCGAGGGGTTCTTTGACTCCATCCTGGTCAGCCAGGCCGGCTATCCGTTCGTGGTGGCGCTGATGGGCTGCTCGCTGTCAGAGGAGCAAGAGCGGCTGCTGGTGGCTCACGCTGACCGGGTGGTGTTGATGCTCGACGGCGATGAGGCCGGCCGGCAGGGGACGGATGAATGCTTGCGGCGCCTGGCCCGGCAGGTCTGGGTGAAAGTTGCCCATGTGCCTGACGGGAAGCAGCCGGATATGCTCACGGCAGAGGAGCTGCGGGCGTTGCTGGAAAAATGAAAACTCCCCCGAGGTGGGGGAGTGCTGCGGCGGTCACGGGAACGTGGCCGCTTTTTTCGACTTCATTGTTTAGGTGCTGGAATCTTCAAAAAAACACTGCGGGGCCCGGCCAGGTTGCTATAGCTATTGCGCGGGGTAAGCCCGCACGGTCAAGATTCGGGCTATCTTGAGCGCGCCGCGATCCAGCCCGTAAAGCATTGCCTCGTGATGAACTTCATATCGCGCACCAGCTCCTACCACGGCGCTGACGATACCATTTCCAAATTGAACTCCCCGCCTGTCGAAATAGCCAATTTGGAGAAACACCTGGGCCGCAACCTGACAACTGCTCTGGATTTTCGCATCCAGGCCTGGCTCCGGGGCACCGATCCCGGAGAGAATGCCGAGACTGTGGGAATAGATATCGTAGACAGTGATGCATTCCTGAGTGATTGCCGGCTGTGACGGCGGCTTAGGCTGTTTCGGCTTCTTGGCAGCAAACACCGGCGTCGTAATAAACAGAACGACTGCCGCCCAGAGGACGCAGCGCGATTCCATTGCAGTTGCAAGTTTAACACCACGGAGTTTAGGTTGTCTTTATCTTTAAATCTCTGGTCAGGCGTTACTGCTAAAAAATAAAGCCCTGCCACGGTGGAGGGGTAGGCGAGATGGAACAAACAAAAAACAGCCGGTGAAGTTCACAGGCTTTTGATGGGTGATACGCTGATGGGCGATGACTCAAGAAAAGCAGGAGGAAATTCTTCAAACCCTCGCGGGCAAAGGTGCTACGGGGCCATGTCCGGCGTGCGGGTATATGGGACGTGTTGTGCAACCACGATATGCAGGCTTGATATTTTCCGACACCCCCACATTTCAGATTCCAGGTTCTGTTGTGACGTGCGCGATTGTTGAATGCCCTAGGTGCGGCTTCGTTGCATTACACAACCTCCCAACTTTGGGCGTAAAATCGTAGAATTGTCGGTGGTTTTTTTACCGGCAGCGGTGATAGGGGCCGCGGATGGTCTCGCCGCACAGTCTGCAACGGGGCAGGCCTTCGTGCTCGGCCAGGTGGTCATCGAGGCGGGCAAAC
>JGI12269J14319_10000648_pt1 | contig 33716 bp, 27 predicted proteins | sample PeaSoiSIISIP2007_FD_14319 | JGI IMG/M metagenome (IMG submission 14319)
TCAGCACCGGTAGCTGGCGTCGCGGACAACCATGCCTGGGCAGGCGCGGACGATGCCCGGGCTGGCGTCGCGGACAACCATGCCTGGGCAGGCGCGGACGAGGCCCGGGCTGGCGTCGCGGACAACCATGCCTGGGCAGGCGCGGACGATGCCCGGGCTGGCGTGGCAGCTTACCCGGCCGCAGTCGGCGCCGCCGGCCAGCCAATCGTGACGACAACCGGCCTGACCAGGGACTACGGAGGCACTGGCCTGTTCGACGTCGGCCTGAGCGTGCCGCGTGGCTGCGTCTACGGCCTGGTGGGCCCGAATGGCGCAGGCAAGACGACGCTGCTCTCCATCCTGTCCGGCGTACGGCGCGCCGATCACGGCACGGTCAGCCTCGGCGTCGGCCGCGAGCGGCTCAGCGTCTGCCCTGACGTGCCCGAATTCGACGGCTGGCTGACCGCGTATGAGGTGGTCGACCTGGCCAGGGTGCTGGTCGCCTCCCGAACGCCCGGCCAGCGGGGCGACGCAGGCCCGGTGGTCCGCGACGCGCTCGGGACGGCGGGTCTCGCGGACTCGGCCAACCGGAAGGTCGGCGGCTTCTCCCGTGGCATGATCCAGCGGCTGGGGCTTGCTTGCGCACTCGTCAGCGACCCCGAACTGCTGATCCTCGACGAACCGACCGCCGCCCTTGATCCCGCCGGGCGAGCTGAGCTGCTGAACCTGGTGGCCGCGATGCGCGGCACCAGGACCGTTATCTTCTCCAGCCACATCCTGGCCGACGTGCAGCGGATCGCCGACCAGGTCGGCATTCTGCGCGACGGGAAGCTGCTCTACCAGGGCGGCACCGGGGATCTGATCAACACCTACCTGCGGCCGAGCTGGCTGCTCCGGATCGCCGATGACGCGGCTCCGGTCACCGCAGCGCTGAGGAACCAGGCCTGGGCTACCCGAGTGGAGCCGGCCGGAGCCGGCGCCATCAGAGTGGACGCCACCAGCATCGAGGCCGGCGAGCAGGGCATCCCGGTAGTCGTCGCCGCCTGCGGTGCCCGCCAGGTTTCCTGCGAACCGGTCGCCGCCGATCTGGAATCCGCGTTCCTGGCCCTGACCGGCACATCCGCGATGGAGCCCCGATGAGCCAGATCCGGCCCGGCCGGCCGATGAACCTCTGGCGGCTCGAATGGCTCCGGCTGATCAGGACGCCGCGAGCGCTGGCGCTTGGCGCGATCTTCATCTTCCTCGGCCTGATCGAGCCGGTGTTCGCCAAGTACCAGAGCCAGATACTCCGCCACGTCGGCAATGGCGTCCGGATCTCCTTCCCGCCGGCCACGCCGGCCGCTGGCATCAGCAGCTACGTCAGCGAGATCAACGGAATCGGGGTGATCCTGATCGTCGTCATCGCGGCTGGTGCCTTCACCTTCGACGCGCACCACGGTGTGGCGACGTTCCTGCGCACCAGGGTGGGCAGCATCTGGCAGCTGGTGACTCCGCGTTTCACGGTCAACGCACTGGCCGGCGCCGGCGCCTACCTGCTCGGCGCCCTCGCCGCCTGGTACGAGACCGACTTGCTGATCGGATCGGTCCCGGCAGGCGAGATGCTCGCCGGGATCCTTTGCGCCTGTGTGTACTTGGCGTTCGCGGTTGCGGTGACCAGCGCCGCGGCTTCGGTCGTCAGGGGCATGGTCGGCACGATCGGGCTCACTGTGGTGGTGCTCCTGCTGCTCCCCATCGCCGACACGTTGCACGCGGTCCAGGACTGGCTGCCAAGCACCCTGGCGAGCGCTCCGGTCGACCTGCTCAACGGGGCACACCTGTCCCACTACCTCCCCGCGTTCGGCGTGACCGTCGCCGCGAGCGCGGCGCTGCTGGCTGTCGCGGTCGCGCGGCTCGGCGCCCGCGAGGTCTGAGCTGCGAGCTGGGCCGACGCCGCCGTTGCAGCACGACAGCCGCGATGCCAGAATCGGCGGATGCGAGTACTGCGGACGCCCGATGACCGGTTCTCGTCTCTTCCCGACTTTGACCTTCCGCCGCGCTATGCCGATGTCGGCGGGCTGCGGATGGCCTATGTCGAAGCCGGTCCGGGCGACGGCGAGCCCGTGCTGCTGCTGCACGGCGAGCCAAGCTGGTCGTTCCTGTACCGCACGATCATCCCGGTGCTCGCCGACGCCGGGCTGCGCGCGATCGCGCCCGACCTGATCGGCTTCGGCCGCTCCGACAAGCCCGCCGAGATCGGCGATCACAGCTACGCGCGGCAGGTCGAGTGGACCCGAGCGCTGGCGTTCGACGTGCTTGACCTGACCGGCGTCACCCTGGTCGGCCAGGACTGGGGCGGCCTGATCGGGCTGCGGCTGGTCGCCGAGCATGCGGAACGGTTCGCCCGGGTGGTTGCCGCCAACACCGGACTGCCGACCGGGGACCTGCCGATGCCCGAGGTCTGGCTGCGGTTCCGTGAGGTGGTCAGGAATTCACCGGACCTGAGCATCTCCCGCCTGGTCGCCTCAGGCTGCCGGACCAGGCTGCCCGCTGAGGTCATCGCCGCCTACGACGCTCCGTTCCCCGAGCCGGAATATACGGCCGGCCCGCGGGCGATGCCCGGCCTGGTGCCAACCACTCCGGACGACCCGGCCTCGGCCGCCAACCGGGCAGCATGGGAACGGCTAGCCGAGTGGGACAAGCCATTCCTGGTGGCTTTCAGCGATTCCGATCCGATCACCGGCGGGATGGCGCCGATCTTCGAGCGGCTGATTCCCGGCGCCGCGGGGCTTGATCACCCGGTGCTGACCGGGGCTGGTCACTTCCTGCAGGAAGACGCCGGGGATCGTCTCGCCGCCGAGATCGTCGCCTTCATCGCCGCTCACCCGGCGCAATAACAGCAGCTGCCGCCTGGGGAAGCCTTGGCAGGCCAGCGCAGGCCAGGGCAAGCCAACGGCGCTATGCGGGCCATTGCACCAGATGTACACTTGTGCGGTTACAGACCAAATCTGCTTACATCATCATGAATGGCGGGTTGGCCGTGCTGGACACTGCATCCGAGTACCGCAAAAACCGGTGGTGGCGGGACCAGACGTTCCTCGACGATCTGCGGCGAGACGCACGCGTGAGCCCGGGGAAGACGGCGATGATCGCGTACCGGTCCGGTGACGCGACGACCCGGGTCATCGACTACGCCGAACTGGCTGCCCTGACGGACCGGTTCGCATCCGCCCTGGTCGGCCTCGGCGTCGAGCGCGGCGACACGGTAGCTGTTCAGCTGCCCAGCTGGTGGGAGCTGCTGCCGCTCGGCTTAGCCTGCGCCCGAGTCGGCGCCCGATTCTGCCCGCTGATGACGATCTACCGGCGCTACGAACTTGAGCACATACTGCGGCTCACCGGGGCCCGCTTGTGCATCACGGTGACGCAGTGGGGTGGCGCCAAGCTCGCCGAGATCGTGGCCGGACTGGCCGATCAGCTACCCGAGCTCAAGCATGTCGTCGTCGCCGACAGCCACGGTGGCGGCGACCGCCCGGCGGGAATGCTGAGCTTCGCCGACCACTTTCCGGCCGCGGCGCCCGGCGGCTCAGGCGAGCCCGGCACTGACGGCGCCGCGACCGGGTCGGGGCCCGACCTCTCCGATCGCGAGCTCGGTCCGGACGAGCCGTTTCTGATCCTCTTCACCTCGGGCACCACGGGCGAGGCCAAGGGCGTGATGCATAGCCAGAACACGCTCTACGCGGGAATCAGCGCATACGTCGATGTTCTTGGCATGGACAGCTCGGTGGTCAGCTTCATCTCGCACGCGGCCACCCATTACACCGGCTTCGTGCAGGGCATGCTGATCCCGGTCATGCTTGGCTGTACCGCTGTCATCCAGGATGTCTGGGACGGCGACATGTGCCTCGACCTCACTGCGCGCCACGGCATCACCACTTTCTACGGCTCGCCGCCCTACCTGGGCGAATACCTCGACGCGCAGCGGGCGCGGCCACGCGATGTCGGCAGCCTGCACACCGTGGTCACCGGTTCGGCACCGGTTCCGCCGCACATGGTCGAGCAGGTCCGCGAGGTTCTCGGCGCCCCGCTGGTCGCCCTGTGGGGCATGTCGGAAAACGGCCCGGTCACGATGACCCGGCTCGACGACCCGCCCGACTGGGCGGCGCACAGCGACGGCCGGCCGATCGACTGCATGCAGATCCGGATCGACACCTCGGCGGTACGCGGCGGTTCCGACGGCTCGGGCAAGCTGTGGGTGCGCGGCGCCTGCCAGTGCCTCGGCTACTTCAAGCGGGAGGCTGACTACGCCGCGTTCATAGACGCCGACGGCTGGTTCGACACCGGTGACCTGGCCCGCGACGACGGCCGGGGCGGCATGCGGATCAGCGGCCGAGTGAAGGACATCGTGATCAACCGCGGCTTCAATGTGCCGGTCGCCGAGGTCGAGGGCATCTTGATCCGGCACCCGCAGGTCAAGGAGATCGCGGTGATCGGCGTGCCCGACCGCGACATCGACGAGCTGGTCTGTGCCGTGGTCGTCCCGGCCGGCCAGCCGCCCGCGCTGGCGGACCTGCACGGGTTCATGGCCTCGGCCGGGGTGAGCGAGCAGTTCTGGCCGGACCGGATCGAGATCGTGGACGCGCTGCCGCGGACCATCACCGGCAAGGTCAGGAAGGTCGAGCTGCGCCAGCGTTTCGGCGGGGCCTGATCCGGCGTGGCGGCGCGCCGTTGGCAGGTGCTCACTGCCGTCTGCACTGCCGTGTTCCTCGGCGCGATCGATTTCTACATTGTCAGCATCGCCGTTCCCGACCTGCTGCGCAGCTTCAGCCACGCCGGCATCGCGGAGATCTCCTGGGTCATCAACGGGTATGCGATCACCTACACCGCCGCCCTGCTGCCGGCCGGCGGACTGGCGGACAGGTTCGGCCGACGCCGGATCTTCGTGCTCGGCCTCGGCACGTTCTCGGTCAGCGCGCTGGTCTGCGCCGTGGCACCCTCTGCGGCCGTGCTCATCGCGGCTAGGTGCGTGCAGGGCATCGGCGCGGGCACCATTACCCCGCTCGCGCTGACCCTCATCCTGCCGCAGTTCCCGGCCGACCGGCGCGGCACCGCGATCGGGCTGTGGACCGCCACCCAGTCAGCGGCGGTCGCAGCCGGCCCGTCGCTCGGCGGCGTGCTGGTGGCCGCGGTTGGCTGGCGCGCCGTGTTCATCTTGCAGCTGCCGATCGGGCTCGCGGCGCTGGGCGGCGCGGTATGGGCACTGGACCGCGATCGGCCCGCGGACCGCGGGTCAGCACCGCCCGATCTGCTCGGCGTTCTGCTGCTTGGCGCGGCCATCGGGCTGCCGTCGCTGGCGATCGTGCAGAGCCACGCCTGGGGTGCGCTCGATGGCGGACGGACGCGGCGTTCTGCGCGGGTATCGCGGCAGCCGCGGTTTTCGTGCGGCGGGTGCGCCACCAGCCGGTGCCGGTCATTGATCTCGGCCTGCTCAGGAACCAGATCGTCCGATGGGCGAACGGCGTCATGCTGCTTACCGGGCTGGTCATGTTCGCTCTGCCGGTCACCAACGTGCTCTTCCTGACCGGGGTCTGGGGTTACTCGGAAGCACGGGCCGGCCTGGCGATCACCCCGGGTCCAGTCATCCAGACTCTGGCGGCGCTGGCCGGCGGCCGACTGTGCAACCGGTACGGACCGCGCGCGCTAGCCAGGCCGGCCGCCGTCCTGCTGGCTGCCAGCATTGTCACGTTAGCGCTGGCCACGGGTACCCAGCCGAGATACTGGGCGGTGATCTTCCCGGCCATCCTCGGTACCAGCGTCGCCCTCGGGTTCCTGATCACCTCGCTCAGCGCCACGGTGGTGAGCGAGGTGCCCGCCGCCCAGCTGGCCTCGGGAACGTCGATGTCGGTGACCGCGCGGGCCGGCGGCGCGGTGCTGAGCCTTTCCGTGCTGGCGCTGATCCTGTCGGCCGTGCGCGGCGGGACCGCCACGCCACTTGCCTACCACGTCGCCTGGACCGGCATGGCCGCGGTGGCTGTCGCCGCGGTCGCGGCCACACTTGGCTTGCGGCGCCGGGCCGAGCCGGTCACCTCGGCGTGACCGCTCGACCAGCCTGGTCCCAGCCTGGTCCTCAGCTGAAGGGCTGGCGGGTCAGGCTGCGGTAGATCATTTCGGTGAGCGTCACGATGTCGAAGACCGGCAGGCCGATCCGGGCCTGAATCGCATGGGCGAAAGGCACCAGGTCGGTGCATTCGATGACCATGGCTCCCATCGCCGGGTTGTCCAGCGCGAGTCGCTCGACTTCGCTCATCACCTCACGTTCCAGCCGATCGGCATCGACCTCGACGCGCTGCCCCTGGAGCATGACCTCGCGGAATTCGGGCTGCTCGTCCATGCCGGCGACGCATACCGGAATGGACTCGCCGCCGATGGCCGCGAGATGGCGCCGGGTGAGTGAGCGCTTCCTGGCGACCAGCAGCCCGACGGTCCGATCCGAGCTGAGCATGCGGTAGACCATCGGGAGCTGAATCAGGCTGGAGGCATAGAGCGGGACCTTGACCGCATCGGCCAGCTCCTGCTGGAACAGGACGAGGAAGCCGCAGGCGCTGGCGATGGCCGCCACCCCATCGGCTTCAAGCTGCTGGGCCGCCTGGATGAATGGCTCGAGCAGCCGCGGATCGGCCTGGTTCACCACCCGCTCCGGCGTGGCGCCAGGCACTACCTGGTAGCTGACGGGGAAGTCGAAGGTGGTCGGGTTGCGGATGTGCCCGGGGATCTTGGTGAAGGACGTCTCGAGGCAGAGCACGCCAATCGTGACACCGGGCCTGGACTCCGGTCCGCTTGCCATGCTCATTGCCCTCCCGCCGAATTTCCCGATCGGCGGCGCCGTCTCGATACCCGCCCGGCGTAGCGATCCACTCGGAACGGCGCGAGATCCACGTCGGGCTGCTCTCCGGCCAGCAGCTGGGCGATCAGCTTGCCGCCGGCTGGCGCCAGGCCCATGCCGATGTACCCGTGCCCGCAGGCGATGGACAGATTGCGATAGCGCGTAGCGCGGCCGAGGAACGGGATGCTGTCCGGTGTGCAGGGCCGCAGACCGCTCCAGGTCTCCAGGGTCGCCGTGGTCTCCAGCCGCGGCAGATAGGCGTGCACGGTCCGCAGGATGCCGTCCACGCGCCGGCCTGAGATGGCGGTGTCCAGGCCGGACAGCTCCAGCGTCCCGCCGAACCGAAGACGGTCGCCGAGCGGCATGATCGCAACTTTGCCCTCGCTGAGCAGGACCGGCAGCCGGGGCGCGTTCCGCGGCGTCCTTACCGTGATCGTGTAGCCCTTCGCTGGCTGGAGCTTGAGCCCGACGTCGAGCTTGCGGGCGCATTCCGCCGACCAGGTGCCGGCCGCGATAACTATCTCGCGCGGCCTGAAGTCGCCGCGTGTGGTCCGCACCAGCCGGACCGTGCGATCAGCGACCTCGAAGCCGACGACCTCGGCCTGGGCGTGGATCTGCACCCCCATGTCCGCCAGCGTCCTGGCGAATTCCACCACGAAGTCGGGTGCCCGCAGGGCCGCGCCCTCGGCGTTGAACAGCGCGCCGCTGATATCGAACTCCACGCCCGGCTCAAGCTCGCGCAATTCCTCGGGGCGCAGGATGCGCAGCGGCACGCCGTTCTCGACCGCCTGCGGCACGGACCGGCAGGCCTTCTCGAAACCCTGCGGCGTCTTGAACGCGACCACCATTCCCGAAGCGGTGAAGCTGGCAGCCAGATTGCCCGATGCGCAGAGCTCGCGCAGGATGACCAGGCTCCGCTGCTTCAGGTCAAGCAGCACCCGGAATCCGGCCTTGAAGTCCTCGTCGTTGCAGGCCCGCCGGAAGTGCCAGAGCCAGGACGCCAGCTCGCGGTCAAGTCGCGGTTTGATATAGAACGGGCTCTCCGGGTTAAGCAGCCAGCGCAGTCCCTGAGCCGGCACCCCGGGCTCGGCAAGCGGAGCCGCGCCCTGCGTGCCGACGAAGCCGGTATTGCCGTGGGAGCAGGACTGCGGGCCACCGACCGTTCCGCGCTCAGCCACGACCACGCTGGCGCCGCCTCGGCGCAGATGGTAAGCGCAGAACAAGCCGACGACGCCGCCGCCGATCACCAGGACGTCAGGATCGTGCCGCACCAGCGCCGCCTTGGGGGAAAGCATCTCCGGAATGGACCGGCCGCTACAGGCTCACCACGAAGAAGTTGGTCGGCAGGTTGATCACGACCCGCTCGTAGATCTCGGCCATCAGCGCGATGCCTGGCTCGGCGAAGGTCCCGGGAGGCGGCTCGGCGAACCGGATCACCGACCGGCCGGCGTCGAACAGCAGGGCGCCGTGCCCGAAATCGCCGACGATGGCGGTCCCAGGTTCGACCAGCCGGGTTCGCACGATGAAGACGCCGTTCTGCTCGACGTCGGCCATCAGGCGGCTGTGCCCGAGGAACGTGTAGTAGTCGAACGGGTTGATGATGAGACCGTCGGCCGTGCCCCCCATCTGCTCGACTTCGTTGCACGCCGCCAGGATCGTCGAGCCGAACGGGCCCTTCGAGGTCAGGCGTCCGATCCCCGGAATGTTCAGCAGCCCGCCCGCGCCGCTGATGATCGTGTGGTTTTCGGCCGTGGCGAGGCGAACGATCAGCCGGTAGTTGATGAAGGACTCGAAGGTTTCCGGGTCCTGCCACAGGTCCGGCGGGACCTGAACCCACGCGGTGGTGGGATAGAGCTCGGGAATGGGCGACTTGTGGAAGTGGCTCGCCGCCTCGCGCCTGGATTCGGCTCCGGTGACCTTCGGATCGCCTGGCCGCGGCGGGCTCTCATGCCAGTAGAACTGCCGCGGGTCGGCGGCGAGATTAACGACCTTGAGCATGTTGCGGGCTGGATAACGCGGTTTGCGCCGCGAACTGGTCAGCGAGTCTGTGATCGTCACGTCGTAATCGACGCGGGCGTCGAGTCCGCTGGCGACGCACGCCTGGACGAACATCCGGCCCGGCGACATCTCCTGCTGCCGCTGGGCGACGACCTCGGCCATTGTCGGTTTCGTGCCGTCTGTCTGCTGCATGCCTTCCTGCCTCTTTGCTGGCTCGCCGTTCATCAGAGGTCGCCGCGCCGCTTGCGGGCGACGAAGATCCCCCAGCCGAACTCCCCGTCGTCGATGGCAATCTGGATCTGCAGACACGACTCGGCGAAGGTAAGCATCCAGTCCCTGGCCGTGGCGTCGGCGGTGACCTCGGCGCGCTCCCGCGCCATCGTGCCGAGCACGCGGTAGGTCTGCCTGATCTGGCTGTCGAGGCTGCGAGCGCCGATGATCTCGAACCCGGCGCGCTCCAGGGCCGCCTGATACCCGGTGAGCGAGTAGCCGCCGCTCCACCGCACCCGGTCGTAGACGTGCTTGCGGGCGCGCTCGCCGATCTCCTGCTTGGGCTGGAGGAAGTCGGAGCAGGCCAGAACGCCGCCGGGCGCCAGAACGCGATGGATCTCGGCATGGCTGCGGGGTTTGTCCGGCACCAGAAAGAGCGCGTCCTGGCTGACGACATGGCTGAAGCGGCCGGGCTGGTATGGCATCCGCGTCGCCGAGCCGTGGCAGAATCCGATGTCCAGCCGGCGGCTGCGATCTTCTGCGGCGAGGTTGCGCCGGGCGACCTTGATCCGCTCCAGGCTGAGGTCGAGCCCCTCACCGCGGCAGCCGAACCGCTTGGCGAGATGGATCAGGAAGTTGCCGCAGCCGCAGCCCACGTCCAGCACTTCGGATGAATCGTCGATCCCCGCCTCGTCGGCCAGGATGTCGGACGTCCGGACGGCGGCGGCACGATAGTCCTCGTCGGCGTCGTCAGCGAAATAGCCCGTGTGCAGCACGCCTTCGCTGTCCCAGAAGCTCAGATAAGTCGCGGTGGTCTGGTCGAAGAAGTCCCCGACGTCCCGCTCGGTGTAGGCGTGGCTAATCATCGGCGTCGCAGGTCCTCCTCGTCTCCGCAGCGGCGGTCTGCCGAAGTGCGCGCGACTGTCATCTGTAGGTTCCCTTGCGCGCGGAAGTCAGGTGCGGCAGGTCCGGCGCCATCACGCTGGCGCCGCCGTCGATCAGATGAACGACTCCGGTCACGAACGAAGCCCGCTCGCTGGCGAGGAAGGTCGCGACCGCGGCGATTTCGTCTGGCCGGGCGAGGCGGCCCAGGGCGCTGTGCTCACCCATGGCATTGAGCTGGGCTTCCATATCGCCGCCAGCGGCCAGCCTGGCCGCTGCCCGCTCCATCGGCGGGGTGCGGACCCCGCCGGGTGCGAGCACGTTGACCGTGATGCCGTCGCGGCCGACTTCGCAGGCGAGGCCCTGGGCGAAGCGCACGATGGCAGCGCGGGTGACACCGGAGAGCGCCAGCGGGGCGACCGGAACGCTCGCCGTCTCCGAGGCCACGAAGAGGAGCCGGCCCCATTGCGCCGCCCTAAGATGCGGCAGTGCGGCAAGGGCCAGGCTTACCGCGGGAAGAAGCACCTGGTCGACGGCGGCCCGGTACTCCTGCGGCTCAAACTGCGTCACCGGGCCGATCGGCGGGCTGCCGCCACTGACCAGGACGATGTGCAGCGCACCGAAGTCGGCCGCAACCCGGTCGATGAACCGGTGTGCCGCGGCCGAGTCGGTGATGTCAACGCCTAGGGCGCCCACTCGGCCGCGCGCCACCTCCTTGATGCTCCGCTCAGCCGCTGCGAGCCGGTCGGGGTCGCGGGCACCGATCACGACGTGCGCGCCCTGGCTGGCCAGTTCTTTCGCGGCGGCCAGGCCGATGCCGCTCGAGCCGCCGGTGACCGCGGCGACCTTGTGCTCAAGCCCCAGATCCAACCGTCCCCTCCTTCACGCCGGAATCCTGGCGCTCGTCGGCGCCGCCAGAACGCAGATCGCGTCGGGTAATCCCAGGACGCCGGTCCTGGCCGACCGCTTGCTTAGGCCGATGGTCGGTCCGCTGCGGACCGGCGAGCGTGCCGCGATACCGGTAGCCATAGCGCTGGAAGAGCGGCCAGGACAGCGTCACCGCCGCCAGCCTGGCGGAGACCGGAAGGCCGGTCTTCCAGGAGTCATCGGCAGCCCGGATCGTGGTGGCGCCGGTCCGGAAGCGGTCCGGATTGCCGGTGACCGTGTGATTGGTGTGCAGCTCGATCGTCCGGTCCCGCATCGGGTTGGCGGCTGGGTCGGTGCCGCAGAGCCGGAGCAGCGCGTCGATCGTCCCGGCNGGATCGGCGATGAAGTNCTCGTACCGCAGCAAGAGCGACTGCTGCCGGAAACGCCGGGTGATCGCGCGGGCGGCCAGATTGAAGCCGTGCCAGTAGGCCGTGCTCATTGACGACGACATGGCGTAGACATACTGCTTCGGCTCACGCCAGGACTCGGCGACGGCACGCGGATCACGCACGAGCTGGACGTAATACGGTGTCACGCCCGCCAGGTGCGCCAGCAGGGCCGCCTCTCCCGGGATCTTCGTGGTATCGACGATCACCCGCGCGCCGCTTCGCTCGGCGATGGCCCGATAGGTCCGGGTCATCAGCTCGGCGTGCTCGCGGATCTCCCGGCTGTCCAGGCCGCGGCCGAGCACCCGCCAGGTGTGCCGGGTTCGGACGCAGGCGCGCTGGCGGCGGATAACGGTGTCGGCATGGGCCTGGACGCCGACCCCGGCCGGCCTGCCGAGCGGGAGAATCTGCGACCAGAACGGGCAGTCGGTCAGCGCCTTCCCGCAGCCGCACGAGCTGTTCGCGCCCTTGCCCGCGGCGTTCTTCCACAGGAAATGCAGCTCGCCGACGTGGCAGAAGCCCGGGATCTCGTTGAGTATGTTGCCGATGATGGTGCTGCCGTTCCGGCACCAGCCGGTGATGCACAGGATCTTGAGCGGCGGTTCATCCACAGCGAATTCAGCCCCCCAGCTCAGGTCGCGGTCACGGACTGCAGGTCCGGCTGCGGGATCACTAGGGCCATCACCGCGGCAGCGGCCGCGCAGGCGGCGCCGACGACGAAGACCGCCGCGTAGCCGAAGCCGGTAGCTACCACGCCGGTGACCGGTCCCCAGATGCCCAGGCCCAGATCCCAGAAGGAGGTATAGGCGCCGAGCGCGGCTCCCTGCTTCAGCCGCTCGGTGCGGTTCATCACCATCAGGGCGAGCGACGGGTGCAGCAGCGAGAATCCGACTCCCATGACCAGGCTGCCGAGCACTGCGATGGGCAGGTTGTGTGCCAGCGCGATGGTCACCAGCCCGAGCGCCTCGCCGACACCCGACCAGGCGGCGACCCGGCGCGGCCCGTACCGGTCCGGCAGATGGCCGATGAACAGTCGCGTGCCGGCGTAGACCGCGCTGAAGCAGCTGAGCACGACCACGCCCGAGTGGATGCCGCGGGCCCGAAGGTCGAGGACGATGAAGGAGGCGAGTCCGGCGTAACCGGCGGCGGCAAGCGCGAGGGCGGCTCCGGGCAGCAGCGCCGGGCGCAGCAGCAAGCCACGTCCCGAGCTCGGCTGCTGCGAGTGGGAAGGCGCGGGGACCGAGCTGATCAGCAGCAGGCCGACCAGCGGGACAGTGGCGCTGAAGCCCCAGACCGCGGAATAGCCGAAGTGCAGCAAGGTCGCACCAAGGAAGGTCCCCAGCGATATCCCGCCCCACATGCTGACGCCGTAGAGCCCGATCAGCTGGCCGCGGCGGTTGTGCGGCGCCAGCGATACGGTCCAGACGGCGCCCGCGGTGAACAGCGAGGCTTCGCCAATGCCGAGCAGCAGCCGGACGCCGATCAGACCGGTCAGGCCGAGCGGCAGGAAGTAGAGCGCGCCGCCGACGGCGAGGATCAGCGCGCCCGCCTGCATCACGAAGCGATAGCCGTGCCGGTCGGCCAGGCTGCCGGCCACCGGCCGGACCAGCAGCGCGGTCAGCGCCGTCGCCGTGACCACCAGCCCCACGGCGAAGTTGGCGCCGCCGAGGTGCTGCCTGACGAAGCTCGGCAGCACCGGGATCACCGCGCTGAGCCCGAGGTAGCCGGTGAAGAGCCCGCCGAAGACACCGACCAGGTGCAGGCGCGGGATCGCGGGATCGTCGGTGACCGTGCTCATCGCCGCCCGGCCGGTGCGGTCTGAGCCAGTCCAGCGGCCGGCACCGGCGCGGTCAGCGGGTCGGCGCCACTGCCGCCGAGCGCACACCCGAGCGCATCGCTCGGGCCCGCCCGCGTGACGTCCGGCTTGCCCATGGCTAGTTCGATCGCGCCAGCCACCCTGCGGACGGCCGTGATCAGATGATCGCAATCCTGCTTCGACAGGGTGGATGACAGCGGAATATCGACCGCCTGCTCCAGGTAGGCAGTGGTGTTCGGCAGCATGGCCTTGATCGCCCCGACGTCCATTGCGGGGAACATGAACCGCCAGTTCCAGAAGACACGCACGTTGCTGTCCGCGTCGGAGCCGAGATTGCGGGCGTCGATGCCCTCGCAGCACAGGGCGCGGGCGAACCATTTCGCGTCGCCGGTCCGAACGCGGAAGATGAATGCCTCGCCGAGATAGGCGCCCGCTGCCACTGGCTGCCGGATCGCGATCTCGTCGAGATCCGCGAGCGCCGTGGCCACGTAGTCGTAGTTGCTGCGGAAGCAGTCCAGCCGGATCGGCAGCCTTTCCATCTCAGCGCACAGCAGGGCGGCCCGGATCTCATCCATCCGGAAGCTGAACAGCGGCAGGTCAAGATCCGTGGCGATCGGCGGATCGCCGTCGGGGAAATGCCGCCGCAACCGTCCTTCATAGGCACCGGAGAGCACGACTGCGCGGGCGAAGAGCACGCTGTCGTCGGTGACGAGGAAACCGCCCTCGCCGCAGTTGAGCGACTTGTCCGACTGGGTGCTGAACGCGCCGGCCAGGCCGAAGGTGCCGAGCTTGCGGCCAGCGAGCTCGGCGCCGAGGGCGGGCACCGCATCCTCGAACACCGGCACGCCCATCTCGGCCGCGAAGTGCGCCAGTGCCGCCATGTCGGCCGCGAAGCCGCGCATGTGCACCACGACTATCGCCTTGATCTCCGGCGTCCAGCGGCGGCGCAGGTCGGCGAGGTCCATGTGCAGGTTCTCGTCCACCTCGACCAGGAGAGGCTTGCACCCGGCGAGCACGATCGCGCTGGGCGTAGCGACGAAGGTGAACCCCGGACATGCGACTAAAGAACCTGGCGGGATCGGGGCGGCCATGAGGGCGAGCGCGAGAGCGGTGGTGCCGCTCGAGGTGGCCAGCGCATGCTTGCTGCCGAAGTAGCAGCACAGCAGCTCCTCGAGCTTGCCGCATTCGGTCTCGTGCTGGGCGCGCTGGTCGTACCTGAAGTAGAGATGACTGCGGATGGCGCGTAACGCCGCCGCTTCATCCTCCGCATGGACGAAGACGGCACCCTTGTCGTAAGTCGGCCAGGGCGTGCGCCGGACCGGGCTGCCGCCGTGAACGGCGAGCGGCGGGTGTTCGACCCGCTCTGCCTCCCGGCGTAGCGGTAACTGAGCAGGCAGCAAGGCCTCGTTCTCTGCGTTCACCGTCGGACTCCTCGTAATCGGCCGCCGCCATCGCGCTAGCGGCCGCCAGGGCTCATCGGATAGCACCACGCGCAGGAGGCACGTGCCGTTTCCAGACGATCACCTATGAATGTTCTACGAATGTCCTGAAGGTGTCAACGGACAACAACGGCCGGGCGGTGGCTGGTGACTCAGTCCGCCGTCCCGGTCAGTCGCCCTTGACGTTGACGATCTGCCGCAGGGTGTGCCGGATCTCGACCAGGTCCTTGGCATCATCCATGACCACGTCGACGTCCTTGTACGCGCCAGGGATCTCGTCAAGGAACGCATCGGTCCGACGCCACTCGATACCGCGCATGGCCGCGTCGAGCTGATCGCTGGTGAACTTCTTCCTGGCCGCCGACCGGCTGTAGGCCCGGCCGGCGCCATGCGGCGAGGAGTTCAGCGCGAGGCGGTTGCCCTTGCCGACCACCACATAAGAACGGGTGCCCATCGAGCCGGGAATGAGCCCAGGAGTGCCGGCCGAGGCGTCGATCGCTCCCTTGCGCGACAGCCAGACCGCCTTGCCGAAATGGGTCTCCCTGGCGGTGTAGTTGTGGTGCGTGTTGACCGTCTCGCTCGGCTCGACACTGCGGCCGATCCAGTCCTGGACGCAGTCGACGACGCGGTGCATCATCTCCTCACGGTTCAGCAGCGCGAAATGCTGCGCCCAGCGCAGGTCACGGATATAGGCCCAGAACTCGTCAGTTCCCTCCACCAGGTACGCCAGGTCAGGGTCGGGCAGCGCAATCCACCACTTCCTGGCCAGTTGCTGAGCGATCTTGATGTGCCGCTGCGCCAGCTTGTTGCCGACGCCCCGAGACCCGGAATGCAGGAACAGCCAGACCCGGTCCTCCTCGTCCAGGCTGACCTCGATGAAGTGATTGCCCGAGCCCAGGCTCCCTACCTGCAGCCGCCAGTTCGGCGCGATCTTCTCGGCGCTGTCCGCGCCGTCGCGCTGCTCGAGGATCTCGATCCTGGCGGCAGTCTGAGCGCTGTAGACCGAGGTGTTGTACTTCCCGGCCGATAGCGGGATGGCGGACTCGATGGCCTCGCGCACCACCGGCAGGTCACCGCGGCTGCTGGTGTCCGCAGCGGTGAACTGCGTACGCACAGCGATCATCCCGCAGTTGTGCACGAAGACACCCGTCGCCAGAGCGAAGTTGTGGTGCTTCTCCACCTGCAGGCAGTACACGTCGGACCGCTCGTCGATGGACTCCACCGCTGCAACCTTGTGGTTGTAACCGTGCTCCCGCTGCTTGTGCCGCCGCAAGGCGGCCGGACTGGCGTCACGCGTCTGCCACCTGCGATACAGGGGCATGAGGCTGTCATTGAATCGGAGTTCCCTGGCTTCCCGGTAGGTTCCGTCGTTCATCATGAAGAGGTGATCAGGGGTGCAGATGATCTCATCTCCGCCGGAAATGATCACTCTTATAAGCGCAGCGGCGCTGCGGGTCCTTAGTGCGACCGCGCGTCCCGGCACGATCTGCCTGTCGCGATCAAGCGAGTAAACCCAGAACGGGCCTGTTCCGTTGGCGAGATCGTTCAGCGACCGCTGCCTCCCGTTCAGAAGTGGTATCCGCGTATCACCACGGAAACAGCCGATATCAACCCCTACCGCAGCGGGAATGATGGCGCCGAGGGTCGGGATGACCGAGCCGACGGTCGCGCCCTTGCCTAGGTGCGCGTCGGGCATCAGGGCTACATGCGGGAAGATGAACGGCATCGCCGCCGTGCGCTGCGCTTGCTCGCGGGTGCTGTCATCCAGGATCGACGCCCAGTTCATCAGCTTCCTGGACAGCATCTCCATGTCGCGCCCAGCCTTCCCGCCAGGTAGTCGATCGCCCTTTCAGAGCAGTAGCCACTCTTGCTAGGTCTGCTCCGTGACTACCTCCGCCGGCCTGCCAACGCTAACCTCGGGCCGCCGACCCAACCACTGATTTTTGGCGCGGCCTCAGGTAGGCGTGGCCTGCCCGCCGATCGGGGCGGCCCAGACCGGCCGGGGGATCAGGCAGAACGGATGCCCGGCCGGGTCTTCGTAGACCCGAGAACCTTCGTCGTCGCTCGGCAATCGGCGGGCACCGAGCGCCAGGACCTGCGGTTCGGCGGCTTCGATGTCATCGACCATGACATCGAAGTGCATCTGCTGCGGCCGGCCGGGGTCTGGCCACTGCGGCCGCTGCAGGTCCGGCGCGAGCTGGAATGCGATACCCGAAGTCGTGTCGTTCTTGGACACCACGACGAAGTCGGCCTGCTGCCAGGTGATGGGTAACCCGAGGAGTGCCGAGTAGAAGGACGCGAGCGCGGCCGGGTCGGGGCAGTCGATGATCACGTGATGGAGTCGCCCGATCATGGACCCATCCTCTCAGCCAAACGCGGGGTTATCCGGTCGTGGCTCAGCCGGGGAGGTGACCGCGGCTCGCCAGCACGGCCACCCCAGGAACGTTGCCGTCGGACGCCAGCGAGGCCCGCTTCCCGGCCAGATACCGGTTGAGGAAATCGACTGTCACCCGCGCCACCACCGGCTCGGGCTCGGACCGGCCTTCGTAGGGTGAAAAGTGGCCCATGCCTGGCAGCTCCAGGTAGTACCGGACTCCGGTGGCATCCGCCAGGTACAGCTGCAGGCTGGCCGACGGTGGATTCCAGGTGTCATCGGTGCCCTGAACGAACAGCATCGGCGGGGTGCCGGGCGGGAAGTACTGGCCGCCGAGCGGTGGCCATTCCGCCCCGGCCAAGATCACGGCAGCGATCACCCGGTGGTCGCGGCAGCAGGTATTCGCAGCCACCGCAACGGCGGTATCGCCTCCGTCGGAGTGCCCGGCGACCGCGATCCGGGCCGGATCGATCAGTCCGGACAGCGCGCCTGACGAACGGCCGCTGATCGCCAGCAGCCGGGTGATCACGGTGGAGAGGTCGGCTGGCTGATTCGACAGATCAGCCTCGTCGGGGTAGCTGAGGTGACAGTGCGTGCGCGGGAACTGCACTGCGGCGACCACGTATCCGGCGCTCGCCCAGGAAGTCAGCAGGGCCGAGTAGCTCGACCGGCATTGCAGGTAGCCGGGCGCGAACACCACCAGCGGGAATGGCCCGCGCGCGAGCTTTCCTGCCGCTACAGCCTTGGCGGGCACGACCGGGTAGCGCACGAGTGTCGGCAGCACCCGGGCACCTAGCTGGGGGCGCGACCGGTCAATGAATCTCATCGATCTAGCCGCGACAGGATAGCTGCCAATCTTGCCGACCGGCGGCCTGGCCGGATGCAGGCGACGCTGCGGACGCGGGGAGTGGCGCGCTGCTGCCCCGGGCGGCTGACGGCCGGACACCGGACGCAGGGCAAGCATGAGGGCGCCCGCCGCTACGACTGAGATCACGAGCACGCCAGCGAGCCCAATCAGCACTTCCCCGTGCCGACGGCGCTTGCCCACATATGGCGGTCGTGAATCCATCGAACCATCCGAGTACACCGTAAAATGCTACCCGTTCGCAGCGGACACCCGAGAACAATCAGAAACTTGCCGACTTCTTAACCAGATCTGAAGCGCTGCCGCGAGCTTTCTTAGGACTTACGTTGCTAGTCTGACCCGGTGACTGATTCCCAAGTGACCGGACACAGACTGGCCGATAACAAGAATTGCGTGCCGATCGGCCATGCCGCCGGCATTGATTCGGCGCCGCTGCTGGACCGCCTGGCCACCAACGCGGCAATCCGGCGCCAGCGCCGGGTCTGGTCGCGGCGGGTGAACAGCTGGGACCACCACACGCCGACCGGCCTGGAGAAGGTGATCGCAGCGGTGCTTGCCGCCGCTGAGGTCGGACCAGGTGATCAGGTTGTTGATCTCGGCTGCGGTACCGGCCGGTTGAGCCTGCCGCTTGCTGAGCACGGCGCGCGGGTACTCGCTGTTGACGTCAGCCCGGCGATGGTCCGCCGCCTGGAATCCAAGGCTCACGAGCGTTCGGTTTCCGGCCTAGACGGCCTGGCCGCCCCGATTGAGAACTTGTCGTTGCCGGCCGGCAGCGTCGACCTGATCGTCAGCAGCTACGCGCTGCACCATCTGCGGGACGCGGACAAAGACCGGCTGGTAAAGGCCGCCTACCAATGGCTGCGGCCAGGCGGAACGCTGCTTGTGGCTGACATGATGTTTGGCCGCGGCGGCTCCAGCCAGGACCGGGCAATCATCAAGTCGAAGGTCAGAGCGCTGGCGAAGAAGGGCATCGGCGGCTGGTGGCGGATCGCCAAGAACGGCTACCGGTACCTGGTCCGGGTACAGGAGCGGCCGGTTTCGATCAGCGCATGGACAGCGATGTTCGGCAATGCCGGTTTCACCGCGATCACGGCATCGTCGATCGTCGCCGAGGCCGGCCTGGTGTCAGGCCGCCGCCCGGACTAAGACCTGACCCTGCGGGCCCCTGACCAGCCGAAACCCGTGACTAAGTTAGCCTCATTAGGCTAGCCACGACCGAATGACGTAGCGGCCGGCCTAGAGCTTCCCGATCGCGGCCGGCGCGCCGAACGGCCTGAGCACTTCAGGCACGGTGACCTTGCCGCCTTCGTCCTGGAAGTTCTCCATGATCGACAGGAGCGCCCTGGCGGTCGCGCCGGTGCCGTTCAGCGTGTGCACGAATTCCAGCTTGCCCTCCCGGCGGAATTTGATGTTCAGCCGACGGGCCTGATAATCCGTGGTATTCGAGCAGGACGTAATTTCGCGATAGCGCCGTTGAGTGGGGAACCATGCCTCAATGTCATATTTTTTAGCCGCCGACGCACCCAGATCGCCAACCGGGATATTCATGACCCGATATGGCAGGCCAAGTTCGCGAGCGATTTCCTCTTCATGCGCGAGCAATTCTTCATGCAGATTGCGTGATTGCTCCGGCTGGCAGAATACATACATCTCGACCTTGTCGAACTGATGCACCCGGAACATGCCCCTGGTGTCCTTGCCAGCTGCCCCGGCCTCGCGCCGGAAGTTGGTGGTGAAGCCCGCGTACCTGACCGGCAGCTGGTCCTCCTCCAGCCGCTCATCCGCGTGGATCGCGGCCAGCGCCACCTCGGAGGTGCCGGTCAGGTAGAGGTCGTCCTTCTCCAGCCGGTACAGGTTCGACTCCTCGGTCGGCAGGAACCCGGTCCCGTACATGGCTCGCTCACCGACCAGGATCGGCGGCAGCACCGGGAGGAAGCCTCGGCCGCTCAGCTTGCGGATGACGTACTGGTAGAGCGCCATCTCGGTCAGGGCGACATCGCCGATCCGGTAGGCGAACCGCGATCCGGACAGCCGCGCTCCCCTGGCCATGTCGATCCAGCCGCGGGCCGAGCCGAGCTCCAGATGATCCTTCGGCTCGAAACCGAATTCCGGGCGCTGGCCCCATTCCCTGACCAGCTGCGCGTCTTCCTCGTCCATGCCGTCTGCCGCGGTCGGGTCTGGCAGGTTCGGGATCCGACCGAGAATCTCTTCCCTGAGCTGGGCCGCCTGTGCCTGCTCCTGGCTGGCCGCCTCGATCCTGGCGGCAAGTTCCTGCAGCCGCGCCAGCTCATCAGGCCCTGGCTTGCCGCGGGAGGCATTCTTCTGCTCGGCTCGCAGCGTCTCGACTCGCTCAGTCTGCTCACGCCAGCTGGCGTCGGCGGCTAGCAGCTTGTCGAAGTCCCCGGCCGCGTCCCGCCGAGCGAGCGCAGCCCGAAAACCGTCTGGATCCTGTCGTGCCGCTTTGAGGTCAATCACCTTCGCGATTCTAGCCGCGCGCGCTGGTGCACGCCCGGCAACGGCATTCGCGGCCTACGGCGCACTGTCCTCAGTCGCCAGCCCCAGTCGGCAACGCCGATCACGGCCTATGGGCGCTCGCCTCGGCGGCAGTACGGCAGCGCCGATCGCGGCCTATGGTGCACTCGGCTCGGTCGCCAGTCCGCCCGGCTCGGTCGCCGAGCACGCCGCCGCCGTTTCGGCAGCGGGCACGGCCGTCGCAATCCGCCCGGCCGCGGGCTGATCGGCAGGCTGACTCCGCGCGGGCCTGGTCGCGAGAATCGAGCCGACCAGGATCGTCAGGAAGGCGGCGAGCATCACCGGCGTCACCCGCTCGCCGAGCACCAGGACGCCGAGCGTCACTGCGATCGCCGGGTTGAAGTACGTGATCACGCTTGCCCTGGCCGGTCCCACCTCAGCGATCAACCGGAAGAAGATGATGAACGCGACAGCGGTGCAGATCACGGCGAGACCAGCGATGGCGAGCAGCACACGTGCCGACGGAACCGCCGACGGCCAGTTCAGCGCTGCCAGCGGCGCGTAGACGACCGCGGCGAGCACCAGGCACGCGGCCGTCATGCCCAGCGGCGGGACGCTGGTGAGCTTCCTGCTAGCGATCAGCGGCCCGGTCGCGTAACAGAACGCCACGATCAGGACCTCGCCGACCGACCTGGCCGCGCCAGGCGCGGCACCCGGCCCGAGCACGTTCGGCCCGGCGAGCATCGCGACTCCCCCGAGTCCGATCAGCAGGCCGACCCACCGGATCATGCTCAACCGGTCGCCAGTGCCGATCAGCAGGCTGAGCAGGGCCACGATGATCGGCACGGAGGCGATGAGCAAACCGGTCAGCGAGCTGCTGATGCCGCGCTCCGCTTCCGATAGCACGAACCACGGGATGATGATCTCCACGAATGCGAAGAGCAGCAGCCAGTGCCAGACCGGCCTGATCGTGGCGAGCTGCCGGCGCTGCAGGGCGATCGGCAGCAGCAGCACTGCTCCGACCGTGACTCGCGCTAGCACGAGCACCGGGACTGGAACCCCGCCCACCGCGATCTTGATAAGCAGGTACGGCACACCCCAGATCACGCTCATCGCCGCGAACATTGCCCAGCCCCGTCGGCTCACCTGCTCTCCCTCCAGCGTCCATCAAGTGTGAGTCGGCGGGCGCGCCGGTTATTCCGGATCTGGCCTGCGGATACGCTCACAGCATTGGCCCATGTCCGAGACGAGTCGCCGGAGGAGCCGTTGCGCAGCAGCCGGACTGGCACACGGCCGGGCAAGCCAACGGAGCCAGGCCAATCTGCCGAGCAAGTTCAGGCTGACGAACCAGACCGGCCGACCGCGGCAGGTCAGGCTGACGAGACAGGCCGGCCTGCCGCGCCGGATCGGTATGCAGGCCGCACCAGCGGGCCCGTGCTGACCGGCTGGTGGTCGGTAGCCGTGGCAGTCGCGGCCGGACTGGCGCTGGCGGCCGCCTTCCCGCCGGTCGGGGTCTGGCCGCTGGCGATGGCAGGCCCGGCGCTGCTGATCCTGGCGGTCTGGCGAAAGGGCCCGCAGGCGACCTTCGGCCTGGGACTGGCATGCGGCGGTGCGTTTTTCGTTCCGCTGCTTTCCTGGGTTGTCAATGTCGCCTGGTACGCGTGGGCCGCACTGGCCGGACTTGAAACGGTGATGTTCGGCGTGCTGACCCTTGGCCTCTGGCCGCTGCTGCGGTTGCGCGGCTGGCCGGCCGCCGTAGCCGGGTGGTGGGTCGCCCAAGAGGCGGTACGCGACCGGTTTCCGTGGGGCGGATTCCCGTGGGGACGACTGGCGATGAGCCAGGCCGATGCGCCGACGGCAGGCTGGGCGGCGATCGGCGGCCCGCCGCTGCTGACCTTGGCTCTCGCGCTGGCCGGGGGCTGCCTGGCCTTCCTGGTGATCACCGTCGTCGGCCAGCGCCGACCCGGCCAGCGCCGACCAGACCAGCGTCGGCCCGGCCAGCCTCGGCCCGGCCTGCGTGGGCCCGGCCAGCTGGTCAGCGCTGTCGCCATGGCCGTGCTCGCCATCGCCGCCGCCATGGTCGGCAACCTCGCCTGGACTACCTCGCCAGGTCCTGGCCCCACCGCGCTGGTGGCCACGGTGCAGGGCAACGTGCCGCACTCGCGGAGCCTGCCCAAGCTGCTGCGCGAAACCACAGTGACCGCGAACCACGCCAAAGTCACGATCGGCCTGGCCAGTCAGGTCCGGGCTGGGCACCGGCCGCCGCCCGACCTGGTGATCTGGCCGGAGAACTCCACCGACATCGACCCGAATGTGTCCCCGATCACGTACTCCACCATCGCCGCTGCCGTCGCTGCCATCAACCGGCCGGTCCTGGTCGGCGCGGTGCTCGACAACCCGGTGCGCAACGCAGGTCAGCTCTGGCTGCCGGGCAGCGGACCGGTCCAGGTTTACATCAAGCGTCAGCTGGTTCCGTTCGGCGAGGTCATCCCGTTCCGCGCGTTCCTGGATACGTTCACCTCGCTGCCGTCGCTGCAGCCGCAGAACTTCACCGCCGGGCACCGCGCCGTCGTGTTCCGGATCGGCAAGATCCGGCTCGGCGACGTGATCTGCTATGAGGTCGGGTTCGACAACCTGGTCCGATCGGAAGTGCTGGCCGGCGCCAACCTGCTCACCGTGCAGACCAACGACGCGGACTTCGAGCTCGACGGTCAGCTCGGTGAGACGCTGCAGCAGCTGGCGATGGCACGCATCGACGCGATCACCACCGGCCGCGCCGTGGCGGTGGCTTCCACCATCGGGATCAGCGCCATCATCGGTCCGGACGGCACGATCCTGGCCAGGACCGGTACTTGGCAGCCGGCCGTGCTCGAGGTTCGGGTCCCGCTCCGATCCCAGCTCACTCCGGCCGATCGGGTAGGCAGCTGGCCCGAGCTGGTGGTCGTCGGCCTTACCGTTCTCGCGCTTGGCTGGGCGCTGGCCCGCAGGAAGAATCAAGCGTCTAGCGCACCACAATAGACCCGTGGCCTTCTGGCGAACTTTCGCGCAACCCGCTCGGTATGCCGTCTTGCTCGCCGGTGCGCTGCCGGTACTCGCCTTTCCTGCGCCGAACGTGGAGGTCCTGGCCTGGTTCGGACTGGTCCCCGGGCTGCTGCTGCTGCGCCGTGCGCCGACCGGTAGGGAGGCGGCGATCCGCGGCTGGTGGTTCGGCATCGGATACCTGCTCGCCGCGCTCTACTGGCTCGTTCCCAACCTCGGCCCCGGCCTGCTGCTTGTCGTGATCGTGCTCGGCGCGCCGTGGGCAGGCGTCGGCCTTGCCGCCTGGCGGCTGCTCCGCCCGCCGGGGCCAGGCCCGGTTCAGGCCCTGGCCGCCCTGGTGGTCCTGCCCAGCTGCTGGGTGGTGATCGACTGGATCAGGTCCTGGCAGGGAATCGGCGGCCCGTGGGCGGTCTACGGAGCGAGCCAGTGGCAGCATCCGGTCGTGCTCGCGCTGGCGGCCGTGGGCGGCATCTGGCTGATCAGCTTCGCGCTGGTGGCGGCGAATACCGGAATCGCGGTCATGCTGACCGCGGTCGGCATGACGGCCAGGCTGCTCGGTGCCGCCGTTGCCGCCCTCGCCATCGCGGCCGGTCCGGTCGCTTTCGCGCTGACGCCCGATCCGGCGGCCGCACCCGGCCCGGCAGGGCATGTCACGCTCGCCCTCGTGCAGCCCGGCCTGGCCCACCCTGGACCAGCGGCTCTGATCGCGGCCGAATCCCGGTTCACCGCCAGCGCGCACGGCGCCGACCTGGTGGTATGGGGCGAGAGCAGCCTCGGCGAAGACCTGTTTCGCAGGCCCGCGCTGCTAAAGGAGCTGCAACGGCTGGCGGCCACGGCCCCGGTGCTGGTCAGCCAGGACGCGTACAGCCCGGCCGGGGCCCATTCGAAGGTAGCCGTGTTGGTCGGGCCGCAAGGCATCGAGGGGACGTACACCAAGACGCGGCTGGTCCCCTTCGGGGAGTACATACCGTTTCGGTCGGTGCTCGGCTGGCTGACGAAGATCAGCCGAGCCGCTTCGGTCAACATGATCACCGGCGACGGCGCGCGAGTACTGCACGCGACCCTGCCAGCTGGCCGGCGGCTCTCCTTTGGCGTGCTGATCTGCTTTGAGTCCTCGTTCCCTGACATGTCCAGGGTGGACGCCAACCATGGTGCGCAGCTGATCATTTACCAGACCTCGGACTCCACCTTCCAGGGCAGCTGGGCGCCCGCGCAGCACGCTTCGCTGGCCGCGCTGCGCGCGGCTGAGACCGGCCTCCCCGTCGTGCAGGCGGCGCTGACGGGTGACTCGGCGGCGTTCGACGCCCGCGGCCGATTGCTGGCCTGGGCCGGAACGTCCTTTCGCGGGGTCATCCCGGTCACGATGACGCTGCCCGCCGGGCCGGCCAGAACGCCCTTTGACCGGTTCGGCGACTATGTCCCGTGGATCGCCATAACGGTGGTGGCGTTGGCCGTTCTGCGTGCGATGGATGAACTGCGCTTCTTCCGCCGGTTCCGGCGCGCAAAGCCGATCAGCAGCCCCTCCGAATCCATTAGCGCATCACATTCGGATTAAGCAGGCCGGTAGTGCGGGCATACTGAGAAGCACCTGGGGCGCCCCGCACGTCGGCTCAACTGGGGTTATGCCTGCCAGGTGTGGTCGTAGCGGCCGCCGGGACCAGCCAGTTCTAGGTCCGCGTGTCTGCTGAGCACGGCTGCCCGCGAGGACCACCTGCCAGGGCTTGCAACCTGCGGGGAGCACCGCACGTCTAGAACTACAGACGAATCAGCTGGGAGGACAGCGTGCTGGATAGGACCTCGCCGCGGCGGCACCGACCGCTGCTGGCTGTCGCGGTATGTGCAGTTGGCCTGCTCGCGGCCGCCTGCCAGTCCGCAGCGGGCACGGCCGGCGGAGGCGGCACCCAGGCACCCAAGTCGCCGCCCGCGAACCCGGTGCAGATCAGCATCACTCCTGCGGCCGGCAGCCACAACGTCAATCCCAGCCAGGGGATCACGGTGACCGCCACCGGCGGCAAGATCCGTAACGTGACAGTGAGCGGGGGTGACGTCGCAGGAACGCTCAACACGGCCGGCACCGTGTGGCACAGCAACTGGGCGCTGCCGGTGTCGCGGAGCCTCAAGGTCACCGCGACGGCAGCCGACACGGCCGGTCATTCGGCCACCCTGACGTCCGCGTTCCGGACGCTGACCCCGGCGCAGACGTTCACGACGATGATCTTCGAGGGATACCAGCAGACGTACGGAGTCGGCATACCGATCATGCTGACGTTCAGCCAGCCGATCGTGAACCGGGCCGCCGTGGAGCGCGCCCTGAGCGTTACGTCTTCCAACCCGGTCGTCGGAGCCTGGTACTGGGATAACAGCCAGACCCTCGTCTTTCGGACCCGCGACTACTGGCCAGCCCATACCACGGTCAGCTTCGTCGGGCATCTGGACGGGGTCGAGGGCGCACCAGGCGTCTACGGCTACCACACGCTCAGTCAGTCGTTCAAGATCGGCCAGTCGCTGATCGTGGTGGCCAGCACCAGGACGCATCACATGAAGCTGTACCGCGACGGCAGGCTCTACCGGACCTGGCCGATCAGCACCGGGCGTCCTGGTGACCTCACCCCCAACGGCAGCTACCTGACCATCGAGAAGGGGAATCCGGTGCTGATGAAGGGCCCCGGCTACGCGATCGAAGTGCCCTGGTCGGTCCGGTTCACCTGGTCGGGCGTCTACCTGCACGACGCTCCCTGGTCGGTCGGCGCGCAGGGTGCGGTGAACGTCAGTCACGGCTGCGTCAACATGCCGCCAGCGGCCGCCGAGCTTTACTACAACATGGCTGTGCCTGGTGATCCGGTAACGGTCGTCGGCAGCGCACGGGCCGGTGCCTGGGACAACGGCTGGACCGAGTGGTTCCTGAGCTGGCCGGAGCTACTCAAGGGCAGCGCCCTGCACGAGGCGGTGCTGGCCGGGCCCACTGGCAGCACGTTCGTCAACCCGGCGACACTGACCGTGTCGACCGCGACTGCTCCGCTGGGGACATCCAAGCCGGGCAACGCCCGCGCCAGCTAACCGACCCTGGCTAGTGACCCGTGCTAGCTGGCCCGGGCTAAGTGACCCGGGGAGAGCGGATCAGCGAACGGGTGCGGCGCGGCACGAAAACCGGTGGACATGGCCGGAGGGGTGCCGCACAGTCGGCGCATGCAGCTGCGTATCCAGGCCCTGTGCATCGACACGACTGACCCAGCCCGGCTGGCGGCGTTCTGGCAGTCGGCGCTGGGCTGGCGCCGCACGTTCGAACGGGACGACGAGGTCGTGCTTGAGCCGCCAGAGGGCAGCCCGGAGGACGGGATCGTGCCGGATCTGCTGTTCTTGCGCGTTCCCGAGCACAAGTCAGGCAAGAATCGCCTGCACCTCGACCTGCGGCCCAAGGACCAGGCTGCGGAGGTCGCCCGGCTTGAGGGGCTCGGCGCACGCCGTGCCGACGTCGGGCAGGGCTCGGCGGTCAGCTGGGTCGTCATGACCGATCCAGACGGCAACGAGTTCGACGTGCTCCGGCCGTTCACACCCGAGGAACTGGCCGAGAGCAGCTAGCCACCACGCCGCCATGGTTGAATCCCTGCTCTAAGCCATGTGTCCGGCAGATCCTCTTGACCGACGCACAGCTAGCACTTGGGCCACTGTGCGGCCTTGCAGTGCGTTCCTGCACAGTTACGAACAGTCAGCATCAGTCCGACCAGGCTCGGGCGAGTGACGACGCATGATGGCCATCCCTGGATGATGCGAAACCGGTATGGCGCCGGCCTTGCTGCGAGCCGAGCGGCGCTCAGAGCCACAGGCCCGCAATCCGGATGCGATCACGGAGAGTTACTGGCGGCACGTGACGTGCATCACTTTGCCCGAAATCGGGATGCCGTTTCCGCGATGACTGCGTTACACATCGTGACCCCCCCCGCTGGGGAGCACCTCTGCGGACCTCCCGTGGATCTGCTCCCGCTTGCTTAGGCCGGCCGGCCCGGAGCGCACCCCCGCGCCCCGCGGCCAGCCGCCCGCCCTGAACCAGCGAGTCACGTGCCCCCCGGCACGGGTGACTGCCGGTCGGCGAACGTCCGACGGCGACAGCACCGGCCTTCAATATCCCCTGGCCGGGCGGCGGCGGGTCGGCACGGAAGGAAAGCGCATGCCCCGCACCCCCCGGATGACCGACACCCTTCGCGGCAAGACCCTGGTCTACCTCGGGGCCGGACTGGCCGTGGCCGGAGCCGGCGCCGCAACCGCGACGGCCGGTTTCGCCGGCACCACGCCCACCGCCAGCGCCCGGTATGACTCTGCTGCGCGGGCGGGCCACGCCGCTACCGCGCACCCTGGCACCCAGGGCAAGCACCAGGCCGGCCAGGCTTCCAGGCACGCCGCCTACGTCCCGGCAAGCACCCGGCACACCGCCGACCGCGCCCGGCATCGCGCCGCGCACCGCCGTCACGCGAATACCTGGGCCACAATCAGCCGGATCGTGGCGAACCACACCGTCCCGCGGGCTGGCCACGGCCCGCTGCCCGCGGCCGACCGGCTGACGCCGGTCGGAACCAGCGGTCCGCAGGCCTGGATGCCGATCACCCCAGCGCGATGGGACAACGCCACCACCATCGTCCGCCAGGCCATCCACATGAAGATGGGTCTGCGCGCCGCGGTCATTGCCGTGGCCACCGCGATGCAGGAATCAACCCTGGAGAACATCAACTACGGGACCTACGACTCGCTCGGCCTGTTCCAGCAGCGCCCGTCCGCGGGCTGGGGCACCCCGGGCCAGATCCTGCGCCCCACCTATGCGGCTGACGCGTTCTACAACGCGCTGCGCACCTACCAGGCCAACAACCCGGACTGGTCGCACCAGCCACTCTGGCAGCCCGCGCAGGGCGTTCAGGGTTCCGCGTTCCCGTACGCCTACGCCAAGTGGGAGGCCCAGGCAGCCAGCCTGGTCGCTGCGGTGACCAAGCACCTCATCTAACCGCCACTACCCGCGCCTGGCCGCACCCCCCGGCGGCCGGTGCGCGGATCGCGGCAGCGCCCACCCCCAGCGCGGCCGCGACCACCGTGCGCCCCGCCCCCAGCCCCCGTTGGCGGCGGGGCGCACGGCTGCCCGCTCACACCAGTCGCGCCAGCACCAGCAGAGCAGTGCTCGGGCACCGCGCCATCTGGTGCGGATCGAGCCGGAATCTTTCAGGACTCGCTAAGTTCCGGACAGACTGGCTGGCGCACCGCGCCGGATGCTGTAGAACATTCGACATGGAGCACTTTCTCACCAGTGTGATGACGAGCCATGGCTATCTGGCTCTGATCATCTTTGCCTTCGTCGAGGCCTGCTGTATTCCCATCTCGTCGGAGATCACGTTCGCCTTCGCCGGGGTGATCGCCTTCACGCACCCAGACAAGTTCACCGTGGCCGCGGTGATCATCATCGGCACACTGGCCGAGATGGGCGGATCGCTGACCTCGTACGCGGTCGGCCGCAGAGGCGGCAGGCACCTGCTCGACCGATACGGCAACTGGGTGCTGGTGACACGCTCCGACCTGGACCGAGCCGAGCGGTTCTTCACCAACCGCGGATCCTGGGCGGTGGCCGTGGCCCGCGCGCTACCGATCGTCCGCTGCTTCGCCTCGTTCGGCGCCGGCGTCGTGGAGATCCCGGTCGTGCCGTTCGCCATCTACAGCCTGATCGGCACCACGGCGTGGGCGACCGGGCTCACGTTGCTCGGCTACAACCTCGGCGACACCGTCAACCGGTTCTTCAAGTCGTTCACGGTCGTCGGCGGTGTCCTCGTGGTCCTGCTCCTGGCCGCGCTGGTCGCACACCGCGTGCACGCGATCAGGAAGGACCGCGGACACGGCGGTGGCGGGAGCCCCGCGCCGAAGCCGCCGGCGCGCACCGGTGGCGCGCACCGCAGCGGCCGCGCGCCTGACGCCTGAGCCGGGCGAAGCCCGGACGGCGTGGGCATTTTCGTTCGGCCTGGAATATCTGGAATCTTTAGTCGGTCAGGGCCTGGTAGACCAGCTGGCGCAGCTGCGACCGGATCGGGTGGGCGCTGGACGGCAGCAGCTGGGTGAAGAAGGAGACGGTCAGCGCGGCGGCGGGATCCACGAAGAACGCCGTGCTCGCCGCGCCGCCCCAGGAGAACTCGCCCTCGCTGCCCAACGTCCGGCCGGGCGCGGCGTCCAGCACCACGGCGAAGCCGAGTCCGAAGCCGACGCCACGGAACGGGCTCTCGGCGAAGATCGGCCGGCCGAACGTCTCAAGGTCCGCCCCGCCCGGCAGGTGGTTCCTGGTCATGTAGGCGACCGTCCGCGGGCCGAGCACGGTGGCACCGTCCAGCTGGCCTGGCGGGCTGCCCGGCAGGCCGAGCAGCATCTGGGTGAACCGGTGGTAGTCGGCCGCGGTGGAGACCAGCCCGCCGCCTCCGCCGAGGTACGACGGGCGGTGCCGCGGCACCGCGCCGATCGCGTCCAGCCTGGTCGCCCGGCCACCATGACCGACCGTGTACAAGGCGGCCAGCCGATCGCGCTCCTCCTCGGCCAGCCAGAAGCCGGTGTCGATCATCCCGAGCGGACGGAAGATGCGCTCGTGCAGGAACTCATCGAGGCCCATTCCCGAGGCGACTTCGATCACCCGCCCCAGGACGTCGGTGCTGACCGAGTAGTTCCACTCGCTCCCCGGCTGGAATAGCAGCGGTAGGCCGGCCCAGATGTCGCAGCAGGCTTCCAGGCTCGTCTTCCTCGGCGTCCCCCACTCGAAGCCGCGGGCGCGGTACTGGCTGTCGACCGGGTGGGTGCGGTGAAAGCCGTAGGTCAGCCCGGAGGTGTGGGTCAGCAGGTGCCAGATCCTGACCGGCTCGGTGGCCGGGACGGTCACCGGCCGCAGGTCGGACCCGCCGGTGTAGACCCGCACGTCGGCGAACGAGGGGATGAACCGGCTCACCGGATCGGTCAGTTCGAACGCGCCCTCTTCGTACAAGATCATCGCGGCGACGGATGTGACCGGCTTGCTCATCGAGTAGANCCGCCAGATCGTGTCCGGCTCGACCGGCAGCCCGGCNTCCATGTCGCGCTGNCCAGATGCCGACACGTGCGCAANCTTGCCGTGCCGGCTGACCGTCAGCAGCCAGCCCGGCAGCTTCCCGTCATCGACGTACCTGCGCAGATGCCGGTCGAGCCGGGTCAGCCGGACCGGGTCGAGCCCCACCTCGGCCGGTTCTGCCTCAGGATTCAGTCCGCCCATTGGGCCCGTCCTCTCGCCGGCATTGGTGCCATGCCTCGTATAGCAGGATTCCGGCCGCGACGGCAAGATTGAGCGACTCGGCGGTGCCGGTCATCGGGATCCGCAGCAGGACGTCCCCGGCTGCCAGCAGGTCGGCGGGCAGCCCGGTGCCCTCGCTGCCGAGCAGGATCGCCAGGGGCGGCCGCAGCTCCGTCTCCCAGAATGTCCCCTTGCCCTGGGCCGACTTGTCCTGTGCCGACGTCGCGGCGATGGCGACCGCGCCGGCCCGGCACCAGTGCACGAAGTCACCGGCGGCCGGCGCGACAGCGACCGGGACGCTGAAGATCGCGCCCATCGACGCTTTCACCGCGACCGGGTCGAACGGGTCGGTGCTGGCGCCGATCAGGATCACCCCGGCGGCGCCAGCCGCGTCGGCGGTGCGGATGATCGTGCCGAGATTGCCCGGATTGCGGACCTCGTGCAGCGCGACGAACACCGAGTCCGGCTGAACTCTCAGCTCGCCGAGGCTGGCTGGGCGCTTCCTGACGATCGCGGCCAGACCGGCTGGCCCGTCCCGGTCAGCGATCCGGCCGAACAGCTCACCGGACAGCCTGGCGACCCTGACCCCGCGGGCCTCCTGCTCGGCGAGCATCGAGGCAGCCGGGCCGCGCAGCAGGTCGGGTGCGCTGATCAGCACCTCGATGTCCGCGCCGGCCTCGACCGCCTGCCAGACCGGCTGGATGCCGCGGACGACGAACGCACCTTCCCGGTGCCGATGCCGACGATCGGCGAGCAGGCGGATCCGCTTGATCAGCGGATTCGCCGCACTGCTGATGACCTCCGGCATCGCTCTCCCTCCGGGCGGCTCGCGGCCACAGACCGGGCTGGTCGTAGTCCCCTATAGTTAACGCCCAATGCCGCCAGGCGTGGCGCGCCGTCGGTCAGCCGGCTGGCGCGGCGGACGGCTGGCACCGGGTGGTCTCCAGGCAGGAGGCGGTGTTGAGCGCGGAGCGCGAGCGGGTAGCCGGCTTCGGCCGGATGGAGGACGGCCTGCGCCAAGCCGGTGACTGGTACCGGTGGGGGCCGTACGTCAGCGAACGGCAGTGGGGCACGGTCCGCGAGGATTACAGCGCGGACGGCGAGGCCTGGGACTACCTGCCGTTCGATCACGCCAGGTCACGCGCCTATCGCTGGGGTGAAGACGGCCTGGCCGGGTTCTGCGACGTGGAGCAGCGACTCTGCCTCGGCCTAGCGTTGTGGAACGGCAGGGACCCGATTCTCAAGGAGCGACTGTTCGGCCTGACCGGCGCGCAGGGCAACCACGGCGAGGATGTCAAGGAGTGCTGGTGGTACCTGGACGCGATCCCGAGCCACGCCTGGAACCGCTGGCGCTACCACTATCCGCAGGCCGAGTTCCCCTATGCGGACCTGCTGCGGGAGAACGGCCTGCGCAACCGGACCGAACCAGAATATGAAGTCTTCGACACCGGCGTGTTCGACGACGGCCGGTACTGGATCGTCGAGGTGCACTATGCCAAGGCCGGCCCAGACGATCTGCTGATCCGGGTCACGGTGACCAACGCCGGACCGGACCAGGCGAGCGTGCATGTGCTGCCGACAGCATGGTTCCGCAACACCTGGGACTGGGATGACGGAGCGGACAAGCCGGTACTGGCGGCTGCGGCTGACCAGGCCGGCGTCCCGACGGTCAGCGTCCCGCATCCCTTCATTGGCGCGCTTGAGCTGCTGGCCGGCCCGGGACCGGACGGCACGCCGCCAGAACTGCTTTTCTGCGATAACGAGACCAACACCAAACTGCTGTTCGGCACCGAGCCGGTCTCCCCGTATCCGAAAGACGGGATAGGTGCTCATGTCATCAGCGGCGCGGCCACCGTCAACCCGGAACGCACCGGCACCAAGTGCTCGGCCTGGTATCAGCTGACCGTGGCCGGCGGCCAGACCGCTGAGCTGCGGCTGCGGTTGCGGCCGGCCAATGAGGGGGGCGTCGCTCCCGGCGCGGGCGTCGCTCCTGGCGCGAATGTCGCGCGCGGCGCGGATGTTGCGCTTGGCGCGGACTTCGACCGGGTGCTCGCGCTGCGGCAAGCCGAGGCCGATGAGTTCTACGCCGAACTGACGCCGGCTACGTGCAGCGCTGACGAGGCGATGGTCATGCGCCAGGCGTTCGCCGGGCTGCTCTGGTCCAAGCAGCTGTTCTACTACGACGTGGCCCGCTGGCTAGATGGCGACCCGACTCAGCCGCCACCACCGCCGGAACGGCTGACCGGCCGCAACTGCCGCTGGCGCAGTTTCGACGCCTTCGACATCATGTCGATGCCGGACAAGTGGGAATATCCCTGGTTCGCCGCCTGGGATCTGGCATTCCACTGCGTGGCGCTTGCGCACCTGGATCCCGCGTTCGCCAAGTACCAGCTGATCTTGCTCTGCCGGGAGTGGTTCCAGCATCCCAACGGCGCGCTGCCCGCCTACGAGTGGGACTTCAGCGACGTCAACCCGCCGGTGCAGGCGTGGGCGGCGCTTGAGGTGTTCGCCGTGGACGGCGGGCACGACATCGATTTCCTCAGCCGGGTCTTCGACAAGCTGCTGGTCAACTTCACCTGGTGGGTCAACCGCGAGGACGCCGAGGGCAACAACCTGTTCGAGGGCGGCTTCCTCGGGCTGGACAACATCGGCCCGATCGACCGCTCGCACCTGCCGGTCGGCGGCATCCTTGAGCAATCGGACGCCACCGGCTGGATGGGGTTCTACGCGATGGCGATGGCGTCGATCGCGCTGATCCTGGACCGGTCTGGCCAGCGGCCTGGCACCGACCTGATGCTGAAGTTCCTCGAGCACTTCGCGGCCATCAGGGAGGCGCTCGACGATCGCGGTCTGTGGGATGAGGACGACGGGCTCTACTACGACCGGCTGCTGACCCCGGACGGCGAGGCGGTGCCGGTCCGGGTCAGGTCCGTGGTCGGCATGATCCCGGCGCTAGCGCTCGGGGTGGTGGATCAAGGATCGATCGAGCGCTCGATGGTGGTCGGCAAACGCTTCGCTGACTATCTGGTCGGCCATGATCTAGCCCTGCCGGATGGCTCCGGCGGATCGTACAGGTCGGGCGGGGGTGGCGGGTCGGCCGCCGGGGCCGGCGGGTTGGCCGGGGATGCCGAGCGGAACGGCCAGATGCCGCGCGGACTAGTCAGCACCGGAATGCTCCGCGGCGAACCTGGCAATCAGCG
>JGI12269J14319_10000651_pt1 | contig 33605 bp, 32 predicted proteins | sample PeaSoiSIISIP2007_FD_14319 | JGI IMG/M metagenome (IMG submission 14319)
GTTGCTGAAAAGTTGTCCAGAGCAAAAAGATGATCGCTCATAAACTAATATATTTGAGTAAACTAAACTCTATCTAAACTAGCTCCAAATGCCAGCCCTAGTCAAATGACGACGGGTAAATTCCTGAAATTTACTAAGCTACTCGCTACCGGCTAATTAATGCGGCAGCGGGGGAGATCACACTTTATCCAGAGGAAGTAATACAATATTCATAGAAAAAAACCATTGAAAAATTCTAATAACGAGATTATAATACGTTTCAAGAGGTGCACGGAAAATTCTAATAACTTGTTTTAGAGGTGTACATCGATTTACTTAGAAATTTATTTTTAAAGCAATGGCGCTTTTGATTTTTCAAAAGCGCCATTTGTTTTTTTATGGGGGGTGATTAATTGTCGGATTTAAATAAAAGAGGAAGAAACAAGGTGTTCTTATTTTGCGAAGGTACTGGCAGGTAACCGCTCAAGTAAGTACACAATGATTCTCCCCACATGCAATTATAGTATACCATTCCCGACATGTTTTAAAAGCCTTTTCTCAGGAGTCAATGTATTACCTAAATAGTTTCCTTATATAACGAGTATTAAAGCATTCAATAGGAGGAAGGAGTCGATCATATGTCTCAGCCAGAAATGCAAAAAACTTTAGGTCTTACTGGAATAACTGTCAACGCCATGGCACTGATAGCGCCGGGGGCATTTTTATGGTTAACATTTCAGATGCAAGCAGCCCAGGTTGATACCGCAGGTAATTCAACGGGAGCAGACATCTTTGCTGGTTTGATATTTGCCTTAATCTTAGCTTTTCTAACGGCAATTTCCTATGCGAAACTAGCGGAATTATATCCTCAGGCCGGAACAGGTAGTTCTTATTACTTTGCTGAACAGGCGTTTCTTAACAAAGAACTTAAGCTTGCTGGTTTTGCCAGAATAGCTAAGTTTATCACCGGTTGGTTTTCGCATCTTTATTACTGGGTATATCCAGGCGTCATGGTTGCCATGTTTGCCACTATGATTAATTATATCGCAGGTCAATTTAATATCACTTTATCTATACCAGAACAAATTGCCATTGCGGTTGCGTTCGCTGCTCTGGTTGGTGCTGTTGCTTATCGGGGTATCAATGGTTCTACAATGTTCGCCGTGATGATTAACGTTATTCAGATCGTGACCTTAGTGTTTGTCACCGTGCTTGCCCTGATCTACCGAACAAGCAATCCCGAACATGTGACATTCGTGCACAAAAGCATGCTCGATATAGTTATGCCCCATAGCCTCTCATCCGTATTGTTTCAGGCGACCATATCTATCCTCTTGTTAGTAGGTTTTGAATCCACCACGGCTTTAGCCGCGGAAGCCAAGTCACCTAAACATGTTAGTCGTGGAGTTTATCTCTCGCTCATTTTGCAAGGATTGATATTTTATCTGTTTGAGTATTTTGGTGCCAATGCCTGGATTAACACTTCCTATACTCAAACCGCCGCTGATAAGACTGTTAAAACGGGTCTGGATGCGGCTGCCATATCCGGAGCCCCCATTGGTGATATGGTCCAAAATCTTGGCAACGTCTTATTGCACAATTCAGGTTTTGTCTTAATGATCCTGGTTGCAATTTCAGTAGCCATTGCAATTTTTGGTTCAACTCTATCCTGCATGAACTCCGCTGTTCGGATTACCTATGCCATGTCTAAAGACCAAGAGGTGCCAAGTATTCTCGGTATGTTGCATTCGAAACATGCCACACCGCATGCCGGCGTTTGGATTATAACCATTGCCTCCGCGGTGCTTGGCGGCTTTGGAGTGATTTCGGTGCGAAACCTGACTGCCGTTACCCTGTTCTCAAACGTAGGCACCTTTATCATCTATGGCATGACCAACTTGATTAGTATGATTGCCTTTATGAAGCATCCCAGCCAAAACAAGATCTCACATGTACTGGTGCCTATCCTTGGCTTCATTGCGAATATAGGTATGCTGGTAGCTGTATTTTACCTCGGCATTTTGGGCGGCGGTGATACCAAAATTGCTGCTATGGAAGCGATTTTGGCCACGGCCGTGTGGACCGTAGTTGGAATTCTCTACCTGGCTAAAAACAGCAGGGCCTTAGGCCGTAAAATTATTTCAAGCCATAGTTCGGCTAGGTAATGGTCTGGTTCGTCCACATCAAATTAATTGGGGGGTATTAGGCATAACTCATAGCCTTGTAGTTCTATTCAAAGATTATGAAAAAACTAGCATTAGGGCGCTTAAATAGCGCCCCCTTGCTAGTTCGGGGGTGGAGCAATGCTTACAACGAAGAATAATTCACAAACAAAATTGTATTATAGCTTCGACGGAAATACGGATAAGGGCCAAATTCGTCCGCGCAATGAGGACTATTTTAGTTTTTTTATTCCCCCTGATCAAATAACAAGTGAAACTTTAGGCAGCCTTTTCGTTATTTCGGATGGAGTGGGGGGGCATTTAGCCGGAGAAGTGGCTAGCGCAGAGGCCGTCAATGTTCTCCTGCAAGAATATTATTTTGGTGATTACCCGAAAAAACTACCTAATCGTCTGAAAGGAGCCTTTGCCAAAGCGGCTTTGCATGTTTTCGATTTATCAAAACAGCACCAAGATTTTTCGAATATGCAGTGTACCTTAACGGCCTTGTTACTCAGGCAAGATCAATATTTTATAGCCCACGCCGGAGATACTAAAGCATTTTTATTGCGTAACAAAACCTTTGTCCAATTAACGAAGGATCATAGTTTAGTCGCCAAACTTGTTCGGATGGGTTTGGTATCTCAAGCGCAGGCTAAAACACACCCCTATAAACACATGCTCATCCGGGCTTTGGGAGAGAGCCCTCTCTTGCCCATCGATATATTTACAGGGACTATCCAAGCAGGCGATATTTTTTGTCTCGTAACTGACGGGATCTTAGAGCACTTAACCGAAGAGGAATTACAAAGGTATCTCTTAGAGAATGATACTTTGGATAATATCCAAAAAAAGCTGATCCAGGAAGTGAATCAGCGCGGAGGATCGGATAATATGACTATATTGACAGTGAAAGTAATGGAGGATGGCCAAAATTGATAATACCGGAAATTGGCGATACGTTTGAAAACCGTTATAAGCTCCTTAAACAGTTGGGACAAGGTGGATTTGCCAGCGCCTTTTTAGCGGAAGACGTCTTAACGAGCGAAAAAATCGTCTTAAAATTCCCTGATATTACTCAATTAGGTGATCCAGCTGTCTATGAACGTTTTAGACGGGAATTAGCTATTGGTAAGTTACTAAATCACCCTGATTTGCCGGTTGCTTTAACATGTTCTGAAGGTAGTCCTCCCTATTTGGTCTTAAAATTTATCGAAGGGGAAAATCTGGCCAGCGTGTTACATGAAAAAGGCAGTTTTCCAGTTGACCAGGCGGTTAATCTAGTCGCCAATTTATTGGATGCTATCCACCATTGTCATGAACAAGGTGTTTATCATCGGGATATAAAACCGGAAAACCTGTTATTAGCACCGGATGGGCATCTGAAAATACTGGACTTTGGTATTGCTCTGATGGAGGGAGGCCCTAGGGTAACTTGGCGGGGTTTTTCTGGTTTAATGGGAACCCCAGAATACATGGCACCTGAACAAATTAGGGGTGAACGTGGGGGAGCTCGAAGCGATATTTATTCAATCGGATGTCTTCTTTATCACCTTTTAGTTGGTAATCCACCCTTCACTGGCGACGATCCACTATCGATCATGAATCAGCACTTAACGACTGATCCTCGTCCTCTAACCGATATTCTTCCTAAAATCGATCGACGCATTTGGGCTGTCATTAAAAGGGCCCTACGCCGACGGAAGGAAGAACGTTATGCTACCACCTTAGAAATGGTCAACGACTTGCGAAACCCAGAGAATGTTGATCTTGAATGGCTTAACAAGAGTGATCCACCGTTAGTTGCTGTTATGACAAATGAACGTTCGCCTTGGCTTTTTGTTGGTATTGCAATTACAGTCGGGATTGTATTAGCTTTGTTTTTTGTATATTTCAAATAAACGTATTCTGTCGTCGTGAACATAATCTTTATTACAGAGAATTGAATTTTAAAATGCACAGAACATTTCCTATTGGTAGCTATAACTATTTATGGAAATTATAAAGGATAACCTTTTGAAATGTGATAGAAAACCCTGAAAATATTGGACTTTGGGATTGCTCTTATAGATTTGAGGCACCTGAACAATGTTAATTTTGAAGGACTTAATATGCTTGATCCGCCACTTGTTGGTTTGTTGGTTTATCAATATTTTCGAAAAAATAAAAGTACTCTTCTTTGTGAACCTGATCGTCAAAGAGAGTACTTTTATTTTTTGTCAATTTTAAGAGGAGTTAATTTGGGAAAAAAGTTATCCGATTGAAAATTAAATAACGCTTTCTCCAGTTTCTCCAGTACGAATGCGCATTGCACTGCTTACCGGATAGGTGAAGATTTTGCCATCGCCAATTTTATTAGTACGAGCGTTATCAGCTATTAATTTAACCACTTCATCTACAATGTCATCACCAACGATGACCTCAATTTTGATTTTTGGCAAGAGATTGATATCATACTGTTCATCATTATCAACTTCGGTATACCCTTTTTGAAGGCCACAACCGATTACCTCTAAAGCGGTCATACCATGTATTCCGAATTTGCCCAATGCACTCTTGACAACGTTCAATTTATTAGGTTGTAGATAAGCTTCAATTTTAGTCAAGTAGAACAGCCTCCTAAGTTTTAATAGATAATGTCTAACTCCTAAAATAAATACAAGCTAAAAAGATATTAATAGGTAGAAAAAAGTAAGAAGACTGTTTTATTATACCATATTGTACATGTGAATTGAACTCAAATCAGTGGAAGGTGGAAATTTCAAAATTTTAGTGCAGTGAAACAGCTGCAACATTAACCTCCATTTATTCCCTCCAAAAGAAAATTTATCTTATATTGTATATGCCAGTCATATACAATAATTAATTTTACGTCCGCTAATTGAAGTTAATAGCACCAAGGAAGATGCCAACATCACATAGCAATTTGTGTTATTCTAATATAGAAACTATAAAATTCTCGATAGGGAGGTAAGAGTTTGAAGGCCATTGCGTTGGGTATATTAGCATCGTTTTTTTTTGCCGTGACGTTTGTCTTAAATCGGGCTATGGATTTATCAGGCGGGAGCTGGATATGGAGTGCAGTGCTAAGATTTGTCTTTATGGCACCGTTTCTGCTTATAATTGTTATGGTGAGAGGGAATCTTAAGCCTCTTTTATCGGATATACGCAAAAGACCCATGATTTGGCTGGGCTGGAGTACCGTTGGATTCGGGCTTTTCTATGCACCTCTTTGTTTTGCAGCAGCCTATGGACCAGCTTGGTTAGTCGCCAGTATGTGGCAGATTACCATTGTGGCTGGTTCGTTGCTTGCTCCGTTTTTTTATACAGTTATTCATACGGAATTAGGGCAGCAAAAAATCCGTTCCTCCATACCTACCAGAGGCTTGGTCCTTTCGCTAATCATTCTAATAGGTATAGTGCTAATTCAGCTGCAACAAGTCCAGTCCCTTACTACCAAAGAAGTTTTATACGGAGTTTTACCCGTTCTACTCGCCGCATTTTCTTACCCTTTAGGTAATCGCAAAATGATGGCCGCCTGTGGGCAACGGTTCGACACGTATCAAAGAGTCCTTGGAATGACCCTAGCAAGCCTTCCTTTTTGGATTATATTATCGGCTCTTGGTATAGCAGAAGTCGGATTTCCAAGCAGCAATCAGACAATACAAACCCTAATCGTGGCCCTTTCCTCGGGTGTCATCGCAACGATACTCTTTTTCTCGGCAACCGATATGACGAAAGGCGATGTCCATAAACTTGCCGCAGTCGAAGCGACTCAATCGGGGGAAGTTATTTTTGCTCTTATTGGAGAATTGGTTATTCTCCATGGGGCATATCCAACACTTTGGTCCTTTGCTGGAATGGGTCTTGTTATACTAGGTATGATATTACACAGTGTCTTTGGACAAGGGAAACTATTAAGAAATGGGATTAACACAAAAAGGGCCTGACAATTCAAACTATAATCTATTCACTTGCTAACAGAGGATGACTAGCAGCATGACTAGCTTGAATGATTAATCTTACTCCACCTAGTTCGGCGAGAGTGTAGGTGAAGGGTCTACCTTGCGGAGAGGCAATAAACATAAAATTTGCCGGTATATCCCACTGCTCTGATAATTCTCTTACTAGAGGTGGACCGAATGATCCGATGAGTGCAATGAATTCTATAGATACTCCATCATAGATTCTGTTAAGAATTTCGATATCTTCTTTTAGCTTTAAGGGGACGGTTGCATCGGCCGCTATAACTGTAACAATTTTAATCCGATCAGTGTGCTCATTATTAATTACATAAACAAGTGCTAAATTTAAGAGAGATATATCTTCGCCACGAGTGAAGAATACTATTTGCTGAGAATTAATATCGTCTATTTTCGATTGGATATTGTGTGAGATGGTTTCTGCGGTGTAGATTAGCCTGCTACTAACAGATTTTACAAAAAATAAACAAACACGAAGTAACGTTGTACGATTTAACATTATTACTACTATCGTTACAGTGGGTATAAAATAACTAAAGAAAATTGTCACATAAGCTGGATTCATGTAGATGTTACCAACCAGTGCGATAAGAACGGATATAATAGCAAATATTACACCTGCCCATGTTGCTCTTATTGTACGATGTAGACCGCTTCTTTTGGTTTTAAGTAATAAATTACCTACTCCGAATAATACCATGACTGATAAAAAGGCAACTGTATAGACACCTGCTAGCTCTACTAAACTGCCGCGAGTTACGGATAGAACTGAAATACATAGTATAAAGAAGGCTATTACAATGCGATATTGAGTGCCGTATTTATTTTCTTTGAGTAGGATCTGAGGAAGGCATCTATCTAATACCATTCGATGTACTAAGCCTGTTACACCTACGAAAGAAGTTAGGACTGCTCCACTTAGTACTAGAGTTGCGTCGACTGAGATTAGTGCAGCTAGCCAGTCTCCGCCTGCTAGCTGTCCCATAAATGATAATAATGATTCCTGATGGGTATTTATTACGCTTATCGGAAGTATCGATAATGCTAAGAAGGCTATTAAAGGATTAATGACGGTTACTGCTACCCACATGTTACGTAGTGTTTTAGGAAATACTCCTTGATTTTGCTCTTCTACGTAGTTTGCTGAACTTTCGAACCCCGATATGCCTAGCATTGCTGCTGAGAATCCAAAAAATAAAGCCATCGGTAGGCTGCCATGAATTGGTAGATGAAGGTTTTGGATGAATACGCCAGAACCATTTGCCAATAGCCCGTATATTGCGGCTAGTATTAAAATTGTTACTGAGGTTAGATGCAGAGCAAATATTCCGAGGGCAACTTTAGCAGATTCACCTATACCGAAAATTGATAGGAACATAAAAATTGTTAAAAGAATTACTGTTGCTACTAGAATTGGTAAGCCTTTATAGAGGATTGATAAATAGTTCATGGCTTCATTCGCTGATAACACAGCTGTTGCCATGTAGGATAATAAAGTGAAAGTTGCTGCTAATGATGCTACTGATTTGCTGGTCGTATTAAGAAGCGCATTATATGCTCCACCATTGAGTGGTAACGCGCCTACTACTTCTCCATAGATGCTTCGGAAAAAATATAAGACTAGTGATACCATTAAAAGAGATACCCACGCCCATTGTCCAGCATACATGATTGAAAGGGCAGATACATATAGGCAAGACGATGTAATATCGTTTCCGCAAATAGCTGTTGCGGACCACTCATTTAGTTTATTTGATTCTTTGCTCATGCTAAATTCCCTTCTAGTGACTTGCTATGCTTACATTATATATCGGTTGTATAAGGTTTTGGAATAGGCCAAGAAACAATGTCGAGAAACAAAAAAACGAATTCTTTCAGCTCTATTTCTCCCGTTTATGCAACACAAGGGCAGATAACAAACTCTCGAAATGGCTATTTGGCCCATCTGGCACATTATACAGACAAGTTGAACCAGTTTATAAAAGTGGTATAATCAATCCAGTGGATTCATAATCGGATTATTTTAAAACCGACGGAGGAATAAATTATGGCGCATAAATTTAATCCAGCGAACAAAAATAAACTCGACGATCAATGGAGAAGACAGAACTTACCCCCGATCCTTACTTTAGAAAAGCTGGGTCTGATTCCTGGAGATACGATGGCTGACCTGGGATGTGGGATAGGATACTTTACAATTCCAGCGGCAGAAATTGTGAAGGCAACCAATAATGTATTTGCTTTAGATACTTCAGAAGAAATGTTGGCTGAGGTAGAAAAAAGGGCCATCTTGGCCGATGTATCAAATATTATCGTAGTGAAGACTGGAGAATACAACCTAATGCTTCCCGATGAATCCGTCAGTTTTGCACTTATGGTCAACGTGCTTCATGAAATTGAGGATAAGGAACAGTTTCTTCAGGAAGCACGTCGTCTATTAAAATTTGCCGGGAAAATAGCCGTGGTGGATTGGGAAAAGAAGCCAACAGAAGTGGGGCCACCGCTTGATCATCGCATAAGTTTTGACGAAGTAAAGGATATGTTAGAAATTACCGGTTATAAACTGATTAAGGATATGCCACTAGCGGGTGTTTTTTATGGCATGGTGGCAGTTAAGAAATAAGGTGAACAAGTGAGGGGATAGCGTGAAAATATTTCTCGATATGTTTATTACTTTTTTTAAGATAGGCTGTTTGGCCTTTGGCGGAGGTTATGCTGTCATAGCTATCTTGCAAAAGGAAGTAGTTGAATTAAAACAATGGGTAAGTAATGATGAATTGACCGATATCATGGCTATTTCACAAACCCTGCCAGGGATTATTTTTGTCAATTCGGCGACAATGATCGGTTATCGAAAAAAAGGGATACTAGGCGCGATCACAGCTACCGTCTCCTCCATCCTACCAACCTTTTTTCTGATCTTACTCCTGACCTTTGTAATATGGGGATTTACGGATAATATCTTTGTCCACAAGGCGTTTACAGGAATTTTGCTGGGAGTCACTGCTTTGATCCTTAATTCTGTTCAGAAAACCTGGAAAACAGCGGTCAAACATTACTCGGATATAGTCTTAGCCCTCTTGGCCACTGCCCTTCTACTCTTTACCAACGTTAACGTCGTTTTTGTTCTTCTGCTTCTAGCAGGACTTGGCTTCGGTAAGAATCTGTACTTTATGAGAGCGGAGGGCAAGGAACATGAATCTCATTGAATTATTTCTTGTCTTTCTAAAAATTGGAGCGGTCAGTTTTGGAGGCGGCTATGCGATGATTCCATTTTTTGAGACAGAGATGGTATCCCATAACTGGGTATCATTAGCTGACTATGTCAAAGTTATCGCTATAGCTCAGGTTGTTCCCGGGCCTTTTGCTGTAGACTCATCATCTTATATTGGTTTCAAAGTAGCCGGTATACTGGGTGCGTTGATTGCAACTCTAGCCCTCTGTCTGCCCTCATTTATTGCTTCGGTGATCATTACCAAATTTTATACTCAGTTTAAAAATAACAAGTATATAAATGCCCTGTTAATGGGAGTTAGACCGGCTGTGCTAGGTCTGCTCATCAGTGCTGCCTACATTATTGGCATTAAGCCTTTGTATCAGGTAAGTAATACCTTCCTATCTTTAATGATGTTAAAAGCCTTTATTGTGATAAGTATTGGATATTACGTTCTAAACCAGAGAAAGCTTAAAATAGGTACATTCTCGTTTATAGCCGCTGCAGCGGTGGTCGGTATGATATTATTTTAAGCTTTCCAGAGGTCGTACTAAATTCAAAAAGAATAGGTTTATTAAAGAACTGAGAAATACCTATAAGCACAAAAAAAGTGGCAACTTTTTAGCCATCATATCTAAAAAGTCGCCGTGTCACAACGTGTTCAACGAGGTTCTCGTTAGGATCTTCTGTACTGCGCTTTCCCAATGTCATAGAGATTGTTTCCATTGTGATCAATAATCACTATGACCGGGAAATCCTTGACGACTAGGCGGCGTATTGCTTCTGGTCCCAGTTCAGGATAAGCAATTACTTCGGACGAAACAATGCGTTTGGCGATGAGAGCACCTGCTCCACCAATCGCTCCGAAATAGACAGCACCATGTTTCTTCATCGCTTCAATCACCTCTGTGGAACGGAGCCCTTTGCCAATCATTCCTGTTAATCCTTTGGCGATCAACTTCGGCGAATAGGCATCCATGCGTCCGCTTGTCGTCGGTCCAGCTGAACCAATCACTTGGCCTTCCTTTGCTGGAGTGGGCCCTACGAAATAAATAATCTGATCGTTCATCGAGAAAGGAAGCTCAACACCTTGCTCCATCGCCTCAACCATTTTTTTATGGGCGGCATCGCGCCCAGTATAAATTACACCACTTATTAAGACATTGTCCCCGGCTTTTAGACCCTTGAGCTTTTCCTGAGTTAGGGGAGTTTCAATACATATGGCTTCGCTCATTTACTGTCCCTCCCTTGCAGGGTGATTTCCTTATGGCGAGTAGCGTGGCAGCCAATGTTTATCGCAACTGGCATTCCGGCAATATGCGTAGGATATACTTCTAAGTTGACAGCAAGTGCAGTCGTCACACCGCCAAATCCTTGGGGACCAATGCCAAGTCGATTAACGCGGTCTAATAACTCTTCCTCAATTTTCGCCAGACGCTCTTCCGGGTTATGTTTGCCCACTTCGCGAAGTAAGCTCTTTTTGGCCAGGAACGTTGCTTTTTCCATTGTTCCGCCCACGCCCACTCCGACAATAATCGGGGGACAAGGGTTTCCACCCGCTCGATCGACCGTGTCCACGATAAATTGCATGGCACCCTCTAAGCCCTCAGAAGGTTTACACATTTTTAAGCCTCCCATGTTTTCGCTGCCGAATCCTTTTGGAGCAACTATTAGGTGTAGTGAATCACCGGAGACAATATCATAGTGGATCACTGCCGGAGTGTTATCTCCCGTGTTGACCCGTTCAAAGGGATCTTTTACCACTGATTTGCGTAGGTATCCTTGGTCATACCCTTGACGTACCCCTTCGTTAATAGCTTCGGTGAGGTCCCCACCGACAATGTGCAAGTCCTGGCCTATTTCCACAAAAAGCACCGCCATCCCAGTGTCCTGACACATTGGGACACTTTCTTTGTGTGCTATTTCGGCGTTCTCAATAAGCCGTTCTAACACCTCCTGGCCCAACGGTGAACGCTCATTCTTTAACGCCTGCTTAAACCCGGCCATTATGTCGGAACCTAGATCATAATTTGCCTCTATACAAAGCTTTTTAACTGCTGAAACGATTTCTTCCACGAGTATTTCCTTCATCTTTCTTTACCCCCAATATAGCTAATGTTAAAAATCGATAACCCCCACGAATTTACATACTTTGAATATTCTTAATCCCGTAATCTTCGCCTCTTACTTATGATGATATACACAGGTCATTTTGTGTTTTCACCTCCCTAATATTATTCTAAGGCGTTTTTCTAAATTCTAAGTCATCGATGGTAACGTCCAAAGAAACTATGTTGAAATCGGTGCATTTTTCGATGCCTTCTTTTAAATTCCGTTGTATAGTCTGAACGTACTGAGAAATCTTAACGCCAAATATCAGGTCTAAGTGTATTGATAATATGGCATTACCAGCCTCGCATTTAATTTTTATATTGTTGATTTTTGCAATATCTGTATAATATCGAAGCATTCCTCGAACTAGATCTTCGATAGCTCGATTCGCTATTATAATTCTACCAAGGTAAGAAAAATGTGGTCTAATAATAGTTTGTTCTAATAGTCTTGGATTTAATGATTTCTTGCGTTTCAGAAGAGTCTGAATTGCTTCGATAATAATATTCGGAAAAGTTCTAGTTACTTCGATTGTTGGAGCTGGAATAATATGTTTGCCTAATTGCTTTCTAAAGTAATTGGCCGTCCTTATTTGTTTACTATCTACAATATCTATAATGTTTATAAATTTGTAGATTGAAACTAAATTCAAACGTTTAACTATCTTTTCCACCATCTTATTTGAAGTTCCTAAAATTAAGATAGCTCTGGGGTTTAAGTCGTTTAAAATTTTAATCGCTTCTTTTTGGTGATTATCGTCTGTGAATAGCGCAGCTTTAATTGCCCCGACCTTCGTCAGTTGTAATTTCGAGGATATACCTCCTGCAATACGGCCACTTATTGTTATTAGCAAACCGTCATCGATGATGATGTCTGTATTAAGGTCGCTTGCCAGCTCAATGGCGTGATAACTTTTACCGGAACCACTCGGCCCAACAAAGGCGAAAACTTCTTGCATCAATTCCCCTCCCCTAAGGTTGAGCGAGTGAGGCCTAGGAACTATTCTAGGTGTCTTTTTTGGTGAAGTTTGGAATGCGTTTTTCTCTAAAAGCTAAACAACCTTCATGAAAATCGTCTGGATCAACGAAGTTCCAGGGGAGATCTTGTTTCCATTCACATAATTCCACAGATTTCTTTACAGCTTTTAAGGAAGCTAATGATTGCTTGGAAATAGTTTGAGCTAATTTAAGGTAGAAATCCTTAGGTTCCATAGTTTTTTCAATCACGAAATTCAATAAACCTAGATGTTGGGCCTCGAGATAATTATATATTTTGCCAGTGTAAACCAATTCTTTGGTACGACTAGGACCAATAAATTTGACTATTCTTCTCACAAAAGAGGGTGCTAACCTTATGCCGAGACATCCAACGGGGATACCCATTTTGGTATTTTCAGTACCGATTCTGATATCGCAAGCAAGTGATAAAATAAACCCAGCTCCCATAGCAGGACCGTCGATTACTCCTATTACAGGCAAGGAAAGGCTTTCAAAGGTTTGGATTGCTTCTTCCATTTTGGCGAAGGCACTGTTCGCCTCATCTGATGTCATATTGCAAAAATCATTAATATCAGAGCCCGCAGTAAATTGACCTGGTCTCCCCCTCAGAATAACTACTCTATTTTTCGGATTGGCCTCGGCTATTTTCCCCAAGCGAGCTAATTCACTCCACATATTGGCGGTTAAGGCATTACGCTTGGTCGATCGTTCTATGGTTATAATCGCGATTTTTGCAGTTTCCTGAAGGGTTATTTTGCCGATGCTTTCTCTTCTTATCAGGACACGCATTTTTTTCATCCTCCTTTAAAGTTTAAGCCCAGGCAGACTATCTGACTAGATATTAACGCAAATAATTACTTAGCAACCTAAAAGCAATGGTATAAGGGTCTTGTAGCCGTTGTTCGATACTAGTTACCAACGAATCAAATTCGCCGGACACCATTATCGTTGCTAACACATGGCGACTGATCTGCTCCTTCAGAAGGGCCAGAAGTTCATTTCGGGCCCGCTGTGTACGTCGGATAGCCAATTCATTTGAGGAGTGAAGGTAGCCTATATGCTCTTCTATCTTACTCATGAGTTCAGCGATCCCAATGCCTTCACTAGCTATTGTTCGTTTAACTGGTGGATGCCAGTCAACTGCACTCTGATTTAAGTCCAACATCATTTTAAGCTCGTTATTCAACCGTTCAACACCGTCGCGATCGGCTTTGTTTATCACAAAAATATCGCCGATTTCAAGGATTCCAGCCTTGATTGCTTGGATATCATCGCCTAAACCGGGAACCAAAACCACCACGGTCGTATCTGCCACTTTAATGATATCTACTTCTGACTGACCTACGCCAACGGTCTCAATAAAGATAATGTCCTTACCTGCTGCATCCATAATCTTCACAACTTCAGAAGTCTTGAGCGACAGGCCGCCCAGGCTGCCCCGAGTCCCCATGCTGCGAATAAACACCTCTGGATCCATGGTCAATTCATTCATCCGGATGCGATCACCGAGAAAGGCACCTCCAGAAAATGGGCTGGTAGGATCGACAGCGACGATGCCAACGGTTTTCCCCTGACGACGGCATTGCTTGGCCAATTTGTCGGTCAGAGTGCTTTTTCCCGCTCCCGGTGGTCCGGTAATGCCGATTACATGGGCTCGACCAGTATGTGGATATAGTTCCTGCATAATAGTAAAGGCTCCATCATATTCGTTTTCTATGGCTGTAATAGCCCGGGACAAAGCAAGCTTTGAGCCCTGCAAAAGTTCCTGAACGATATCCACTAGATTTACACCACCTCATCGATTATCTACACATGTTCTAATGACGTATAACGGTCGGGGAATACTACCGCGGCTCTGTCTGTGCTGCACAATATTATTTCGCGTTTGCTGTAATAAAATCGACAATGCTTGCGGTAGGGGTGCCGGGCCCAAATATTTCGGCCACGCCAGCTGCCTTGAGGCCTGGGATATCGTCGTCAGGAATAACTCCGCCGCCAATCAGAAGCACCTCGTCGCTCATATTTTTTTCTTTCATCAGAGCCAATACCTTAGGGAATATCGTATTATGGGAACCGGATAAGATGCTCAAGCCGATTACATTGACATCTTCTTGCAGTGCTGTTTCGGTGATGAGCTCCGGTGTCTGCCTCAACCCGGTATAGATTACCTCAAAGCCAGCGTCGCGAAGAGCGCGGGCTATGACTTTAGCTCCACGGTCATGACCATCAAGACCAGGCTTGGCTACTAACACTCTAATACGTTTCTCCATCGTTAAAACCATTCCTTTCGTTGCACTCACCTTTTCCTCTTCGCTTACAAGCTAATGTGTGCTTCATATTCACCGAATACTTTGCGCAGTACGCCACAGATTTCACCGATCGTTCCATAGGCGTTGACAGCGTCAAGAATAAAAGGCATTAAATTTTTGTGCTCATCTCTGGCGGCTTCTTCCAGCGCTGTCAGTTTGGCTGTGAGCGTGGCATTGTCCCGCGTAGCTCGAAGCTGTACTAGTTTTGCTTTCTGCATTTCGCCAACCGATTCATCTACTCGTAGCAAACCTTCCGACGGTTTCTCTTCAATCTGGAATTGATTAACACCAACGATAATCCGTTGTTTGCTCTCCACTTCCATTTGCCACTTGTAAGCACTCTCTTGGATTTCTCTCTGAATATAGCCTTTTTCGATAGCGGCAACTGCGCCACCCAGGTCATCAATTTTTTCAATATAATCCCAGCATTCTTGTTCTATCTGATTGGTCAAGGCTTCAATGTAGTAGGAACCAGCCAGTGGATCGACGACATCGGCCAGACCACTTTCGTAAGCGACGATTTGCTGAGTTCTCAGGGCTACACGCACTGCATCTTCTGTCGGCAAGGCCAAGGCTTCATCTTTGGAGTTGGTATGCAACGACTGCGTTCCGCCGAGAACAGCGGCCGCTGTCTGCAGGGCAACACGCACGATATTGTTTTCGGGCTGTTGGGCAGTAAGCGTGGAGCCAGCAGTTTGCATGTGAACTCGTAGCATCATAGAATTGGGACTCTGCGCACCGAATCGCTCTTTCATAATCTTGGCCCAGACACGTCGTGAAGCTCGGAGTTTACAAACTTCTTCGAGAACATTGTTATGGACGTCCCAGAAGAAAGAGAGCCGTTTAGCAAAGTCGTCAACGTTGAGGCCCGCTTTAATGGCTGCCTCAACATAAGCGATACCATCGGCAATGGTAAAGGCGATTTCCTGAACCGCTGTCGCCCCAGCTTCGCGGATGTGGTACCCCGAAATTGAAATAGTATTCCATTGCGGAACATTTTTTGAGCAATACTCAAAGATGTTCGTGATAAGTCGCATAGACGGTTTGGGCGGAAAGATATAGGTACCACGTGCCGAGTATTCTTTCAAGATATCATTTTGAATAGTACCTTTGAGATTTTCAGTCGCAACGCCCTGCTTTTCAGCTACTGCGATATACATTGCCAACAACACAGTTGCCGGGGCATTGATGGTCATCGAAGTTGAAACCTTACCAAGATCGATACCGTCGAAAAGTATCTCCATGTCGGCTAAAGAGTCAATTGCCACACCGACCTTACCCACTTCACCATCAGAAATCGCGTTATCCGAGTCGTAACCAATCTGGGTCGGCAAGTCGAAGGCACATGATAAGCCAGTTTGTCCTTGCGCTAAAAGGTATTTGTAGCGTTTGTTGGATTCCTCAGCACTGGAAAATCCAGCATATTGACGCATGGTCCAGAAGCGACTGCGATACATAGTAGGTTGGACGCCCCGGGTATAGGGATATTCGCCCGGAAAGCCCAAGTCGCTCTCGTAGTCAAGCTCCTCTGTATCTAATGGTGTATACAATCTGTTGTGGGCAAGGTTATTACGTTCCGGGTTTTTCACAAGAGATTTTTCAATTTTGGCGTTATAGGCCACCATTTTAGCTTCTAGTGATTCATTGGCCATACTTATTTCCTCCTTCTCATACAAGACAGGGTTTTGAGTAACCATGTACTTGTTGACAGATCGTCAGCAACCACAAGTGATTCAAGGAATCCGCATGATAATACCTCATTCTTGGCTGATTCGGTAAGTACCTTATTACACCAAAAACTGAGTTAAATCATGCGGATTCCCAGCGTCTTTTGTCTCTTTGTAGGTCTTGTTCACTAGTTTAGTTTCATCGATTTACTTTTTAAAAACCTAATATGCCAGGCTAAGGCCTCATCAAGAAGGTGGGGGGTGTGTGTAAAGCCAGTCGCCTTCTCCGCCTTTTCCAGGTAGTCCATCAGCATCGGTTGATAGTGAGGATGTGCGCAATTCTTAATGATGACGCGGGCGCGTTCTTTGGGGCTCAGACCACGAATATCGGCTACTCCCCGTTCTGTAATGATCAGGTCAACATCGTGCTCGGTGTGATCAATATGCGAGCACATCGGAACAATCGAGGAAATATCACCGCCCTTAGCAACCGAGTTACTAAAGAAGATGGTCAGGTAACTGCTACGGGCAAAATCACCCGAACCGCCAATCCCGTTCATCATTTTGGTCCCCATAATATGGGTGGAATTAACATTTCCATAGATGTCAACTTCTATGGCTGTATTCATGGCTATGATTCCCAAGCGTCTTGCAATTTCTGGATTATTGGATATTTCTTGAGGTCGAAGCAAAATCTTTTTACGATATTCACTAATATTAGCATAAAATCGTTTGATACCATCCGGCGAAAGCGTTAGGGAGGCTGCAGATGCAAAGTCCAGTTTCCCAGCATCAAGAAGACCCAACATGCCGTCCTGAATGACTTCGGTGTAAACATTGAGGTGTGTAAATGGTGATTCCGCCATACCCGCTATAACAGCATTAGAGACAGATCCTACGCCTGATTGTAGCGGCAATAAGTTCTTTGGCAAGCGGCCGTGTTTAATTTCAGAACTGAAGAAATCGGTTAGATGCGAACTCATCGCACGGGCGTCGTCATCAATTGCCGCTAAGGCACCGGTAGCGTCCGGTAGGTCGCAAGGCACAATAAACGTAATTTTATCAGGCCCGGCTGGAATGTAGGGAGTGCCGATCCGATCGTCAACCCCCACGATGGGTATTGGCAATCGGTGCGGAGGATCCATCGGTATAAAGACATCATGCATGCCTTCCAATTCCGGTGACTGAGAGATATTTACTTCTACGATTACAATATCCGCCTGATGAACAAAAGAAGCCGAATTACCAATTGAAGTTGTTGGAATAATATGGCCTTCTTCAGTAATGGCGCAAGCCTCTACAATGGCAACATTCATTTTACCAAAAAAACCATAGCGAGCCATTTGCGAAACAAGGCTAAGGTGAAGATCAAGATATTGCACCGTGCCATTATTGATTTGATTGCGCAGGGCATTATTGGCTTGATACGGTAGTCTTTTAATAATACCATTGGCTTCCGCCAGTGACCCATCGAGTTCCTTCCCAACCGAAGCGCCGGTCAACAGGTTAATTTTTAATTCTTCTTTTTTCATTCTTTCGGCCAGAGCCAAGGGCACTGCCTTCGGATAGCCTGCCGGGGTAAATCCGCTCGTACCAATGTTCATACCTGGTTTAATAATCGCTGCCGCTTCCTCTGCAGTAACAATCTTAGCATGCAGGGCCTTGTTGCGCACCCGATCCTTAATGTCAATCATCTAGACACCCCTCCAGTCTGAATCACGATTATTTTAATGAACAACCATCTTCGATCAAGGAGTTTTTATGATAGGTTTGCATGTATAAAGCCCATCCATGGTAACGGAAATCTTGAGTTTGGGAATCCATAAAGCGTCAATACTATTCAGACCAATTAATCAATTATGAAGATAAGGTCACCCGACGACACACTTTGACCGATACTGACTTTGATATCCAATACCTGCCCGTCTTTACCTGCAGAAATTCTATTTTCCATTTTCATGGCTTCCAAAGTAACAACATCTTGATCCATTGTCACAATATCGCCGATCTTTACGTGGATCTGGGTAATGGTTCCAGGCATGGGTGCAGAAACCTTCCCACTGCCAATTTGAGTTACTTGATGTTTAGCACGACCTTGTGGGCTCCGAACTTTCGTTGCTTCCTTCTGGATTAGCTCCTCAACTTCAACTTCGAACTCTTGATTGTTGACGCGAACTAGAAATTTTTTCATCGCACCCTACCTCCTATTAAACCTGCAATAGTCCATAATGAACGAGTTTGACCCTTAGATTGAATGTCATTAATCCGGTAGCGCTCATTTTCTGAGTCTCCATAAGATTCGATTGCTGCACAAATTGCCGAAACTAAGAGCGTATCACTGGCCTCATTGACTTGATTAGGCTGGGTCGGGGAGTCTTTAATGTTCAGAAGCTTCGCATCGAGTTTCTGCTGAATAAAATCTGTAGTAAATTCTCCGTTTTTAAAGTCCGTGTCTGCTAAGATTACTTGGTGAAAAGGGATCGTTGTCTTTATCCCACGAATACTAAACTCAGCAAGGGCACGCTGCATTCGATCTAGGACTTCTGCTCGTGTTTGACCGTAAACTACGAGTTTGCCAATCAACGAATCATAATAAGGGGAAATAGTGTAGCCCGAGTAAGCCGCACTATCTACTCGAACTCCGTACCCTCCTGGCGGACGGTAGAACTCCATCTTGCCAGGACAGGGCATAAACGTAACGGGATCTTCGGCATTAATACGGCATTCCATGGCCCAACCGTTAAGTCGAATATCTGATTGGTCATACCCTAATGGTTCTCCATCTGCAATCCTAATTTGCTCCTTAATCAGATCAAGGCCACAGACTAATTCTGTTACCGTGTGTTCCACTTGGATACGGGTGTTCATTTCCATAAAGTAAAAATTTAAATCTTTGTCGACTAAAAATTCTAAGGTACCAGCACCACGATAATGCGCAGCCTTAACGGCATCATGGGTTACCTGGCTCATTCTAGCCCTTAATTCAGGTGTAATAGCAGGCGATGGTGACTCTTCAATCAGTTTTTGGTGTCGCCGCTGGATAGAACAATCACGTTCACCTAGGGTGACCACTTCTCCGTAGTTGTCCGCTAGAACTTGCACTTCCACATGTCTGCATCCCACGAGGTATTTTTCCAAATAAACATCTGGGTTACCAAAACAGGATTTCGCCTCGGATTGGGCGCTTTCTAATCCTGCAAGAAGTTCGTCTTCTTGAAGGGCGAGGCGCATACCACGTCCGCCACCTCCCGCGACCGCCTTGATCAGTACCGGGTAACCAAGTGTTCGGGCAATAAGAAGTGCTTCTTCGATATTGGTGATAATCCCTGAGCCTCCTGGAATCACGGGACAACCATAGGAAATCATCGTTTCTCGACCTTTGGCTTTATCTCCCATGGTAGCCATGGTCTGCGCTTCGGGACCAATAAAAACAAGTCCAGCTTCCTTGATCTTAGTTGCAAAAAGCGGGTTCTCGGCCAGAAAACCGTAGCCTGGGTGAATTGCTTGGGCCTTCATGTCCAAAGCTGTTTGAATAATCCAATCCATGTTTAAATATCCAGTGCTGGCGGCAAACTCCACAGCTTCGTCCGCAAGCTTAACATGGAGAGACTCTGAATCCACGGTACTGTAAATGGCGATTGTCTTAATCTGCATTTCCTGGCAGGTTCTCATAACCCGGACAGCAATTTCCCCTCGGTTAGCAATTAGGATTTTCTTAAACATCTTTCCACCCCCTAAAAAGGAATATTGCCATGCTTCTTGCTCGGATGCGATACCCGCTTGGAGCTCAGCATATTTAGACTTTGAATGATTTTTTTCCGGGTATCACGCGGATCAATGACATTGTCGATCAGACCCTTCGAACTTGCAATATAAGGGTTAGCAAACTTTTCTCGGTATTCGTCGGTCCTTTTTTTTGTTGTGGCCTTGGGATCTGCGGAATTCTTAATTTCGTCCCGGAAGATAATATTGGCGGCACCGTCTGGTCCCATAACCGCGATTTCTGAGGCTGGCCAGGCTAAGGCTACATCTGCACCTAAGGAGCGACTACACATAGCGACATAAGCCCCACCGTAAGCCTTACGCAGAATGATTGTAATCTTAGGAACCGTGGCATCTGAATAAGCGTAAAGAATTTTAGCACCATGACGGATAATGCCATTGTGTTCTTGATCAACCCCTGGCAGAAAGCCAGGAACATCTACGAACGTTACGAGGGGTATATTAAAACAATCACAGAAACGCACAAAACGAGATAGTTTATCAGAAGCATCAATGTCAAGGCAACCAGCAAGGAAGGCGGGCTGATTAGCAACTATCCCTACGGACTTTCCTTCGAAACGAGCAAAACAGGTGACGATATTTTGGGCAAAATTCTGATGGACTTCAAAAAAGTCACCGCCATCAACTAGAAGATTGAGGACATCCCGGACATCGTATTGTTTATTGGGTTCAATCGGTACCACGTTCAGCAAGTCATCACCTTCTGTTTCCGGGGGCACGTTCTCTAATAGCGGAGATTCATCGAGGTTGTTTTGAGGTAAGAAGGTTAATAAATTTCGAACCATTTCCAAGGTCTCAATTTCCGTGTGACCCATAAAATGAGCTACGCCGCTCGTATGGTTATGGGCCATAGCCCCTCCTAACTCTTCGGTCGTTACCTCTTCTCCTGTCACCGCCTTAATTACACTTGGACCGGTAATAAACATTTGGCTGGTTTTATTCACCATAAACGTAAAATCTGTAATAGCAGGAGAGTAGACAGCGCCGCCGGCACAGGGCCCCATGATAACCGAGATTTGGGGGATAACCCCAGATGCCATAGTATTGCGATAAAAAATGTCCCCATAAGCTGATAAGGCAGTGACGCCCTCTTGGATACGCGCGCCTCCCGAGTCATTAATCCCGATAAAAGGAGCTCCGTTCTTTAGAGCGAGGTCCATACATTTACAAATTTTTCGTGAATGAAGTTCCCCTAATGCTCCGCCGAAAACTGTAAAGTCTTGGGAAAATAGATATACCAGGCGACCATTAATTGTGCCATAGCCTGTGACGACGCCTTCACCAACATTGTCCACGTCTGACTTCGTAAAATCGGTCATTTCTCCTTTGATAAAGGTATCAGTTTCAACAAAACTATCGGTGTCAAGGAGTACTTCAATTCGCTCCCGCGCAGTCATTTTGCCGTTTTCGTGTTGCCTTGCAATGCGCCTAGCGCCACCTCCTAGTTTAGTTGCCTCTTGTAGAGCTGTAAGTTCCCTAAGTTTAGCGTAGATATCCAAGGTTGCCACCTCCTTAAGTTTAGCTACGACGCTGAACGAGTTCGATGAGTGTATTGAAGGTATTTTGGGGATGTATAAAAGCGACACGACTTCCCTCCAGGCCAATTCTAGGGGTTTCATCGATTAACCGTAAACCTAACCCTTTTAGCTCTAGTAATTTTTTTTCAATATCTTCGACTTGAAAGGCAAGATGATGAATGCCGCCCCCTCGGGTTACAAGAAATTTACCGATGGGACTGTTGGCTTCCGTGGACTCTAATAGTTCCAGATTGGTTTCGCCTAACGGTAAGGTAGCCGTCCGAACCTTCTGCTCAAGTATCGTTTCTATATGGCTACATCTTAGCCCTAATGTTTCGTATACCCTTATGGCCTCGTCTAAGTTTGCGACGGCGATCCCCAGATGATCAAGTTTTAATTGAAGGTTCATATTAACTCCTTTCTCTGATTATTCAGAATTATCAGTATATATATCTATATTGCAATATTTATGCCAATATCAAATTCAACAAAGAGGAGGCGGAATAGCTAGATTCTAAGAGCACCGCGAATCAAGGATGGAGCTTACATTCTAAAAGATAGAAGATAACGGTAATTATATTCTAGAAATTAGAAGTGACCTCGTTCAGCTAAAGCTATCATCGGGGCTTCGGTGGGGGATTCTACCTCCTTTGTCGCCAAGTATTTCTATTGGGTAAGGCGGCTCGGCGATACTCTCCAGCCGAGACTATTGTCACCGAAGTGGAAATCGGAACACCCACTTAAAGAAGTGGGTGTTTCGGAATCGATAAAAGTACCTAGCTACATTCTACCTATTCCTTGTTGTAACATAGAAGGGTTAGAGTCGGAAGTGCTGCCCCAGTAAATAAACTGAAAATTGCAACTTTGTGAATTAATGTACTAATTTACCGTAACTGTGATATACTAGAAATATAAATACTATACTAAAGGAGGTTTTGTAAATGAGCAAATTGAATAATCAAATAATAACACAAGATTTACCAAAAATAGAAACTAAAGTTTATGAGTTTATGAAAACTCAAATTTATTGGTTTACAAATTAGCTCAAAGTCTTAAAACAAAATTCATCAGGAAATTGGAACCCCAGATGGTATGATTTCAGAAAACTCATCATGCAATCTGGGGTTCCTGCGCCAGAATCATACAATAAATGTAATGATTAACCACCTACTGAATGCTCAATTTCAGTAGGTGGTTTTCTGTATTGAGAAAGAAGAGATGTTAATATATTTAAATTAATTTCTAAAATTTATAAAAAACATAGGTAATCAAATGAATAGGCGCGAATATTCCAGATTACAAGGAATTCAGGTAGGAGGCAAAATTATGGCTCTTAAAGTTAAAGTAGGTATTGTTGGTATGGGATTAGGGGGTTCGACAGTTTATAAAACATTACGAACCATAGACCATGTTGAAATCGGTATAGTGTGTGATCTTATGGAAAACACACCGGGAATGGAGATGGCGCGTTTAGACGGTGTACAGACCTGTGTGTCACTGGACGTATTTCTAAAGGTGCCAAATTTAGATGTAATTATTGAAGCAACTGGTATCCCGGAAATTCAACAACATGTGAGACGGAACAAAGCAAAATCCAGCGCCGTGATTGAAGCACAAGGTGCTAATCTTATGATGTTTATTATTGAAGAAAAAGAAAAGCTTGCTGAAATAAAACGCTTAAAAGGAGAACTCGACGCTATCTTGAACTCTGTTCAGGAAGCCATCGAAGTAGCTGGGATTGATGGAAAGATTAAATATGTCAATCCATCCTTTAGTCGCGTGACGTCAATTCCTGCAGTTCAGCGGATAGGATACAATATTTTTGACGTTTCTCCCAACGGTGCACTTGCGCGGTCTATACGGACGCATGAACCCGTATTCGCTCATCGGGCTTTGGTGGGAGGAACGAGTGTGGATGTAATTTCAAATGCCTCTCCTATTGTCGTTGATGGGCAAATGGAAGGCGCTGTCGTGGTTTTTCAACCACTGACGGATATTTATAAGTTGATGGAACAGTTGAAAGCCTCTAATCAAGTCATTAATGAATTGCAAAGTCGTCTCAATCAAATCTCTACGAGTTCGTATACATTTGATGACTTGATCGGGAGTCACCCTGAATTTGAAAGTGCCCTAAATCTGGCCCATAAAGCTGCCAAGAGTAATTCGACCATTCTCATTACTGGAGAATCAGGTACTGGCAAGGAACTGTTTGCCCATGCCATCCATGGTGCAAGTTTGCGTAGGAACAAGCCTTTTATCAAAGTGAATTGTGCTGCAATCCCGGAGACGTTACTCGAAAGTGAATTTTTTGGACATGAAAAGGGCGCTTTTACGGGAGCGGTAAAAACAAAACTTGGCAAGATGGAGTTGGCAAACGGCGGTACGATCTTTTTAGATGAGATAGGTGACATGAACCCCTATTTACAGGCCAAACTTCTGCGCGTTTTACAGGACATGGAGTTTGAACGGGTTGGAGGGACGAAACCTATTAAAGTCGATGTCCGCGTGATTTCAGCTACCAACCGAAATTTATACGAAATGGCTAAACAAGGTAATTTCCGGGAGGACCTTTTTTATCGCCTCAATGTCCTGGAATTACGTTTACCACCACTACGCAAACATAAAGAAGATATTCCTGCTTATGTGCATTCTCTGATTGCCAAGTTTAATCGCAAGTTCGGTAAACACGTGATGGGCTTGACGGCACAAGCGGAAGAGCTGTTGATGCAATATAACTGGCCAGGTAACATCCGGGAACTTCAAAATGTTCTTGAACGTGCCATTGTCACGGTGGAAGACGAAATTATTAGTCATAAACATATGCTTAATTTTGTGGATTCCCAGAACTCAATTAAGAAAGAGCAGATGAGCTTAGAAATCATGCCCATTCAACAAATGGAAAAGCAGATGATTCAATTGGCTTTACAGCATTACGGAAATTCTATGGAAGGAAAGAAGCAAGCGGCTAATGCCTTAAAGATATCCCTAGCCACGTTATATAATAAACTTAAGACGATCTCTAATTTATAAAGGATAATTGCTATTGTATTCTAAAATATAGAATACAATAGCAATTATATTATAGAATTTAGAAACGGAAAGCTTATTTAAAGGGGTTAAGTCACGAAAGATAGTCGTAGCTTCTCAATCCTTATTATGAAATAAATCAATCAAATAAAAAACTAGGACTAGAGGCATCTAACACTATTCCAAGGGTATTTATCAATTCCGAGATACCCACTTCTTCTTTAAGTGGGTGTTCCTTATTCTACTGCGGCGGGGGTAGAATCCCCCACCGCAGTCTCGATTTTCAGCTTTAGCGTAAGCGAGTTCACTGATGATCACCTCGCCAATTCCTCGATTCAATTTGATCTTGGCATACGAATTGCATATTCTTTATTAGCAAGTAATCAATCAATCAATCAAGCAATCACGTGGACACAAAGAGGCTGTTTTATTCTACATTTTATAAAATTGAAGGAGGTTTGGAAAGCGGAATAGTTTATTTCGTAGAAAAAAAGAGGGAATTCAATGTTTAAAAGAGATCGAGAGGAGAGGATATAGGATATATGGACACGACGCAAAAACCTTATCACTTTTTGATCCGCAGGGTTCATTCCTTACTAGGACTAATTCCAATCGGTGTGTTTTTAACCTTCCATATGATTCTGAATTTATCCGCCCGCGGGGGAGCGGGGCAGTATGACCGAATCATCAATGCCATGCGGAGTTTCCCGGGAATTTTTATCGTTGAACTTCTGGTCATCTTTATTCCGATAACACTTCATGCTGTTTATGGAACTTGGGTGGTTTATGCCGGACAAAATAACATTTTGAGATATAAGTATGCACGGAACTGGTTCTATATTATCCAGCGGATTTCTGGTCTGTATACCGTGGTCTTTATTATTACTCACGTTTACCTTCTGCGTTTTGGCGAGGCTAACTTCGCAGCGCTCCAACATTTCGTAAGTCAGCCGTTGGGACTGATCTTCTACGCTTTAGGTGTGTTGTTTGCAATTTTCCATTTTGTCAACGGCTTATGGGCTTTTGCCATCACGTGGGGCATCACTATTGGACCACGTTCTCAAAAACTATGGTTGTATACTTTGACGGCAGTTTTTGTATTGCTGTCGGTGATCGGTTTAACAGACATTTCTGCTTTCATTAAGTAGGGGGAAGGCTATCAACATAACAAGCCAACGGTTAAAAATGAAAAGCAAACAGAAAATAGCTTTCACGATTCTAAGAACAAAGAGTTTAGGAGGGTCAAGGGAATGAGTAAAGTCATCGTAGTGGGAGGCGGCCTTGCTGGGCTGATGGCAACGATCAAGATGGCCGAAGCCGGTACGCACGTCGACTTATTTTCTTTAGTACCGGTCAAACGCTCACACTCAGTATGCGCCCAGGGTGGCATCAACGGAGCGGTTAATACCAAAGGAGAAGGGGACTCTACTTGGCTTCACTTTGATGATACGGTCTATGGTGGGGATTTTCTGGCCAATCAACCACCGGTGAAGGCTATGTGTGATGAGGCACCGGGGATTATTCATTTAATGGATAGGATGGGTGTCATGTTTAGTCGCACGCCGGAAGGGTTACTCGATTTCCGTCGTTTTGGAGGGACCAAATTTCACAGAACAGCCTTTGCGGGGGCCACCACCGGCCAGCAACTGCTCTATGCACTTGATGAGCAGGTTCGGCGTTATGAAGTTGAAGGCATGGTACAAAAATTCGAACAGTGGGAATTGCTCTCTACTGTGCTCGATGAAGGAACGTGTAAAGGAATTGTCGCTCAAGACCTTCGGAATATGAGCATTAAGTCGTTTGCAGCCGACGCTGTGATTATTGCCACGGGCGGACCGGGCGCAGTCTTTGGCAAAAGCACAAACTCGACGATTTGTACGGGAAGCGCCGTATCAGCGTTATATCAACAAGGCGTAAACTATGCTAATGGGGAGTTTATACAGATTCACCCCACCGCAATTCCTGGCGATGATAAGCTGAGGTTAATGTCCGAATCAGCCCGCGGAGAAGGTGGACGGGTCTGGACCTATAAAGATGGGAAACCCTGGTATTTCCTTGAGGAAATGTTTCCGGATTATGGCAACTTAGTTCCTCGTGATATTGCGACTCGTGCCATTTATGAAGTTGTCTTTGACCAAGGTCTTGGCCTTAATGGGGAAAACATGGTTTACCTCGATCTGTCGCATATTGATCCAGTGGTCTTGCAAGTTAAACTGGGGGGAATCCTGGAAATCTATGAGAAGTTCGTGGGTGATGATCCGAAGAAAGTCCCCATGCGGATTTTCCCTGCCGTGCACTATTCGATGGGTGGACTTTGGGTTGATTACGACCAGATGACGAATATTCCCGGGCTTTTTGCCGCCGGAGAATGTGAATACCAATACCATGGGGCAAACCGTCTTGGAGCGAACTCCTTGCTTTCGGCAATTTATGGGGGAATGGTCGCTGGACCCAAAGTGCTGGAGTACATTAAGAAAAACAAGCTTCAAACCCCCAGCGGCAATGAGCCAGCCTTTATAAAAGAGCAGAAACTTCAAGACGAGCAGTGGGTGAAGATCCTAAATATGAAAGGGTCAGAAAACCCCTACTTTATCCACAAAGAACTAGGGGATATTATGACTTTGAATGTGACCGTCGTTCGCTACAATGCTAAACTGGCGGAAACTGACGTTGTACTTCAGGGGCTTATGAAACGCTGGCATAATATTGGCAGAAGCGATAATGTGGAATGGGGAACCCAGGAAGGAACGTTCATCCGTCAGCTGTGGAACATGCTGGAACTAGCAAGAGTTGTTACGTTGGGAGCCTTACGCCGTAACGAGAGCAGGGGTGGACATTATAAACCGGAGTTTCCAGAGCGTGATGATGCTAATTTCTTAAAAACAACCATTGCCAAATGGAAGCCTAGCGGGCCAGAGCTCAGTTATGAAGACGTTGATGTATCCTTGATTCCACCGCGTCCGCGTCATTATTGATCGAGAGAAGTAGGAGGCGACTGAAAATGGCTGAACAGAAAACAATCCGCTTTAAAATTCGTCGTCAGGACGGTCCGGATAAGCCAAGTCGTTGGGAAGAGTTTGATATTCCTTACCGCGAAAAATTGAATGTTATTTCTTGTTTAATGGAGATTCAGAAAAACCCAGTAACCGCTACAGGGAGGAAGACCACCCCCGTGGTTTGGGAATGTAACTGTCTAGAGGAAGTTTGCGGAGCTTGTACTATGAATATCAATGGACAAGGAAAACAAGCTTGCTCTGCTCTGATTGATCAACTAGCACAGCCGATTGTCCTTGAACCACTGACGAAATTCCCGCTGGTACGGGATCTCATGGTAGACCGGCAAATTATGTTCGATCACCTGAAAACGGTTCATGCTTGGATTCCTATTGATGGGACGTATAATTTAGGATCTGGGCCGCGTATGGCAGAAGTGAAGCGCCAGTGGGCTTACGAATTGTCAAAGTGTATGACCTGCGGCTGCTGTATGGAGGCTTGCCCGCAAGTCAATTCACGCTCCAAATTTATTGGACCCTCGGCTATTTCACAAGTTCGTCTCTTTAATGCCCATCCGACTGGGGAAATGAACAAACACGAACGGTTGGCCCCTTTACTCGATGAAGGTGGGATCGCAGATTGTGGTAATTCCCAGAACTGTGTTCGTGCCTGTCCGAAGGACATTCCGTTGACCACAAGCCTGGCCGACTTAAACCGTGAAACCAACAAATTTGCTCTGGATCGTTGGCTCCGAAAATAGCACAACCATCAAGGGGAATTATTCTAAAAGGAGGTCAGATGATATGGGAACCTTAAGAGAAGACGCTTTAGCACTTCATCGCGACAATGTCGGGAAAATTGAAGTTCACAGCAAAGTTCCGGTCCGTAACAGTCGTGATTTATCCCTGGCCTACTCTCCGGGAGTAGCTGAACCCTGTTTGGATATTCAGAAGGATAAAGACCTAGCATATGTTTATACCAATAAAGGGAACTTTGTGGCCATAGTCACTAACGGAACGGCTGTTCTCGGCCTTGGCAACATCGGAGCACTTGCCTCTCTGCCTGTTATGGAAGGGAAGGCCGTTCTCTTCAAGTCGTTTGCCGGAGTAGATGCCTTCCCTATTTGCTTAGACACAGAAGATATTGAAAAAGTAATCGAGACGGTAAAAATTTTGGAACCAAGCTTTGGCGGAATCAACTTGGAAGATATCAGTGCACCGGCTTGCTTTGAAATTGAAGAACGCCTGAAAAGTGAAATGAACATTCCCGTTTTCCATGATGATCAACACGGCACAGCCATCGTAGTCATGGCCGGAATGATTAACGCTCTCAAAGTGGTTGGAAAATCCATCGATAGCATTCGTGTCGTCACCAACGGCGCAGGTTCTGCCGGGGTTGCGATTATCAAATTGCTGATGAGTATGGGCGTTAACAACGTGATTATGTGTGATACCAAGGGAACGATCTATACAGGACGTCCTGTAGGTATGAACAAATCAAAAAATGAAATCGCCAAAGTCACTAATCCTCAGAAGTTGATTGGTTCCCTTGCAGACGCCTTAATTGGAGCGGATGTCTTCATTGGTGTTTCGGCGGGTAATATGGTGACTTCTGAGATGGTCAAAGCCATGGCCAAAGACCCAATTATTTTTGCTATGGCCAATCCTGTTCCGGAGATAATGCCCGAACTCGCCAAAGAAGCTGGAGCAAGAGTTGTCGGTACAGGCCGTTCGGATTTTCCCAATCAGGTCAACAACGTTTCTGCCTTTCCTGGTATTTTCCGTGGCGCACTGGACGTGCGTGCGTCTCAAATTAATGAAGAAATGAAGATCGCGGCTGCTTATGCGATCGCCGGCTTGGTCAGTGACGAAGAGCGGCATGCGGATTATGTCATCCCGTTAGCTTTCGACCCTCGCGTTGCTCCAGCTGTTGCCGCGGCGGTCGCCCAAGCTGCAATGGACAGTGGAGTAGCCCGGCTAATTGTTGATCCAAGAGAAATATCCAAGAAAGTATGGGCGATTCGCCCAGAGTAGGTTTAATAAATGATTTGACCTATTTTAGTACAACTGGTAATATTGGGATATATCGTGTATGAGGAGGATGAGTATGTTTCTTTCCTTATCGGCATTCCTTCAGGTATGGGAGCAGGAAGAAGAATTAACCGAACGAATTCTAGAAACTTTAACAGATGCCTCCTTAAACCAGTCTATTACAGTGCAAGACCGTTCGTTAGGGCGGATCGCCTGGCATCTCGTGACGACTATCCCAGAGATGATGTCTCGAACTGGATTGACTTTTGAAAGTATCAAGGACGATGCTCCGGTTCCGAACACTGCGCTGGAAATTTCCAATTCTTATCGCGAAACTTGCAAGGCTGTAGCTAATGCAATTAAAGCCCAGTGGAATGATCAGACTCTTCTAGAGCAACGGGATATGTATGGAGAATCGTGGACGATAGGCGCCACCTTAAGTGCTCTCATAGATCATCAAATCCATCATCGGGGTCAAATAACCGTTCTGATGAGACAGGCTGGCCTCAAGGTACCTGGACTTTACGGTCCTGCTAGGGAGGATTGGAGTCAAATGGGTATGAAAGCTCCTTTAGTATAAAGTTCAATTGGGTNGCTTTAAGACTAGGTCATTTAACTTGGTAACCGCTCTTCAGATGATAACGATCTAAAGAGCGGTTTTTTATTCTGAATAGATAAGATGGCAGGAATAGTGATAGAAATCTTGAATGTAATAGGTTGGGAAACACAATGGGATAGGACGTTTAACCAGTTATATAAAACGGGCAGGAGGAAAAGACTTTTGAAGAAGGGATTTTTTTCAACAGACTCATATCACACTAAGGAGAGTACCCCCCGTCTAATTATAGATAGAATGATGTTAAATACTCGGTTATATTTTATGAGTAAATACTTTTCTATCATACTCAAATCTCGTAGTGCAGTTCTAAAAGGTCGGTATGATACGGAGGCTTGGGCAGCATCTTCGCAGGATGTTTTTAATTTAATTGAGGGTTGCGGGGGTAGGTTTCATATCACGGGACTTGAGAACATAGCAAAGTGCCAAGGTCCCATAGTTTTTATTAGTAACCACATGAGTACACTGGAGACCATGGTATTCCCTTGCCTAATCGCTCCACATCTGGAGGTAACCTTTGTTGTTAAAGATAGTCTCGTTGAACACCCAGTCTTTGGCCCGATTATGCGTTCGCGAAATCCAATTGTTGTAAGTAGATCGAATTCTAGAGAAGATTTTCAAACAGTGATGAAGATGGGGCAGAAATTATTATCCGAAGGAACTTCGATTATTATATTTCCTCAAAGTACAAGGACGGTTGAATTTCTACCGAAGGAATTTAATTCTTTAGGAGTAAAGTTGGCCAGAAATTCTAAGGTTCAGGTTATCCCTATTGCCATAAAAACTGACTTTTGGGGAAATGGCAAATATTTAAAGGATTTTGGACCAATTGATCGTAGTAAACCTATTCATATGGCCTTTGGAGAACCATTATCTATTAAGGGTTCCGGTAAAGAAGAAAATGAATTAATTATTGAATTTATTAGTTCTCATCTAGCGGAATGGAAAGACTGAGCTAAGGTATTAGTCTATCTGCCAGTCAATTGGTTTTCTATGATTAGAAATTAAGAAATCATTGGCCCTAGAAAATGGTTTGCTACCGAAGAACCCTCTACTCGCAGACAAGGGACTGGGATGTGCAGATTCAATAATCAAATGTTTAGGATTGTTGATTAACTCTTTTTTAGAGCGAGCATTATTACCCCATAATATAAATACCACAGGATCTGTTTTTTCATTAATTAAAGAGATGATTTTGTTCGTGAATTTCTCCCAGCCTTTGTTTTGATGAGAATTGGGTTTCCCTTCTTCTACGGTTAGTGAGGTATTGAGGAGTAATACTCCTTGTTCTGCCCATTTTCGCAGAGAGCCATGATTTGGTAAAGTACAACCCAAGTCGGATTGTAGTTCCTTAAATATATTTTGGAGAGATTTTGGGAAAGGGACACCAATATTTACAGAAAAACTGAGACCCATTCCTTGTCCAAGATTGGGATACGGGTCTTGCCCTAAAATAACCGTCTTAGTATTTTCATATGAGGTAAATGCTAAAGCGTTAAACACATCTTCCTTTTTAGGAAAGATGTGTTTAGATTTATATTCGTGTCTTACCCATTCTAATAATTTTAGGTAATATTCTTCTTTTATTTCATCCTCCAGTAGTCTTTTCCAATCAGCTTGAACCGCCACAAGATTCACTCCTTTACTTCGTGTTTTTAAGTAGACTGTGTGCAAGAAATGATGTAAAATATATAGTGATTCTTGTTCACGGATGCGAACCAAAATAATGGGAGGCCAACTAAGTGAAAGACAACCCCAATAAAGTATGGGTGGTATTGAGTCCAAAAGGTGCTAGAAATGCGGAGTATTATGAATATAACTCAGTAGCGGAAGCGTTAACCGATTTTGACGATTGGACCCTCGATACAGGTAGTATTGCAAGATGCGAAGTAATCTATCGTGGAATCACTTTGATGCAGTCTGCAAAAGGTAAAATAAGCGGAGCAGCATGCGAGCAGTATAACCAAAATTGTAGAATAAGAAGTAAATTACCAAACTCTCTTGAAATACCACATTGCGAAGAATGTGTGAAAAAAATGATGGCGGATTACGCATAGGATATCCTAGCGGGAAGAAGAATTTTATCCTAGTAGTAGCAATAAGGCAAGGCATGGAAAAAAGCTAATTAGACAGAAGGCTCTCTTGTGAGGGCTTTTTCTTTTTTAGGCATATGAAAGGAAATAACCAGTCAGTATGACGCAAAATATCCAAGGCATCTTTGATTCTGCTGCAGATTTGATTCTGCTGCAGAAACCCCTTGTCATGCTATTAATATCACATTTTATTGTCATCCTGAGCGAAGCGAAGGATCTCTTAAGGCCCTAGATCCTTCGCTCTCGCTCAGGATGACACCAAAATAATTGCAGTGATTTGATATTTTATATCATTTTAGACTTTCTGCAGGGGAATCATCTTTGACTTGTTATTTTCTTTCATATGCCTTACTTAGTTAAAGAGCTGGCGGTAACTCTATTTTAATTTTTTTATAGTTGGGTGATGAATGCTAGGTGGTCTTGCATTTCGGATTAGAGTGCAGTGCCTGATACTCATCCAATAATCGATCTAACTTCTGACTAAGTTCAACAACTTCGGGATGAGTAAAAGATTTATGGCTGTTCCCTATTTGAACAAGTTTTTCTCTCGTTATTTCAATTAACATATTCAAATTCGAAATTTGATATTCCACTATAGCTACTTCCTTTTCCTAAAGTATCACCCTGACTTTCATTTTACACTAAGGAAATTAGTCGTATCAATAGGAAGTTTTGTCGGTTTATGATTTTTTATCAAACATGCAAGCAGTACACCTTTCCACAGCAGTTGCCATCCCACACGCAAGAATTCATTATAGAGGTTTTACAGGCATCTTGTCGAATGCTCATCATACATTAGCGTACTTTATAATGAGAACCTGAGAAGATCTGATATAGAGTGAAAGGGGCTGAGTTATCCATGCGGATTATACATACATCGGATTGGCACCTTGGCCGGATGCTTGAGGGGCGGAGTCGAATCGAAGAACAAGTGAAGTTTATTGATGAACTCTGCACGATTGTGGAAGACGAAGCAGTGGATCTTGTCTTGATTGCGGGAGATGTCTTTGATACGGTTAATCCTCCCGCCATCGCTGAAGAGATATTTTATGATGCCTTGAACCGGTTGTCGGCGGGAGGAAAGCGAGCCGTAGTGGCCATTGCAGGAAATCACGATAATCCGG
>JGI12269J14319_10000653_pt1 | contig 33564 bp, 40 predicted proteins | sample PeaSoiSIISIP2007_FD_14319 | JGI IMG/M metagenome (IMG submission 14319)
GGAGGGGGTAGGATTCGAACCTACGAAGGCGTAAGCCGGCAGATTTACAGTCTGCTCCCGTTGGCCGCTTGGGTACCCCTCCGCGAAAAACGAGCCGCGTATTGTGATTTCAGCACCCCGACCTGTCAATGCAGAAAACGGGCCAGATTACATCCGCTACAGCCCCCGAGAATTCAAATAGCCGTCGACCGCACCGCGTACGGCCCCAGCGACACTGGGAGCGCAATAGAAATCCAGGTCGAGCATGCCGAAGTCATCCAGCCGCGCGCGAATCTGCAGCGGATAGCTCTGGCGCTTGTACGTGACCGAAAAGTCCCAGTGCCGCGACTGGTCGGCCGGCAACAAGTGAATGCTCCGCGCCACTGCCTCCGCGTCTTTGCGCACGAAGCCCCCGCGCATGAGCTTCGCGACCTGCCGCAGCACCGCGGAGGCGTACTTCACGTCGAAGCTGCTCGTGATGCGCACCAGCGTGGTGTCGGGCGCCGCGGCGCTGACCTGCCCGGAATCGGCTGCCGCAGCATCGGCTGCCGCAGTACCCACTGCCGCTGCGTTATCGGGCAGTGAGCTTGGCGCCGCCGGCTCCACGGGCGGTTCGGCCCAGGCCGCAGCACAGATCAGTGCAGTCATCATAGCAACCGCGATTGGCGATGATCGGCTATTGTTAGCCGATTTTGTCGTCATGATTGCGGTTTTTAGCCTCATAATCCCGCCGCCTCAACATGACTGAGTCGCCGCCAGTGCCCTGGCCGCAGGTCCACAGGCAGTCGCACCGAGCCATAGCGTTCGCGCGCGAGTCGGCTGACTTCAAAACCCGCCACCTGCCAGAGGCGCCGCACCTCGCGATTTCGCCCCTCATGCAGGATCACCCTGAACCAGGCATGCGCGCCCTCCCCGGTGCCCAGCGCCTCAATCACATCGAAGCGCGCCGGCCCGTCCTCGAGCACAAGCCCCGCGCGCAACTGCTCGAGCGTGGCGGCGGACGGGCAACCGCGCACGCGCACCCGGTACTCGCGCTCGATCCGGCCGCTAGGATGCATGAGCCGGTGAGCGAGCGCCCCGTCGGTTGTGAACAGCAGCAGGCCGGTGGTATTGACATCGAGCCGCCCGATCACCACCCAGCGCCCCTGGCGTGGCATGGGCAGATGTTCGAACACCGTCGGTCTGCCTTCCGGGTCCGACCGCGTGGTCACCTCGCCTGCACGCTTGTGATAGAGCAGCACTTCGCGGTTGGCCTGCGCCTCGACGGGCAACTCGAGCCGGCGACCATCCAGACGGATATCGGCGCCGGCAGCCGAGCGCTCGCCGAGTGTCGCAATATGACCATCAACGGTGATTCTGCCGCCGCGGATCCATTGCTCGATCTGTCGCCGCGAGCCGAGACCGGCCGCGGCCAGCAGCTTTTGCAGCCGCTCGCTCATGCGGCCGAGCTCACCGCACGGGGAGGGAAATCTTGCGGAACAGCTCGGCTTGGACCTCGGTATCGCGTGCATCGATTGCCCGATCGACCAGCCGACGCGTCAGATGCGGCCCAAACAGCTGGATGAAGTCGTAGGCGAAGTTGCGCAGCAAGGTACCGCGGCGAAAGCCGATCCAGGTGGTATGGATCGGAAACAGATGCGAGGCGTCTATGACCGCAAAGTCGCTGTCCTGCGCCGGATCGATGGCCACGCTGGCGACGATGCCGACGCCCAGCCCCAGACGCACGTAGGTCTTGATGACGTCCGAGTCGCGTGCGGTCAACGCCACCTTTGGCGTGAGGTTTTCGCGGGCAAACACGGTGTGCAGCGAAGAGGAGCCGGTGAAGCTGAAAACGTACGTCACCAGCGGATAGGGGGCGAGATCCTGCAACGTCAGGCGCTCGACGCGCGCGAGCGGATGGTGCTTGAGCACGATGACCTGCCGATACCAGCGATACACCGGCAGCAACACCAGCCCGGGAAACAGGCCGTCCGAGCCGGTTGCGATGGCGAGTTGTACTCGATCCGTGGCCACCATTTCCCCAATCTGCTCGGAAGTGCCCTGGTGCAGATGCAATTCGACTTCGGGGTAGCGCTCGCGGAAAGCGTGCACCACGGGAGGCAGCACGTAGCGCGCCTGAGTGTGCGTGGTCGCTATCGAGAGCGTGCCGCGATTGTCCTGATTCAGGTCTGCGGCCACCGCCTTGAGGCTGTCGATTTCAGCCAGTGCGCGATTGGCATATTCGAGCACCTTGGTACCCTGCGGCGTAATGCGCGAGAACGCCCGGCCCTCGCGCACAAATAAATCGAACCCGAGCTCGCGTTCGAGCGCCTTGAGCGCGCGGCTGATCGCCGGCTGCGAAGTGCCGAGCGCGGAAGCGGCCTGCGTCACCGACAGGCCGTGACGCGCGATCGCGACCGCGTACTGCAGTTGATGAAAATTCATGCTTCGGCACGATACGGCCAAACGATGCGCCGGATCATAACAATTCGTTATTAAAAAATGGCCTTCTATTTATCGATCGGCCGGCGCCGGCAGATTAGAGTGATCGCCCCAACGCACCGATGCGGTCCGCGAGCCAATGATTTACGAGAGCATTCTCGGCACGATTGGGCGTACTCCGATCGTGCGCCTGCAACGGCTGGCACCCAGCGGCGTGTCGGTGTACGTCAAGTGCGAGTTTTTTAACCCGGGCTCGTCGGTCAAGGACCGTCTGGCCATTGGGATTATCGAGGACGCCGAAGCTCGCGGCACGCTCAAGCCGGGCCAGACGGTGGTCGAAGCCACTTCGGGCAACACCGGAATCGCACTCGCCATGGTCTGCGCGGCCAAGGGCTACCCCTTCGTCGCGGTCATGGTCGAGACCTTCTCGGTGGAGCGGCGCAAGATCATGCGCATGCTCGGGGCGCGCGTAATTCTGACGCCGGCGGCCGAGCGCGGTACCGGCATGGTGCGCAAGGCGGAGCAGCTTGCGCAGAAACATGGTTGGTTCCTGGCGCGGCAGTTTGAGAATCCCGCCAACCCCGCCTATCACCGCAACACCACCGGGCCGGAGATCCTGTCGGACTTCGCAGGCAGGCGGCTGGACTTCTTCGTAACCGGCTGGGGCACGGGCGGGACGCTGACCGGCGCGGGCGAGATGCTGCATCTTGCGCGCCCGGACATACGCATCATCGCCGCCGAGCCGGAGGCGGCCGCCATGCTCGCCGGCAAGCCTTTTACGCCGCACAAGATCCAGGGATGGACACCCGACTTCGTGCCGGCGGTGCTCAATCGCTCCGTGCCGGATCGCACCGTGACGGTCAGCGACGCGGAGGCGTTTGCCACTGCGCGGGCGCTTGCGCGCCAGGAAGGCATATTTTGCGGTACCTCGGCCGGCGCCACGGTAGCGGCGGCACTCAATCTGGCGCGCGATGCGCCGCAAGGCACGGTGCTGTTGGCGATGCTGCCCGACACCGCAGAACGTTATCTCTCGACCCCGCTCTTCGAAGGCATCAACGATGGCTCGGACCCGGAACCCTGAGCGCGCGGCGCGTGACCGCCGCGCGCCGCTCGAGCGGACGGTCAGCGCCGTGACCGGCGTAGCGCTGCCCAATCCGTTCGCTCTGTACCGCGGGGGTTCGCTGTATGCAGCGCAAATCGCCTACGAAAGCTGGGGCCGGCTGAATGCCGAGCGCGACAACGCGATCCTGCTGTTCACGGGGTTGTCCCCCTCGGCGCATGCGGCTGCCACCGAGCAGGATCCGACGCCGGGATGGTGGCAACGCATGATAGGTCCGGGTCTGGCGCTCGATACCAACCGCTACTTCGTGCTGTGCATGAATTCGCTCGGCAGTTGTTTCGGCTCGACCGGTCCGGCATCGATCGATCCGGCCACCGGTCAGCGCTACGCCGTAGACTTTCCCGAGCTCGCCGTCGAGGACATCGCCAGCTCGGCCTTCGCCGCCGTGCAATCACTGGGCATCGAGCGGCTAGCCGCCGTGGTCGGCGCCTCGCTCGGCGGCATGTCGGTACTCGCGTTCGCGACGCAGTTTCCGCGGGCAGCGCGCCGCTTGATCAGCATTTCGGGTAGCGCCGCGGCTTCGCCGTTTGCGATTGCGCTGCGTTCGGTGCAGCGTGAGGCGATCCTGCGCGACCCGGATTGGCAGGGCGGTCACTACGCGCCAGCGACTCCGCCACGCAGCGGCATGCGCCTGGCGCGCAAGCTCGGCACGATCACTTACCGCTCGGCCGCGGAATTGCGTCAGCGCTTCGGGCGCGAACCGCTCGGCGGCAATGCCGGCAAGCTCAGCCAGTTCGCGCCGCGCTTCGCCATCGAGGGCTATCTCGAAGCGCAGGCGGAACGCTTCACGCGCATCTTCGATCCCAATTGCTATCTGTATCTCTCGAGCGCCATGGACCGCTTCGACCTGGCCGAGCACGGTGGCAGCTATGCCGCGGCCTTGCGCGCCGTGAGCAGCGAAGCGGTGCTGGTTATCGGGGTCGAGAGCGACATGCTGTTCCCGATTCACGAGCAGGCAGCGATTGCGCAGGCGTTCGAGCAGAACGCCGTGCCGACGCGCTTCGTGCGCCTGCCTTCGCTCGAGGGCCACGACGCCTTCCTGGTCGACATCGCGCGCTTCAGCAGCGAGATCCGCCGCTTCCTCGCCTGAGCGGCATTACGCGCCGCGCCGCGAGTGACCGGCTGCATGCGCCGCGCGTCTGCCGCGCCTCTTATGTCCAAATTCGCTTGTAAAGCAAACAACCACCCCTGCAATACCGTATGTACGACGAACTATCAATTTGACGTACTGTATTGCAAGGAGACGATCTATGAACGAATTGCGCGTAAAACCAGACTTCGAGAACCTGCCAAGCCGTGAACAGCTGCATATGTTCCGGATCCATTGAAAAGTCAAATCGACTTTGAGCGTGGCCACCGGCGGGGCGCCGTTGCACCATAACGAAGCTCAAGGCAGCGGCCGGCGGCGGCCAGATTCAAGTCCAGCACGATTAATGTCGAGTCGCGTTTGGCAACGTCAAAGCTTGAGGCATAATAGTTGCGCCGGTCGGTTGCCATGAAACCGTCCGCAATTCCAAGGGCCTCATTGGCCGCCCAGGGGTACGACGATGGAACGACGGCTGCATACCCGACACCGCGCACGCACCACGGTCTACATCATGCTGCCAGGCGGGGTACGCCGCTTGTGCAAGGCCGTTAACCTAAGCGCCACGGGCGTGTTCGTGCGAACCGCGGGACTCGGGTTGCGCAAGGGCCAGCAAGTGAATCTTGCCTTCGCGATCGATCTTGGCTCGGTGACGAAAGTCCATCGCCGCACCGCTGTGGTCGCCCATGTCTCGGGCGGCGGCACGGGCCTCATGATGGACGCTTACGCCGCCACCGGGCGTTAAGCGCTCGCCCGCCGATCCGCGCACCCCCGAGTTGGACGACGCGTGGTCCGCGCGCTTAGAGCGCCTTAGAGCGAGTTATTCGGCCAGATCATGGTGCGCCACATGTGTGCGACCGGTGAGCCGTCGAACCCCAGTCCCTCCTCCGGCTCTCGAAAGTGCTGCCCGATGACCTCGGTGAAGATCTCCGGATCGATCGGCGCGGACTGCTCGAAGAAGTAAATATCGTAGAGCGTGATGAGCCGCGAACTCATGTACCAGCGATGCGCTCGGGCGAATTCGGCATCGCGGCGGATGTAGTCGGGCGGCTGGTAATCGGCACCGAAAAAGCGCAAGTACGATTCCGGGTAAGCGTAACCGACCGACTCGTCGGCAAAATAACGCAGCGCCTGATGGTACTTGACGGCCCAGGCGATCTCCTCGCTCACATAGGGCGCAATCATTTGCGCCCCCCAGTAACCGTGGTCGCTGCGCACCAGACAGCCGTTGGCGATGTCGTGCAGCAGACAAGCCATGACGATCTTGGGCTCAAGGCCGGCATCGAGCGCACGTTTGCCGCTCGAGAGCAGATGCCGGACCGTAATGTCGGTGAAGCGACAGCGGAAGAAGTCCAGCAATCGCGGTCGCGCCGGCATTTTTGGCAGCGCCGGATTGTCCCCCATCATGAGCACCGTGCCCGGACGCAGGCGAGCCAATGTCGCCGCCTCCGGATCGCTCTGGCCCGTGCCGATCCAGGCCATCGGTGGCGGCAGGATCAGACGCTCGCAGCCCGCCTGAGGGTGCTGCGCGGGGACGTTCAGTGGCTCGTCATGGCTGATGGCATTCATGCGCTTGAACATCCGAATGAGGCCTCACCGTAGCATGTGGCCATGCCTACTGCGTCGCGGCGCAACACTGCGCCGCGACCGCGCGGCCCGTCAACGCCCAGGGCGTTGCTGCGCTATGTACTATAGCCACAATAGCCCATGACACCTGCCCCGGGGCTAGCGGTGCCGCCGTATAATTGGCCGGAGGCGGTCCGTGCTCGGGCGCGGATGGCCGCTTGGAGGATCCATGACAACCAACAGCGCGCGCTTTGTCCTCACGGCAGCCCTGTTGCTCACGGGGCTGAGCGCACCGGCCTTTGCGCATAGCGGTGGCGGTGGCCACGGTGGGGGTGGCCACGGTGGCGGTGGCCACAGCGGCGGCTCAATGGGGCATGGTTCCGCCAGTCACGCCGGGGGTTTCTCCGGTCATTCCGTTGGTTTCGCGGGGCGGGCAGGCAGTTTTGCAGGTTATGCCGGCGGCGCGCATGTGGCGATGCAGCATTATGCTTCCGGCGGCGCCGGTGTTCATCCGGGCTCGTTCGCCGACGCACGCGCGCCGGTTGCCGCCCGTTCTGCAGCCGCCGTCGGTGGTGGCCGCGGCGCTGTAGCCTCGACCGGATTGCGTGGCCGCGGATTCGGGCCCGGTGTCGGTCGTAACGGTGTCGGTCGTAACTATGCGCGTTGGGGCGGCGGCTACTGGGGCGGCCGCTTCTGGCCAGGCGCTTATTATGGGCCCGGATTCGCCTGGTTCCTGCCGCTACTGCCGCTGTATTACTCGACGTTCTGGTGGCAAGGCGTGCCCTACTACTACTACAACGACATTTATTACACCTGGAGCCCGACGGCGGATGGCTACGTGGCGACAGACCCGCCACCCGCGGCGGCGGGCAGCGCCCCAAGCCCGAACGACGGCTCTTATTATGACGAGGGTGCGGCGGCGAATGCCGATGCCGCGCCAGCAATGGCGGCCTCAGCGCCGCAACCGATCCCGCCCGGTGCGTTCGCGTCCGGGAACGGCGGCGATCATGTGTACGCCTATCCGGCCAACGGTCAGAGTGAGGACCAGCAGTCCAGCGACCGCATGCAGTGCGATCAGTGGGCGGCCTCCCAGGCCGGGTCGGCCGGATCGCCCGACTATCGACGTGCCGTCATCGCTTGCTTTCAGGGCCGCGGTTATAGCGCGCAGTAGCCGCCTTCTCAGTTCTTGAGCCGATAGCCGGTGTGGAATATCCATGCCACCAGCACCAGACACAGTACCAGGAATCCGAGCGTGAATGACAGGCTGGTCATGACGCTGACGTCCGCGCTGCCATAGAAGCTCCAGCGAAAGCCGCTGATCAAATAGACGAGCGGGTTGAACAAGGTCACCGCGCGCCAGGCCGGCGGCAGCATGTCGATCGAATAGAAGGCGCCGCCCAAAAAAGTCAGCGGCGTGACCACCAGCATCGGCACAAACTGCAGTTGCTCCCAGCCTTTTGACCAGATGCCGAGGATGAAACCGAACAGACTGAAGCTGGTCGCGGTCAGCACGAGGAATGCGATCATGAAGGCCGGATGCAGGATCCGGATCGGCACGAACACGGTCGATGTGGCGAGGATGATCAGACCGATCAGAACCGATTTGGTGGCCGCCGCCCCGACGTAGCCCAGCACGATCTCGATCGCGGAGACGGGCGCCGACAGCAGCTCATAGATCGTGCCGGTGAAGCGCGGCATGTAGATGCCGAACGAGGCGTTCGACAGGCTCTCCGTGAACAGTGCCAGCATGATCAGACCCGGGACGATGAAGGCGCCGTAGCCCACGCCGTTGACCTGCGACATGCGCGCGCCGATGGCCGAGCCGAAGACCACGAAATACAGCGAAGTCGTCAGCACCGGTGTCACGATGCTCTGCAGCACCGTGCGCCGGAATCGCGCCATCTCGAACTTGTAGATCGCCCATACGCCGCGGCGATTGAATGCCAGCTTGCTCATTGCGCAGCCGCCGTGCGCTCGCTGACCAGGCTCACGAAGATCTCCTCGAGCGAGCTCTGGCTGGTGTGCAGATCCTTAAACCCGATGCCGAGCTCATTCAGGCGACGCAACAGCGCCGGAATACCCGCCGGCTCGCCGCTTGCGTCATTGAAGTGATACTGCAGCTCGGTGCCGTTGCCTGCCAGCGTCAGCGTCCAGCCCCGCAGCGTCGGCGGCACTTCCGTCATCGGCTCGAGCAGGTACAGCGTCAACTGTTTGGTTCCGAGCCGACGCATCAAGGTGATCTTGTCTTCGACCACGATGAGCTCGCCCTTGCGGATCACGCCGATCCGGTCGGCCATCTCCTCGGCCTCCTCGATGTAGTGCGTGGTCAGAATGATCGTCACGCCGCGCGCGCGCAGGCCGCGCACCAGCATCCACATGTCGCGGCGCAATTCCACGTCGACGCCGGCCGTCGGTTCGTCGAGGAACAGGATCTGCGGCTCGTGTGCGAGCGCCTTGGCGATCATGACCCGCCGCTTCATGCCGCCCGACAAGGTCATGATCAAATCCGCTCTGCGCTCCCAGAGCGCCAGATCGCGTAGCAACTTCTCGATGTACGCCGGATTGGGTCCGACGCCGAACAATTCGCGGCTGTAGCGCACGGTGGCGACCACGGTCTCAAACATGTCGGTCGTGAGCTCTTGCGGCACCAGGCCGATGCGGCTGCGAGCGGCGCGATACTCGCGCATGACATCGTGCCCATCGGCCAGGACCCGGCCGCTGCTCGGCGTGACGATGCCGCAGACGATGTTGATCAGCGTGGTCTTGCCGGCCCCGTTCGGGCCGAGCAACGCAAAGATTTCGCCGCGCCTGACTTCGAGACTGATGTCCTTGAGTGCCTGCTGGCCCGAGGCGTAGGTCTTGGTGAGATGGGAAATCGACAGTGTTGAAGGCATGGGGGGCGCAGAATATAAGAAAGCCCGGGCGCGCCGCTATGGCAGCGTAACGACCAGCAGGCGGCCGTCGGTAACGTACGGATCGCCGCCGCCATTCCTGCCGCCGAGCGCCCTCTGGAAGGCACCGATCCATTCGACCTTGACTGCGGCACTGGCGCTGAGCTGCGCCAGCAACAAGTCGCGCTCCGTGTCGACGGCCGCATCGATGTGATGCGTGAACTGACCCGTGCGATGACTGATGCCGGCGCGCGTATCGAGGGTGGCGGCGCCGACCCAGAGCGGCCTGCCCTCATCGTCCAGATCCGAAGATTTCCAGAATCGCACGTGATGGCGCCGACGCGGATCGCCGCCGATCATCCGCTCGAAAACCAGATCCTGCTTGTGGCCCCAGTAGTACAGATTGCTGACCGGCGCAGTTCCGTAGGGCCGGTGCACGACGCTGTCGGCGGCGATGCGCAGCGAAGATTCGAGCGTGATGGGATCGGCGGGTACCCAGCCGCCCGCGAGCAATGCGCGCTGCAGGGACGCTTCGCTGGCGATCAGCGCGACATTGATCGGGTCACCCGGGATGCCGTCGCGTGTGACGGCGTGGGTAGCCAGTCCCTGCAGCGCCGGGTGATGCCGCTCGATCAGGCGCCAGAAATTGGGCAGCAGCCAATAGGCCAGCACGTAGTAGGCAACCACGAGGATTGACGCGCGGCTTAGCCAGGCCTCCAGCTGCCGCCGCTCGGATACGCGCGCGGCATCGGCCGCGGGTTTCAGTCTCAGGTCCAGTCGCCGCCGTCATCACTGGAGGATGCACCGCCGCCATCATCCCATCCGCCTTCATCACGGATTCCAAAGTCGGTTCCACCCATGTCGGCATTGGGTGGTGGCGGCGCTTCGCTGCCTGCCACGGCCTCGGGCATCACCGAGCCCGCCCCATGATTGGATTCGAACGCATGGCGCACCAGTTCCTCGCCGGCTGCAACCCCCGCACCGACCGCGAGTCCACTGGCCAGACCCCCGACGATGCCCGACCCTCCGCCGACGACACTGGGAAATCCGCCCGGCGGAACCATCGGCGCGGGTCCGGCTGCCGCATTGGGCATCGTGCCCGGATAGGGCGTATAGGCGGGCGCCACGACCTGACGACGGCGCATGAGCAGCCACGCCAGCAACACGATTCCTCCGACTATCCAGAGCAGCGGCCAAGGAAATGACCGGCCCGGTGAGCGTGCGACCAGGCCCGGGCCGGGAGCAGAGCCGCGCACCGGCCCCGCCTCGGCCCCGGCAAGGCCGATCTGCTTGCGCAGCGCCGCGACCGCCTGCGCATTGGCAAAGGACAGACCGGGGTCAATTTCCTCCGCCGTCTTGAGCTGATCCCTGGCCTCGCCGAAATTCTTCATATCGGCATCGAGCTGAGCCGCCACGTAATGCGCCCGAGCACTGTGCGGATGATTGGCCAGAACCTGATCCATCATCTGCCGCGCCTGATCGACATGGCCGGTGCGCGCCGCCTCGAAGACTTGGTTGACGGTCGGATCGCTCATGCTGGGCGCCTCGGCAGGATTCGCCTGCGCGGCCAGCAGTGGAGCGCCGGCCCCAATGGCCAGCAGACCGATCAGCGCAACCGTGATCTTGATAGGCATCAAACTCTCTCCCCCACGTAGGACAAGGGCCTGTCAGTTAGGCACGTACGCCGTCTCGAGGTTCCCCGATGCAGCGCGCTATGCTGCCAACAGCAGCTTTCCCCTCGTAACGCATCGAGAACCCACATGAACATCAATCTGAGCATCGGGCCGGTCGCCTCGCTGATCGCCGGCGTCCTTATTCTAATTGTGCCGCGACTGCTGAACTACATTGTCGCTATCTATTTGATCCTGATGGGGCTGATCGGCCTGTTCGGCGCCGGAGCTCTGCACTTCCACTGAACACCGCGTCTCAATGCTGTACGACGCGGTAGCCTGCCTGCTGCAGCATCTGTACCAGGCCATCGCCGCCGACCAGGTGCAATGCTCCGACGATGACCATGTAGTCCTGCTGCTCGTGCAGCAATGACACGACCGTAGGCAGCCACTGGCGGTTGCGATCGACGGTCAGCATGCGGAACAGCTCCGGGTATTCTGCCGAGCTCTCGCTGAGCAGCCGCTCGAGCTTCTTGACGTCCCCGGTTCGCCAGGCGGAGACGACCGCATCGGCCGAATGCACCGCATCGTCGGCATCATCGAGCGTGTAGAGCAGGAAGCGCCGCTGTTGATCCATCGACAAGTGCGCAAAGATGCCGAGCTGCTGCTCCACGGTCTCCAGAGCGATGATTGGCTTGTGATCGGCCGCGGCCCGCTGTGCAAATTGCTCATCAACGCCGGCGCCAGCATCGAAGCCCTGCTGTGTCAGCTCCGCCTGCTGCAGCGCCATGGCGGCGACCCAGGGCTGAAACGCGCTGAAGAACTCCGGCTCAAGACCGAGCGCCTTGACATGGGCCGCAAATTTGGCGTACGCCTCGCCTCCAAGCACCTGCTCCAGAGTCTGGCCGGCGGGCAGAGTTTCCAGGTCGAGATCCGAGCCCAGCAATGAGTCCGCCGCGATATTGTTGAGATCAATTTCCATGACCAGCGCCTGGGCGTGCTCATAGGCGCTCAGTGCCTCGGGCGGCAGATCACGGGCCGTTGGTTTGAGCACGTGCACCGAACCGAGCAGGTACACGCTGTTATGTGCGCCAGTGGCGACCCAAAACGTATGGTGCCCGTCGTCGCCGCGCGCCGCTGCTCCCGGGCCACACAGCAGCAACGTCGCCAGGCCGCGCACTAACCATGCGCCGCGGGTCAAGTGTCGCCCCGCTTGGCCCAGCGCTGCACCCGCTCTGCCGGCTGCACCGCCGTCGCCGCTCGCGACTGCGTTGTCAGGGCGCCGCTTGCCGTGCTGCTGTCTTTGCCGCTCACTGCGGGGGCCTTACTTAGTGGCTCAAGCCCCAGACATAGGCCGCCACGGCGGATACTTGCTCCGCTGAGAGCTGCGCGCCGCCCATCGCCGGCATCGGGCTGCGATATTGCTTCGGCTCCGACACGCCCTCGGTGATGGTGCGCTGGATGGCGGCGTAGCTGCCATCGCTCCAGAGCCATTGATGGGCCTTGAGCGTCGGGCCGAGCGGCGTGCCGCCGCCGTCATTGCCGTGGCATCCGCTGCACCCCGCGCCGCCGGCCTGGCCACGATAGACGCGCCGACCGAGGTCCACCATGGCCTGCGTCGCGCCTGGTGCCACCGGTAGCCGGCTCGCTGGCGCCACCCCCGCGTCGGGATCGACGCCTTCGGGCGGATTCGCATCGCTGAGCATCATTGGGCCAGCGGGCGCATCCGCGTCGGGACAGGGTGTGACGGCATCGGGTCCCGCGCTGCGGCCGGTGTTGCCGCCGGCGCCGGCATACACCACACGGTAGATGCGGCCGTGCACATCGTCGGCGATGTACAGCGCGCCGTCCGGGCCAAGCGCGAGTCCCGACGGGCGCTGCGCTGCCTTGCCGGGATTCTTCTGCGCTCCGGCGAAGCCGTCGGCGAAGATCTCACAGCGGCCGCTGGCTTTGCCGTGGCTCAGCGGCTGGAACACGACGTTGTAGCCGCCCTGTGCATACGGTGCACGGTCCCATGAGCCGTGGAAGGCGATGAATGCGCCCTGCTGATAGTGCGCGGGAAATTCATGAGCCTCGTACAGCAGCAGATCGTTCGGCGCCCAATGCGCCGGGAAGTCCGCCACCGGGCCGAGCTTTTGGGCGCAGACGCCGACCGCCTTGCCGCCGTCACCGCCATATTCGGGCGCAAGCACGAGCTTGTGCTGAGCCGAATCGTAGTAGCACTCGGGCCAGCCGTAGTCTCCTCCCTGCTGCAAGTGCACCAGCTCTTCGGCCGGCAGCGTCGCCTCCTGTTCAGCTGAATAGAGATCCGGCCAATTGTTGTGCAACTGATCGCGGCCGTGCTGAGTGACCCACATGCCATGACCCGCGCTGTCCAGCGCCATGCCCTCGGCGTTGCGAAGGCCCGTGGCGTAGCGCCCCGCCGACGAGAACCTCTGGTTGAGCTTCATGGCCTCATACTGCCAGATGCCGCCGCGCGTCTTGAGTTCTTCGCACGGCTGGATGCCCGGCGACTTGAGCGTGCGATTCTTCACTTGACACGAATTCGTCGCCGACGCGACATCAACGTACAACCGGCCATCGGCATCGATGATGAACGGATGCATCGGATGATCGCCGCTCAATGGCAGTCCCGACACGACCACTTCGGGCGCGCCTCGCGGCACGATCGAGTCCGCCGTCAATACATAGCGCACGATTCGATCGTTGCTCTCCGCATAAAGATATTCGTCATAGAGCGCAATGCCCGTGCCGCCGTGGCCGCCGGTCTGCGCCGTCCTGCCGAAGCGCTGGTTGACGTCGGCGACACCCGTGCCCTTCGAATCACGCAGCGCCACCAGATAGCCGCCGACCTGCGCAGCGCCATTGGCATAATAGCGGCCGCTCCAGGTGTTCACGTAGACCACGCCATTCGGGGCGACGACCAGGTGACGGGCATGGCCGATGTTGTCGGCAAACACGCTGGCGCAGAAACCCGCTGGCAGAGCGAGGCCGCTTGGGTCTTCGGCGCAGGCCGCCGGTGCCGCCGCGCCCTGCGCTGAGGCTTGACTCTGCGCAACCGCCGCGGCGAAGCCGGCCAGCCACAGCAAAGCGCCGACGCCCAATAGGGCCTGGGAATTCACCTGCGAACGATAGCATTACATCGCCTGCATGGCTGTCAGAGGATGGCCGTGAGGGTCGACCCCGATCACCTGCTGCCGGACCAGGAGCGCGCCAACAATGTCTGGAAGCCGGCGCCAAGCCCATAGTAAGGTGTGCATTCACTCAAGAGGAAAGACAGGAATGGCCGATGAGCCTGCGACGCCCATGAACCGGCGCGCGTTGTTCAGAATGATTGGAGCGGTGGCCGGCAGCGCCGTGATGTATCAGGCGATGAGCGAGCTCGGACACGCGGGAGAGTCGGGCTATAGCGGACCGATCGAGCTGCAGGGGGATGCCAAGGGCACCTCGGTGCTGATCCTGGGGGCCGGCATGGCCGGCATGTCGGCCGCCTATGAGCTGCGCAAGGCCGGCTATCGCGTGCAGATACTCGAGTACAACGATCGGCCGGGCGGGCGCAACTGGTCGCTCTATGGCGGGGACAGCTACACCGAGTTGGGTGGCTTCACGCAGAAGGCGCAGTTCGCCGACGGGCTCTACTTCAATCCCGGTCCGTGGCGCATTCCGCATCACCATCTGGCGCTATTGCATTACTGCAAACTCCTCAAGGTCGCGCTCGAGCCGTTCACGCAGGTCAACTACGCGGCCTACGTGCACGCAGCCGGTGCGTTCGGCGGCAAGCCGAAGCGCTATCGCGAGGTGCAGGCGGACTTCAACGGGCACGTGGCCGAGCTGCTCGCCAAGGCCGCCAATCAGGGCCAGCTCGATGATCCCGTGTCACGCGAAGACAAGGAAATCCTGCTCGAGGCGATGCGCGACTGGGGAGCGCTCGATCAGAACTACGAATACAAGAAGGGTCTGCTCGCCAGCGAGCGCCGCGGTTGGATTTCCGATGCCGGTGGTGGATTGACCTCGGTGCCGACGCCTTCGGACCCAATGGCCATGCGCGACTTACTCGATTCGCGGCTCTGGAGCGCGATCAACGCCGGCCACATCTACGAATTTCAGAGTGTGATCTTTCAGCCCGTCGGCGGCATGGGCATGATCGGCAAGGCCTTTGGGCGCGAGCTCGGCAACATCATCCGCTACAACGCCAAGGTCACCGAGATCCGGCAGGACGCCCACGGCGTGACCGTGGCATATCAGGACACCCACCGCGGCGGCCCGGTCCAGACCGCAACCGCGCAATGGTGCATCTGCACGATTCCAGCCTCGATCCTCGGCCAGATTGCGCTGCAGGTCGGCGCCCCGATGAAGAACGCCATCGACGCGTTGTACTACGACGCGGCCATCAAGGTCGGACTGCAGTTCAAGCGCCGCTTCTGGGAGCAGGACGAATCGATCTACGGCGGCATCACCTTCACCGATCTGCCCAACGCGCTGATCGGCTATCCGAGCACGCGCTACTTCGATGACGGTCCGGGGGTGCTGCTTGGCGCCTACACCTTCGGCGCCAACGCTTTCCAGATCACTGCGATGTCACCCGAGGAGCGCGTCAGACAGAGCGTCGAGTGGGGCGCGCAGATCCACCCGCAATACACCAGCGAGTTCCAGCATGGCGTCGCGGTCGCCTGGCATCGCGTACCGTGGGTGCTGGGCTGCGCCGGACATTGGACCGACGAGCTACGCGCCCGGCACTACGATAATCTATGCGCGATCGACGGCCGCATCGTCTTGGCGGGTGAACACGCCTCGCGCATACCCGCGTGGCAGGAAGGCGCGCTGCTGTCCTCGCTCGATGCGATCCGGCGCCTGCACCAACGCGTCCTGAGCGGCGGGCGCGCAGCATGAAAAGCCATCGCCTTATCGCCCTGACGGCCCTGCTGACCACTGCGCTCGTGAGCGCTCGAATTGCCGCGGCGCAGGAGATTTACGCCGGGAAGTTTCCTCAGCGCACCGGCGAGGAGCTGTTCCAGAACCTCTGCCAGGGCTGCCACATGCCCGATGCCCAGGGCGCGGCCGGAGCCGGCGCCTACCCTGCCCTTGCCGCCAATCCGCGCCTGGCGGCCGCGGTCTACCCCATCCTCGTGGTGCTGCGCGGCCAACGCGCCATGCCCCCCTTTGCCGAGTCGCTCGACGATGAGCAGGTCGCAAATGTCGTCAACTACGTCCGCACGCACTTCGGCAACCACTATAAGGACCAGATCACGCCGGAGGCGGTCAAGACGCAACGCTAAGATGGCCGCGCTTGCGCCAGTAGGTCGCTCCCTGGCGGGAACTGAGACTGCGCCGATAGCCGGCAGGATTTCGAATCCATGTTCCTGAGCCATAGCAGCCCTGCTCGTCCGACAGATCGCCGGCGAGCACAAATATCTCCTCGCCTCCGGGACAGTCGGCTTCCGACAGGCGCGCACCGGCCTCGAGCCGCTCGATCGTGACGCGCTCGGCGTTGCCGAGCGCCTCATAAAGCGTCACGCGGGAATGCCCCGCGAGCTCACCCTGATCCCAGCGCGCCGCGGTCGTGTCGACAACGATTCGGCGCTGCTCGCTCGGCGCCATCTGCCGCAGCTTGACCAGGATCGTGCATCCGGGTGCGGTGCGCGGACCGTGACGGCTTCCGGGCGGATTACGCACGTAAGTCCCGACCGGATAATCGCCGCGCTCATCCGAGAACAGCCCTTCGAGGACCAGGAACTCTTCTCCAAGCGCGTGCTCGTGCGGTGGAAACGCGCTGGCCGGCGCGTAGCGCACGAGCGAGGTTGCACGAGCAACCTCGCCGCCGATGCGGTCGAGCAGGCGACGCTCGACACCCGGTTGCGGCGAGGGAACCCAGGGCAGCTGATCAGTAGCGATCACGATGCGGCGCGAGAAATCCGCATTCACGAGCTCGATAGTCATGACCAGGCGCCGGCGCCGGACTGTGTCACGCGCCGGCGTGCGTCAAGGCATGCAATGCGGCCGTCAGCTGCCGGCGAGCGCCGTCAAACCCGCGTCGTACACGCCATCGATGGCCTTCTTGGCATCCGCGTCGCTGGCACCCTTGGCCGTATAGTGCCCGCGCCACGAAATCACCGAGCCGGAGCCCGACTTGGCGGCAGAAACTCGAAGGGTCGACACATAGTTATCGACCGGCAGCGGCCCGCTCACGATCTTGTAGGTGTAGGAATGGGTCTTGTTGCTCCAGCGCACGAGGTGCTCGACGATGCTGCCGCCGCCCTTGAGCGTCAGCGTGCGATCCTTCTTGTCGGCGGTCAGCTCGCATTTTGCAATGGCCGGGTGCCACTGGGCGATGCCGCAGAAATCGCCGATCTTCTGCCAGACCGCATCGACCGACTGCGACGTGGTCTTCGAAGCCTTCGATTCAATGGCCTGGGCGGATGTCGCAACAGCGATGAGACCCAAGGCAGCCAGTGCAGCACGATACGAGACACGCATGAGACAACTCCTGTGTTGGTCAATTGACTGCTGGCCACGCGATGGTCGCCAGCATTCGACAGAACGACGAACCCCTTGCTGAGGGCGCGCGCCGCGCGCCGCGCACTGCCCCGGTAGTTGAGCTGATTGGCGGCGATCATAGCGCCCCGACGGCGCCGCTGCGAGGGAATCCGGCGAACGCTGCAAACCCGCGGGCGCAAAGCCCGCGGCGGGCTCAGCCGCTGCGCATGCGAATCTGCAGCTCGTGCCGGCGGTAATCGATGATGACGGTATCGAGCAGCCCGATCGCATCCATCCCGAGCAGCAACACCGGTTCGTCAGTGAGGTTCCAATGATCAAAAATCCGCATATCGCCGTAAGTCACGCGCGCTCCCTCGATTCGCACCGGGCCGAATTCGATCGGCTGTGTTGCATAGGACTCCCCGGTCTGCTCATCGGTGGTCACCCCGATGATCCTCTCGGGCTGCGCGAGTCCGCGTTCGTGGCGCCGCAGCGCGTTGCGCATGGCCCAATTGCCTATGGTTGCCTGGCCGCCGGTGTCGAATATGGCCTTGACTGGAACGCCGCCAACGCTGACCTTGAACATCAACAATCCGAGCTTCGAGCGCAACACGGGAATGGTCACGAAGTCTCCTGCGGCACGCTCGGAATGCGAGCGGGTAATCCTGATGAGGTCGTGGCGAAAATCGATGTAGATGCGCTTATCGTCGAGGCCTTCGGTTCCGAGCACGCCTTCGGCGCCGCCCAGCGCATCGGTCACGATAGGCAGGATCACTGGGCGCAGCGTCAGATCGCCGACCGTCAAAGAATCCACACGAATGGTCGGCACCTCGGCACTGCCGGTGACGCCGCGCAATATCACGGGCGGAGACTGGTCCAGCGGAATGCGCAACTCCGCGGCCACGCGCGCGATGACGCCGGAGTGACTGGCGCCCGTATCGAGTACCAGGCGGAACGGGCCCTGGTCATTGATGAGCACGGGCGCCCAGATGCGCCCGATGCGGTCGCGTCGGGTCGGGGCAACATAGCGCGGCTCAGGTGCCGTAATCTGCACCTGCGGCAGTTCGTCCGATACGCTCGGTGCCGCGCTCGACAGCGGCGCCAACGCGGACGGTTCCGGTTCATCACTGCGGCTCGAATGCGCTGCTAACAGCACCGCGGCCAGGGCAATGAGCGGCGCGATGTACCGCCGGCGGCGGCAGCTAGCCGTCATAATGCGTTTATGCTGCATGGCGCCACATCGAAGTCCAAACCCCCGTGCCGCCTTCTCCAGGTATCTGGATCATGCGCTTCGCAGTAGCATGACGCCACCAATCCCGAGCAGAGAGGTCTCCTACATGCCGAGCCGTTCACGGTACGGGCGCGCCTGGCTGGCAGCCTCTATGCTCGCTGTCGCAGCCGTCGCACCAACGGCCAGCAGCGCAAGGACCACGGCAGCGGCGCGCATCGATCCTGCGCTGGTGGCTGCCGTCTCGGACCCGGCGCGCACGGCCTCGTTCGTAGCGCGGGATGCCGCCCGGCACCCGGCCGAGGAGCTGACCTTCTTTGGATTGAGGCCGTCGATGACAGTGGTCGAGCTCTGGCCCGGCGGCGGATATTGGACCGAAATTCTAGGCCCATATCTTAAACCCAGCGGACACTACTCCATTGCCATTCAGGCCCCTGGCGATGCCGAGGACGATGCGCTGAGCGCCAAAATGCAGGCGCGCATTGCCGCGCAGAGCGAGCGACTCGGCAAGATCACTCAGACCACATTGGGGGCGGGACAGTTTGACATCGCAGCGCCCGGCTCCGCAGATCTCGTGCTGACGTTCCGTAACCTGCACAACTGGATGTCCGGCGGCTATGCCGAGCAGGCGCTGGCCGCCTGCTACAGGGCACTGAAGCCTGGCGGCATTTTTGGCATCGAAGAACATCGTGGCCGCACCGATAAGCCGCAGGATCCGAAGGCGAAAGACGGCTATGTGCGCCAGGACTACGCGATCGCGTTGGCGCGCAAGGCGGGCTTCAAGCTCATCGCCGCATCCGAGATCGATGCGAACCCGAAAGACACCAAGAATTGGGTGGATGGCGTCTGGACGCTGCCACCGACGCTGTCACAGGGCGACCAGGACCGCGATCGTTATCTGGCGATCGGCGAAGCCGATAACTTCGTGCTCAAGTTCCAGAAGCCGAAACGCTGACCAGCGTTCGCTTATCGCGAGCGCGGAGCGTAGAAAAAATAGTCCGCCGTATAGTGCACGCGCGCTTCGCTGCCGGCCAGTGCAGCGCTGCAACCACCCTGCGGCGCTTTACCCCCTACCGTATCGAGCCGCTGTATGTATCGAGTGTGACTCAACACACCCTGGCCCGAGGTCGATTTCGCCTGCAGCAGCAGCCAGGGAATGGCCATGGCATCCGGACCCGGGTCCTTGGCCATCAGCTCCCCGACGACCGCACTGCCGTCCATCGCCTCCCAGCTCGGACCGGCAAAGTGCTTGATGATCGGCTTGCCTGCCCGGTCGAATAATTGCGCTTCTGGCGCCTTGAACACCCAGTCGAAGCGCGCAGGATTCTCTTGATCGGGCTGGCACTGGTAGATCTGCACACCGACCGCACGCGCCTGCAGCGCGAGCTTCTCAGTTTGTGGAACTTGCAGCGCCTCCGGAATTACCGGCTTCGGCGCTCGACTCGGTGCGGCGCAAGCCGCCAGCAGGACACACAGCGCCGCGTGCCGGATCAGGCAAGCGCCTCGAAGGTCAGTGCTCATTCCGGCCTATGGCAGACCGCTTCGACATTATTGCCGTCGGGGTCTAGTACGAAGGCGCCGTAGTAATGCTCATGATAGTGCGGACGCAGCCCCGGCGCGCCATTGTCGCGTCCGCCCACGAGCCGCGCCGCATGATAGAACTCGTCCACCGCCCGACGCGACTGCGCGGTAAAGGCGACATGCACGGCAGTCGCGGGCCGACCGTGGTTGCCAATCCAGAAAAAAGGCTGCCCATTGGCACCGAAGCCGGCATGTGAGCCGAGGCCAGTCTGCTGCGGCGTCAGTTCCATGAGCAGTGTGATCGACAACGGCGCCAGCGCGACTTCGTAGAAGCGCTTCGAGCGGTCGAATTCGCTGACGGCAAAACCCACATGATCGAGCATTCTGACGCTCCTTGCGCGTCACGGCCGCGCTGCGGATCGACGCGCCGCCGACGCCTCGGCAGTATATCGGACGCAGGCTCGCGGCATTGATGATGATGCCGGCTGAGAGATTTGAACTCCCGACCAACGGTTTACAAAACCGCTGCTCTACCACTGAGCTAAGCCGGCGTATTTGCCTTTAAATAAGCAACTTGGCCGACAATAACCGTCGGCCATTTTTATGCAGTGTCAGCGCCTAGGTCAGCATCGCACTCGACTTTGCGGCCTTTCAGCTCAGCGGACGCCTTCACCGACGAGCGCAGCGGCAGCGGCGTGTCGCGCATCATGCCCGTGTCATCGAACGGCGTTATCCGGCGCTCCGGCGCGTACGGCGGCGGTCACGCTGACGACTGGCCTCGCGGTAAGAATCGGCTTCTCCGTATAGGTATTTTAGCACCCCGTCGCCTCTCGGCCGGTAGCAATGCAATCCGAGCACGGGGGTTGGCCTGGGTCAATGGCTCGGAACTTTTGCCTAATCCCGGATCGCGCGCGCCCTGTACCGTAACCGCCCAGCGGCTGTTCGAGGAGCTGCGCAGCACCGGCTATCCTGGCGGCTACACGCAGCTCAGGCAGTACGCGGCGGCAGGTGCGCCCGCACGCGCCCGTGGCGCCTGTGGTGCGCTTCGAGACCCCGCCCGGCTTTCCAGGGCCAGGTGGACTTCGGCACCTTCCAGCTGCCGTGGGGACGACGCTACGCACTGCTGGTGGCGCTCGACTACTCGCGGCTGCTGTGGATTAGGTTCTATGCGCGCCAGACCCTGAGCACGCTGATCCCGGGACTGGAGAGCGCCTTTAAGTTCTTCGGCGGCGTGCCGCAGGAGTTGCTGTTTCGTTAGGAGTCATGGCTCAAGGCTCATCGCTTTATATAGCCTTTTACCAGACCTAATTTCCTGCGGTTGCCCCCAAAGTTGCCCGGCGCCCGCGTGCCTATGCTATGAAATACAGAACTCACCCTGCAGCTGGCGCAGGGGGAAGGTCAACCGTGCATATCGTGGTCAGACAAACGTGTGGGCTGGGCAATCAGTTGTTTCAATACGCGGCCGGCCGCTACCTTGCCAAGCGCTACGGGGGCTCGTTGCGGGTCGCCCACGAGCTGCCGCGCTGGCAGGTTCAGAACGGACAGCCCAGAACGGTGCTGCTGCCGAAGTTCGCGATCTGCGCTCCCATCAGAAAGGTGAGTTATTTCGATCGTCTGGTGTTATCCAAACGGCCCAGGCTGGCGGTCGCAGCGCGAATTGCGCGGGCCAGCCTTAAGGTTCAGGTGATCAGGGAGGCGCCGGAGCAATGCATGTCCCGCCGGGATCTGCGGATAGCGGACGGCACCCGCATCGCCTACATCTGCGGCTTCTGGCAGGATTATTCGATCGTGCGCGAGGTCGAAACCGAGCTGCGACGTGAGTTGCTGCTGCTCGAGCCGGCGAGCGGCAGGAACCTGCAGGTCGCACAGCGCATTTGTGAGTCCGAGAACGCGGTGTCGATTCACCTGCGCCGAGGCGACTACGCGCTGTTTTACGGCGAGCACATGCTGCTATCCAAAGCGTACTACGAACGCGCGATCAGCCACGTGTTGACGCGCAACCCGCGTAGCACCTTCTTCGTGTTCTCGGACGATACGGCGTTTGCCAGGGAGTGGGCGCGCGCGCACCCGCGCACGGTGGTGGTTGATCATAATGACGCCAACTTGGCCCACGAGGACCTGCGCCTGATGTCGCTGTGCCGACAACACATCATCGCCAACAGCACCTTCTCTTGGTGGGGCGCGTGGCTCAATCCGCGCAGCGACAAGCTAGTCATCGCACCAACAAAATGGCTTGGATTTGACACCGTCAAGACAACCATTGCGGTCCCGGGATGGACGCTACTGGACCCCTAGCGATAGCGCGCGGCCTTCACCTGCGCTGATAACGCGTCGATCAGCTCGTATAGGTTGCACCCGGTCGGATTTTAGGTTGGTGGCTAGGGTGGGATTCGCGACCCGTGGAAAACAGCGCCGAATTGCAGGGATTCCAGCCTCATCATGGCGAAGCGTACCCCGTGCCAGAAATTCTGTTAAGCGGGACAGCCTTGTCTTTTTGGGGTTCGCAGCTGCATCGGGCAGTGCGGTGAACCGGCGGGAAGGGGTCGAATCGGTTTACAAAACCGCTGCTCTACCACTGAGCTAAGCCGGCACGGCCGATGCGCACCTGAAGAGGAACAGAATCTTATCAGCCGCTGGCGTTGTTGGCGGGGCAGTCCACCAATTTGACGGGTCCGAGTCCAATGCTCGGGCGAGTCGGGCCACCGAGCAGATCAGCGGGTTGTGGATCGGAATCGGCGGCCCTGAGGTCAAAATCCAGCCAGTGGGCACTCACCGTTCGCTGCCGCATGCCCAGCGTCGGCTTGAATCCGAGCGCGCGCACCTGCTCGGCGCGCCGCACGGCGTGGGCCTGATCGGCGAACATGCCGACCGAGACGCGATCGCTCTGCTCCGGCTCTTTCATCGCTGCGGCATCGTGAATGCCGGCGGCGCTCAAGACTTGCATGGCCCGACGCTGCATTTCGCTCGTTAGCTCTCCAATGTATACCCAGTAGATATTCGGATTCGTGGTATCAGCGCTGCGCTCGCGTGGGTTCAATCCGTGCGCGCGCAGGTGCTCAGCCGCGGCATTGGCCGCATTCGCGTCCTCGAACGGCCCCAAACTGCGGCAACGCGTGGCCGCCGCCGCAGCGGTCGATGCCGTCGGCGCCGGCGCTACGGTTGGTGCCGCCGCCGCTGTTGCGGCAGGCACTGCTGCAGCCGTGGCCGCGGCCGTGCTCGCTGCGGTCGCCCCCGGCCGAGGCACGAGTTGCAATGGCGGAATCGACGCGTCGCGATCGGCCGCAGGCAGCACCTTCGCGGGCGTGTCGATCCAATTCGCCCAGCCGAAGAACGCGATGTTTGCCACGACTAATGCCAGTAAACTTAGGCGCACGGGCCGATTCTAAGCCAAATGCATTCGCGCCGAGCGCAGCACCGCGAGCCCCCGCAGCGCTAGGTCGTGCTCGCGCCGATGCGACTCTCGCAACAATGGCGCGACGGTATCGGCCGCACCGCCGGAGAGTATCAGACTCGGCGTGCGGCCCAGCAGCGCCCGTGCCGCACGCATCGATTCCGCGACCAATGCGGCGGCGGCGTGCGACGCGCCGGCGGTCACGGCATGGCGCGTATCGCTCGCAAACAGCCGGATGGGTCCGGTGCCGAGCGTGCTCGCGGCGCTGCGGCCGCCCGCGCGACGACGGATGCCGGCCGTGCGCTCCAGCAGCGACTCGATCATGAGCCGCGGCGCCGGAATGATATGACCCCCGCGATGTCTGCCCTGCGCATCGATCAGATCGACGGTCATGGCGGTGCCCACGGCAACCAGGCACAGCGCCCGGCCCGGATGCTCCGCATGCGCGCCTATCAGTGCCGCCCACCGATCCGTCCCCAAGCGCCAGGGTTGCGCGTAGCGGTTGCGGATCCCGGCTGCGGTGTGTGTGCTGCGTGCGAAGTTCGGCGCAGCCACCCCGGCACTCCGCGCGATCTTGCGCACTCTTCGCTCGATCACGGCGCCGGCAACGTTGCACGCCTCAATCCCTGCGATCGGACCGAGCCTTGCGATCAGCCGCTGCAGTGCCGCGCCGCGCCCGGCAAGCTGCTCGAGCTCGAGCGTGCCCTGGGCGAGGAAGCGCTGAGCGCGCCGATAGGGCTCGCGCAGCAGCGCCCACTTCAGGCGCGAATTGCCGATGTCGAGCAGCAGCACCTTAGCGCCGGCAGCGCCTGCGGAACGTCGTACATTGTTCAAGCCACGGCCCTTACTGACACGTCACCGGACAAAAAGCGCCGGATGCCGTCGCTGGTCTGCACGCACAACGCGCCGTCGAGATCAATGCCGCGCGCGTGACCGGACACACTGCCCGCTTCGAGGCTGACCCGCACCGCGCGGCCGGCTAGTGCATCGGCCGCTCGCCATTCATGCGCGAACGAGCTGAAACCTTCGCGCTCGAATTGCACCAACCCCGGGATGATCTCGGCGATCAAAGCCGCGACCATCGAGTTGCGCTCGATGGATGCCAGCCCGAGGGTCGCAAGATCGATGGCCTGGGTGCCGTTGGCCTTGATCTGCTCGAGCACGGCTGATCCGAGTGCGACGTTGAGGCCGATACCGATCACGACGAAGGCGCGGCCATCGGCCTCGACGCGCAGCTCGGTGAGTATGCCGCCGAGCTTGGCTCCTCGGACCAAGAGATCGTTGGGCCATTTGAGTTCGGCGCGCGTCACGTCCCGACGCTTGAGTGACCGCAACGCGCAGACTCCGACCACGAGGCTCAGAGCGCTCAACGCCGTGGGCATCGCCTGGAAGCTCCAGCTGATCGACAGGCAGATCGCCCCGCCGGGCGGCGCAAACCAGCTGCGGCTGCGTCGACCGCGCCCCGCGCGCTGATATTCCGCGGTCAGAAAGTCGAATCGCCCGGCGGCCAGGTCGGATTGCGCCAGCAGGTCAGCATTGGTCGAACCGGTAGACCAGAGCGTAGCGGCATGACGCAGCCGCACCGCAACCTCCTGCGGCAGCGCCTCACGGATCGCCGCTATGTTCAACGGCGCGGTCGCAGACGGCAGGCAGTAGCCACGACCGGGCACGGCATGCACGGTGACGCCGAGCTCGCGCAATGCTGCCATCGCCTGCGCAATTGCGTTGCCTCTGACCTCGCACTGCCGCGCCAGTTGCGTCCCGGAATGAAACCGCCGATCGGCCAGCAGACCATAGACGCGCTGGATCAGCGGCCGGCCGGGCAGCGCTGCATGATTCACGTCTGACTCACCGGCACCTCGGCCAGCATGCAGCGCACGCCTCCGCCGCCCAGGGTCTCGATGGTCGGCACCGGCACATCGATGACGCAATCGACCGAGGCGTTGATCCGGGCCCATTGCCCGGCGTTGAAGGCGGCGCGAGCTCGCGCGGACATCACCAGCACCGATCGCCCCGCTCCCTGCGCGGTTTTGGCGCATAGCTCCAGGACATTGCCCGCAAACGCGCCCATCGCCTGCATGCCGATCTCGATGAGTTCGCGGCCGGAACTCATGAGTCGCGCACGCAATCGCTCGCGATCGTTGCTCGAGACCGCATCGGCGCACAGCAGCGCACAGCGCGAGCCGATCGAGAGCATGACATTGGTGTGATAGATCGGCGCGCCATCCATGCCCGCCGCATCGAACAGCTCAGCGTCGTAACGCATCGCTCGCGCCCACTCGCGCACCAGCCCCTCGTCAGTTCGGACCGAGCGACAGGCATAGGCAACGCGTTCGACATGATCGAGCACCAGGCTGCCGGTCCCTTCCAGATACCGACTGCCGCGCTCAGCGGCGCTGAAATCCAGCAAATGCCGGCAGCGGAACGACAGCTCGCGCTCGACCTCGGCCAGCACGTCCAATCGCCGTTCCAGGCGGCGGTTATCAGCATGCATCGGATAGAGCACGATGCTACCGTCGGTGTGGAAACTGACCCAGTTATTCGGAAACACGGCGTCAGGCTTGATCGGCTGGCGCGTATCCTCGACGACGCAGGTACGCACCCCGGCGGCGCTCAGTGCGGCCTGCAACTGCGCAAACTCGGCCAACGCCTGTTCAGGCAGCGTGCCGTCCGCCTCGGCCTGACGTTGGAAGCGATTGCTTTGGGCGGTCTGCGCGTTGTAGCCGAACGATGCCGGTCGCACCATGAGCACCGCCGGGGCGCACTGCAGAGGCGCGGCTTCGAGCTGACGATGACTCATGAAAAGGATGAACTCCAGGTCGCTGTCGGCGGTTTCAAGCCGTGACCCGCGATCATAATTCAATGTCCGATCGCGGGTCGGGTTGCAATCGTTGGCTCAGGGGCATAGGTTTTCGCTTCTCATCGCCAAGCGAGAGATTCATGCAAAAGAACACGATCTGGTATGCGGCCGCCGGAGCTCTGGTGCTGCTCGGCGCAATCGCGCTGTTCGTATCCTGGCGTGCCAATCATCGTCCCGCCGGCCCGGGGCCGGCGGCGGAGTCCACTGCGCTCACGCCCCCCCCCGGCATCGTCAATCCCGTTCCCGTGGCCTCGGGACTCACGACCGAGCCGTTACCGCCGCTCGAGACCAGCGACAAGCCCATGCACGACTCACTCGCCGATCTGCTCGGTGCCAAATCGGTCGATGAGCTGATTCGTGCCGATATGCTGGTGCGGCACATCGTCGTCACGGTCGACAATCTGCCCCGCAAGCACCTGGCGGTCGAGCTGCGGCCGACGAAGAACCTGCCCGGAAGCTTCGCCGTCAGCGGCGACGATCAGTCCGCCACGATCGATTCCTCGAACTATCAGCGCTACGCTCCGTATGTACACCTGCTGCAAGCGCTCAATACGCAGCAGTTCACGACACAGTACTTTCACTACTACCCTCTGTTCCAGCAGGCTTACGAGAGCCTCGGCTATCCCAACGGCTATTTCAACGATCGGCTGGTCGCAACCATCGACGACGCGCTCGCGGCTCCCGACGTGCGCGGTCCGGTGGCGCTGGTACGGCCAAACGTGATGTATCAGTACGCCGATCCAAAGATCGAGGCGCTTTCGGCCGGTCAAAAACTTATGGTGCGGATGGGACCGGACAACGAGGCCGTCGTCAAAGCCAAGCTGCGCGAGCTGCGTGCGGCAGTGGCGGCGCACACCAAGACTGAATGAGGCTCACTGGCGCGCTGCGCTGTTGAGCAGATTGGCCGGGGAATACTGGTCGGTCAGTACGCGCGCGTGGGGATCCCAATCGATGCCGGTATTGAACAGCGACAGCACCGACATCGCCCCGAAGCCCAGCGCCGTGAAGGCAGCATCGAAGCGCGGCACATTGCGCGTGGCCTGCGCGACCGTGGGCAGCGGCGCGTTGCTCGCCAGGATTACGCGGTTGGCGCTCTTGAGGTTGTAGAACGGGCCGAACACGGTCCGATAGGTCACCGACTCGTTTTGGTACAGCCGGCTCGATGAGAAGGTATTGGCCGCGACGATGCCGCTGGGCGCCAGCAGAGCCCGAACCTGCGCCAGGAACTCTTGCGTCAGCAGGTGCTCGGGAATGTACTGGTTATCGTAGGCGTCGAGCATGATCAGCGCGTAGCGTTTATCGGTGCGCAGCATGCGGCGCACATAGGCGCGTCCGTCTTCCTCGAACACGTGCTGATGCGCGTCCGGTTGGTAGTTGAAGTATTCCTGGGCGACGCGCACCACCGCCGGATCGATTTCCACCACGTCGATATCGGCACTGGGCAACAGCTGCGCCAAGGTACGCGGCAGGGTGCCGCCGCCCAGGCCGATCACGAGGATGCTCGACGGGTCGGGCTTGAGCAGCAAAGCACCGAGCATCATCTGTGTGTACTCGAACATGAGCCAGTCCGGCCGGCGCAGATCGATGCACGACTGCCGGCCGATCTTGCAGTAGCGCGTGAAGCACAGGCAGCGGGTGTAGGAATCCCCATACACCAGCACCTGGCGGTACAGCGAGGGCTCGGCATGGATCAGGGGCGGTTGCTCGCCGGCTGGCACCGCGGCAGCCAGCGTCAGCAGCAGCGCCAGCTGCAGCGATGCGGCTCGCGAGCTCACTGGCCTCATGTTTCGATCCCCGCCGGCAGCAGCAACGCCAGTACACCTATGGCCGCCGATATGGCGAGCATCAGCAGCACGATCTGGTTTACCTCGAGGTAGAGCACCAGGTAGAACGAGGTCAGAAGCGTGCCGGCGGCACTGCCGAAGGTGGAGACGAAATATAGCTGGCCGGCGTGCTGTCCGGAACTGGCGCGATCCGCCACGAGCAGCCGCACCGCATAGGGCGAGACCATGCCCGACACGAAGCTCGGCAGGAAGAACAGCAGCCCGGCCGCGAGCAACGAGCCGAATCTTGGATCGGGCAGCGCTGCCGACAGACGGTCCAGCAATGCGTCGCCGAACAGCAGCACGGGCGTGGCTGCTGCCGCGGCGGCCAGCAGGATCAGCGCCAGACGGCGCAGGCTCGGCGCCGAGAGCGAGGCCCGCCCTCCGGCCAGGTATCCGAGCGACAGCGCCAGCATGAACACCGTAATGATCGCGCCCCAGACGTAGATGCTGCTGCCGAAATACGGTGCCAGCAGCCGGCCGCCGAGCAGCTCGATGCCCATGACGAAGAAGCCCGACCAGCCCGCGATCAGGTACAGACAGGCGCGATGCATGCGAGCAGTGTAACGCGCCGCACGAGGCGCGCTGCGCGTCACCCAAGGTCGGTGTCGCGCCGTTGACAGCGCCGATGCCACGCCCCTACTGTGCCGGCTCCCGCTCGCGGCGAGAACGATCACGGACGGCGCAGGTCTCATGGCACTGATGATTGGAATGGGATTTCTCAACCGTCGAATCCTGCTCAGCGCGCTATGCGCGTCGCTGTTCGCTGCCGGCCTGACGGCCTGCGAAACCGCGACCACGGCACCCGCCGACACGCATGTGGCGGGAAGCTGGCAGCTGGATAAAGCGGCCAGCGACGATCCGGAAGCCACGATCAGCAAGAGCATGAACGCCGCGGAGTCGAAGCTGCGCCAGCGCCTTGCGCGCTCGGGCTATGGCCCGGGAGCGGCCGCCGGCTCGAGTAGCTCCAGTGGCGACAGTGCACCGGACGCGCCGGATTACAGCTTCGACACGCCGGGCGATCGTTACGGTGGACCGGGACGCCTCGGTCCGGACTTTCGAGGGCTGCGCGTGCGGCTCCGCCAGGCGCTCTTTCCGCCGACACAGTTGCGCTTGGAGGTGCAGGGCGATCTGGTTATCATCAGCGCTGATCAACTGCCTGGGCGCGACTATCGACTAGGCGAGAGAATCTCGCGCTTCGACGTGTACGGGGCCGCAATCATAACGGCCACTTGGGCTCACGATGCCTTCGTAATCAAATCGAACTACACCAGTCACGCTTCGCGCAGCGATACTTACCAGGTTGACGCAGCCACCGGTGCCCTGACCTTGACGCAGCAGATCACCGATCCGACGGTTGGCAGGATCATTCTGCACAGCGTCTATCGCCGCAGCTGATTCCGCACGGTGACCGTGCTCGAGCCGACAGTCGCCTCTAGAGCGCCGACTTGTCGGTCTCACCCGTGCGGATGCGGATTACGCGCTGCACATCCGTGATGAAGATCTTGCCGTCGCCGACCTTGCCGGTCTTGGCGGCCTTTACGATCGCATCGACGACCTGATCGACCAACTCATGGCGCACGGCAATCTCGATGCGCGCCTTGGGCACGAAGTCGACCACGTATTCGGCGCCGCGGTAGAGTTCAGTGTGGCCGCGCTGGCGGCCAAATCCCTTCACTTCGGTGACCGTCATGCCCGATACTCCCAGATCCGAGAGTGCCGCGCGCACCTCGTCGAGCTTGAAGGGCTTGATGATCGCGGTAATGAGTCTCATGCTGGCCTACTCCTCAGTCTTTCCCGGCGGCTCCGTCCGCTTATTCGATGATGTGGAACCTGATACGAATCTTCTCGTCGAGCGTGTCGTCCCAGTCCCTGCTGCCGATGTTGAAGTAGCTGCGAGAGATCTGCAGCTCGCCCTCAAAGCTCGTGGACGTCCCGGCTTTGCCGACGCTCACCGGTACGGTCAGGGTCTGAGTCTTACCCTTGAGCGTCAGAATTCCGGTCGCATCGAAATGGCCCGGCGCGCCCGGTTTGATCGCGGTCGAGATGAACGTCGAGGTAGGATAAGCGCTGGTATCGAGCCAATCCTTCTTGCGTACTTCGGTATTGTAGTCGTCGGAGCCCAGATCCAGGCTGCCGGTTGCAACTTCGAGCGCGGCCTTGGAGGCGCTCGGCAGCGCCGGGTCGTAGTCGATACGGCCATTGAAGCTCATGAAGGGCGCATCCACCGGCACGTTCTCCTGCTTGAAAGTCGCGATGATGCTGCTCTTGGATGGGTCGATGTTGGCACTGCCGGCGGCACCGGCCACCAGGACCGTCACTAACGCCGTGCCGCTCAGCATGAGTGTAAATGATCTACGCATCGGTATGGTCCGCGTACGATCAGGCGCGCCGCCACGACAGCATGCGCCTGAGCGTCGCGTCGTGATCGATGAAATGATGCTTCAGTGCCGCGCCCGCGTGCAGCAGTACGGTCCAGGCCAGCGTCCACCCGAGAACATGGTGAATCTGAACCAACACCTTCGCCAGATCCTTATTCTTGTGCACCAGATCAGGTAACTGCCAGAGTTTCAGATAGACCACGGGGAAGCCGGCCGCGGAGCTGTAGAGCCAACCGCACAGGGGCGTCGCCAGCATGAGGGCGTAGAGCAGGTAATGAGTGCCTCGTGCCAGCCGCAACTGCCAGCGGGGCATCGGTTCTTCGGGTGGGGGCCGGTGCGTCATGCGCCAGACCGAGCGGATCAGAACCAGCCCCAGCAGCGTAATGCCGATCCACTTGTGATAAGCGAACAGCCGCACCTTTCTCGGGCTAACGTGCAGATCAACCATGTAGGCGCCGAGGCTGACGCTGCACAGGATCAGCAGTGCCATGAGCCAATGCAGCACCACCGCCGTGCGCGTGAAGCCGGTCGCGCGCGACGGCGCATCGGCCACCGACAGCTGTGTGCGCGCGCGCGCTTCGACAGGGCTGGACATAGCTCGACCTGAGTGCCGTGGATTGAAGCCGGGATGGTAGTAACTCGCGTGCCGGGGGTCAAAAGCGGCGGCGCACAGAGCGGTCAGCTGCCGCTCGCTCCCATCTGCGACTGGGTGTAGTTCTCCAACCCAACGCGCGCGATCAGATCGAGCTGAGTTTCCAGCCAATCGATGTGATCTTCCTCGGACTGCAGAATGTCCTTGAACAGCTCACGGGACACGTAATCGCCGCTGCGCTCGCAATCAGCGAGCGCCGCACGCAGATCGACGTGCGCGGCGCGCTCAAGCCTCAGATCGCACGCGACCATCTCCGGCACCGTCTCACCGATCAGCAATTTACCCAGATCCTGCAGATTCGGCAGGCCTTCGAGAAAAAGGATGCGCTGTATCAGACGATCCGCGTGTTTCATCTCATCGACGGACTCGTGGTATTCGTGTTCCTCCAGGCGCTTGAGGCCCCAGTTGCCGTACATGCGCGAGTGCACGAAGTATTGATTGATCGCGGTCAGTTCGTTCTTCAGCACGGTATTGAGGTGCTGAACGATCTTGACTTCACCTTTCATGCCTGTTCGCCTCCGGCGTCCGGGAGCGCTTGAATTCGCGCTACGCCAGCGCGCCTAAAGGCTCGAGAATTCAGGCCAACGCGGCATCTGCAGCTTGTACGTCCTGTCGCGCACATTCACGAATCAGCTCGCGCGCCGCCGCCTCGCAACGTCCGCAACCGCCGCCCACCGGCAGCTGTAATTGCACCTCGCCGAGGCTGCTGGCGCCCTGTTCCACCAGGCGGCGAATCTGCCGGTCGGTGACACCGTGACACACACAAATATACATTGCGAGTCCTGCTCCAGCCGGCGCTTCGGCAGCCGATAATTAATGGCCGCAGGTTAATGCGAATGAGAACGATTGTCAATTACCACCCCTGGCTCGCCTTGCGACTCGGCCGTGCAGCGACTCGGCGTATCGTGACAGCGTGGACCTTAGCGGCGCAGCCTCGATGCCAGGCTGTCCGTACTAAACCCGATTAAAATTCGGATCTTAGGAATTGATATATTAGGCATCTTGGCCGACATTTCACTGCTTCGTGAGCGCGAGGGAGCGGACTTTGGCAGCGAAGGCAAAGTCTCAAAGTGCTGCGGATATCGCCTGGCCCGATTTCATGACCGCTATCGTGAATCGCTGGGGCGCGCCGAACAGCGCCCGCAAGCAGGATCGGAGCAAGCGGCGCGAGCAGGAGATACTGCGCGCAGCGCAACACGTGTTTGCGCGCGACGGTGTTGCGCGCTCGCGCATAGGCGATGTCGCCGCCGCGGCCGGCATGCCAGTTTCAACGATCTACGAATACTATTCCAGTAAGGAGGAGCTTGCGTACGCAGTGCCGATAGCGAATGTGGCGCGTTTTTTTGCGGAATACCAGCAAGCTGCCAAAGACAAGAAGACGGCACATGCTCGTCTGCGACTGTACCTGTGGTTGGCGGCAGACTTCGCGCGTCGCAACCCGGAGTGGGCGCGGCTGCTGTACCTAGAGGTGTGGCCCAGCGTGCTTTTGAGCGCAAGCCGCGTGCGCCACTGCGCCGACGACTACGTGCGCGTGATTCTGCATCTCATCCGCCAGGGCGAGGCCAACCGCGAATGGGACGCCGGTCCAAATCCTTACGAGACCGCAGCAATCCTCGTTGGCAGCGTCAATCAGGTCATCATCACCGCCTTGCTTTATGGGCGGCCGAAGAATCTGACCAAAGGCGCCGAGTCCATTATCGATCGGGTAATGCTGCTATTGCAGCACCCGCAACCGCGCAAAGCTGCGCGGCGGCGCCCGCGACGTAAGACAGCTGCATAGGCAATCAGAACGCGGCAGGCCGTGACGACTCGCATAGGTTGGCAAGAACCGAGGTTTTGTCGACTTTGGTGAATTTTGAGTTACCGTATTAGCTCCGAGGCCCGGTCGCGGATGCGCTGATATGGCGAGGGTTGCCCCGCCGCGGCCAGGTCACTGTCGGTATTGAACGCAGCCACCACTCCGGCGCCTAACGGCTGGTACCGGCTATGCCGCCGCGCATGAGCTGAATCTCCATGTCGACCGCTTTGACTCCGTCCACCGAGGACGCGTCACGCCGCGCCGCCTGATAGTCCTCGTTTTCCCAGACGTATCCACCCAGGTGAACGACGCCGCGATCGACGCTGACGTCGATGTGCCGCGCGTAGATGTTCGGGTCCGCGAGTAATCGCGTCATCGCGTCTCCACCCGGTTAGCGATATCGGCGTCGGCGATGCGCTCAGCCGGGGTCCGCGGAGTCTCACAGGCACTGATCCCACAGGCGATGACCGCCGTGATGGTCGCACAATGAATTCGGGCCAGCGATGAAGTGCACACCCCATTGCCTCCGGTGATCGCGTGTGATCCACAAGACGGACATGGCACGGCAAAAGTTCCCATGTTCCCATTTCGGTACAACCGCGAACACCGCCACGTTAATGAGATCGCGAATGAGCTCGCGGATGCACGGATGCACGCCGCGGATACCATTGTAGAAGCAGCGCACAAGAAAAGGGCCCCGATGCTCTCACGAGCATCGGGGCCTTTGCATGAGGAGCCTGGCAGTGACCTACTCTGGCATGGCTT
>JGI12269J14319_10000655_pt1 | contig 33508 bp, 34 predicted proteins | sample PeaSoiSIISIP2007_FD_14319 | JGI IMG/M metagenome (IMG submission 14319)
CCCCGCCCGGCCGCCAAACTCTCGAACGGACGAGACGCCCGTCCCTACACGAACTAAGCGGCTGCGGTTCCATGCGGCTTGTAGGAGCGGGCGACCACGACGGCGACTGCGGGCACGCCGAACATGACTGCGGTGAAGAGCAGGTCGCCGGCGACTCCGCGGCGGAAGAACGGCAGGCCGGCGGCGTAGCAAGTCATCAGGCCGGACAGCGTTTTCGGATACATGGCCCAGCACGCCCAGACGGCGAAATTACTGACTACAAAGAAAGAGACGGAACTGGCCAGCGCGGCTCCGCCGACCCGCAGCCAGTTGGTGTTTTCGCGCAGCCGGGTGCCGAGCAGCAGAATCGCCGCATACCACGCCCAAGTCACGAAATGGTCCCAGGTGAGGGGATAAGAATAGGCGATCTTGGTGAGGATGACGTCCGTAGCTGCCAGCAGCGCCAAGGGCACCCATAGCTGGCGCCGTGGACCACGCGCGCCAAAGTAGAGCAGCGCCGCCGCGATCGGAGCAAAGGCCAGAGGATGGGGCATAAAGCGAACCGCGACCGCAAAAAGAACAAACACATAAGCCAGCATAATCACCTCGTCGGGAGCCAGATAAGATTGTTGCGCGAGCCGATGCCGTCGGTCAAGGGAAGGACGAAATTTCAGTTTCTGGTGGGTGTTGCACGATCATGGGATTGCTTCCGAATAGCCCGTCATCCTCCCGCAATCGACGCAAAGCGTCAGAGGCGCAGACCGCTTGGTTCCACTTGCAAACCACGAGCCTCAAGAGAATGATGATTTCATTGCCAATGCAAGTTGATCGAACCCTAGCGCCGCTGCCTGAGGAGGTCGTCGATCACTACCTGACGATTTTGGGAGTCGTGCGAAGAGAACCCAGCCTGGAGGCCCTGCGTGAGCTTCTGGCGGCGCACCTAACCCACATTCCGTTCGAGAATATTTCCAAGCTTTATTACCGCAAGCGTTTGGGATTGGTGAACCTGCCGCCAATCCAGCTTTATCTGGATGGAATCGATAAATACCATTTTGGTGGCACCTGCTACTCCAACAACTACCATTTCCATCTGTTACTTCGGAGCCTGGGATACGAAGCCAAGTTATGCGCTGCAGACATGAAGACTCCGCAAGTTCACGCCCTGAACATGATCGCGGTCGAGGGGCGAGAATACCTGGCAGACACGGGTTACGCCGCACCCCTGCTGGAACCAATTCCTCGTGACCTAGCGGCGGACTATGAAATCACATTGGGCCGCGATCGTTATGTGCTAAAGCCACAAGACGCAAACGGCTGTTCGCGCCTTGAACTATATCGGGATGGAGTCTTGCGCCACGGCTATCTAGCGAAGCCGATGCCCAGGAAAATAGAGGACTTCGGCGAAGTGATCGGGGCATCGTTCTCTGCCAATGCAACGTTCCTGAATTCGGTTTTGCTGGTGCGATTCTATCCGAGCCGTTCCGTCCTCATCCACAATTTGGCACTGGTCGAATCGGAGGGAAACAAATCGGCCCTGCGTGCGTTGGCAGATCGTGAGGAGTTGATTACCGCCATTGAACAGCGCTTCGGCATGCCGCGGGAGATAGTCTGCGATGCTGTGGGCCAACTCGGCAATCTGCAGGATGCCTGGAGTTAGCAATGGCGCGATCTGAAATACTCAGCCCACCCATTGATGGGATTCCAATCTCAGATGTTTCTGGACTCGCGTTTGACCTCCCGCGCCCCAGGGTCTGGTCCACCGCGACTCTTAGAGTGGTTGTGCGCAACGCGTTAGGAGCGGATAGTCGGCAAACCAGAAACTGGCCCCAACTGTCCGAATTCATTATCGGGAATCCAGCCTTGCGAATCCAGCCTTCAGCCGTTGTTTCGGATGCAGTTGTTTCGGATCGCATGATCCATTGCCGTTACCGAGCCTTCGTACTCGCGCTCCCCATCCCGAAGTGTTCCTCCACTACATGTAGATCGCGAGTCAGGAACACCGTTGCGCCAAGAATGGAGCGCGCATCGCGTCCGGGATAGTCATAGCGCAGATCGCGGAAGCGAACGACATAGGCGGCGCGGCCGTTGCCGATCGAGTCGTTCGGGGTAACGAGGGCGGCACCGTTCTCAAGCTCTTCGGTCTCAGTTATGGGATATTGGGCCCAACTCAGGTACACGCGTCCCAGGTAGGTCTTTTTGGCGGCTAAGGTAACGGGCGTTTCTTCCGGCTTGTAGCGAATCTGCATTTGGGCTTCGGGATCGACTTCGGGAGACATCGAATCGAGGTTCAGCGAATCGACGTCCATGCTGGCGAAGAAAGCGGGCGTTTCTACCACGCCATGCCAACGAAACGGATTGATCCAGTACGGATAAGCGGAAACTCGAATCGCATCGGCGCCCCAGTAATTGCGCGCCTGGAGCGCGGCTACGGCGCGGCGATGCTCGTAGTCGCGAACTCCCCAACAGGCGACGACAGCGAGCAGAGCGACAGTCGCGGCCAATCTTCCGGTCGGCCTGGCGTCTTTGTTGCGAGCGCCGATCTCTTCGTGGATGAGCGAGAACAGTGCGGGGAGAATCAGTCCGAGCGTAAGCACGAGCAGGATGACGGGATCGACGATGAAGACGCAGTCCCAGGAAACCCAGCGTTCGGAAAAGGGCCAGAAGGCACGCACTCCGTAGTTGTTGGTGAAGTCGAGGAGAATGTGGCTAAGGCCGGCGAGGCAGGCGAAGGCGAAGAGCAATCCCCAGCGCGGGGGAAGGTTGGGATTGCGGGTTTTGCGGCCACGCAAGCGCCAGAGTAGATAGATGAATCCAACGACCACGGCGGCCACCAAAGGCACGCCCAAAAAAGAATGAGTGAAGCCGCGGTGATGGTTTAAGCCGAAGGCGGAGCCGCCGAAACGGCTGAGGACGTCGAGGTCGGGTGCTTCGGCGGCCAGGGTTAACGTGGCGGTGGCCAACGCCGTCTTGCGGTTGAGTCCGGCGCGGCCCATGGTGGCGCCGAATAGAAAGTGGGTGACGGGTTCCAAGGGGGTTCAACCGAGTTTAGCCGGACGGGGAGTAATGCTGAAGCGAGAAGTTAGATGGTGGGAGCGGGAAGTGTAGAACTCACGCTCATTGAGGGAGCAAACCACTCGCTCAGGGGACGCACTGCGCCGCAATCCAGACACTTCGTCGCCGAGAAGTGAGTGGCGCAGTTGGGGCAGACGGCCTGAGTCTGGAAAGTGTCGAATGCCTGCCCACACTTCCCGCACTTCCAGAAGTCGCCGATGGGCGGCGCGGTCTTGCACGCCGGGCAAGCAAACCCGTCCCTTCGCGGCAACTTTGCTAACTGTAGCAGCGCCTGCGCGTGGCGCAGTCCGCCCCAGCAATTCAGAAGCAAGAAGACGGCGATCACGCCGAGCCAAGTGTCATGCGCCCAGAAGGCGAGACCGATGAATCCGACGATGCCGACGAAACCGAGGATCGTGGCTACCATGAGACTCCGGGCGCGCCCCAGGACAAACCAGAGTAGCGACCGAAGGATCTGGCCGCCATCCAGGGGATAGATGGGCAGAATGTTGAAGAGCAGCAATCCGACATCGATATAAAAGACAGCGTGAATCAACGTCCGCAAGTCGGGGACGGCCCTGTACCAACCCAACAAAAAGCTCATGCGCCCGACGCCCATGATGATTGGAACCAGGGCGACGTTTACCAGCGGTCCGGCCGCGATGCTCCAGAGGGTAGCGCCGGGCCGCGGCGGCGGATCCACATAGGCCACGCCACCGAGGGGCCAGAGCACGACCTGGTTCGCCTGTCCACCAACTTGCCGGCAGGCCAGCGAGTGACCGAACTCATGAAGCGTCACAATCAGAAACAGGGCGAGATACTCGAGCACGTTCCAAGCGACAGAAGAGTAACGTCCGCTACGGCTCTGGATTTCATACGCCGCCACCAGAAACCAGGACCAATGCAGGAACACGTTGATCCCTTTGAACTGAAACAGGCGAATCGATCCTTGGCGAGCACTCGGCATGTGCAATTCATAATACAGTGCCGCGCAGCAGGAAGATGAACGAGGGTGACGGGTTCCTCGGGCTTTCCTGGGCAAGAGTGTGCGCTGCCGAGAGGCAAGCCCCGTCCCTACTACGCAGTCATGCGGGTACTACCAGGGACAGTGCATCGGGAACCATCGTCATGCGGGCGGGTAAGCGGCCCAGTAGTTCGCCGTCGGCCTCGACATAGACGCGGTCTTCATGATGAACATCATGATGAACATCGCCGCCGCCGCTATCGTCACTAGGACCGCCGCTGCCATCGTCATTAAGACCGCCGCCGCTTTTCTCCGGCAACCGGCAGACCACCTCAGAGCAGCGGACCAGATCGATGCCGTCGATCTTCCATTGGCGGCCAAGCAGCGCCCCCGCCACATACTGCAGATAGGCATTGCGACTGGCGGTGCGGCACATGACGGCGCGCAGGTCGCTGCTGTCGAGCGAAGCTCCGGGAACCAGTTCGCGCAGGATGTTACCGAAAAAGCGGATTCTCACCGCCAAAAGTTCAGTCAGTAAGGCGCGCTGGCGCTCGCCCCTTCCATTGGCATACTCGACCTCGAACCGCCGCATGCGGTGACTCGCCCACAACTGCCAGGCTTTGAGGTAGTAGGCCGTCATCCCCGAGCGGTTCTTGAGTTCCGCCGTCAGTTTGTAGAACAGGTGCGCGTCCACGCCGATTCCAGCGGCAACGGTGAAGTAACGCGCGGCCGGTTGGCCGTTGAAATCCTCGTACTCAATGCGGCCGAGAGGAATGCGTCGGACCTTGCTCTTGCCATCGATGGCGGATTGAGCCGCGGCGCTCGGGCGGAGCGGGATTCCCAGGTCGTGGGCGAGAGCATTGGCCGTGCCGAACGGGAGAATGGCGAGTGCGACGGGCGTGCCCGCTAATCCCTGAATCACATCGTGGATCGTGCCATCGCCCCCGCAGGCAAAGACGGTGTCACTGCCGTCCGCCACAGCACAGCGGGCGTTGTCCCTCGCTTCCTGGCTTGAGCGGCAAATCGTAAGTTCAGTGCGAACGCCGGCCGACTGGATGATGCCGATGGCATGGTTCAATTCCCCGTCGCGCTTTTTTCCGCGGCGGCCAGAGTTGGGATTGAACAGAATGGTGGCTTTATCCATGCTGAGGCTAGCTCTGCTTTCAGTTTATCGCACGCCCCGCTCCCCCATGCCGCTGGTGCTTTCCTCCTCGAATGCGACAGGTTAGGAGTGGTTGCTTTGGCAGCCAGTCCGTACTAAGCTTGCCCGCAAGGTTTCTGGGGTGTTCGTTTAGTCATGATCGAAGTCCGTTAGGTTCACTTCAGGAGGAGGTTTGGTATGAAACTGCTGACGACTGTGAGTGCCGTGCTACGTCTAACGATTTTCTTGAGTCTCACCATGGTTGCCGCCGGTCAGGATCACGCCATGGGGGCAGCGAAGCCGGTCACGATGATGCCCGGCCTGGGCGATTTGCATCATCCGGTTTCGACTGGGAACGCGGGAGCACAGGAGTTCTTCGATCAGGGACTGCGGCTGATTTACGCCTTCAACCATGACGAGGCGGCGCGCTCATTCCAGAAATCGACGGAACTGGATCCGAAGCTGGCCATGGCTTACTGGGGAATCGCGGAAGCGGTGGGGCCGAACTACAACGATCCGGCGAGCGAACACCGCTTCAAGCAGGCGCATGAGGCGATTCAGAAAGCGGTCGATCTGAGTGGCAATGCCTCCGACGCCGAACGCGGCTACATTTTGGCGATGGCGAAACGCTTTCCGGCGGATCCGAAGGCCGATCTGCGAAAGGCTGCAGAAGATTACCGTGATGCGATGCGGGAAGTCGTAAAGAAACATCCCGACGATCTTGATGCGGCGACGCTGTTCGCGGAATCGGGGATGGACCTCCATCCGTGGGGACTGTGGCATCGTGACGGTACGCCCGAGGAAGGCACGGAGGAAATCGTCGCGACCCTGGAATCGGTGATCAAACGCGATCCCGACCATCTGGGCGCGCTCCATTACTACATTCACGCCGTCGAAGCGTCGAATTCTCCGGAGCGAGCTTTGGCTGGGGCGAACCGCCTGGCTGCGCTGGCGCCGGCTGCGGGACACATCGTGCATATGCCGGCGCACGTGTACATTCGCACGGGAGATTACGCGGCGGCCGTGAAAACCAACCAGCAAGCGGCGGCGGTCGATCGAGCCTACATCGAGAGCAGCGGCGTGCAGGGCATTTACCCGATGATGTACTACAGCCACAACTTGCATTTCATCGCGATGTGCTCGGCCATGACGGGAGACTACGCGGAATCGCGCAAAGCGGCGGAGATGCTCGCGGCCCATGTAGAACCGGCGGTGAAGGGCATGCCTCCGCTCGAAGGCTTCATGACCATCCCGATGGCGGTGAATGTGCGCTTCCACAAGTGGGACGCGATCCTCGCAATGAAGCCGCCCGATGCCGAGATGAAGACTACGGTTGGTTTCTGGCACTTTGCGCATGGGATGGCGCTGGCCGGAAAAGGCAGGGTCGGGGAAGCCGAAGCGGAATACAAAATCGTGGCCGACGCTGAGAAGGCGACACCGCCGGATGCAGTTTTCGTGATGCCCGTCAACAACAAGACCAAAGACATTCTGAAGATTGCGGAAAACGTTTTGGGGGCGCAGGTGGCGCTGGCGAAAAAGGACAACGCGGCCGCCGTGAGTATGCTTCGCGAAGCCGTCGCCGTGCAAGATACGCTGAAGTACGACGAGCCTCAGGATTGGTTCTATCCGGTGCGCGAGTCGCTGGGCGGAGTGTTGCTGATGAGCGGCGATGCCAAAGGGGCGGAGCAGGTCTTCCGCGAAGACCTGGCGAAGAATCCTCGGAATCCACGGTCGTTATTTGGTTTGCATCGGGCGCTGAAAGCGCAGGATCGATATTCCGATGCCTGGTTTGTGGAGCAGGAGTTTCGCAAGGCGTGGAAGGGCGGAGTAGAAGAGTTGAAGGTGGAGGATCTGGTGTAGTCGATTCTCTGTCGGGCCGCTAGTGCGATGATGTTTCCAGTTTCAAAAAGGAGTCTTTCCCCATGGCTAACGGATCTCCCCAGAATTTTTCCAATCACACGCGTCTTGATCCGCCCTTCCACTTTTTCATCTTGCCCGTATTTGCCATCACGCTGATCGCAACCATCGTCCATCTGGTCCGAAGGCCAGAGCTGCATTCGGCATGGATGGTGGTCGTCATGCTCGCAGCAATCGCAGTCATCTTCAAGACCCGGCTATATGCCCTCAAGGTACAGGACCGGGTCATCCGGCTGGAGGAAAGATTGCGCCTCGCGTCCTTGCTTGACGCCGCCCTTCGTCCCGGCATCGCAGAATTTGCGGAATCGCAACTCGTCGCCCTGCGCTTCGCGTCCGACGCGGAACTCCCCGCGCTCGCCGCCCGCGCCCTGAACGAGAAACTCGCCGCCCCCGAAATCAAGAAAGCCATCCAGCAGTGGCGTCCCGACTATTGGAGAGTATGAACACCATGGCCGGCGGCTGACGAGGCGCATTGTTGGTGGCGCTGTTTGAAACCGCGGGCGACGGCGAGCGCGTCGCCTAGGGCCGGCCTGCGGAAGAAGTCTAACTTCGCGCCCCAGCCCCTAAAGGGGCCACGCTCAACGATGTGGGCCAACCGGCGGGTAAGAATTCAGAAATTTGTGGGGGGTACCCCCCCTACCCCAAAATGAGTTAAGTTGATGATAGTAAGGTAGTTGTAGGCAAAGTATTCAAAAGATAGGACTTAGCATTGAATTTTGCTGTTTGGCGTGCACTTGCGAGGGTGCTAACTGTGGCCATATGTTGTCAAATAGCGGTGAAAAGTTTGCGTCCGGAAATGCGTTCGTCTCTGGAGACCGGCGCAGTTCTCGATGGTGCACTGTCGAGGTATCTTCGCACCGATTGGGGTGCAAGTCTGTGATGGCTCGTACATCGCGTTTGTGATGAAAAAGGTCAACGGCCCCGCGAGTTCAAATGATTGCGCTAGTCCGGGCCACCCGCCCCGCATCCTAAGTGTAGCGCTGCACCCGCGGCACAAGCTGTCCCTGCCCCGTCCCTTTTCCGACCATGAACGTGTTTTTGCAAACGGGACAATCCCATCGACTTCGGCCGCCCTCGTGCCCAAAGATCAGCACAACGTGAACTGGGCGTTTTTCTTTCTCTTCCCAACAACTGGGGCAGAAAGGGGTCTGATCTCCTTCTTTGAGATAGTAGAATGGCGCCTTGAACTCGATTGCATCTTTGAACCGGACTGCTTCTTCCAATTCCAAAGCCCTATCTTCCAATCGTCGGTTCTCTCGCGTCAGCTCCCTAACCTCATCCTCCGCGGCTACTATTTTCTTATACAGCTCAATGTCTCCGGCCTTCTTTATGAGATCTGCAACATCCTTCATGTTGTCAAGTACGCCCATCGAAAGCCTCCCTTCCGGCACAATACGCCTGCTGGCCGATTACGGGCAACTTGAAGCCATGTTCCGGTGCTACAATCCCGCGCATGGCCACAGGATGTTGGGCCACGGGTAGAAACTGCCCCACTCAATCCAAAAGCAAGGCTTGAGTGTGTCCGTGATTCTCCAGCGTCGATGCTTAGGTAGTTCATATTGGCGCTAGTCTCTTTTGGTAATATAATAAAATTATTATCTAAGGTCAAGCCCTGACCTATAACAATTTTGTGATATTATGCCGAAGAGTTCAATATACGACTACATTCATCCCCGCGAAGGGAATCTTATGAAAAAGTGGTCTACGGGACTCCAGAAGAAGGAACGGGCAAAGCTAAACAGCAAAATTGACGCTCTGTCCATACACGGCGCGGACCTCATTCCCGGCATCCTCTCCCCTACCGGGGTTGCTTCCATCTTCAAGCTGAAAGTTCAGGGACAAGTAAAACTGAGACCCATGATCTGCGAAGGCCCCGGCAAAGGAGAAGCTGCCTTTACGTTTCTGCTCGGGGCGAAAGAGATTTCTTGGGAATACGACCCACCGGACGCGCCAAACATGGCAGCGGAATTAAGGAACGATCTCATAGCGCACCCGAATCGGAGGATTGAACATGAGCGAGTTAGTTGACAAGTTAAGAGGAGAATTTCAGGACGAAGAATACAGACACGCATACGCAGATGAATGCTTGAATACCATGATTGCTACTCAGATTAAGGTGTTACGAGAACAGCGCGACATGACGCAGAAATCTCTTGCCATGAAAACTGGTATGCTGCAACCCCGATTATCTGTTCTGGAGGATGCTAGCTATTCAAGCTGGAGTATTAGTTCTCTTAGAAGGCTGGCTCGCGCCTTTGATCTCACATTGAAGGTAAGCTTTGAATCATTCACAAGTTTCATTCTTGATTTTGAGTCAATGGGGCGTGCTGCGCTGGAGCGAGTTTCTTTTACAGACGACCCTTTATTCAAATCTACGAAAGTCACCACGTCCCACAAATTCAGGAAGAGACAGCCATCTCGTATGGAGCTCGCAATGTGTGGGCAAATGAGTTTATTCAGTGCGCAGATCGTTACCCTTCCTGCCGCCAAACCGAAAGGGATAGACCCTGATCTCCTGCCTAGTCAGTTTGAAGAAAGCCAACAAAGAGAGGAGGCAATCAATGCAGCTGTCGTCGGTGGTAATGGCTAGGTTTTTTGCCTTATTCGAAACAATTGAGTTAAACCCAGGTGGTCGCGTTTTCATGCCTGAGGTTATAGAAAAACTAGTCAAAGAGTGCCGGTTTCTTAAATATCCCCAGAAGCCAGAAGATTTCGTAGAGGCCAACGGCATCACATTTGAAACAGGAACATTTAGAGGGCAAAACATAGATAAAATTATGGTCTTCCCCGGCGGATTACTTCTGGATACGCGGGAGGGAACCGACGCGTCAGAAAAAACGCTCGCTCAATTATTGGAATGGTCCGCGTCTGAATGCGGACTTGCCTATCGCCCGGAAATGCTCAAACGACATGTCTACGTGAGTTCATTGATCGTTAGTTCCGAGTTTCCACTCGTGGAGATAAATCCAGTACTCCGCCATATTGCCACGGTTATTTCTAAGGAAATGGAAACCTGCTTGGGCAGACCGCTGGTTTATGAGCCGAAAGGCTTCATGGTTGGCTATGACAAAATGACTACGACATTTACCCCAACTCACTTTACGATTGATCGGCGGGAAGGCTTGCCATTCAGCGACAACAAGTACTACTCGAATGCTCCTCTCAGAACACAGGTACACCTTCAACTGCTGGAGGAGGCTGAAAAGGCCGCGATTTCTATCTCCCGGTAGCTTCCCTGATAATCTGGAGTGCGTTTTGGCTCTCGTCTAGGTACGAGATTAAATCCCAAGGCACGCCTCGCGTAAGGCCAATTACCCCTGCCAGCGTCGGGTGGGCGGGGATTTTTAGTCCCCTGGACGAGGTTTGAGGAAAGCTTGGAGCGGAAATCAAAGGCAGCGGACAGGGGTGTCCGCTCCACGCGCGCGCGGGGAAAACGCCCTAGCACCTCACCCGGCCCTTTCAAAACAATTTCAAACTGACCCACTACCGGCGCATTAGCTGCCTTGGCGAAATCCGCCGGATTCCTGTAAAATCAAAGTTTCGGCAACAGGCCTGGAAGGATTTCAGAGTTTATGGCACGAGTTTGTGATATCTGCGGCAAGGGGCCGCAGTTCGGAAATACCATCAGCCACGCCCACAATGTAAGTAAGCGGCGCTGGAACGTCAATCTGCGCCCGGTCCACGCCAAAGTTGGAGCCGCAACCAAGCACATCCGCGTCTGCACGTCCTGTCTGCGCAGCGGCAAAGTAGTGAAGGCGTAGCGATTCTGGAGGTCTGCGGATTTTGGTCTCGCGGCTTTTGTGCGTCCTGCCAGTTTTCGCGGACATGAGTGTCCGCGCTACACGTTCTACTTCACATCGATCAGTTGCACGTCGAAAATGAGGGTCGCATTGGGCGGGATCACCCCCGGATAACCCTTGGCTCCGTAGGCCAGGTCCGGCGGAATCCGCAACTGGCGCTTGCCCCCGACCTTCATGCCGGCTACGCCTTCGTCCCAGCCCTTGATGACCTGGCCGGCGCCCAGCTTGAACCCAAACGGATGGCCGGTCCCGACCGAGCTGTCGAACTTCTTGCCGTTGGTGAGCCAGCCGGTGTAATCGACTTTGACTTGCTGTCCGCTTTGCGCGACCGCGCCGGTGCCAACTGTGATGTCCCAGTATTCGAGACCGCTCGCGGTTTTGGTGGGCGCGCCGGTGACCTTGGTAGGCGCGCTGGTGCTTGTGGCAGCCGTCTGGCCGACGATCAGGCCGGCCAGTGCGAACAGTGTGATGGCGAGAACGACAGTTTTCATAATTCCTCTTTTCTTACGCCAGCAAAGTTGGCGCCAGTTTTTTTCAAGCCAGCGCGATCACGTCAATTTCAACCAGAACGTCTTTTGGAAGCCGGGCGACTTCGACGGTGGAGCGCGCCGGCGGCGCCTCCTTGAAGTAGCGGCCGTAGACTTCGTTCATAGCGGCGAAATCTCCCATGTTCTTGAGGAATACGGTGCAGCGCACAACTTTCTCCAGGCTGCTGCCCGAGGCCTGCAAAATGGCGGCCAGGTTCTTGAGCACGCGGTCGGTCTGCGCGCTTACATCGCCGGCGACGATCTGCGAGCTGGCGGGATCGATCGGGATCTGTCCGGAAGTGAAGATCAACCCGGCGGCTCGAATGGCCTGCGAATACGGCCCGATGGCTTGCGGAGCCTGATCGGTGGCAATCACGTCGCGCATGATTCCTCCAGTGAACGAAGAGTGATTAACGCAGATTGCAGCGGGGAAAGTCAAACAGCTCGCGTGGGGACGGGGCTCCGCCCCGTCCAAGCCGAGCGAAGCTCGGCAGCCGCCTGCTAGAACAGCGAACTCTGCCGCCGGTTGGGAGTGATCCCAAAATGCTCATACGCTAGCTGGGTGGCCACCCGGCCCCGCGGCGTGCGGTTCAGAAAGCCGATCTGGATCAGAAACGGCTCGTAGATCTCTTCGATGGCGTCGGGCTCCTCCGCGAGCGCCGCGCCCAGTGTATTCAAACCCACCGGCCCGCCCTGATACTTCTCGATGATGGTGAGCAGCAGTTTGCGGTCGACTTCGTCAAAGCCGTAGCGGTCCACTTCAAGCATGCTGAGCGCGGACTGGGCAACCGGCAGATCGATGGAGCCGGCGGCCCGCACCTGGGCATAGTCGCGCACGCGCCGCAGCAGCCGGTTGGCGATGCGCGGCGTTCCCCGAGAGCGGCTCGCGATTTCAGCGGCTCCGGGACGATCGATTTTCACACCTAAGATTTCGGCGGAACGCTCGACAATGACGCGCAGGTCGTCGTGAGTGTAGAACTCGAGCCGCAGCAGCAGGCCGAAACGCGAGCGCAGCGGAGCCGAGAGCAGTCCGGCGCGCGTGGTGGCGCCGATGAAGGTGAAGGGCTTCACGTCCATGGTGTGAGTGCGCGCCGACGGGCCCTGGCCGATCATGATGTCAAGCTTGTAGTCTTCGAGCGCGGAGTAGAGGATCTCTTCCAGCGCGGGCTGCAGACGATGCACTTCATCAATGAAAAGCACCTGCCGGTCGCGCAAATTGGTGAGGATCGCAGTCAGATCGCCCTTGATCTGCAGCGTGGGCCCGGAGGTCTGCTGGAAGGCAGCGCCAAGTTCGTTGGCGATGATGTTGGCCAGCGTAGTCTTGCCGAGCCCGGGCGGTCCGTAGAGCAGGACATGGTCCAGCGCCTCGCCGCGGGACTTCGCCGCCTGGATGGCAACGTCGAGATTCTCTTTGACTTTGTTCTGGCCGATGAATTCCTGCAAGCGCTGCGGGCGAAGTTTGAGCTCAAAAGAAGAATCGTCCTCAACCGGCGCAGCCGAAACCAGGCGGTCTTTGAGAGCGGGATTGTCTTTGGCGGCGGACACTGAAGGGGATGGTAAAGCGAAAAGGCAAATCAGGCAATTCGGCGTTACTTCTTCAGTGAGACTGAAGCAAGACTTTGCAACTTGTCGTGATTACATTGCGATTTTCCGAGTCCGACCAAAGCTCAGCGTATGATATTGCTTTCTTGCAGCTGTCCTGGGCTTCGGACGGACGCTGTCCGGAACGCGCTATCTGGGCGAGTGCGAAATATCCGATAGCGAGGTGTCGACCGTACGCCGCCTGTGGCTCAGACGCGTTGATTTCCTTAAGGCGCGCTTCATATGTCTGAACGGATTTGCGATATAGAGGCTCGGCATCGACCGGACGCCCCATGCGGAAATACAAATAGGCAAGATTTTGTTGGGCACCAGCAACTTCAGCTTCGTCGGGCCGCTGATTGTTCTCGTGGAGAGCAAGAGACTCTTTGTAGAGGTTCTCGGCAGCCTCGAAATCGTCTTCTTTGAACTTGATGTTTGCCAGAAGCGTTATAACCCCGCAAAGTTCCAGCCACTTCTGCGGGCCCCGCTCTTCGGCGGCGGAACGGGCTACGAGAAGCCTGGATTCAGCCAGCGCCAGCTCGTTCTTGTCGAAGGCTTCCTGTCCAGCCTTTTCGTTCGGCCAAAATAGGCCCTGGAATTTTCTCTCGCGAGCCAAATCGTCTTCGTCGACGTGCTCGGGAATGTCCACTTCGACTTCGGTCTGAACCATCGAGGGGCGCCCGCCAACTTCGAACGGCCTATATTTCCATTTTCTTATGGCGGCGAGTGCCGAGGGTGCAAGCATGGGATGTCCGCTAAGCAATTTCACGCTAGCGACGTTGCCCGATTCGTCCACAATGATTTCAGCACGCACCTTCCCCACAATGGACGCCGCCTTCGCAAGTGGCGGGTAGTCGGGCTGCACGAAATTGATCAGGTTGATCTTGGCGACGGTGGCAGTGACGGGGGGCGTCGCACTCGACCCTTGGCCAAGGGCAATGGAAGTCACGGCAAGACCGCAAACCAACAACCGACCAATCACTCGCATACTAGCAACCTGGGCGCTCAACTCCTGACACTCCAATTTTCGAAGTCACTAATATCCCGTCCCGTGTCTCGGTCGCGCTCAAAATCGAGATTAAGGCCCCGAAGCGGCTCAAACAGCTCAACCATGTCCTTCGCCTCCGACGGCGGGGTGGGCTTACCCAGCGAAGCATGGGCTGCTTCTTCGAGCAGACTTGCAGCATACGCCCTGATTCCCAAGCCGTGCGCGGCAGCCTGTCGGGCGAGTTCGGCCTCAATCTCCGGCCTGATGTCAAGAGTGATGGTCATGGCTTGCCTCCGCTTGATCATGCCCAGAATACCTTATACCGGGGGTACTGAGCGTGCAAACTAGGGCCGATTGCCAGGTCGTGCGGTGAAGGTTGCCATGTTTCAACGCGCCAAGCGGACGCTCGGACCCAGGACAGCGATGAAGGCAATCGCGATGGCACCAGCCGCCACAATCAACGGCCAGCTCCTGTGAATCGGCAACGGTTCTGCTGGCGGTCCGTAAGGAATCATCGTTCCGCGGTTGAGCCAGTTGGTGCTCCACATCAACCCTGACGTGCCGCCGAAGGTCGACGCCGCAGCCGAGATCAGAATCAGGATCATTCCTTTGGGATTCAGAGCACCCGCTATGCACATCAAGATTCCCCCGGCAAAATATGGGATCGCCGAGAGTCGCACGGCGCGGCGGTAGCGTTGTTCTTTAGTGCTGCCGATCAGCGGACGTAATTCCAGGAGACTGATGCGCGCGGCCAGCAGATAAGTGACAGCACCGAAGATGGTCAGGCCGATCCGCCACACCCACTGCGGACCGAGCCCCTGAATGAAATCTCCCCAATCGCCAATGCCGCCGATGCCGGAGAATAGGAAATATCCCGTGCCGGTGAAAAGATTCACCGTCATTGAGATCCAGAAGAAATACTTCAATCGCGGATCGCTGCGGCCGGTGCAGCGTCCGAGGGCAAAGAACAAGGCTCCGGCGAGCAGGTTCACCAGCGTGCCACCAGCCATCACAAGGCGGCTGTCCAGGCTGCACTCGAAGTGAACCGACGAAAGCACGAGAGGTTTGGCCCCAACCAGAAGACAAGCGCCGCCATGCCCCGCGCCTTCATGTAAGACGTTTCCGAGCATGTAGGCAAGGATGCCGATTGCGCCCACGGTGAGCGCGTCAAGCGGAGCAACCGTGTCGGTTACGGCTTCCTGCTTCGTAGCGGTTTGCACTTGCGCGTCTCCCCCGACGGCCGTGCGGAGCAGTTATCATCAGGCACTAAAAATCAAGAGACCAAGACTCACTGCCCAAGTACGCCGAGCCGCACGCCCTTCAGCCTCCCGGCGTCGAACCATGCTACCTTCTGCCCAAACCAAGTCTTAGTGCCGGAGAGCTTGTACTTCTTGGTCGCCGCTGCGAAGTCGCGCGTGCCCAGCAGGTAGGCGACCGGGGACTCGCCAAACTTGGCAAGCCGTTCCGACAGCCAACCTCCGTTCAAAGGAGCCGCCAGAATTACGGGTTCGCCGGGGAAGTACGCGAGTTTGCCGAAGTCTTTCTGCGTCTCGGTGAGCGGCTCAGCCCAGCCATAAGCCTTGCGGAACAAGGCAATCGAAGCATCCAGATTGCTGACGCCAAGGACGACGCTCTCCACGCCGTAAACCGGCGCTCCTTTTACGCTGTCCGAAGTCTGGACGCGCCAGGCGCGCGGCGTCTGGTCTTCGATGATGAAGGGCAGCGTCGAGCCCGGCGTTCCGGAGCCAGCGTCTGCGGTCATCCACTCGATCGACATGCCGTCCGGGCGTTTGCGGCTGCCACGCTCGGGAGTTTTGACGGGAATCCCAGCCTTCTTTAGGCGATCCACTTCCTGCAGCAAAACGTTCGTCCCCACCGCCCAGGCGCAGGTGACCGCATCCTCGGACATGAACTTCGCCCAGTCGGAGCCCGCAGTCGCGCCCGGCTTTACCGGCGCAATCAGTTCAAGGTAAGACGCGTCATCGAAGCCAATGATGGCCATCTGGGTAATTCCGTTGCCGTGCGGACCGCCGATGTCCGGAGTCAGGCCCACATCCGTGAAGGCCCGGCGCAGCGTGTCAAGATTCGATCCGCAGATCGAGGCGTGGTCGATCTCCAGCACCACACTCTTGCTTTCCGGGGTCATCGCAGATTGAGCCATCGCCGTTTGGGAAATGAGTAAGAGAACGAATGTAGCGAAGAACAAGTGGCAGCAGATCGGCGAACTCCGCTTGGACATGCGTACCTCCTTGGTAAAGACGAATGGTACGCTACAAACCGCTTGTGGTGAATCTGTTTTTGGCGAAGCGGTGGAGAGACGGGCGTCCCCGCCCGTCCGCCGCGACCTCTCCCAGAGAGCCTGTCGTTGAGATTGTCGAAGAGTCGGCCATCCCTACCTTATTACTCCTCTTCTTCATTACTCCTCTTCTTCCTTAACCTCGCCGCGTTCCGCCTTGGCCCTCTCAATAATCTTCTCCTGCAGTTGTTGCGGCACGGTATCGTAGTGGTGCATTTCCATCGAGAAGCTGCCGCGCCCCTGCGTCATGGAAGTAAGATCGGCGCCATAAGTAAGCATCTCAGCCATAGGCACCTCAGCCTTAACAATTGTGTTGCCCGCCTTGTTATCCATGCCCTGGATGCGTCCGCGCCGGCTGTTGAGGTCGCCCATGATGGTGCCGGCGAATTCGTCGGGCACGGTGATCTCGACCGTCATGATCGGCTCCAGCAGCGTCGGCTTGGCCACTTCCATGGCCTTGCGGAAAGCGATCCGGCCCGCCATCTGGAACGAGAGGTCGTTCGAATCGACGTCGTGGTAAGAGCCGTCGTAGAGAATCACGCGAAAGTTCACCACGGGATAGCCCGCCAGGTAGCCGCGGGCAGCAGCGTCCTTGATTCCCTTTTCAACAGCCGGGATAAAGTTGCGTGGAATTGCGCCGCCAAAGATATCGTTGACGAACTCGAATTCGGCCCCGCGCGGCAGCGGTTCCATCTTGATCTTGCAATCGCCGAACTGGCCGTGGCCGCCGGTTTGCTTCTTGTGGCGTCCCTGCACGTCGGCCTTGCCGCGAATCGTTTCGCGATACGGCACCTTGGGCGCCTTCAGCACCACTTCCGCGTGGTAACGCTTTTTCATTTTCGAGACCACGACTTCGATGTGCTGCTGTCCGGTGCCCGCGATCAGGAATTCTTTGGTCTGCGGATCGCGGAAGAAACGCAGCATAGCGTCTTCTTCCATCAGCTTGTGGAGACCGACGCCGAGCTTGTCTTCGTCCGCGCGGCTCTTCGGCTCGATGGCGAAGGTGATCGCTGGCTCCGGCAACTGCACCGCCGGATACCGGATCGGCGACGACTTATCGCCCAGCGTGTCGCCGGTCAGAGTCTCCCTCAGCTTCGCGACCGCGCCGATATCGCCGGCGTGCAGCTCCGGGATCGGAATCAATTGCTTGCCCTGGATCAGGGAAATGTGCGCGAACTTCTCTTGCGTGTTGCGGTTATAGTTTTGCAGCGATGCGTCGTCCTTCAGCACGCCGGAAAAAACCTTGAAGTAAGAAATGCGCCCGGCGAATGCATCCGACATGGTCTTGAAGACGTATACGGAAGCGGGCTCGTTGTCGGTGCCTTTGCGTATGGCCGGTTCGCTGCTGCCCTCGGCCGTCCAGCCGGTGAGAGCGTGATGTTCGCTGGCGGCGGGCGTGTAGTCCACGATGAAATCCATCAGTTCGTCGACGCCGATGTTGCCCAGGCCCGAAGTGAAGAGCACGGGAAAGAGCTTGTCTTCGCGAATCGCTTCGTGCAGCGCCGGGACCAGATGCTCTTCGGGGATCGTGCCCGTTTCGAAGAACTCTTCCATCAACTCATCTTTGCCCTCGGCGATCAGTTCCACCAATTTTTCATGAGCGTCCTTGGCAACGTCTGCCATGTTCGCCGGAATCGGCCCTTCCTTGCCCCTGCCGTTTCCGCCCATCTCGTAGGTGTAGGCCTTCATGCGGACCAGATCAATAACGCCGCTGAGACTCTTCTCGCTGCCGATGGGGAGCTGCAGCGGCGTGACCGCGCGACCGAAGGCGTTAGTGAGCGATTCCAGCACGCGGTTGGCGTCGGCGCGCTCGCGATCCATGCGGCTGACGACAATCATGCGTGGCAGCTCGATGTCATTGCAGTATTGCCAGACGCGCTGGGTCACGACCTCGACCCCGGCGACGCCGTCAACCACAACGAGCGCCGCGTCCACCACCGGCAGCACCATCTTGGCCTCGTGCACGAACATGTTGAAGCCGGGAGTGTCGAGCAGATTGATCTTGACCTTCGCATCCGTCTTACCCCACTCGACAAAAGCGAGGCCAGTCGAGATTGACATCTTGCGGGCGATTTCTTCTTCGTCGTAGTCGGTGGGAGCGGAGCCGTCGTCCACTCGGCCGAGGCGCGGCGTGGCGCCGGCGGTGTAGAGCATGGCGGACACCAGGGAAGTTTTTCCGGCACGCCCGTGTCCGATGAGGGCAAGGTTGCGGAGATTGGCTCCTTCGTACACTTTCACGGGTTGTCTCCTTCCGCAGGCTTACGGGAAGGGTGATAAGGCCCCGGATGAGGATGAGTACAAGGTACAGGCCAGCCCAACAACGCCTGCGAAACTTCTGATGCTAACACACGGGGTTTAGCCGAGGAAGGGCTCACGTAGGGACGGCTTACGTAGGGACGGCCGCCCTCGGCCGTCCAAGCGCGAGCATAGCTAATTACAATGTAGCGCCCTTCTCCGCAATCAGCTTCTTGATCTTCTCCACGAACTCACCCGTAGCCATGTCTTCGGTCTTCTCTTTCCCGCGGGTGCGGACATTGACCTTGTTGGCTTCGGATTCTTTGTCGCCCACCACCAGCAGGAACGGCACTTTTTGCATCGCGTGCTCGCGAATTTTCGCGTTCATCTTTTCGTTGCGGGAATCGACCTCCACGCGCACGCCCGCCGCCCGCAGTTGCGACGCGACCTTCTCCGCGTACTCGACATGGCGCTCAGCGATTGGGATCATCGCCACCTGCACCGGCGAGAGCCACACCGGGAACGCTCCCGCGTAGTGCTCGATCAGCACGCCGAAGAAGCGCTCGACCGATCCATAGAGCGCGCGGTGCACCATCAGCGGCTGCTTGCGGCTGCCGTCTTCGGCCACGTATTCGAGTTGGAAGCGCTGCGGCAGGTTGAAGTCGAACTGCACGGTTGAGAGCTGCCACAGGCGTCCGATGGCGTCGACCAGCTTCACGTCGATCTTCGGACCGTAGAACGCGGCTTCTCCGGGCATGGTCTTGTATTCGATATTCAGCTTTTTCAGCGCACTTTCGAGCGTGTGGTTGGCGAGGTTCCACTGCTCCTCGGTGCCCAGGAAGCTCTTCTTGTCCTTCGGATCCCAGGTGGAAAGCTCGGTCTCGAACTTGTCGAAGCCGAAATCTTTCAGCACTTCGAGCGCGAACTCCAGGCAGCCGACGATTTCGTCTTCAATTTGATCGGGAGTACAAAAGATGTGCGCGTCGTCCTGGGTGAACCCACGGACGCGTAGCAATCCGTGCATCACTCCCGAGCGCTCGTAGCGATAGACCGTACCGAGTTCGCCCAGCCGTACCGGCAGATCGCGATACGACTTCAGCGAATCCTTATAGATCAGGATGTGGCCCGGGCAATTCATAGGCTTGAGGCGATACTCGGCGTCGTCGAGTTCCATGACGTCGAAAAAATTCTGCGAATAGTAGCCCTCGTGGCCCGAGGTGAAAAACAGCTGGCGACGCGCCACGTGCGGCGTGCAAACGAGCGAGTAGCCGCGGCGCAGGTACTCTTCCCGCATCCAGTCTTCCATTTCCTTGCGTATGATGCCGCCCTTCGGATGCCAGAAAATCAAGCCCGGCCCGGCCAGTTCCTGAATCGAAAACAGATCGAGCTGTTTGCCCAGCACGCGATGGTCGCGCTTCTTGGCTTCTTCGATGCCGTTCAGGTAGGCGTCGAGATCTTTCTTTGAAAAAAACGACGTGCCGTAGATGCGTTGCAGTTGCGGGTTCTTCTCGTCGCCCAGCCAGTAGGCGCCGGCGACGTTGAGCAGCTTGAAGGCTTTGATTTTTCCGGTCGAAGGCAGGTGGGGGCCGCGGCAGAAATCCTGGAACTTGCCGGTCTTGTAAACCGAAATCTTCTCATCCGGCTTGGTGAATTGCTCGATGAAGTGGCACTTCATGAAGTCGCCCTCGGCCTTGAACTTTTCGAGGCCTTCTTTCCGCGGCAGAAACTCGCGTGCGTAGGGCAGGTTCTGTTGGACGAACTCCTGCATCTTCTTTTCGATCTTCTGGAGATCTTCGGGAGTGAACGCGGTCGGGCGATAGAAATCGTAGAAGAATCCGTTCTCAGTCGCGGGACCATGGCCGAGTTTGGTCTCGGGAAAGAGTTCAAGCACAGCCGCGGCGAGCAGGTGCGCCGAGGAATGCCGATAGACTTCGAGCGCCTCGGGATCCCTCTCCGTGATGATGCGCAGATCGGTGTCTTGGTCGAGCGGCCGGTTGAGATCAATCAGATCGCCATTCGGGCTTTCTTGCGACGGCGCGATCGGTCGCGCCTTGGCGGCAAGTGCGGCGTCGGCAAGACGCGGGCTAATAGACTTGGCAACGTCGAGCGCAGTGGTACCCTTCGGGACTTCAGTAATGCTGCCGTCGGGAAGCTTGAGATGAATGCTGTCAGACATGGATAGGCCTTGTACTCTGCTGAATCTCTTGAGTTTAAAGGAGGGAACGGGGAGGGTCAAACAGACTCAAGGCCGGATGTTGATTCCGTAGGTGAGGACTCCTCCAAACGAGTCTACAAATCCACCGCAGTTCGTGGTACTTAATGCAGAGATGAGTTCTTCCACAGCTCGCAGCCATCAGCAGACGGCGTTTCGTCTAAACGGCGTTCAGTATTCGTTATACGCGGACGACTGTCTCGCTTGGATGGATCAGCAGCCAGCGAACTCAGTTCACGCCATCGTCACGGACCCACCCTACGGTCTCAAGGAATACTCGGCGCACGAAAAACAGAAGCTGCGCCGCGGGAAAGGTGGCGTTTGGCGAATTCCTCCTGCTTTCGACGGCTGTGTGCGCAGCCCGCTCCCGCGGTTCACTGTCTTGACAGACAACGAGCTCTCCAAGCTGCGGCATTTCTTTTCCGACTTTGCGCGGCGAGCGTTCCGCGTCATGGTTCCCGGCGCCCATCTCTTCATTGCCACGAATCCGTTGCTGTCGCATCTTGTCTATGTTCCGCTGCTGGAATCTGGGTTTGAGAAGAGGGGCGAAATTATCCGGCTGGTGCAGACGTTGAGGGGTGGTGACCGGCCGAAGAACGCGCACCGCGAATTTACGGAGGTCACGGTCATGCCACGCTCTTCATGGGAGCCGTGGGGTCTGTTCCGTAAGCCATGTGAGGGACGAGTTCAGGACAACCTGCGCAAGTGGAAAACAGGCGGCCTGCGCCGCGTCTCCAGTGAGCTTCCATTTTCCGATGTCATACTCTCAGCCCCCACCCGACGAGAAGAGCGCGCGATTTCTCCCCACCCTTCGCTGAAGCCGCAATCGTTTGTTCGTCAGCTCGTGCGGGCCTGTCTTCCGCTGGGGTCGGGAGTTGTTCTGGATCCCTTCATGGGCGGCGGTTCGACCATCGCAGCGGCGGTTTCGATTGGCTACGAAAGTATTGGCATCGAAATCGACCCAGAGTTTTTCAGCGCCGCGCTACGAGCCATCCCAGCGCTGGCGGCGCTTCCGGGGAATGGGAGAGCTAGTAGCAGAATAGGTTCCAAAGCCAATTTGGACTTGCAGCAAAGCCTTGCGTTGCCCCTAGAACCGTGACACCTTGTTGCCGAGATGGCGTTACAAGCAGACGGTTTCGACCGTGCGGTTGCACTGCCTCCCGAGCTCAAGCTTACGCACATCCGGGAAGCCATCGAACACGTCGAGGACAGGGCTGACGAACTCATCGACATTTACTTTGAGCAGGCGAACGTGTTCAGCGGGATTGTCGGCATTCTTGGCATACAAGCCCTTCACGCCTTGAGCCCCTACAAGAAACATAAGAACCCTGACATTGCCCAGCAGCGTTTCCCAGATCTTTCGTTGCGAGGAAACTAAACCCACCTCCGCAGCACGCGCTGGAATCGAAAGGCTCGACGCGTCCGTGGGCTCTGCAATCGCACTACAATCACCCCGGCTGGTACATCGTCTGGCGCTATGCAATCGACCAAACCAAGCGCTTGAAGCTCAGCAAGGTTGTAGCGATCTGGCGCGTTGATATCGCGTTTCTCCGCGAAGAAGACTGGAAGTACGAGGGGAGCAAAGCCGCTGAGGGCCGTGGTGGCCGCACGCACACCTTCGGGATCAAGCTTCCCGCAAAGCTTCTGAAAAACTGCATCGTGTATCAAAATCCCAGGGTTGCGATTCGTCAGGGCGGCCCAGTTCTCGCAAATCTGGACGAGTAGATTTTTCTACGCTCACCTACCAGCCCCCTACGTGGTTCGGGGCGCGGAATGCAGACTTTCTATTGCAGATTTCACCCGGGCCGACACCTCGTCCGTATCGCGCACGGTCAACCCGGCCGTGGAGATCGGCTCACCCACCCGCATCTCCAGCGGCTGGCACTTGATGTGGTAGGTGTTCATCGGCAGCAGATCGAACGTGTCGACGAGCGCGATCGGCACAATATCGGCTTGCGCCTTGATCGCCAGAAAGAATGCGCCGGGCAGAAAAGGTTGAATCTTTCCATCTCGCGTACGGCCGCCTTCCGGAAAAATGACCAGCGGCATGCCACTGCGCAGGCTCCTCAGCGCTGACTTGATAGCGCCGATCGAAGCCGCCGGGTTCTGCTGGTTGATGCAGACTTGCCCCGAGCGCTGCAGATGCCAGCCGATGAATGGATACCCCAGCAATTCACTCTTGAAAATGATGCGGAATTGAAACGGCAAATAGACATAGAGGATGGGAATGTCGAGCGCCGATGCGTGCGTGACCGCATACACGCGTGGTTTGGAGCTGTCGATCTTGTCCTTGTTGATACTCTTGCCCGTGATGTTGTCCATGCCTGTCACTTTCACCGGCGAGAGGATGGTTTTCATGATGAGCCACGACCAGAAGCGGGCAAGATTGTGCTGCATGCGCCCCTCCCGGTCGAAGAGCGAGCAGATCAGAGAAAGCGTGCCCAGAATCAGGGTGTAGGCCCAGATCAGCGGAGAAAGAATGAAATAGGAGCGCAGGCGGCTGAGCCAGCCGTGACGGTTGACAGGATGAGCTGCCGCCCGCTCCTCAGACCACGAAGGGGCAGCCGGCTTTCCAGCCGAGGGGAGCTCGGCCCGCTCTTTTTCCGGCTCCGCAGTTGTGGCGATCTTGTTCAAGGTCCCTTGTTCTAAGAATCTTGGTCTAAGAATTCTTGCGGGCAGAGCCTGCCCTGAGCGAGAGTGAGACGGGGCAAGCCCCGTCTCTACACCTTAGATGCGGACGCCCAGCATTCTCATCGCCTCTCCCACAATGTAAATCGAACCGGTCACTGCGACTAGGCCGCCCGATCCGGCAACCTCGCGCGCCCGATCTAGCGCCGACGCTACATCCTCGGCCTCTTCAATATCGATGCCCGCTGCCACACGCGCCGCTGCCTCACGAATCTCAGCCGGGCTCGCCGAGCGTGGATTGTTGGCATGGGTCAAGATTACGCGCCCGGCGATTGGAAACAAAATCTCGGTAATTTCCCGCACCGCTTTGTCCCGCATCACGCCAAAAACCATCGTGATCTCGCGGCCGTTTCCCGGACCGCCATATGCGGCCGAAAGCGTCGACCGCAACGCCCACGCCCCGGCCGGATTGTGCGCGACATCGAGCACGTACTCGGGATTGTCTCCCGCGGCTGGCACCACTAGGAAGCGCCCCGGCCATTGCGTCTCGCGGATGCCCCGTGCGATCGTCCCCGGCGTGATCTGAACTATGCCTTGGTTGTGCAGTTCCTCTGCCGCCGCGATCGCCAGCGCAACGTTGCGCAACTGATGACGCCCCACCAGCGGCGACTCGACCATAATTTGTGTCCCCATCACGTCCAGCGGATACCGTTGCCGCTGACCACCGGCCACTGGCCACTGACCACTGCTGGGCGACACTGGCGGCACATACGGCACCGCATTCACCGCGCGCGCGCCCACATCCAAAATTGCGTTTCCGATCACGTTGTTGGCTTCGGGCAATTGCGGCAGCGTAACCACAGTTCCGCCCGGCCGGATGATTCCAGCTTTCTCGCGCGCGATCTCAGCCACCGTTTCGCCCAGATACTTCTGATGATCGAGCGCGATGTCGGCGATGATGCTGACCCGCGGCTCGACCACATTGGTCGCATCCAGACGCCCGCCCATGCCGACTTCAAGCACAACCATGTCGGGACGGCTGCGGGCGAAATACTCAAAGCCCATCGCGGTGAGCATCTCAAAAAAGCTGGGATGCCACGGCAGATCGCCTTCCCCAACCAGCCGCTCGGCGGTGCGGTCGACCACGTCATGGAGCAGCGCGAAATCGTCGTCGTCGATCGCCTTGCCATTGAGGCGAATCCGCTCATTGATCCGAACCAGATGCGGCGATGTATAGAGTCCTGTTTTCAGCCCGGAAGCCTGTAGGATGGAAGCCAGAGTGGCGGCCGTCGAACCCTTGCCGTTGGTGCCGGCGATCAACACAGTTGGAAAGCGATGTTCCGGATGCCCCAATGCCGCCAGTAGCACGCGTATGTGCGCCAGATCGAACTTGTGCGACGGCGTCTGCGCCAGCTCGTGGCCCAACGCGTACATCTGCGCCAGTGCGGTTTCGTAGGACATCGGTCGTTCGTCGCTGGTCGTTAGTCGTCCGCGAACTCAGAAAGACGCCGTAGTTCGCGGTCGTCCCAGCGGGCACGTTCAGGGTAGCAAGTCTGGCTGCCCTTTTCGACTCTCTCTCATTAGAAGGATGCTGCCGTAGGTCAAAGTGCTTCCCTAGAGCCCTAAGACGTCGCTAGCGAAAAGGCTCGCTAACGATCAGCGACGAACGCTGACGACCAGCGACCGACGACTGTCTTTACGCCGCCTGCACCATAAAATCCAACGCCCGCGCAATGTAGCCCTTCAAATCCTTGCGCACGACCACGGCGTCGAGCATTCCGTGTTCCAGTAAAAACTCGGAGCTCTGGAAGCCTGCCGGCAGCTTTTGCCGGATCGTCTGCTCAATCACTCGCGGCCCGGCGAAACCAATCAGCGCCCGCGGTTCGGCGATGTTGAGATCGCCCAACATGGCAAACGATGCGGTCACTCCGCCCGTGGTGGGATCGGTTAAAACCGAGATGTACGGAACCCGCGCCGCGTCTAAACGTGCCAGCGCGGCCGAGATCTTCGCCATCTGCATCAGGCTGATCACGCCTTCCATCATGCGTGCGCCGCCCGATGCCGAAACCACGATAATCGGCCTCCGCGTTTCCATTGCCTTCTCAATCGCCCGGGTGATGGCTTCGCCCACCACCGCTCCCATGCTCCCGCCGATGAACGAATATTCCATCGCGCTCACGATCACCGCACGGCCGTTCAGTTTGCCCTGGGCATTGATGACCGCGTCTTTCAGTCCCGAGTCTGCCTTCGCCTGCTTCAGACGCGAGGAATACGCCTTCAGGTCCACAAACTTCAAAGGGTCGGTGGAAGCGAGATTGCTGTCGAAAACTTCGTATTGATTGTTGTCGAGAAGCTGCGCCAGGCGGGCGCGGGCGTCGATGCGGAAGTGCTTGCCGCACTTTGGGCAGACGTTGAGATTGTCTTCCAGGTCCTTCTTCCAGATAATCTGGCGGCAGCCGTCACACTTCACCCACAGCCCCTCGGTGCGCACTCTCTTCTCGCCCGAAGTGTCCAACTCACCGGATTGTCGCTTGAACCAAGCCATGGGGAATTGGTAATTTGGTAATTGTGTAATTTGGTAATTAGAAAACCGACTCACGCCAAGGTTTCAAATTACCAAATTACACAATTACACAATTACACAATTACAAATTCAGTATTCGATTCCTCGCTGCGCCATCACGCCTTTCTCGTAGGCGTGCTTTATCTGCCGCATTTCCGTCACCGTATCGGCAAGCTCGACAATTGCCGGATGCGCGTTCCTTCCGGTCAAGATGACGTGCACCATCTCCGGCTTATGTTTCAGAGACTCCACCACTTTCGCCGGGTCCAGCATGCCGTAGCTGATGGCGTAGTTAATTTCGTCGAGCACCACCAGGTCCCATTCGCCGGATTGCATCGCTTTCTCGGCCTCGGACCAGGCCTCCTCCACCATCCGCACATCTTCGGGGTCCGGCTTCTCGGTGCCCACCTTCACGAAGCCGCGTCCCATCTGCTTCAGGATGAACTTGTCGCCGAAAGCCTTGACCGCATCCAGTTCGCCGTAATGCCACGAACCCTTTAGAAATTGCAGCATCAGGACGCGCATCCCCTGCCCAACCGCCCGCAGCGCCGTCCCCATGGCCGCGGTAGTCTTCCCCTTGCCCGGCCCGGTATTCACGATGATGAGACCACGCCGCAGATCCGACATAGCGCCAAATCACTAATTGTACGCGGAGAGCGGACGATGCGGAGGATTTTGCAAAGTGGTAATTGTGTAATTTGGTAATCGTAAGACCTAAGCTCACACCCCAACCGAGGGGCTCAAATTACTAAATTACAGATTACAAATTACCAATTGAGAAGGCGGACGGTTTTGGCTTCCGTCCGCCTCAAGTCAAACGGGGGAGTAGATCTTCTACGGCATTTCGACGACTCGCTGCAGCTTAGGCTGATCGCCGCCTTTCGCGGCGCCCGTGTCCTGGGCGTCCAGCAAGCGCGCTGCGATCCGCAGAGCGTCCATCTCTTTTCGGACCCGCATCAGCTCCTGCTCTTTTATTCGTAGTATGTCGTACGGGTTTTTCATTGGGGGAGGGCCCTCGCTAACAAATTCAGACTTGGTTTTCAGACTTGGTGCGCATGTCAAGTACAACGGTAAGCCAGTTCCGCCCCCGTGGGAAGCTGCCAGAAGTGCATCGGGGCAGGGAATTCGAACTCGCGGGCATGGGGCTGACTGGCCGCTGTCCCGTTACCATTAAGTTAATGTCCCAAATGATAGGGATGATTCGCGAGAATGGTGAAAGCACGATAAAGCTGCTCCACCAGAACCACGCGCGCCAGCTCGTGGGGCAGCGTCATCTTTCCCAGGGACAGCGTAAAACCGGCACAGCGCCGAGCTTCGTCAGTGAAGCCGTCGCTACCGCCAATCGCGAACAGCAGCGGGGTCGCATTCACCTGCTCGCGCTCCAGAAACTCGGCCAGCTCTTCGGATGAAAGTTGTTTCCCTCGCGAATCAAGCAGAACCAGCTTGTGCCGCTCCTTTTTCTGCTTCTGCTGCCGCTCACCCGTCGCCAGCGACAAAATTGCGGCCTCGTCCTTTAATGCAACGCCCGCAACCTCAGCATAGCGCCGGATCCGTTTCAAATACTCCTCAGTGAGAGCCTGAATCGCCGGTTCTTTAGTCTTCCCGATCCATGCCACTTTGATCTTCATGGGGCGCGCTTCAGTGAGGATTTCCGAAAACCACAAGATACAGGAATCCCAGGAATGCCAAACCGCTGAGTAAGCTTCTTACCGCGTGCAACACGGCCCAGCGCGCAAGGAGCTGCTCGGCTTGAGCTGAGGTCTTGTCGAGCATCGGGCTCAAAAGCTTTTTATTAGTGGGAAAGATCACAACCAGCGTAAACGGAATCACGATGCCCAGCGCGGCTCCGGCCACCGCCCACCAAAATGTCGCTCCAGATAGCCACGCGGCCATGGAGCAAACAGCACCCAGCGCGGCCAGGGTCGCCTGCATGATACTCGCGCGGCGGTAACTTGGCGGGAATTCTGTGGCGGCCAGCTCCGTTCCGCACTCCATTCTGGCTGGATGTTCGACAAAATTGATGTAGATGGAGGCTCCGGCGAACAGCCCGCATGAGAGGACCGCAACGAATTCGGCGATTTGGCGCATGCCTTGAACCCACAGTATCGGATCACGGCGATTGAATTAACTCGGCGCAGAGCATCTCCCGCTCACGCCCTTCCCGACGCCAGAACCACGTCGGCGCCGAACCGGATCTCATCTCCCACGCGATAGCGCTCGATCGCCGCCTTCGCCTCAGCGCGGATCGCCGGCCACTCTTCCACCCGCACGCGTTCCAGCATCGGCCGAAATGGAGCGGCCACGGCGCACGCGTATTCGAAAACTTCCTCCGCATCTCCCGGCCAGGTCCAGGGCAAATTGCGAGTCGACTCCTCTACCTCGTGAAATCCGGCGGCGGCAAGCAATTCCGAGAGAGAGCCTGCAGCCGAGAATCGAAAAGGATCGGCCCCTCCCGGTGGAAGCATGGCACCGCCGACATGCCGGTGCACAATCTTCATCGTGGTTTGCCAATAAGGTTGTTCCATCGGGCCCCAGGCGGCGAAGCAGGCTCGAGCCCCGGGCTTCAACACGCGGTGCAGTTCCGCCAGCGCTCGCCGGGCATCGCTGAAAAACATCACCCCAAAGCGGCAAGTGGCGAGATCAAAGCTCTGGTCGACAAATGGCAGGTGGTGCGCGTCCGCCTGCTGGGTCGTGAAGTTTAAGAGTTTTTTGTTCCGGGCGCGCTCGGCGGCAATGTCGAGCAATTCCGAACTCTGATCCACCGCTGTGACCGAACCCCGCGGACCGACGCGCTGCGCCAGGCTGATCCCAGGTTCGCCGGTGCCGCTGGCCAAATCGAGAACCAGCATCTCAGGCAACGGACGCGAGTATTCCACCAAAGCTTCCGTGACCGCATTGCCCAGCAAGGCCGATTTCGCCTTCCACTTTTCCGCCGCCACCAGGCGGTAAGAAGAACTCCACGGAGCTGCATTCGAAGCGGACATTCAGGCCTTCTTTTTCCGCGTCTTCCGGGGCGCCGAGGAAGCGGTTTTGGCGGATGTCGATTGGGCGACCGTTGTTTTTGCGGTCGCCGCCCGCCGCGGCTTAGGCTTCGCCATCAATTCCGCTGGCTCCAGCCGCTTGGCCGACTTCCACAGCCGTTCCAGATCGTAGAACTGGCGGGCTTTCTCCGAGAAAACATGGACGACAAAGTCCACGTAGTCGAGGAGCACCCACTCCGCTTGCTTGTATCCCTCGGAGTGAGTCACGCGCAGGCCAAGTGCCTCCAGGCGCTCGTCCACCGCGTCGGCAATCGCCTGGATCTGCCGGGGATTGGTCCCGCTGCACATCACAAAGTAGTCGGTGAAGGCTCCCGAATCTTTTTCCAGTTCAAGAACCGTGACATCGTCAGCTTGTTTGTCTTGGCAGGCGAGGATGGCTTCACAAACTTGAAGTTTGAGGTCGTTCTTTTTCTTCATACGGAATCATTGATTGTAACCCGCCCGGTGTAGAGGCGCGCCTTGCCGCGACCTACCACACCCACGTAGGGACGGCCGCCCCCGGTCGTCCAGCCGAGCGAAGCTCGGCTGCGTCGTGCGCATCAGCAACGCCCAAGCCATGCGCCCAGGCTTTTTACTTCTGCACTCGCTTCCCCCGGTACAGTCCGTGCTTCCGTATGTAATCCGCCACCCGCGGGTCCAGCCATCGTGCCAGCGGCTTGCCCTGCGCCGCCGCCGCTCGAATCGCGGTCGCCGAGACGCTCTGGTGAACGCCTTCGAGCAAGTGCAGCGTGACCCCCGGAAGAACCAGATCGCCTTTGGCTGGCTGCTTATGAAACGGACGAATTACCGCCGCCGGCGGACGCAAGTCTTCCGGCAGAGACTCGGCCACGTCCCGCAACGAATATCGCGGACGGCTAGCCACGATGAATTCGCATTCCCCCAGCAGTGCGTTCGCCTCATGCCATTTCGCAATGTCCTTGAAAGCGTCCATTCCGATCAGAAAGAATAGTCGGTCCGCTTTCTTGAGGGTTTGCTTCAGGCGTCGAACCGTATCGATCGAATAATTAGCGCCGCCAGACGTAGGGACAGCCCACGTAGGAACGGCCGCCCACGGTCGTCCAGCGGAGCGAAGCTCCGCAGTTGCCCACTCTGGCGCTTCCAGCAGCGACGGCACGAATCTTCGTTCGCCCTGCGTCGCCAGCGCCACCATGGCATAGCGATGGATGAACGCGGTGAGCGGCGGTTTCTGTTTGTGCGGAGGAACATTCGCCACCACAAACAGCACCTGCTGTAGAGCGTAGCGGCTGGCGGCGGCCTCGGCCAGTACCAGGTGTCCGCGATGTATGGGGTCGAAGCTGCCGCCGAAAAGGCCGATGTTCATTCCGTGTTTCCCGCCCGGTTTTTCCCGCCCGATCTTTACTACCTGATTTTCACTACAACGCCCCGTTAGTGTCGTCGCTTGCCGGCCATTGTTGCAAGGCGCGTTGCCCGCCCTGTTGCTCGATTATGTTCCCCACTCGTCTTTTTGTACCAGCGAGTTTTGCGGAAAACGGCATCTGCAGTTAGGCTGTGAAGCAGGCGTTTCCTTTTCTCCCAATGTTGCTCCAAGGTGTGGGTAGGTGTACTTCTGGCCACTGTGCCGCCAGGAAAATGCGGTGGACTGTCGTAACTCGCTCTGCGCGTGGTCTGCGCATAGCATGAACCTATGCGAATGAAACTCCCCCTCATCCGCAGCTTGGAAGTAGCTCCGGCACGCGCTCCTATCCTGCGCTACGGACTCGCTCTCCTCAGCACCATCCTGGCGCTGATCGCAACCTTGTTTTTGTCCGATGTCGCGGAAAGCCGCCTCGTCATGTTCGCCGTCGCCGTCATGGTCAGTGCCTGGTACGGGGGATGGAAGCCCGGCCTTGCCGCCACCTCTTTTGCGCTCACCGTCAGCGCCTACTATTCGCTCGCCGCCGGACAGACTCCAAGCGAGTATCGCAAGGCGCTCGCCCACCTCGCTCTGTTCTTCGCCGTGGCCCTGCTCATCTGCTGGTTCAACGCCGCCCTCCGCGCTACCCAGGAGAGCTTGCGCCGCTCCGAGAGTAATTTTCGCTCGCTGGTGATGAACGCGCCCTACGGCATCTGCCGCTGCAACACCCTGGGAATCCTGCAGGACGCAAACCCCGCGATGGTGGCTATGTTTGGCTATACCAGCGCCGCCGATCTCACGGGCAGACATCTGGGAAGCCTCTATGCCGATGCCCAGCAATGGTTTCGAACCGCCGATTATTTTCGCGCCCGCAAGGAATTCAACAACCTGACCACGGAGTGCGTGCGCAAGGATGGCGCAGCCATCGTGGCGCGCATCTCCGGACGCTCGATTCCGAACGGCAAGAACGGTAGCACCTTCGAGATTTTTATGGAAGACGTTACCGAAACCCGCACCCTGGAGTTGCAACTCCGTCACGCGCAAAAGATGGAGGCCATCGGCCGCCTCGCCGGCGGCATCGCCCACGACTTCAACAACCTGCTGATGGTAATCTCCGGCTACGTCGAGTTTNTGCTCGAGCGTCTGGGACCCGATCCCCAGTTGCGCGGCCCGGCACAGGAAATTTCCAATGCCACGCAGCGCGCCACTTCTCTAACCNGGCAATTGCTCGCCTTCAGCCGCAAACAACTCCTTGCCCCCAAGCTGCTCGACCTNAACGAACTGGTGGCCGAGAACCTGAAAATGCTCACCCGCATGATCGGCGAAGATATCGATCTGGTGATGGTTCCAGGCCCCACGCTCGGCGCCGTCCGCGCCGATCCCGGTCANATCGACCAGGTCATCATGAACCTTGCCGTGAACGCCCGCGATGCCATGCCGCAAGGCGGCAAGCTGACCATCGAGACCGCCAACGTCACCCTCGACGAAAACTTCGCGCGCACGCACGCGCCGCTCACCCCAGGCGACTACATCATGCTCGCCATCAGCGACACCGGCATCGGCATGGACAACGAAACCCAGACCCGCATCTTCGAGCCTTTCTTCACCACCAAAGGTCTTAAGGGCACCGGCCTCGGCCTCTCTACGGTGTACGGCATCGTGAAACAGAGCGGCGGCTTTATCTTCGTCGACAGCAAGCCGCAGCGCGGCACCGCTTTCCGTGTCTATTTCCCGCGAGCCGATGGCCGCGAAGATGCCGCCGCCGCGCAGGACTCCCTCGGCCTTCCCCGCGCCGATCGTGGGCAGGAGACGATCCTCCTCGTCGAAGATGAAGCCATTCTCCGCCGTCTCGCCCGGCAGTATCTGGAAACCCAGGGTTACAAGATTCTCGAAGCCGAAGACGGCGCCGCTGCTCTGCAAATCGTCGACGGCTACAAGGGCACTATCGATCTCCTGCTCAGCGATGTCATTATGCCGGGGATGAATGGCCGCGAACTGGCCGCGCGAGTCATCAAACTGCTCCCGGACGTACGCGTGCTCTACATGTCGGGTTACGCCGAGAATGCCGTTGGTATGGACGGCACCNTCGATGCCGGCATTAACTTGCTCCAAAAACCATTCAGCCTTCCCGTTCTGAAAGACCGCGTCCGCGAGGTGCTGGATTCCGAGCCCATCCCCCTGGAGGTCCCAATGTCATCCCGCACCGGCNCCAGCGTTCTTGCTGAAAAGAAGGTTCCACCGTTCCGAGCTCGCCGTTTCAATCTTCATCTTCCGCTGCATTATCGTCCGCTCGGTGAAAAGAGCTGGCGCCCGGGCACCACCGAAAACATCAGCCGCTCCGGATTGCTGTTCCAGGCGCAGGAAGTGCTCCATCCGCACGCGCAANTGGAGATTAGCCTCGTGCTGCCGGCNGAAATTGCCGGGCTCGCCTCNACCGAAGTCNTCTGTCGCGGAGAAGTCGTCCGCTCCATAGGGNNGCAAGGCCAGGGTCTNACCCCCTCGTTGGCCGCGAAGATTCTCCAATACCACTTCCANCACGGTACGCACGTAAGCGAAGCGTAAGTTCGTGTGGGGACGGCCGNCCCGCCCGTCCAAGGGTNNNGTAGGGACGGGTTTGCGTAGGGACGGCCGCCTCGGCCGTCCAGCCGAGCGCAGCTCGGCCCNAGNACCTATCCGCAGCAAGCTGCGGGAAGAACTCCGGCTTAGTATCAGCCATCGCTTCACAGCTTTCGAAAAACTCGGATTTTGATCTTGTTTTGAAGGGGAGCGGCTTCAGCCGCGCCGTAATTGCAGCAAAATCAATCGCGGCTTTTAGCCGCTGCGGGCGGCACAGCGTGCAATCCGACTTTTCCCGCAAGCTCTTCAGCGATGCCGAAGTTTTCCCGAGATTCGTATCAGGGCATCGCTTCAGCGATGCCGAAAGTTCTTCGAAATCAGACGCCCCTTCAGGGGCGGCCTGTCCGCGCGTGTCTCTCGATGTCCGGCTCACCCTTGGACAACGCCCTCCATGACTGTTACATTGCGGCCAGTACAATTGCATCCCGCGGTGAGGCGAGCGATGTCCCTGGTCGTGAAATTGGAAGACGATCTCGGCGAACGCAGCGAGTGGGTTATGCTGCACGGGGTGGTGCCCGCCACCGCCCATGCGGATTTCGTGCTGCTCAGCGGCATTGATCCCTTCGGCAAAACCGTCTTCAATCACCTGCAGATGGAAGCCTTCCTCAAGGAATG
>JGI12269J14319_10000656_pt1 | contig 33489 bp, 29 predicted proteins | sample PeaSoiSIISIP2007_FD_14319 | JGI IMG/M metagenome (IMG submission 14319)
GAGCGCCGCTTCCGCCTCGATCTCCGTCCAGCCGGCGTTGCGATTGGGGTTCAACAGGCACTGGCGGGTGGTCAGCACCGTGCCCAGGCCGTCGTTGTCGATGGCCCCGCCCTCGAGCACGAAGGGCTCCCGGCTGAGCGGCGCGCCGGCCGCGGCGGCGATCTGTTCGGCGACCAGCTCGTCGCCGTCCAGCACGTACTTTCCGCCCCAGCCGTTGAAGCGGAAGGACTCCGCCGCGAAGCCGCCGTCGCGCTCGACGAAGATCGGCCCGGTGTCGCGCAGCCAGATGTCGCCGAACGTCCCGCACACGATCTCGACCGCGGCGCCGTCAACGAGCGTCCGTGCGGCCGCCTCCGCCGCATCGCCGCAAACCAGGAGCCGGACCCGCTCCTTGCCCGGACCGGCCAAGGCGAGCGCCAGCGCCGCGACCTCGGCCTGCGCGGGGCCGAGGTCGTCTTCCCAAAGGTCGGCGTGACTGGGAAAGCCCAGCCACATCGCCCGATGCGGCGACCATTCGGCGGGGACGGGCGCGATCATGGGGCTGTCTTAGCGCGCCGCGACCGCGCTTCAACCTCGCGACTGCGCGGCCAAGCGCCTATCGGAAGGCCAACGGGCCCCAAATGCGGCGTACGACGCCGTCCTTGCCGCAGCCGGTGCGGTAGATCCCGTAATCGAACGGGTTCTTGTCGGCGTAGTGCTGGTGGTAGTCCTCGGCCGGCCAAAAAGCGACCGCGTCGCGGATCGGCGTGACGATGCGGCCCTTGAGCGGGCCCTGCTCCAACGCCGCCTTCGAGGCATCGGCGATCTGCCGCTGCTGCGGCGAATTGACGAAGAGGGCGCTGTGGTACGAGGCGCCGCGGTCGCAGAAGGCCCCGCCGTTGTCCGTCGGGTCGATCAGGTGCCAGTAGCGCTGGACCAGCTGGGCGTAGGTGATCTTCGCCGGATCAAAGGTGATCTCGATCGACTCCAGGTGCCCGGTCGTCTCGGTTCCGACCTCCTCGTAGGTCGGATGCGCCACGCGCCCGCCGGTGTAGCCGACCTCGGTCGAGACCACGCCCGGGATGTGCTCCATATCGTGCTGCATCGACCAGAAGCAGCCGCCTGAGAAGATTGCGGTCTGGGCGGCGGCGAGGGCGGCGGGAGCGGTCAGGCTGAGGGCCAGGACCGCCAGGATTGCAGTGAGATGCTTCATGGGACCATCGTGGGGTTGGCGGGTGGCCGCTTCAAGGCCGCGCTTCATGTTTTACGCCGCAAGGCTGCGTTTGGTTGACCGCGCGGACGCCTAAGACTAACCGCCGCCCATGGCAGATCGCCTCGTCTCTCTCGCGCGTGACGCGAAGTCCTGGCCGTTCGAGCAGGCAAGGCTGCTGCTTGGCCGCATCCTCAGGCTGCGGCTGACGGATGCCGAGCGCGACCTGGCCGCCTCCCTGATCGAAGCCGGCAAGGCCGACGAGGCGGTCGCCGCGCTCCCGGCGCTGGCGCGGCCGGTCGTGTTCGAGTGCGGCTACGGGCCCTCCGGCTTGCCGCATCTCGGCACCTTCGCCGAGGTGGCGCGGCCCTCGATGGTGCGCCAGGCCTTCCGGGCGCTGACGACCGAGGCCATCCCGACGAGGCTGATCGTTATTTCAGACGACATGGATGGCATGCGGCGCATCGCGCCGAATCTGCCGAACCAAGCGATGCTGCACGAGGATCTGGGAAAGCCGCTCACCGCCGTGCGCGACCCGTTCGGCGAGCACGAAAGCTTCGGCGCCCACAACAACGCCCGCCTGCGCGCCTTCCTCGACGAAGCCGGGTTCGACTACGAGTTCCTGTCAGCGACCCACGCTTACCGTTCGGGCCTCTACGACCCGACGCTGCGCGTCGCGCTCGAGCGGTTCGACGCGATCCAGGCGATCATGCTGCCGTCGCTCGGGCCCGCGCGTCAGGCGACCTACTCGCCCTTCTTCCCCATCAGCCCGACCACCGGACGGGTGCTCGAGGTTCCGACGCTGGAGCGGCATCCGGAGCGCGGGACGATCGTGTTCGCTGACGAGGACGGCAGCTTGGTCGAGACGCCGGTCACCGGCGGGGCGGTCAAGATGCAGTGGCGGCCGGACTGGGCGCTGCGCTGGACCGCGCTGGGCGTCGACTACGAGATGTCGGGCAAGGACCTCATCGACTCTGTGCGGATCTCCAGCCGCGTCGCAAAGGTGCTGGGGGCCGAGCCGCCCGAGGGCTTCAACTTCGAGCTCTTCCTCGACGAGAACGGCCAGCGCATCTCCAAGTCGAAGGGCAACGGACTGACACTCGAGGACTGGCTGCGCTACGGCATCCTGGAGAGCCTCGCCTACTACATGTTCGGCTCTCCGCGCTCGGCCAAGCGGCTCTACTTCGACGTCGTACCGCGCGCGACGGACGAGTATCTGCAGCAGCTCGACGCCTACAATCGGCGGGCAAACTCGGCAAACCCGCTCGACAACCCCGCCTGGTTCGTTCATCGCGGCGCGCCGCCCGAGCGCGGCTCGCCCGTCTCGTTCACCCTCCTGTTGAACCTGGTGTCGGCGGCCAACGCCTCGGACAAGGCGATCCTCTGGGGGTTCCTGAGCCGCCACCTGCCCGGCGCCAGCCCGGAGCGCGAACCGCTGCTCGACCGGCTCTGCGGCTACGCCATCAACTACTACCAGGATTTCGTCCGGCCGGCGAAGCGGTTCCGTGCGCCGACGCCGCGCGAGCGCGACGCCTTCGTCGACCTCGTCGAGCGGCTGAAGACGCTGCCGATCGACTGCGAGGACGGCGAGCTGATCCAGAACGAGGTCTACGCCGCCGGCAAGGCGGCCGGGTTCGAGCCGCTGCGCGACTGGTTCGGCGCCCTCTACGAGGTGCTGCTCGGCGAGAGCCAGGGACCGCGCTTCGGTTCCTTCGCCGCCATCTTCGGCCTCTCGCGCACCATCGGCCTCATCGAGCGCGCGCTGGGCGGCGAAGACCTGGCGGCAGGCTAACCGAGCGGCGGTCAGCCAAGCTTGACGTTTACGTAAACGGGACCTAGGAGGTCGGGGCAAACGGAGGTTCCGCCATGCCCGATCTCAGGCGCCCCGAGCGCACCTACACGATCCGCCAGCTCTGCATCGAATTCAAAGTCACCCCGCGCGCGCTTCGCTTCTACGAGGACAAGGGACTGCTGTCGCCGGCCCGCGAGGGGCTGAACCGCGTCTACAACTATCGCGACCGCGCCCGGCTCACGCTCATCCTGCGCGGCAAGCGCGTGGGCCTGAGCCTGTCCGAGATCCGCGAGATCCTCGACCTCTACAAGCTCGGCGACGACGGCGCGGCGCAACAGGCCAAGATGCTGCGCAAGTTCCGCGAGCGCATCGTGACGCTCGAGGCGCAGCGCGAGGACATCGACCACGCGATCGGAGAGCTGCGCGAGGCCTGCGAGTCGCTAGAGAAGCAGCTCGCCGGGAACCATCCGGATCTGCTGCCCAAGGCGGAGAACTACGACCAGGTCCTGCGCGCGCGGCTGGACGGCGTGCACGAATTCGCGAAATAGTCCGCGGCGTTTCCTAGAGCCCAGCTGACGGACATTCCCCATGAGCTACCGCGCGCCGGTCCGCGACCAGATGTTCGTGCTCGGCGAGGTGCTCAAGCTCGAGCGCTACGCGAACCTGCCGGGCTTCGCCGATGCGCCGCTCGACGTCGTCGAGCAGATCCTGACCGAGGCCGCGCGCTTCTGCGAGGAGGTGCTGGCGCCCCTGAACAAGGTCGGCGACCAGGAAGGCTGCCATTGGTTCCCGGACAACACGGTGACCACGCCGAAGGGCTTCAGGGAGGCCTACCGGGCCATGGTCGACGCCGGCTGGCCGGCGCTGGGGGCTGAGGCCGCTTACGGCGGCCAGGGCCTGCCGGCGGTGGTCAACACGGCCTATTCCGAGATGTCGTCTGCGGCCAACATGGCGTTTTCCATGTACCCCGGCCTCACCCACGGCGCTTATTCGGCCATCCTCGCCGGCGGCACGGACGCGCAGAAGGCGACCTACCTGCCCAAGCTCGCCAGCGGCCAATGGGGCGGGACGATGAACCTCACCGAGCCGCAGTGCGGCACGGACCTGGGGCCTCTGAGCACAAAGGCGGTTCCGCAAGGAGATGGGACCTACCGGCTGAGCGGCCAGAAGATCTGGATCTCAGGCGGCGAGCACGACCTGGCCGAGAACATCGTCCACCTGGTCCTGGCCCGCATCGAGGGTGCGCCGGCGGGCGTGCGCGGCATCTCTCTCTTCATCGCGCCCAAGTTCCTGCCCAAGGTCGACGGCGGCGTCGGCGAGCGCAACGAAGGGGTCAAGTGCGCGGGCCTCGAAGAAAAGATGGGCATCCACGGCAACGCGACCTGCGTGATGGTCTACGAGGACGCCAAGGCCTGGCTGATCGGCGAGGAAAACGCGGGCCTCAGGCTCATGTTCGTTATGATGAACGAGGAGCGGCTGGGCGTCGGCGTCCAGGGCCTGGCCCAGGGCTCGGCCGCCTATCAGGCGGCGAGCGAGTTCGCCCGCGAGCGGCTGCAGAGCCGCTCCCTCTCGGGCCCGAAGAACCCGAACGGGCCGGCCGACCCGATCATCGTGCATCCGGACGTGCGCCGCATGCTGATGGACTCCCGCGCCGTGCTCGAAGGCGGCCGCGCCTTCCTGCTTTGGACCGCGCTGCAGGGCGACCTGATGCACCAGAGCCCCGATGCGGCGGTGCGCGAGCGGGCGGGCGACTACATGGGCCTGCTGACGCCGGTCGCGAAGGCCTTCATGACCGATCGCGGTTTCCGCGCCTGCTCGGACGCGATGCAGGTGCACGGGGGCTCCGGCTTCACCGAGCACTTTCCGGCCAGCCAGTACCTGCGCGATTGCCGCATCAGCATGATCTACGAGGGCACGAACGGGATCCAGGCGCTCGACCTCGTCGGCCGCAAGCTGGCCGCCAACGCCGGCCGGGCGGTGATGAGCTTCTTCGCCGAGGTCGACGCCTTCACGGGCGAGCGCGAGGAAGCGGCGGCGATCGCTCCCTTCATCGAGGGCCTGAACGACGCCAAGGCCAAGCTGCAGGAGGCGACCTTCTGGCTGATGCAGCACGGGACGCAGAACCCGGAGGACGCCGGCGCGGCGTCGACGGACTACCTCACCCTCTTCGGGCTGACGGCGCTGGCCTACATGTGGGCGATGATGGCCGAGGCGGCGCAGGCGAAGATCGACGCCGGCGAGGCCGATCCCTTCTACGGCGACAAGCTCATGACCGGCCGCTACTTCCTCGAGCGCGTGCTGCCCGACGCCGCCGCCCACCTGACCAAGATCAAAGCCGGCTCAGCCTCCATGATGGCCCTGCCGGCGGAGGCCTTTTGAGCTTCCTGTCGCTGCCGGCAGGCGGCAGCGTCCAATTTAACCGCCAAGGACGCGAAGGACGCCAAGGGCTCTGAGAAGTCGCGGCGCCGGGGCCATCCTCTGCCCCTGGCGACCTTGGCGTCCTTCGCGGTCAAAGACGACCGCCCCGCTTGCGCGAGGTAGGAGGATGTTCTCCCAACATCGCCGCGAGCCGCGCCTGCAGGGCCGCGGGATCCTTCAGCTCGCATTCCCAGATGACCTCGACGCGCCAGCCAAGGGCCTCCAACCTGGCGCGGGTCGCCGCGTCGCGGGCGCGGTTCTTGCCGATCTTGCCCGTCCAATAGGCGCGGTTGGCCTTCGGCACGCGCGCGCCCCTGGCGCAGTCGTGGCCGTGCCAGAAGCAGCCGTGCACGAAGATGGCGAGCCTGCGGCCGGCGAGCACGATGTCCGGCCGTCCGGGCAGGTCGCGGCGATCGAGGCGGTAGCGCGCGCCGAGCCGCCAGAGCGCGCGGCGAACCACGCGCTCGGGCGTCGTGTCACGGTCCTTCACCTGGCGCATCACCGCCGAGCGCTTCTCGGCGGTGAAGACGTCGGTCACCGGCGGGCTCTTTTAGAGCCCGTCGAACAGCGCGGTCGACAGGTAGCGCTCGGCAAAGCTCGGGATGATGGTCACGATCATCTTGCCCGCGGAGGCGTCCTCCGCGGCCAGGCGGAACGCGGCCGAGAGCGCTGCTCCCGACGAGATGCCGCCCGGCAGGCCCTCGAGGCGGGCGGCCTTGCGCGCCATCTCGAAGCTTTCGTCGTTCGAGACCGTCATCACCCGGTCGATCACGCCGCGGTCGAGCACGCCGGGGACGAAGCCGGCGCCGATGCCCTGGATCTTGTGCGGTCCCGGCGGGCCGCCGGAGAGCACGGCAGAGCCCTCGGGCTCGAGCGCGATCATCTGCACCGACGGCTTTCTGGCCTTCAGCACCTGCCCGACGCCGGTGATGGTGCCGGCCGTGCCGACGCCGGAGACCACGACATCGACCTTGCCGCCGGTATCGTTCCAGATCTCCTCGGCTGTCGAGACGCGGTGCACGAGCGGGTTGGCCGGATTCTCGAACTGCTGCGGCATGACCGAGCCGGGGATCTCGGCCAGGAGCTCCTGGGTTCTGGCGATCGCGCCGCGCATGCCCTTCTCGGCCGGCGTCAGCTCCAGCCGCGCGCCAAGCAGGGCCAGCATCTTGCGCCGCTCCATCGACATCGACTCGGGCATGACCAGGATGATCGGATAGCCCTTGGCCGCCGCCACGAAGGCGAGCGCGATGCCGGTATTGCCGCTGGTGGGCTCGATGATCACCGAGCCGGGCTTGAGCAACCCTTGCGCCTCCAGCGCCTCGATCATCGAGGCGCCGATGCGGTCCTTCACGCTGCCGAGCGGATTGAAGAACTCGAGCTTGGCCAGAACCTCGCCCTTCGGCTTCAGCTCGGCGGTGAGGCGCGGCAGGCGGACGAGCGGGGTGTCGCCGACGGTGTCGACGATGGAGTCGAAGATCCTGCCGCGCCCGGCGCGCTTGAAGCGCGCGCCATCGTAGACCTTGGGCTTGGCGGTGGTTGCAGTGCTCATGGCGAGAGGTTCCGCGGTCGAGGTTGCCGCACTCTAGGCGCTGGCTCGCCGCCTTGTCCGCTCAGAAATCGTAAGGTCCGCATCAGCCGCCGCCCGGGCGAGCGGTTCCAGGAGATGCGCCGCCAGGTGCCGCACGACCGGGGCGGCCACCCCATCGCCGATAACCCGCCACGCAGCGGTATGACCAGCGGGCAGCCGGTATGACTCGGGCAGACCCATCAGCCGCGCCCCTTCGCGCGGGGCAATCCAGCGGCTGCGCGCCTTGACCCCCTCGACAATGACCAAGAGCTGGCGCGACGAGCCGCCGCCGGGCGTGCGCAGGCAGCCGGCCAGGCCGTCCAGGCGCAGTTCCGCGCGCTGCACGCGCCGACCATGCTCGATGCGGACGCGACGATAGACCGGCGCGACGGTTCGCTCGCCGCCGCCCGCCGCCTCAGCGAGCCGGGCGCGATGCGCCGGCCGCATCTGCGCCAGCAAGGCGGCGGTTTCGGCATCCGACCGCCACGCCACGCAATCGTCGGGCTCGAGCAGGCCAGAGAGCGTCGCGTTGCGGCGGGGCGGAGCCGGAAGGCGCCACCAAACCCACTGTCGGCGGAGCGCCTCGGGCAGGCGCCCGTGTGCGCGGATGACGGCCGCCGACGCGAAGGCGCCCGGTCCGTCGCCCGCCAGGCCGTCATCGCCGCGCGCGCGGCGATGACGAAGGCGCGCGGCCGCGACTGCGGCAGGAAGTCCGCGGCGTCGATCTCCAGCGCGCCGAACCGGTAGCCGCGGGCGTCGAACGCCTGGCCGATGGCCGCAAGGTCGCCGCCGTCGTTCGAGCTGAGCAGGCCCGCGACGTTCTCGAGCACGATCACGCCGGGCGCGCGGCCCTCGGCGTCGAGCGCCGCGACCTGCCGCCAGAACCCCCAGAACGCCGACGAGCGCGCGCCGCCAAGGCCGGCGCGGGCGCCCGCCAGGCTGAGGTCCTGGCAGGGACTGGACGCCCAGGCGAGGTCGGCGCGGCCGGGCAGGTCGGCCGCCGCCAGCGCCCAGACATCGCCCAGGGTCAGGTGATCGCCGCCGAAGTTGGCGCGATAGGTCTCGGCCTTCAGCGGGTCGAGGTCGTTGGCCAACAGGCAGGCCCAAGTATCGCCCAGGCCAAGCCGCGCCATGCCGCCGCCAGCGAAGAATTCGTAGAAGCTGAAGGCTGCGCGCCGACTCATCGGCGCTGAGTCTTAAGGCAATTCGCGCTATTGCGCCGAATAGCCGGGCCGCATCAAGCGGCTGCCCTGGACGCCGTGCAACGACGGCGTCGGCAACAGAAGACCGAGCAGCACGCCGAGCAACGCGCCCACCGCCAAGACCACTCTGCCCATGATTAGAGTTCGCTGCATGACCTTAACAATGAGGCATCAGGGTTTTCGTTCAGTTACGTGAGGACGAAAAAGTTGGGCCGCAACCGAAAGCGCCCGCGAACACCTGATGATATTTTCTTCACTTGCCCGCAGCCGGACTGCGAGAGGCGACACTTGACCGACCCCGGCCCCCGCGCGCCAAATGCGCCTGGCGCCAAAGGAAACGACCCATGGACAAGCCCTACGATCTCGTCGTTCGCGGCGGGCTCCTGCATGACGGCACGGGGGCGGACCCCCGCGAGGCCGACGTCGCGGTCAAGGACGGCGCAATCGCCGCCGTCGGCGAGGTCGCGGGCTACGGCGCGGAGGAAATCGACGCCCGCGGCCAGATCGTGGCGCCGGGCTTCGTCGACATCCACACCCACTACGACGGCCAGGCGACCTGGGACGCGCGGATGCAGCCCTCGTCCTGGCACGGGGTGACGACCGTGGTCATGGGCAATTGCGGCGTCGGCTTCGCGCCCTGCCGCCCCGAGGACCACGACCGGCTGGTGCGGCTGATGGAGGGCGTCGAGGACATCCCCTTCCCGGTGCTTTCGGAAGGGCTGCCGTGGAACTGGGAGAGCTATCCCGACTATCTCGCCAGCCTGGAGAAGCGCCGCTTCGACGTCGACATCGGCTCGCAGCTGCCGCACGCGGCGTTGCGCGTCTTCGTCATGGGCGAGCGCGGCGCCAACCGCGAGCCGGCGACCGAGTCCGACATCGCCCAGATGGCCGAGATCGCCAGGGCGGCCGCCGAGGCCGGCGCGCTCGGCTTTTCCACCTCGCGCACGCTGAACCATCGCACCAGCGACGGCCATCCGACCCCGACGCTGACCGCCGGCGAGGACGAGCTCACCGGCATCGCCATGGGCCTGAAGGCGGCCGGCAAGGGCGTACTGCAGTTCGTCTCCGACTTCGTTGACGAGGACGCCGAGTTCGGCATGCTCCGCCGTGTGGTCGAGCGCTCGGGCCGGCCGATGTCGTTCTCGCTGGTGCAGAGCCCGCTCAAGCCCTTCAACTACCAGTCGCTGCTCGCCCACGTGGAGGACGCGAACGCCGCGGGCTGCGTGATCCGCGCCCAGGTGCCGGCCCGCGCGGTCGGCGTGCTGCTCGGCCTCGAGCTCACGGTCAACCCGTTCACCCACTACGGGGCCTACAAGGAGATCGCCAAGCTCTCCCTCGCCGAGCGCGTCCAGCAGCTGCGCGATCCGGACTTCCGCGCCCGCCTGTTCGCCAGCCGCCCGGAAACCGGCGTCCGCGGCGCCGGCGGCGCCTTCGTGCGCATGTACCCGATGGCCGACCAGCCCGATTACGAGCCGCGCGAATCCGACTCGATCGCCGCCATCGCCGCCGCAAAGGGCGTCTCGGGCGAAGAGGTGGCGCTCGACCACATGCTCACGAACGGCGGGAGCGGCATGATCTACGTGCCGTTCCTCAACTACGCCGAGGGCAACCTCGATCCGGCCTATGCGATGATGAACCACAGGGACGCCATCCCGGGCCTCTCGGACGGGGGCGCCCACGTCGGCATGATCTGCGACGGCAGCTTCCCGACCACGCTCGTCACCCACTGGACGCGCGACCGCACGCGCGGGCCGAAGCTGCCGCTCAGCCAGATCGTGCGCATGCAGGCGCGCGGCACGGCCCGCGCCGTCGGCCTCTACGACCGCGGCGTCGTCCAGCCCGGCTACCGGGCCGACCTGAACGTCATCGACCACGACAATCTGACGCTCTACGCCCCGCAGGTTGCCTACGACCTGCCGTCGGGCGGCCGGCGGCTGATCCAGCGGGCGAGCGGCTATACCGCCACCATCGTCCGCGGCGAGGTCACCTACCGCAACGGCGAGCCCACCGACGCGCTGCCCGGCCGCCTGCTCCGCGGCGCCCAAGCCTCGCCCATGGCGCGGGCGGCGGAGTAACCCTCCTCAGTTCGGCCGGTAGTAGGTCCCGGTCGTCGGGTTCTCGTTCGGCCACTTGGTCTGGTTCCAGCCGAGCAGGATGTCCGTGACCTTGCCGCCCGTCGCCCGCACTTCCAGCGTCCAGACCCCGCAGTTCCACAGGGCGGCCGGGATGTTCACGGTGTCGGCGTTGCCCCACTTGGCCAAGACGGCGCTGGCGTCGTCGCCGACCTTCACGCCGCCCACCGAGCCGGCCCCGGGCGCGAGCAGGCGGATGATCGAGACGCCGTCGCCGGTGTTGGCGACGACCTCAAGCCCGTTCGCATAGTCCCAGACGTCGTCGCCGCTCATCTTCGAGGTCTTCGCCGGCGCGCCGAGGATGGCCAGCGCCTGTTGCTCGGTCTGGCCAAGCGCGACGCCGTCGATGCTCGGCGCCGGGTCGCCGGCCTTCCACGGGAACGGCGGGCCCGCGGCATGGGCCGCGCCGGCGATCAGCAGCGCAAGCCCGGTCAGCGCGCCAGCACGCCGGTATCGAAGTCCGATCATCCGCCAACCTCCGCAGCCCGGCGCGGACGGTAGGCGCATGCCGGGCCGTAAGCCAGCGTCTGGAGGTTAGGCCAGCTCCAGCCCCTCGAGCGTCCCCGCCTCGCGCCAGTCTTCGATCAGCTTCACGAATGCCACCGGGCCGCGGCCGTAAGGCCCGTTGCGGGCGGCGAGCGCCGAGGGCTGGCCCTCGTTGTTGTAGTAGCCGGGGGTGCACTCCTCCTGGAAGCGCTGGCGCATCATGGCGCTGTCGACGATGGTCTGCACCCAGGCGGCTTCCGCCCCCTCCGACGCCTCGACCGTGCGCGCCTGCCGCTTGCCGGCTTCGGCGACGATGTAGGCAATGTGCTTGGACTGCTCGTTCAGCATGTGCGGGAAGTTGGCGGTGAAGCCCGACTGCGAGTTGGAGACGATGAAGCAGTTCGGGAAGCCGCGGGCATGCATGCCGTGCAGGGTGGAGACGCCGTTCGCCCACTTCTCAGACAACGTGAGCCCGCCTCGGCCGACCACCTCGTAGCCGGAGCGGCGGGTGTAGGAGGTGCCGACCTCGAACCCGGTGGCGTAGATCAGGCAGTCGACCTCATACGCCTTGCCGTTGGCGACGATCGCGGTCTCGGTGATTTCCTCGACGCCGCGCCCCTCGGTGTCGACCAGCGTGACGTTCGGCCGGTTGAAGGCGTCCAGGTATTCGTCGTGGAAGCAGGGGCGCTTGCAGAACTGGTTGTACCAGGGCTTGAGCGCATCGGCGGTCGCGCGGTCCTTGACCATCTGGTCCACCCGCGCGCGCACCTGCTCCATCTTCTGGAAGTCGGCGATCTGGATGGTCTCGGCCAGCCCCTCCGGCGAGGCGCCGGCGCCCTGCCCCTTGCGCATCAGCACGAGCAGGTTGCCGATGATGTCGGTCCAGCCGTCGTTGACCAGGTCCTCCTCGGCGAAGCCGCCGGAGACCAGCGCGTTGAAATTGTCCATCCGGTGCTGCTGCCAGCCGGGCTGCAGCGACGAAGCCCAGTCCGGGTCGGTGGGCCGGTTAGCGCGCACGTCGATGGACGAGGGCGTGCGCTGGAAGACGTAGAGCTGCTTGGCCCCCTCGGCCAGGTGGGGCACGCACTGGACGGCGGTGGCGCCGGTGCCGATGATCCCGACCNCCTTGTCCTTGAGCCTGCTGAGGCCGCCGTTCGAGTCGCCGCCGGTGTAGCCATAGTCCCAGCGGCTGGTGTGGAAGCTGTGATTCCTGAAGCGCTCGACGCCGGGGATGCCGGGCAGCTTCGGCCGATGCAGCGGCCCGTTGGCCATGACCACGAAGCGCGCGCGCATGGCGTCGTTCCGGTTGGTCTCGATGATCCAGCGCTTGGCCGCATCGTCCCAGGAGAGGCCGGTGATCTCGGTCTGGAAGCAGGCGTTCCGATAGAGGTCGAAGTGCTCGCCGATGGCGCGCGCGTGGCGAAGGATCTCCGGCGCGCGCGAGTACTTCTCGACCGGCACGTAGCCGATCTCCTCCAGCAGCGGCAGGTAGATGTAGCTCTCGATGTCGCAGGCCGCGCCGGGGTAGCGGTTCCAGTACCAGGTGCCGCCGAAATCGCCGCCCTTCTCGATCATGCGGATGTCCTCGACCCCCGCCTCGCGCAGGCGCGCGCCGGCGAGTTGGCCGCCGAAGCCGCCGCCGATCACCACCACCTCGACCTCGTCGGTGAGCGGGGCGCGGGTGAAGCCGGGCGCAACGTAAGGGTCGTCGAGGTAGTGGGCGAACTCGCCCTTGATCTCGCGATACTGGGCGTTGCCGTCGGGCCTGAGGCGCCGGTCCCGCTCGGCGCGGTACTTGGCGCGAAGGGCGGCCGGATCGAACCCGAGGTCGGGCTTCGGCGCGTCGGTCACGGGGGCGTCAGTCATCGGGCGTTCCGGACACGGTGTGCTGGGCGAGCCCGGAAATAACCGCAACACGCGCCCCGATCAAAGCAAAATCAGAACCCGTTTCGATTTTGCGGCATCGATCGCCGCGCTTCGCGCGGCTGTCGGGAAAGAAGACCAACCGCAGAGATCGCGGAGGAGCGCAGTGTACGCAGAGAGGCTCTGCTCCGCGTTCTCTGCGCTCCTCTGCGTCCTCCGCGGTTAGACTCTTACAGCAGATCGCCGCCCGCGGCGGAGGCGGTGGTGCCGTGCTGCTGGTAGGCCTTGATCACGTTGCGGCCGACCGTCCAGCGGTGCACCTCGTCTGGGCCGTCGACCAGGCGTTGCGAGCGGATGCCTGTGTACCAGGCCGCCAGCGGCGTATCGCGGCTGTAGCCCAGCGCCCCGTGCAGCTGGATCGCGGTGTCGACCACGTGGTGCACCATGTTGGCCAGATAGACCTTGGCGATCGAGTTCTCCTGCCGCATGTCCAGGCCGTGCTCGGCCTTGTAGGCGATGTGGAGCAGCATGAGGCGCGAGATGTAGAGCTGGGTCGCGCACTCGGCCATCATGAACTGCACCGCCTGGCGGGTGTGCAGCGGGGAGCCGAAGGTCGAGCGGTTGGTGATGCGGGCCGCGGCCATGTCCAGGGCGCGCTGGGCCATGGCGACGTTGTGCATGCCATGCCTGAGGCGCCCATAGGCCAGCCGGTGCTGGCCCATGTTGAACCCCTGGCCCTCGCCGCCGACGAGGTTCTCGGCCGGCACCTTCAGGTCGACGATGTCGATCTCGGCGTGGCCGCCGCCCATGATGTGCGACAGCGGCCCTTCCAGGGCCATGGTCGGCACGTCGCGCTTGATGCGGTAGCCGGGGTTCGGCAGCTCGACGATGAAGGTTGAGTAGCGCTGGTGGCGCGGCGCGTCGGGGTCGGTCATCGCCATGACCAGCGCCAGGTCGGCGGCGCTGGCGGCGGACGAGAACCACTTCTCGCCGTTCAGGATGTAGTTCTCGTTACCGTCCTTCACCGCCCGGGTCTGCATGCCGGTGGCGTCGGCGCCGGCGGCCTTCTCGGTCATCGAGTAGCAGACGCGCTTTTCGCCGTTCAACAGCGGTTTGAGGAACTTCTCCTTCTGGTAGTCGGTGCCGTGGGCGAGGAGCGTGAGGATGGTGGCGTCGTCCGGGCCCTGGCTGTTCATGGAAAGGGCGCCGAGGTGGCTCTCGCCCAGCTCCATTTGCACCAGCGCGTTGGCGAGGGGGCCTAAGCCCATGCCGCCGTGCTCCTTGGGGATGAACGGCAGCCAGAGCCCCTGGGCGCGGGCCTTGGTCCTCAGATCATTGAGGACGGTCTTGTACTCTTCGCCGTCCAGGAGCCGCTTCTCGGCCGGGATGCACTCGTCGTGCACCCATTGCCGCACCCGGGCGCGCATGGCCTTGGCCTCTTCCGGAATCTCGAAATCGATCATGGACGGTCTCCCTGCCTTTTCGTCCAAAGCATAGACCACCTCACGCAGCGCTAGCCTAGCCCAATCCCCTCCCCTGGTTGGGCGGGCGCGCGCGTTTCACAAAAGCGACATGCAATCAGCCTAACCGCCCTTAAAGCCATGGAAAGCCGTCGACGCCGATGAGCGCCGAGATCGCCGTCCGCCGCTATCGAACGGTCTTCATTTCCGACATCCATCTGGGCACGAAGGGCTGCCAGGCGGAGCTGCTGCTCGACTTCATCCGCCACATCGAGTGCGAGCGGCTCTATCTGGTCGGCGACATCTTCGACGGGTGGAAGCTGGCCGGCGGCTGGTACTGGCCGCAGAGCCACAACGACGTCGTGCAGAAGATCCTCAGGATGGCGCGCAAGGGGACCGAGATCATCTACGTGCCGGGCAACCACGACGAGGTGGCGCGCGACTACTGCGGGGTCCATTTCGGCGGCGTGGTCGTGGTCCGCGACGCCCTGCACGAGGCGGCGGATGGCAGGCGCTATCTCGTGTTGCACGGCGACGAGTTCGACGGCGTCACGCGCCACGCCCGCTGGATCGCGTTCGCCGGCGACTGGGCCTATAGGACGGTTCTGGGCCTGAACACGTTGTTCAACCGCCTGCGCCGCCGGTTCGGATTCGGCTATTGGAGCTTTTCGGCCTATTTAAAGGTCAAGGTGAAGAACGCGCTCCAGTTCATCGAGAATTTCGAGGCCGCCGTCGCCGAAGAGGCCCGCCGCCGCGGCATCGATGGCGTGATCTGCGGCCATATCCACAAGGCCGAGATGCGCGAGATCGCCGGCGTCAGCTACATCAACGACGGCGACTGGGTGGAAAGCTGCACCGCGCTGGTCGAGCACGCTGACGGCCGGCTCGAGATCCTTGAGTGGGCGAAGCTGCGCTCATGGTCGATGGTCAGGCGCTTGAGCGAGGCGGAAGCGCAGGAAGCCGCCCCAGAGCATGATGGCTTCGGACCGATGAGGTCCGAAGGCTGAGCCATGCTCTACACTTTTGATTCTAAAGCACGATTCAACGATCAGGCGATACCGCCGGATCGCACCGTGCTTTAGCCCGATGCGAATCCTCTTGGCCACCGACGCCTGGGAGCCGCAGGTCAACGGCGTGGTGCGTACGCTGACGCGCACGGTGGCCGAATGCCGAGAGATGGGCCACGAGGTCGAGGTGATCTCGCCGGACCTGTTCAGGACCTTTCCGCTGCCGACCTATCCCGAGATCAAGCTCGCGGTCGGGGCCTACGAGCCGCTGCAGGAGCGGTTCAAGTCGTTCGAGCCGGAGGCGATCCACATCGCCACCGAAGGCCCGATCGGCTTTGCCGCGCGGCGCATCTGCCTCGATTGGAAGCTCCCGTTCACCACCAGCTACCACACCAAGTTCCCTGAATATGTCGCCGCGCGCCTGCCGCTGCCGGTGTCGGCCGGCTATGCCTACATGCGCTGGTTCCACAAGCCATCGGGGCGGCTGATGGTGGCCACGCCGACCATGCGCGACGAGCTGGCCAAGCACGGCTTCCGCAACATCTCGCCCTGGTCGAGGGGCGTCGACACCGAGCTGTTCCACCCCGCCAAGCGCGGGCGCCCCGATGTCTACGCCGGGATGACCCGCCCGATCTGGCTGAACGTCGGGCGGATCGCGGTCGAGAAGAACCTCGACGCCTTTCTCGACCTGGACCTGCCAGGGACGAAGGTGGTGGTCGGCGACGGCCCGCAGAAGGCGGCGCTGGAGGCCAAGCACCCAGACGCCGTCTTCCCCGGGCCCAAGTCGGGCGAGGAGCTGTCCGCCTACTTCGCCGGCGCCGACGTCTTCGTCTTCCCATCGCTGACCGACACCTTCGGCATGGTGATCCTGGAAGCCATGGCCTCCGGCACGCCGGTGGCGGCCTTCCCGGCCCCGGGCCCGGTCGACATCATCCCCAACTCCGGGGCCGGACGGGTGGCCGAGACGCTGACCGATGGCTTGCGCGAAGCCTGCCTTGAGTGCCTCGACCTCGACCGCGACGCCGTGCGCGCCTACGCCGAGCGCTTCTCATGGCGCGCCTCGGCCGACGAGTTCGTGCGCAACCTGCAGCCCTATCCCGAGCCGGAAAAGACCCGCTTCTGGCGCCGCCTGCGCAGGCTTGCGCGCCTGCGCAGAAGGCCCGCGCAGGTCTAGCAATCCATAGCCAAAGGGCGGCGGCCGCCCAATTTGACCGCCAAGCGCGCCAAGGATGCCAAGGGCGGCCGAACGTCACTGCCCAACTTGGCGATCTTGGCGTCCTTGGTGGTCGAAAAACGACGGCTCCGCTTCCGCGGAGCGAGGGGCTTGGCCTAATCCGCGGCGATCGGCTCGGCCGCCGGTGGGCCGGTGGGCTTGCGCAGGAGCAGAACCAGCGGGATCGCCGCCAGCGTGGTCAGGAACATCAGGTGGAAGACGTCGATGTAGGAGACCATCGCCGCCTGCGCCGTCACCTGGCCGTTCAGCCCCGCCATCGTCACAGGCGAGCTCATGGCGCCCACGCCGCCAAGCGCGGCGACGGCGTTCGGGTTCTCGGGGCTGATGCCTCCGGCCAGGCGGGCGTGGACGATCTGACTGTTGCGGACGAAGGTCGCCTCCATGATCGAGATTCCGGCGCTGTTGCCGAGGTTCCGCACCAGCGTGAAGACGCCGGTGCCGTGCGTGCGCAGATCGGGCGCCAGCGTCGCAAAGGCCAGCACGGTCATTGGCGTGAAGACGAGGCCGGTGCCCAGCCCCTGCACGACGCCGGTCCAGACGATGGTCCATGAGTCCATCTGCAGGTTGAAGGTGCTCATGCCAAGGAACGAGGCCGAGAACAGCAAAAGCCCGCTGATGATCAGGATGCGCGCGTCGACGCGCCCGACCAGACGGCCGGCGAACGCCATGGAGATCAGGCTGCCGATGCCGCGCGGCGCCGAGATCAGGCCGGCGGTCATCACCGGATAGCCGAGCAGGGTCTGGACCATCGACGGCAACAGCGCCAGCACCGAGAAGACGAGCAGCCCGATGGCCAGCCCCAACACCGTCGCGGCGGCGAAGTTGCGGTCCTTGAACAGCACCAGCGGCACGAAGGGGTGGTCGGTGGTGAGCGAGTGGACGGCGAAGAGCACGAGCGCCAGTGCGGCCAGCCCCGCCTCGATCAGGATCTCCGGCGACTGGAACCAGTCGTTGTTCTCCCCCCGGTCGAGGCAGAGCTGGAAGGCGCCCAGCATCAGCGAGAGCAGGGCAAACCCCATGACGTCGAAGCGGACCCTGTGCCCTCGGTCCTCCTCATGCAGGAAGGTCCAGACGCCGATGGCGGCGAACACCCCCACCGGCAGGTTGATGTAGAACACCCAGCGCCAGCTGAAATTGTCGGTCAGCCAGCCGCCCAGGATCGGGCCGCATATGGGCGCGATCATGATCCCCATGCCCCAGATGGCCATGATCGGGCCGCGCTCTTCGTAGGGGTAAGCGTCGAGCATCACCGCCTGCGACAACGGTGCCATCGCCGCCCCACAGGCCCCCTGCAGCACGCGGAAGAGGACGATCTGCTCGAGGTTCTGCGCCGCCCCGCAAGCCGCAGAGGCGACCGTGAAGCCGATGATCGAGAAGAGGAAGACCCGCTTGCGTCCGAACCGGCTGGCCAGCCAGCCGGTCGTCGGCGTCATGATCGCCGCGGCGATGATGTAGGACGTCAGCACCCAGGTGATCTGGTCGGCCGAGGCGGACACCGAGCCCGCCATGTGCGGCAGCGCGACGTTGGCGATCGTCTGGTCGAGCACCGTCATGACCATCGCGCCCATGATGGAGATCATCATCATCGGGCGGTTCGGCGCGGGCTGATCCAGCAGGTGCGGCGCGACTTGGGCGGTCATGGGCCCTCAGATAAGCCGGCTGCGCATCGCCTGCGAGAGGAGATCTATGAGCGTCACCGCAACCACGATGACGATGACCATCGCCGCGACCTGGCTGAACTGGAACGCCTGCATCGCGCTGAACAGCAGTTGCCCGATGCCGCCGGCCCCGATGAAGCCCAGCACGGTGGCCGAGCGGGCATTCGATTCGAAGCGATAGAGGGCATAGCTGGTCCACAGCGGCGCGACCTGTGGGACCACGCCCCAGACGATCTCGTGCATCGGGGCCGCGCCGGTGGCTCGCACGCCCTCGATCGGACCCGGAGCGACGGTTTCGACCGCCTCGGAGAAGAGCTTGCCGAGCACCCCGCCGGTGTTGATCGCCAGCGCGAGCACGCCGGTGAGCGGGCCAAGGCCCACGGTCACGATGAACGCCAGGCCGATGATCAGCTCAGGCAGCGAGCGCAGCACGTCCAGCAGGCGTCGAACGGGTTGCTGGATCCAGACCGGCGAGATGTTGCGCGCCGCCGCCAAGCCGAGCGGAATGGCGATGAAGACGGCGATGAACGTCCCCCACAGCGCCATCTGCACGGTCAGCCACATCTGGGCGATGTAGTCGGGCATGTCGCCCAGATCCGGGTGCGCGAAGGCCGCGAGCAGGTCGTGCAGGTTGCCCGAATTGGCCACGAGCATCGGCAGCCGGCGCAGGTTGACCGGGCCGACCGAGGCGATCAGCACGACGGCGATGCCGCCCCATAGGACGAGGTCGATCAGCCGCTGGCGCAGCGGCCGAACCGGCGGCGGCGGGATCTGGGCTGCCGCGCTCATGCGGGCTGATGGGCGGCGATCTCCGCCATCACCGCGTCATAGGCGCGCTGGGCGGCGATGATCTTGGCCGGGTCGCCCGACTTCTTCGCCTCATAGAGCGCGTCGCTCGCGTCCATCTGCTTGACCGGATCGAGGTAGTCCGGCGCGGCGAGCGCGAAACCGCCGAACGTCAGCGCCCTGAGATTCGCCCGCTCGCGGTCGCCCTCGGGCCCCGGCGCCGCGCCATAGGTGAGGAAGAAGTCCTTGAGCTTGGCCTTGACCGTCGGGTCCATGTCCTGGCGGACGACGATGGACGACTCCGGCAGTGGCGGAGAGGTCCAGATCACCTGCACCTTGTCGGCGGTGGCTGGCTCGTCGCGGCGGGCGAACTGCAGCCCGACCGTGTTCATCGTGGCCACGTCGACCACGCCGTTGGCGACCGCGAACAGGTTGGCCTGGTGAGTCGCCGAGCGCACGAGCTTGAAGCAGGTCTCCGGGTCGATGTTGCGCGGGATGAACAGATAGGCCATCGGCGCCAGGGTGCCGGAGGTCGAGCGCGGGTCGCCGATCCCGAAGGTGTAGCGCTTGCCGCACTTCAAGACGTCGTCGAGCGTGATGCCCGAGCCTTTCTTGGCCAGCAGGATCGACTCGTAGTCCTTTGCGCCCCCTTCATCGGTGATGCGGCCCAGAATCTCGCCGTCCGCCCGGCGGACGGCCTCGAGTGTCGGCAAGGCCGAGAACCAGCCGACCTGGACCTGGTTGAACCGCATCGCCTCGATCACGGCGGTGTAGCTGGAGGCGTAGTAGGCCTCGACCTTGAGGCCGGTCTTTCTCTGCAGGTCGTCGAGCACCGGCTGCCAACGCTTGCCCATCGTTCCCTGCTGCTCCGGCGACTCAAAGCCGAACTTGATCGTCTTGCTGTCGTCCGGGCCGCAACCGGCGAGCGCCAGCGCCGCCGCAGTCGCCGCGATCGCCAGCATCCAGCGCTTCATTGCGGCCGGTCCTCCAGGTAGGCGTCATCGATCTCGGCGCCGTAGATTTCGGCCAGCCGCGCCGCATCCAGGCTCTCGCTCGGCCCGTCGAAGACCACGCGGCCCGCCTTCAGCGCCACCACGCGGCGGCAGTAGCGCAAGGCGTAGTCGACCTGATGCAGGGACACCACGACGGTCAGCCTTCGCTCGCGGTTCAGCTCGGCCAGCAGGTCCATCACGTGCCGGGCGGCGACGGGATCGAGCGAGGCGACCGGCTCGTCGGCGAGGACCAACTCCGCCTCCTGCACCAGGGCGCGGGCGATGGCGGCCCGCTGCTGTTGCCCGCCGGAGAGGGTCGAGGCGCGCTGGCCCGCCTGGTCGGCGACGCCGACCCGAGCGAGCGCGGCCATCACCGCCGCCTTCTCGCCGGCCGACCACAGGCCCAGAAGGCCGCGCCAGAACGGCGTCCGGCCGAGCAGGCCGAGCGCGGCGTTGGTGAACAGGCTCAAGCGGCCGACCAGGTTGAACTGCTGGAACACCATGCCGATGCGCGCGCGGGTGCGGCGCACGTCATCGGACACCCGGCCGTCGCGCTGCACGACGACCCCGCAGGCCTCGACCGCGCCGTCGCCGCCGTCCAGCACGGTCAGGCCGTTGATGGCGCGCAGCAGCGTCGACTTGCCGGCGCCTGACGGACCGATCAGGCCGACCATCTCGCCCCTGGCGACGCGCAGCGTCACCCCGTCCAGCGCGCGCCGGGATCCGAACGTCTTGGCGGCCGCGCGAACCTCGATCGCCCCATCGAACGCCATCTCGCCCTCGGCCAGCCGACCCCTCAGGAGGCCCGCAATGGCCCAGCCATGCGAAACTTTCGTGGCGCCGGCAAGGGCCGCGCTTAGGGTCCCTTAACCGATAAGGCTTTACATCGCCGGGCGCAGACCCTATGTCGCGCGCTCCGGCGGACCCGAAGTCGAGAGAAGCGCTGCTAACGCCGGCCTGGGTTAACAATCTGCAGGGGGTTACGTGAATTGCACACGTACCATTCGCCCCTGGACCTGGTCCGTGAGCGGCCGCCGGAACGTCCTGTCGCACTCGTGCGACCAGACGCCCTGGCCGTAGCGGCGCACTGGTTCCAGAACAGCTTTAAAGGCGACGTCTTCTACGCTCTCAAGGCGAACCCATCGCCGTGGGTGATCGAGACGCTCGTCGCCAACGGGATCAACGCCTTCGACGTCGCGTCGCTGGCCGAGATCGAGCTCGTCGCCGAGCATGCGCCCGGCGCGCGCATGGCCTTCATGCACCCGGTGAAGAGCCGGGCTGCGATCGCGGCCGCCTATTTCGACCATGGCGTGAGGACCTTCGTCTTCGACACCGAGGACGAGCTCGCCAAGATCCTCGACGCCAGCGGCGGAGCGAAAGACCTCAACCTGATCGTGCGGCTGGCCGCCTCGTCCGAGGGCGCGGCCTATCCGCTGGCCGGCAAGTTCGGCGTCGAGGCGCGCGAGGCGCCGGCGCTCCTGCTCGCCGCGCGGCGAGCGACCGACGAGCTGATGGGCGTGGCCTTCCATGTCGGCAGCCAGTGCATGCGGCCGACCGCCTTCCAGGCGGCGATGGCACAGGCTTCCCGCGCGCTCGTCCGCGCTGGCGTGTTCGCCGACGTTGTCGACGTGGGCGGCGGCTTCCCCTCGGTCTACCCGGGCATGGTCCCGCCCGAGCTCGGCTTCTACCGCGACGCCATCGACCGTGGCTTCGCCGAGATGATGGTGCATGAGACGACCGAGCTCTGGTGCGAGCCGGGCCGCGCGCTGGTGGCCGAGTGCACCTCGCTGCTGACCCGGGTCGAGCTTCGCAAGGGCGATGCGCTCTATCTGAACGACGGCTCCTATGGGGCCCTGTTCGACGCCGCCCACACCCGCTGGCCGTTCCCGGTCAAGCTGGTCCGCGACGGCGCGCCGACCGGGGCGCCGCTGAAGCCGTTCCGCTTCTACGGGCCGACGTGCGACTCCCTCGACCACATGCCGGGGCCGTTCTGGCTGCCGGACGACGTGGGCGAAGGCGACTTCGTCGAGATCGGCATGCTGGGCGCCTACGGCGTCGCCATGGCGACCCGCTTCAACGGCTACGGCGAGCTGGACGCCGCGATCGTCAACGACGCGCCGATGGCTTCGATGTACGGGCTGGCGCCGCGCTCGATCCCGACGCCGCGCGTCGAGACCGACACAGTCGTCAAGCTGTCGCGCGCCCGTGGCAAGAGGCGCCGGCGTCGCTAGCGCCGCCGTTCCTGAGTCGAACCATGACCAAGCCGAACACCAAGGCCGAGCTCTTGGCCAAGACCGTCGAGCACGTCGACATCACTGCTTACGATGCGCGGCCGGTGATCGACGCCATGCGCGGCATGAGCTTCACCTCGCGCGATACGGCCCGCGCCGCCGACATCCTTTCGATGGCGATCGAGGACCCCGCCTGCTCGCCCTGGCTCACCCTCGCCGGGTCGACCAGCGCCGGCGGCTGCATGCACGTCTATCGCGACATGATCGCGACCGGCATGGCCGACGTGGTGGTCGCCACGGGCGCCTCCATCGTCGACATGGATTTCTTCGAGGCGCTTGGCTTCAAGCACTACCAGGCCCAGTCCGACGTCGACGACCGCGACCTGCGCGCCCTCTACATCGACCGCATCTACGACACCTACATCGACGAAGAGGAGCTGCAGGCCTGCGATCAGGCGATCAAGGACATCGCCGACGCTCTGGAGCCGCAGCCTTACTCCTCCCGCGCGTTCATCCGCGAGATGGGGCGCTGGCTCGCCGACGGGAACGCCAGGAAGCCGGGCTCGTTGATCCAGACCGCGTTCGAGGAGGATGCGCCGATCTTCTGCCCGGCCTTCACCGACTCCTCGGCCGGGTTCGGCCTGGTCAAGCACCAGGTCGAGCGGATCAAGGCGGGGCGGCCATACGTGTCCATCGACTCTGTCGCCGACTTCCGCGAGCTGACCGACGTGAAGATCGCGGCCAAGACCACCGGCCTCTTCATGGTCGGCGGCGGTGTGCCGAAGAACTTCGCCCAGGACACGGTGGTCTGCGCCGAGATCCTCGGCATCGACGCCGAGATGCACAAATACGCCGTGCAGATCACCGTCGCCGACGTGCGCGACGGCGCCTGCTCGTCTTCGACGCTGCGTGAAGCGCAGTCATGGGGCAAGGTCGAGACGACGCACGAGCAGATGGTGTTCGCCGAGGCGACCACGGTCGTGCCGCTGATCGTCTCCGACGCCTATCACCGCGGCGGCTGGAAGCGCCGCGAGAAGCGCCGCTTCGCCAAGCTGTTCGCCTAGTGCGCTTTGAGATCAAGCTGATCCAGGCCCTTGCTTGGCTGATCCGTGCGGCCCAAACACCCGCTCGTCCCGTGGAAGCGGGACCCAGGCTTTTTCACCACCAAGCACACCAAGCACACCAAGGGTTCTGAGAGGCGCACGCACAGACGGCCAGTCACGGCCTCTTGGTGTGCTTGGTGGTTGAGTCCAGCCTCGCCGCAGGTTCTGCGCCTTAGGAGACCTGGGTCCCCCGCTTTCGCGGGGATGAGCGGAGAACTCTAAGAGGCGGGCGCGGCGATCGCTTCGCGCAGGCCCGCCTGCACCAGGTCCGGCCGCTCCATCGGCAGGAAGTGTGTCGTGCGCGGCACGGTCTCGAGCTTGAGCCGCCCGCTCTCGATCAGCGGTTCGACGCGGTCGTCCAGCAGGCAGGTCGAGGCCTGCTCGGCCCGCCAGATGTGGATCGGGCAGCGGCTCGCCTCGAACGCCACCCAGGGGTCGTGACCCTGCGAGACATAGTTCGAGACCTCCCACTCCGGCGCGCAAGCGATCTCGACCGTCCCGTCCGGCCGGTCCGCGAACCCGTCCTCGACGTAGTCGGCCAGCATCGCCGCGGTCCAGTTGGTGAAGGCGCCGCGACCCCGGTAGGACTCCACCGCGGCCGCGCGGCTGGGGAACACGCGGCGGCGGCGGAGCGTGCCCGCGATCATCGGGGACTTCATGGCCTCCGCCGGGAACGGCCCCGCCGGCGGGCGGATCACCGGATCGAACAGGGCGAGCGCCCGCACGCGCTCCGGCCGCGCGGCGGCGCTGAACAGCGACAGCGTCCCGCCCATGGAATGCCCCCCCAGCGCCACCGGGCCGAGGTCGAGCGCGTCCAGGAAGGCGACCAGGTCGTCGCCGAGGTCGAGCCAGGTCTCTCGCGTCTCGATCGGGGTCGGCGCGCGCGTGCGGCCATGGCCGCGCAGGTCCATGGCCAGCAGGCGAAACTCCCGCGCCAGCGGCTGAAGGAGCGTCCGATAGCTTCGCGCATTGAAGCCGTTGGCGTGGGTGAAGACCGCATCGACCGGCCGATCCGGTGGTCCGAAGTCGAGATAGGCGAACGCGCCCGCGCCGTTCGGGCTATCAAGCCGCACAGTGGCGGCGCGGGGCTCAGGCAGGCTCATGGCCCAGGCTGCATAGGCGATGGAGGCCAACGATGAAACTCTTCACCATCGGCTATCAGGCGGCCACGCAGGGCGATGTGATCGGCCGCCTCAAGGCAGCGGGCGTTGCGGTGCTGATCGACGTGCGCGCGGTGGCCGCCTCGCGCCGCCCCGGCTTCTCCAAGCGCCTGCTCGCGGCCGGCATGGCCGACGCCGGCATCGACTACGTGCACCTGCGCGCGCTGGGCACGCCGGCAGCCGGGCGAGCGGCGGCGCGCGCGGGCCGCACGGCCGAGATGCGCTCGATCTACACGGACTATCTCGATCACGAGCCGGCGGCGGAGACCGAGCTCGCCCAGGCGCAGGCGATCGCCAGCGCCAGGCCCGCCGCCCTGCTTTGCCTCGAAGCCGACGCCCGCGTCTGCCATCGCCGTCTCATCGCCGAGCGGCTGCGCGAGCGCGCAGGATTCGAGGTGGTCGACCTCTAGGAGGTCAGTCCTTCTTGCGCCGCTCGCTGCGGAAGGCGCGGATGACTTCGCCGATCACGCGGGGATTGCGCATGGCCATGATGCCGGCGGCTAGCGCCACGCCCGCAGAGGCCAACGGCTTGTCGCGCACCAGGTCCATCAGATCCTCGGCGACGCCGGACGGGCCCTCGACGCGTCGCCGTCGCCGGCGCGGCATGGCGATCAGCCCGACGATGAGGGCGATGAGCGCGAAGATCGCCGCGACCACCGCCCCGCCGCCGGCGCTGCCGACATAGGGCTGAACGAGCGCGAAAACGGCGAAGGCGGCGGCGAAAACGGCGACGACGACCGAGGCCGAGATGGCCGCGATCGCGACGAACCCCATCAGCAGGCGTGTGACGATCAACGCCGTCCGCCAGCCAGGAGCAGACCGATCAGCACGCCGACGCCGAGCGCCGCGAAGGTTGCGGTCAGCGGCCGCTCCTGCACCCGCTCGGAGACGTACTTCTGCGCGACGTCCAGCTGGTCGCCCGCCTGGTCGGCGTAGACCCGCGCGCTGGAGCGTAGGGTCTCGATGCCTTCCTGGATCGTCTTGCGCGCTTGTTCGGTCAGTTCGTTGAGCTGCTTTTCGGCGTCCTTGAGTTTCTTGTCGACGGTGTCGGCGGTTTCGTCGATGGCGGTGCTGGCGGGCATAGGGCTGTCTCCAGGAGTCTGGGCGGGAGGCGAAGCAGGGCCGCAAACCGCACGGTTCCGCTGGTCTGCGGCTACGCTCGGAACCACGTTGGTGGCTGCATGACGCTTTCCTTATCGGACCGCAAGGTGTTCTCTTAAACGGGTGATTTGCTTACGACCGGCGAGCAAACGCGCCGGTCGTTGAACGGGCTTCGTTACCGCCCATGGACTCGAAGAAGGACGACCTGACCGCGACGCCAGAGGCCCCCAATTTCAGGGTCGTCGCGCCTGTGACCGAACCGAGCGCCGTCCGCCTCGAACGCATCCTCAGCCTCGCATCCCACATCTGCGCCTGTCCGCGCGCAGCGATCGTCGCCTTCGAGGACGAAGCGCCCCGCGTCGCCGCCAAGAGGCCGGCCGATGCAGCGGGCTGGCCGAGCGCAGCGGATGTGGCCGCGCTCTTGAGCCTCTCGCGCGACATCGTCATCGAGACCGGCGCCGCCGGCCGCCGGGTCACAGCGCCGCTCCTCGGCGCCGACGGCCGCTCGGTCGGCGCCATCCTGCTCGAGGCCCCGGGCGCTGCGGGGCGCCTCGCGGCGGACGCACGCCCCATGCTCGCCGATCTCGCGGCCATCGCCGCAGAGGAGTTCGCCCGCGACCGCGACGATGCGGAGCGAGAGAGCCTGGTGGCCGAACTCGACCACCGGGTGAAGAACGTGCTTGCCGTCGTGCAATCGCTGGCCGCCCAGTCGGTGCGCAGGGCCCCCTCGCTCGACTCGTTCCTGAAGACGTTTGCGGGTCGGCTGAGATCGATGGCCTCGGCCCATCAACTGCTCACCGCCACGCGCTGGCGCGGCGCCGGCATGCAGAACATCGCCGCCGCCGAGCTTGGCGGGCTCGCGCCGGGCCAGACCCACTGGCAGGGGCCGGACCTGTTGCTCACGCCGCGCGCCGCCAACGCCATGTCGCTGGCGCTGCATGAGCTTGTGACCAACGCGGTGAAGTTCGGCGCGCTCTCCACCGAGCTCGGCCGGGTCGAGGTGGTATGGAAGCCGACCGCCGACGGCGGGCTCGAGCTCTCGTGGACGGAGAGCGGCGGCCCTCCGGTGGCGGCGCCCACCCGTCACGGCTTTGGCGCGACGCTGCTCGAGAGGGTCACCGGCCGCGAGCTCGGCGGCGTCGCCCGTGTCGAGCACCGCCGCCAGGGCGTGCGCGCGACCCTCGTCGCAGGGCCGTCGGCGGTCGCCGTCGATCGGGCGCCGACGCCGTTGCCGGCCCCGCCGGCGGTCAGCCTGGCCCATGTCCCGCCGGTCGCGCCCGCGCGTCCTGGCGCGGCCGGCATCCGCGGCTTGCGCATCCTGATCGTCGAAGACGCCCTTCTGCTCGCGCTCGAGCTTGAGGCCGGGTTGTCCGAGGCCGGCGCGTGCGTGGCCGGATCGGCCGCCGACGTCGAAGAGGGCCTGCGCATGGCGGCGCTGCCGCTCGACGCCGCGGTGCTCGACGCCAACCTGAACGGCGAGCCGGTGCTGCCTGTCGCCCAGGCCTTGGCCGCGCGAGGGATCCCCTTCGTGTTCGCCACCGGCTACGGCGACTCCAGGTTCACGCCGCAGGGGTTCGATGCGCCGCTGATCAAGAAGCCCTACGACGTGACCCAGATCGCCGCCGCCCTGGCCGAGGTCACCGGTCGGCTGGCGGCTTAAGCTAGCCTCGGCCGGGCCAGAGCCGCTCGATCTCGACGTCCGTGGCGACAGGCGCGAGCACCGGCTCGCGGGCGCTGACCCAGACCACGTCAAGCCCCTTCGCCAGCAGACCGGTCAACGCTTTGGCCTCCGCGTGCTTGGCCTTCAGCCTTCGCGCCTCGCGGCGGGCCAGCGCGATAGTGGCTGGCGCGGCGCCGTCGCCAACGACGAGCACGTCGGCCTGAGCGAGCGCGCGGGCGGCGCGAAGCGAGATGAGGTCGCCCTGGCCGCCGTCCATCACGATGCGCAGCCGGCCAACCCTGGGCTTGCCGGTCGCGGCGGCGGCAAGCGCCTCGACGAGCAAGCGCTGCGCGCCGGCCATATCGTGCGCCATCGCCGCCTCGGCCGCCGGCCCGACCAGCGCTTCGCGCAGGAAGCCGCGGCGCGCGTCGAGGTTCGGCAGCGCCTGGCGCAGCTCCTCGCGCATGGCGCCGAACAAGGCCGCGACCCGGCCCGCGCCCTCGGGAAGTCGCGCCTCGATGTCGTTGCGCAGCAGGGTCGCGAGCAGCGGCGCCGAGCCCGTCGTGCCCACCGCGGCGACCACCTGCCCGCGGTCGACCAGCGCCGGCGTCATGAAGTCGGACAAAGCCGGATGGTCGACCACGTTCACCACTGCCCCCGCCGCCCGCGCCGCGTCCGCGGCCTTGGCGCGGAAGGCTGCGTCGCCGCCGCAGATGAAGGCGATGCTGGCCCCAGCGTAAGCCGTGGGCTCGTGGGCCCTGCCGTCAGCGACCCTTACGACCGTCGCCGGCGAGCCGTCGAACAACCGAAGCTTGGACTCGGCGGCGTCTCCTTCGCCGACGATGGCGATCGTGCGGCCGCTCAGCGGGAAAAAGGCGGGGAAGGCGTCCATGGCGGGTCATCCAGGCCAATCGCCCGCTAGTCGGCGCTCTTTTGGCCGCGCGCGTCAACCTGAGCGGTGTTAAGATAACGCCAAATCAGTCCGGCCTGTGAAGGCGGGGAGGACATATGGCCACCAATCTCAACATCAATGGTCAGACCTACGCGGTCGAAGCCGCGCCGGAGACGCCGCTGCTCTGGGTGCTGCGCGACGAGCTGAAGCTCACCGGCACCAAGTACGGTTGTGGGATCGCCGAGTGCGGATGCTGCACCGTGCACGCGGACGGCAAGGCGATCCGCGCCTGTCAGACGCCGATCGGCATCGCGACGTCGATGAAGATCACCACCATCGAGGGTCTGGGCGGCTCGCACCCCGTCCAGCAGGCCTGGGTCGAGCACGACGTGCCCCAGTGCGGCTACTGTCAGTCGGGCCAGATCATGTCGGCGAGCGCGCTCTTGGCCGCGAACCCCGACCCGAGCGACGACGACATCGATACCGCGATGAAGGGAAACATCTGCCGCTGCGGCAGCTACCAGCGCATCCGCGCCGCGATCCACACGGCCGCGGGCAAGAGCAAGGGAGCGGCGGCATGAACGCGATTTCGAAGATCAAACGCCCGTCACGCCGCGCCGTCGTCATCACCGCCGGCGTCGTCGGGGGCGGCGCGCTGGTCGTCGGCCTGATGCCCAAGAGCCTTGGCGGGATCATGGCGATCGGGGCGGAGAGCCCGCACGGTCCCTTCGGGCCGTTCATCAAGATTTCGCCTGACAACAGCGTCACGGTGATGAACAAGCACCAGGACTCGGGCCAGGCCAACCACGCGGGCCTTGCCGCCCTGGTCGCCGAGGAGCTCGACGCCGACTGGGACAAGGTCTCGGTCGAGCCATCGGTCGCCAACGCCAAGCTCTACGCCAACACCCTGTTCGGGGTGCAGGGCACCGGCGGCTCGACCGCCATGGCCAACTCCTGGATCCAGTATCGCCAGGCCGGGGCGGCCGCGCGGGCGATGCTCGTGCAGGCGGCCGCGACCCGCTGGGGCGTCTCGCCCGCCAGTCTGACCACCAAGGACAGTGTGGTCACCCACGCCGCCTCCGGCCGTTCGGCGCCCTACGGCGACCTGATCGCCGAGGCGGCCCAGGTCCCGCCGCCGCAGGCGCCGGTGCTGAAGAACCCCAAGGACTTCACCCTGATCGGCACGGCCCGCATCGTGCGCAAGGACACGCCGGCGAAGAGCACCGGCAAGGCGCGCTACACCCAGGACGTCCACCTGCCCGACATGCTCGTCGCCATGGTCCAGCATTCGCCGCGTTTTGGCGGGCGCGTGGCCTCGTTCGACGCGACGGCAGCCAAGCAGGTCCCGGGCGTCGTCGATGCCGTGCAGCTGCCGACCGGCGTCGCGGTGATCGCCAGCTCGACCTTCGCCGCCCGCCAGGGCCGCGACGCGCTGCGCATCACCTGGAACGACGACAAGGCCGAGAAGCGCTCGACCGACGCGATCGTGGCCGACTATCACCGCATCGCCACGGGCCAGGGCGACGTGAAAGCCCAGCCGTTCGAGACCAGAGGCGATGCGACCAGCGCCTTTTCGGGCCCGTTGTTCGAGGCGGCCTACGACTTCCCCTACCTTGCCCACGCCGCCATGGAGCCGATGAACTGCGTCGCGCAGGTTGATGGGATGAGGGTCAGGCTGACCTTCGGCTCGCAGATCCAGACTCTCGACCAGATCAACACCGCCATGGTGGTCGGGACCCTGCCCGGCGCGGTCGAGATCGAGACCCTGCCGGCCGGCGGCTCGTTCGGGCGGCGCGGCAACAACCACTCCGACTACGTCGTCGAGGCGGTGCACATCGCCAAGCACGTCGGCGGCTTTCGGCCGGTGAAGCTGGTCTGGACCCGCGAGGACGACATGACCGGCGGCCTCTATCGGCCGATGGCCTATCATGCGCTTTCCATCCGCACCGACGCCGACGGCTTCCCCGCCGCCTGGCGGCACCGCGTGGTCACCCAGTCGATCATGAAGGGCGGCATCGTCGGCGGCGGCTTCGACGACTCGACCGTCGAAGGCGCCAAGGGCTCGCCCTACCTCGACGCCACGCCGGTGGTCGACGGCCAGGTCTACATGCCCGACTTCCCGGTGACCGTGCTCTGGTGGCGCTCGGTGGGCGCGACCCACACCGCGTTCGTCATGGAGCACACGATCGACCAGCTCGCCCGCCGCGCGGGGAAGGACCCGGCCGACTACCGCCGCGCGCTCTACACCCGCGCCGGGGCGAGCGCCGCGCGCCACCGCGCCGTGCTCGACCTCGCCTGCGAGAAAGCCGGATGGGGCGCCTCGCTGCCCGCCGGGACCGCCCGCGGCGTCGCCGTGCACGCCAGCTTCGGCTCGGTCGTCGCCCAGGTGGCGGAGGTGACGATGCAGAACGGCGAGCCGCGCGTCGGCCGCGTGGTCTGCGCCGTCGACTGCGGCACGGCGATCGCGCCCAGCCTGGTCGCCCAGCAGATGGAGGGCGGGGTCTGCTACGGGCTCTCCGCCGTGCTCTATGGCCAGATCACGCTGAAGGACGGCATCGTCGAGCAGACCAACTTCGACGCTCACCGCGTGCTGCGCATGAACGAGGCTCCGCACGTCGAGACCTACATCCTGCCCTCGACCAACGCCCCGACCGGCGCCGGCGAGCCCGGCACCCCGGTGATCGCGCCGGCGGTCGCCAACGCGCTCCTCGTCTTGAACGGAACCCCCACCTCCAGCCTGCCGTTCGTGAAGAGCACGTAGTCCCTTGCGGCCAGCGCAAGCTGGCCGATCGTCTTCCACCGCCAAGGTCGCCAAGGACGCAAAGAGGTGGGCTGGGGCCCCGCGACAGGTCACTGACGCCTTGGCGAACTTGGCGTCCTTGGCGGTCAAATTGGGCGGTTCCGCTACGGCAGACCGTTGACGGGCTCGCGCCTACGGCGCTTTTTCGAGTCAACAGAGACGAGGGTGCGCCGATGAAGTCGCCGGTTTGCGAGATGCTGGGGATCGAGTTCCCCCTGTTCGCCTTCAGCCATTGCCGCGACGTGGTGGCCGCGGTCAGCCGCGCGGGCGGGTTCGGGGTGCTGGGCGCCACCGGCCACACGCCGCAGTCCGTCCACACCGAACTCAAGTGGATCGACGAGCACGTCGACGGCAAGCCCTACGGCATCGACATCCTCGCGCCCGAGAACATGGCGACGGCGGGCGAGAAGGGGGTCACCTACAACTCCCTGCGCTCCCGCGTGCCGCAGGAGCACCGCGACTTCGCCGCCAAGCTGCTCGCCCAGGCTGGGGTCGAGACGCTCGACGTGCAGGTGTCGGATGATCGCGCACAGCCGTTCGACCCCGAGCTCGCCATGCGCACGCTGGAGGCGGCCTTCGAGCATCCGATCAAGCTGATCGCCAATGCGCTGGGCGTGCCGCCGCCCGAGATGATCGCGATGGGCAAGAAGCACGGCGTGCCCGTGGCTGCTCTGGTCGGCGCCAAGGAGCATGCGCTGCGTCAGGTCGCGGCCGGCGTTGACATCCTGGTCGTGCAGGGCACCGAGGCCGGCGGCCACTGCGGCGAGGTCACCACCATGGTGCTGGTGCCGGAGGTGATCCGGGCGATCAAGAAGATCCGCGACGTGCCGGTGCTGGCGGCGGGCGGGATCATGACCGGCCAGCAGATGGCCGCCTGCATGGCGATGGGCGCGGCCGGCGTGTGGACCGGCTCGGTCTGGCTCGCCACGACCGAGAGCGAGACCTCGGAGATCTTCCGCGAGAAAATGATCGAGGCCACCAGCCGCGACGCGGTTCGCGTGCGCACCCGCACCGGCAAGCCGGCGCGCCAGCTGCGCTCTGCCTGGACCGAGGCCTGGGACCGCAGCCCCGACAGCCCGGGCCCGTTGCCGATGCCCCTGATGACGCTGGTCAGCGAGAACGCGCTACGGTCGGTCAATCGCGCCGCCGAAGCCGGCAACGAAAAGGCCCGCGACATGGTCACCTACTTCGTCGGCCAGGGCGTCGGCCTAGTCGACCAGGTGCAGTCCGCCGGCCAGGTCGTGCAGACCTTCAAGGAGGAGTTCCTCGAAGCCGTCGAACACATGAACGCGCTCCTGGACGACTAGGCCCCGGTTCGTACTCGCTCGGGAGATGGGGGCTAGGGCAGGTCCGTGCGCAGGTCGACGTCGTAGAGGACGCCGTCGTCGGGGGCGGGGACGAGCGCGAGTTGGGCGGGATCGAGGGCCGCGAGCAGGCCGCCCGCGCCCTTGTCGCCCTCGAGTGTGAGCAGGTCGCCGAACAGGGCGCGGCTGAACAGCACCGGGTGCCCCCGCTGGCCGTCGAACACGGGCGCGGCGGCCAGTGCGTCGCCGGCCAGCGCCTCGGCCAGGGGCTCGAGCACGCCCGGCGGCACGCGCGGCATGTCGCCCAGGAAGAGATACGCGCCGGCGCAATCGGCCGGCAGGCTCGCGATCCCGGCCTTGAGCGAGGCGGAGAGCCCGCGTGCGTGGTGTTCGGCATGCACGAGCTTCAGCCGCATCGCTTCGCCGCGCCCCTCGAAATAGGCCCTCGCCGCCGCCGGCACGGCTTCGTCGGCGCCCCAGACCACGGTCACCGTCATGACCGGCGCGGCGATGGCGGCGGCCAGCGCGCCCTCGATCAGCATGCGCCCATGCCAGGGGGCGGTGAGCTTTCCGCCGCCGAACCGGGCGCCGAATCCGGCCGCCAGGACGATTGCTTCCAAGGCGCCCCCTGTCGCCAAGGCCCATTCCTTTCTATGTTCCGCTTCGACGATGACGCCCTACGACGCCTCAACCCCCCGGTCCACCACGGCCAGGCCGCCTCTGATCGACGGCTTTGGCCGCACGGTGACCTATCTGCGCGTCTCGGTCACCGACCGCTGCGACCTCAGATGCGTCTACTGCATGGCCGAGCGCATGGTCTTCCTGCCCAAGGCCGAAGTGCTGACGCTGGAGGAGCTCGACCGCATCGCCTCGGCCTTTGTCAGCCTTGGCGTGAAGAAGCTCCGCCTCACCGGCGGCGAGCCCCTGGTGCGCAAGGGGATCATGACGCTGATCGAACGGCTGGCCCGGCATCTGACCTCCGGCACCCTCGATGAGCTGACGCTCACGACCAACGCGACCCAGCTGGCCGCGTTCGCGGGTGACCTGGCGCGCGTCGGCATCAAGCGCATCAACGTTTCCCTCGATACGCTGAAGCCCGATCTCTTCGCCCGCATCACCCGCGGCGGCGACCTCGGCAAGGTGCTGGGCGGGATCGAGGCCGCACAGGCGGCGGGGCTCGCGGTGAAGATCAACGCCGTGGCGCTCAAAGACGACAACGCCGCCGAGATCCCCGAGTTGATCCGCTGGGCGCACGGCGCCGGCATGGACATGACGCTCATCGAGACCATGCCGATGGGCGAAATCGAGGCCGACCGCACCGACCAGTTCCTTTCGCTGGCCGACGTCCGCCGCGACCTCGAGAGCTATTGGACCCTCTCCGACCTGCCGCTCACGACCGGCGGTCCGGCGCGCTATGTGCGCATCGCCGAGACCGGCGGGTGCCTCGGCTTC
>JGI12269J14319_10000657_pt1 | contig 33458 bp, 29 predicted proteins | sample PeaSoiSIISIP2007_FD_14319 | JGI IMG/M metagenome (IMG submission 14319)
TCAAGGGTGGGGCACCTATTGGTGACCGTGCGCATCAGGCTGGCAAACGATTCCGCTCCGGCTCTCGCCTGGCGCGTGGTATATACGCGCCGCAAGTTTGGTAACCCGCCAAGGTCGATCCCCTGAAGCAAGCACCCATCCGTGATCAAGAAAGCCGCACCCGAGTTCTCCAACTGATAGCGCACTTCGCGCTCGCGGTAGCTCGGGTTCAGCAAGGTGGGGATAGCTCCGGCGAGCGTGACCGCATGATACACCGCGCAGAACTGCCAACCGTTCGGCAGAAAAATGGCGACGACCTCGCCCGGTACCAAGCCAGCGCCAACAAGCCCACGCGCAAGTCTCTCAACCAGCTCCCCGTACTCTGCGTAGGTGATGCGGCGTCCGCGCGAGGTCTCGTCACAGGATGAATCAATGATGGCGGTTTTGTTGGGGAAGCGGGCGCATGATTCGAGAATGACATCGTGGACGAAACGACCCTGCGGGTCGGCATAGAGGTGCGTTCGCAACATGCGCTTGCGATTCTAACGCATGCCCCGAAGTGTTCCACGTGGAACACTGTGCAACGAATATGTGGGGACAGATAAGTGATTTGGAATGCTAAACATCAGCCCGCGAGCTTGCGCAGGAAGTCGGATTCGTCCATCCGGTACTTGAAGGCTTTGTGCCCGTCGATGAAGACCACGGGGACTTCGTCGGTGAACTGGTGGCGCAGTTGGTCGTCGCTGTCGACATCGATTTCCTGCCAGTTGAAACCGCCGCGACGATGAAGTTTCGTGAGCGTCTCTTTGACGATTTCGCAGAGGTGGCATCCCTTGCGGGAGTACACCACGACCTGGCGGAGTTCTGGCATTGGAGTGAGTTTAGCAAGTGGGGAGGGTTTGTTCCAGCGGCTGCCGAGCGTTGCTCGGCTGGACAGCCGGGGCGGCTGTCCCCGCGTGATTTACAATTTCCATCTATGCATAAAGCGGCTGACACATTGCTTCGGGGGAAGACTGTTCTGATTACAGGTGGGGCGCGACGCTTGGGGCGGGCGACAGCGCTGGCGATGGCGGAGGCTGGGGCGGACGTGGCGATTACGTTCTTGCAGTCGGCGCGCGAGGCGCAGCATGCGGTGATCGATATTTGCAGTTTCGGTGTGCGGGCAGTGGCGTTGCGTTGCGACGTTACCGAAGAGAAAAGCGTGCGAGCTGCGATCAAGGAGGTTGGCAAGGAACTCGGCGGTCTGGACATCTTAGTCAACAACGCGGCGAATTACGAGACGGTCGAGTTCGACAAGTTGAGCTTGAAGCAGTGGGACGCTATCTTTGCTTCGAACACGCGCGGGCCGTTTCTGGTTTCGCGCGAGGCTTTGAAATTGCTACGCGAGCGACAGGGGAAGATCATCAACATGGGTTCGCTGGGTGGATTGCGGCCCTGGGCTGATCATGCGCATTATTGTTCGTCGAAAGCAGCAGTGCATATGCTGACGAAAGTGATGGCGAAGGCACTGGCTCCGGCGATTGCGGTGAACTGCGTTGCTCCGGGGATGATCGATCTGGGAGAGAAATCGGCCGCTGCATTTATGAAGCGGATGGCGAAGCAGACTCCGATGCGGCGCAATGGGACGGGAGAGGAGATTGCGGCGGCGGTATTGTTCTTCGCTACCGCGCCTCATTTTATTACCGGGCAGATTATGGCCGTGGATGGCGGGTTGGGTTTGTAGGTGGATTGGCTCCGGACGAGGCGTCCGGGGCTACGTGATTGACTACGGCTCCGAGGTTTTGGGATCGATAGCTGTGCACCCACTGAATCGAAAGTTTCGACGGCCGGATCAGTTTCCCCCGGTCCATGTGTTTTAATCAATCGTTGGCAGTGGGCTCGTCCTCGGAGGCGCTGGATGATGAGCTTCGAAATAGCGGTGGCTACGCTGATCGTGGGGATTGTGATCGTCGTGGTCGCGATACGGGCCTTTGTTGGTAAGAACTAGAAACATTCTGGCGATGGGTTGCGATTCGCTTTACCGACGGCAGAATTCCTGTAGATTGCGCAGTTCGTGTTATCTGAAATGAATAATCGTTTGATCATGCTGGCGCTGTTGTGTTTGAGTTCGGTTGCGTGGGCACAGGAGCGCCCGGAAGATGGCGGCCACGAGATCCAGGTGTGGACGGGCGGCGGACACTCCGTGGCCGGAGGCACATCCGATACAAGCGTGTGGAATGTGGGTTTGCGTTATGGTTGGATTCTTACGCGGCCTCACGGTCCGGGATTCCTCAATGGAAGATTCGAATACGTGGTGGATGCCGTGCCGGTGTTCATGGTGTTTCAGCGCTACAACACGGCTTACGGCGCGGGATTTGATCCGCTGGGATTGAAGTGGGACTTCGCCTCTCGAGGAAGGATTGAGCCTTATTTTGAGTTGACTGGCGGGACGCTATTTACCAATCATCAAGTGCCGACCGGAACTTCGAGCGTGAACTTTACTCCGTCGGCTGCGCTGGGGATGCATTTGCTGGGTGACCGGCATGCTCTTAGCCTGGAGGTACGGTATCTGCACATTTCGAATGCGGGGTTGAGTTCGCCGAATCCCGGGATTAATACGGTGCAGGTGCGGGTTGGGGTGGGGAAGTTTTTCGGGAAGTAGTGTACTGCTCCGCCACTTTCGTTCGCTGCTATGTGCGGAATTAGCGCTGAAAGCGGAATGCAGAGATCCTTCGTCGGCAGAGCTTCGCTTCGCGATGGTCTGCGCTTCTTCACGATGCCAACGAGGAAGAACTCCTCTCAAGAAGTTGCAGCTTAGTGAGCCTGCCGGATATTCTTCTTGCTTATGTCAACACTAGTGGAGTGTGTTCCTAATTTTTCTGAGGGGCGCGACAAGGGGAAAGTCGATGCCATTCTTGCGGCCATGAAGATGGATGGCGTGTATCTGCTCGACCGCGAGATGGATGCGGATCACAACCGTTGTGTGATCACTTTGGTTGGCGAGCGCGAGGCAATTCAGGAAGCTGCGATTCGCGGCGTTGGCAAGGCTGCTGAGCTGATTGATCTGAATCATCATCAGGGAGCGCATCCGCGGATGGGGGCGGCGGACGTGGTGCCCTTTATTCCGATTGATGGTGTCACCATCGAAGATTGCGTGGCCATGGCGCGGCATGTGGGTGCGGAAATCTGGAAGCGATATCAGATTCCGGTTTACCTGTACGAAGCGGCTGCGACCACGCCGGAGCGGCAGAATCTTGAAAATATTCGGCGAGGTCAGTTCGAGGGCATACGGGCGGATATCGCGACCAATCCTGCAAGAAAGCCGGACTTCGGCGATCCTAAAGTACATCCGACGGCTGGGGCGACGGTGGTAGGCGCTCGCAAATTCCTGATCGCCTACAACGTTTTCCTCAGCACGCCGGATGTAGAGATTGCGAAGAAGATTGCCAAGGCCGTGCGCTTCTCAAGCGGGGGATTGCGCTTTGTGAAGGGTGCGGGATTTCTGGTGCGCGGGCTGGCACAGGTTTCGATGAACTTGACGGACTTTGAGCAGACGCCGGTCCACCGCGCGTTTGAGCTGGTGAAGCGCGAAGCTGAGCGCTACGGAGTTTCGGCTCTCAGCAGCGAGATTGTGGGATTGATTCCGAAGAAGGCTTTGGAGTCGGCGGCGGAGTGGTTCTTGCAGGTGGAGAATTTCGATTCATCTTTGATTCTGGAAAACAGACTGAGTGCGGTCATGGGCGGCAAAGCTGCGGTTGGAGGATTGCGGGCTGGAGTTGAGCCGTTCGTTGAACAGCTGGCGGCGCCCACGGCTACGCCGGGCGGCGGAAGCGCGGCGGCGGCGAGCGGAGCGATGGCGGCCGGATTGGCTTCGATGGTGGCTTCGATGTCACGGGGCAAGAAAGCTTATGTGCAATACGAGCGCGAATTGAGTGAGGCCATTGCGCAGCTTTCACAACTTCGCGAAGAATTGAAGGCGGCGATTGATGCGGATGCGGAGTCTTACAATGCCGTGATGAAGGCTTACAAGCAAGCGAAAGACGCGGCGAATGCGGACGGCGTGATTGATGCCGCTTTGAAGCAGGCCACCAGCGTGCCGTTGAGGGTCGCAGAATGGGCGAAAGAAGTGGCGGGGATTGCGGAGAAGCTGGGGCCCATCAGTAATCCGAATATGAAATCCGATTTGACTACGGCGGTGGCGTTAGCGCGAGCTGCGATTACAGGGGCGCTGGCCAATGTGGAGATTAATCTAGCTTCTTTGAACGATGCGGGGTTTGCGGAGGAAGTTCGTGGCAAGGTCGCAACTCTGTCGGCTGGATAGTGTTTTCAATTGTGGCGCCTTCCTGTTGGCTGGCTGACCAGGTACGGGTCGTACTTTCGTTTCTTAGTTTCCTGGGACCATTGGCATACAATATAAGCTTGCGGTGCAAGGTTGTGGATGCGGTTCGTTCTGCATCTAAGTACCATATTCAGTTCAGGCGTACTTCAGAGGCACTTTATTTATGAAGCGATTGCAAGGTGTGTTGTGGATTTTGCTGCTTTCGGCTGTGGCTGCGTGGGCGGCGGCAATGGGCAGTTCGGCTCGCGGTGTGATTCCGTCGGATGTGCAACAGGTCATCACCGTGGACTACCGGACGCTGAAGAATTCTAGCACCGCGATGGCGCTCAAGGATCAAGTGCTCCCGCCGAGCATGAAGGAATTTGAAGCATCGCTGAAGGGCGTGGGAATCGATCCGGAGAAAGATGTGGATCAGCTTACCTTTGCCTCTTACCGGCATGGCAAAGAAGGCGTGAAGGTTGTCGGAATCGCGCAAGGTTCGTTTTCGAGCAAGGCGTTCCTGAAGAAGATGAAATTGAATAAAGTGAAACCGATCAAGTACCGGGACACGGATATTTATCCCATGTCGTCGGGCATGGAGATGACTTTCCTGGACGACAACTCGCTGCTGTTTGGCGATGGGGAAGCGGTGAAAGGTGCGCTGGATGCGCGCGACGGTTATACGCCGGCGCTCGACTCCAATAACCAGGTTGCGGATATGATCGGCTCGGTGGAATCGGGTACGGTTTGGAGCGTGCTTGATCAGCAGGGAACGCAGAACATGCTGCTTTCGGCGCTGGGCGATGCGGGGAAGTTGGCGGATTTTGATACCGTCAAGAAGCATGTGATTGGTTCGCGCTACCAAATGAACTTTACCAGCGGGGTGAACTTCGATTTGGATGTGGTGACTTCGGACTCGGTGACGGCGGCTACGCTTTCGTCTTTGGTGAAGGCTGGGGTGCTCTATCGAAAGATGACGGCGACTCCGGTTGAGAAGGTGGCGCTGGAGAATGTTTCGATCAACTCGGACAGTTCCAATCTGCAGATGCACTTCAAGGCGGATGACAAGCAGTTTCAGGGCCTGATGCACTCGGATCTGTTTGCGGCGGTGTCGAAGTAGCTGACCTCAAGAAATGCTCAGCAGTAGAGACGTAGCTAGCTTTGTCTCTACAGGGCGACGCACGATGCCGCGGTCTTCATGTAAAATCAAATGCGGCGAGTGGGATTCCAGCCCTATGCACTACTCCCCAATTCTTAGTTAGGATAAAGAATAGTGAAGATCGCAAAGACAGCAGATCGTAAGAAGGTGATGGACACTTCCAAGAGCACGGATTGTCCAAAGTGTGGTAAGCCGACGCGAATCGTCAAGCGGGTGAAGGATCGCGAGCGCGGAGTACCGGGCGGGGTGTTTATTTCGTGCTCGGTTTGTGAGTTTTTCGAAAAGTTGTAAGAAGACCGCTTCTGGCTTCTAGCTCCTAGCTTTTGGCTTTTTTAGGAACGGCCGCGATGGGTGAGCGATCACTTGTTGCGGCTTTCTTTTTGCTCAGAAGCTGATTTGGCTGAGGATGGCCCGAGCTTCGCTGGCGGGGTCGACAGCGGCTGTGATTGGGCGTCCTACGACGATGTGAGTTGCACCTGCGGCGATGGCTTCGGCGGGTGTGACCACGCGGGCTTGATCGCCGGGTTCCGCGCCCGCGGAACGTACTCCGGGAGTCACGATGGCGAAGTCGCCTTCCAGTTCGCTACGCAATGCGGAGGCTTCCTGCGCAGACGCAACCACGCCATGGCATCCGTCGGCGAGAGCGAGCGCGGCCAGGCGCAGCACCTGATCCTGGACCCGGCCGTGTAGGCCCAGTTTGTCGAGATCGCTGTCGTTGAGGCTGGTCAGGACGGTGACGCCGAGAACCATGAGGGCGGCATTCAGGCTGCGTGCGGCATCGGTGGCGGCACGCAGCATTTTGCCTCCGCCGGAAGCATGCACCGTCAACATGCTCACGCCGAGGCCGGCGGCTTCGCGGACGGCGGAGGCAACGGTGTTGGGAATGTCGTGGTATTTCAGATCAAGAAAGACTCTGCGGCCAGACGCTACCAGATCACGCACTACCTGGGGGCCTTCCGCTGTATAGAGTTGCATCCCGACTTTGTAGCAGAAGGCTGAGTCGCCCACGGCCGCCACGATCTTTTGGGCGGCGGCCGCGGACGATACATCCAATGCCACGATCAGACGCTGGCGCGGATCATGCATCTTTCAGGAGTGTAAAACGAATGCCGCTAATACGCTACTGACTGGAGCATCGCAAGCTGTTGAGGTTGCGCTTCTCGAGCCGAGACGAGATCCAGGCGCACGCGTTGGAGGCCTCGATTCTCGAAATGAAGCACCTGGGCGGCGCTGAAAGAAAGGTCGATAATCCGGCCCGGGATGATGGGTCCGCGGTCGTTGATCCGGACGTAGACGACCCTGCCGTTGTGGAGGTTGGTTACGCGAACCCAGCTGCCGAGAGGCAGTGTTGGATGGGCTGCGGTCAGGTCGTGCATGTTGTAAGGCTCACCGCTGGCGGTAGCCCGGCCTTCAAAGTACTCTCCGTACCACGAAGCTGTTCCCATCTGGTACGGCTGATGATGAGTGGTTTTGGCTTGAGACCCGGATTTAGGTCCCGTCACCGCGTTTGTGGGTTTCGCATTTTGGGTGTCTTTCGACCCTGAGCTGGTTGGCCCCTGAGCGGCCCCCAGGCTGACGACCAGTAAAACGCTCGCCAGTCCATGAGCGATTCGATTGTGCATTCAGTGTCACCTCGTCTCTAAAGTCTCTGCATCCGAAAGTCGTCCTCCAGCGACCCAATCCGGTAGTGATCTGACGATGCTATAGGCGGCACGGCGGCTCTGTCAATCCGAAATTGGCTGTAGCAATGTTACGAGATAGTTATGGATATCTTACGTAACTTGCTGTACAACTTGAGCGAAACTAGTGATGTTACTGTAGTAGCAGTAGCTTAGATGTTTACCTATTGGTGAATAACCAGGATCGGAGGGGGTGAGTAGTATTTCCACTGTCTTTGTTATCATGCACTTAATATGACTTGCAGCCTGATTCCATAGTTATGACTTTGTTTCTCGAGAGTTAGCTCCGCGGTCCACGTTTGACGGCGCAAAACAAATTTGCAAAGGTCGAGGTTTCCGATACATTTCGATTATGGCTCCGACGCCTGCCATTGTGCTCACGATCGCCGGGTTTGACCCCTCTTCCGGGGCCGGAGTCACCGCCGATATTAAGACCATCGCGGCGCACGGCTGTTACGGGATAGCCTGCGTCACGGCGTTGACGGTGCAGTCGACCGCAGGGGTTCGCAGGGTGGAGGCGATAGACGCCGGACTCGTGGCAGAAACGCTTACGGAACTGGCCTCCGACGTTGAGATTGCAGCGGTCCACATCGGAATGCTTGGGTCGGGGAAAGTGGTGCGAGCGGTTGCAGATTTTCTCGTGGCGCATAAATTACCGAATGTCGTGTTGGATCCGATCCTTAAGAGTTCCTCCGGAAGCGACCTAGTGGATGCCGCTGGAGCGAGGTTGTTGACCGAGAAGTTGCTTCCGTTAGCGGCGGTCGTGACTCCGAACCTTGACGAAGCCTCCGCTTTGACTGGATTGCCTGTCGGCGATCCCGAGCAGATGCGGGCGACGGCCAGAAAGCTCCATGAGATGGGAGCGGTGGCGGTGGTTGTTACCGGGGGACATCTGGACAAAGCGATCGACCTGTTGAGCTTCACCAGCAAACGTGGAATCGAGCAGGAATTGTTCAAGTCAGCGCGGATTAAGTCGAATTCCACGCATGGCACAGGTTGCGCCTTTGCTACCTCGATAGCGTGCCATCTGGCGATGGGACGGGGATTGCCCGAGGCCGTGTTGCTGGCCAAAGCGTATGTGGCGGCGGCGATCAGCAATGCCCACCCTCTGGGGCATGGAATTGGGCCGGTGCATCATCTTTATCGCATGCAGCAGCAGCGTCGGGTCATGGTAGCAGACCCGGAGCCGGTGAGTTGAAGTCAGGGCTCAGGCTTCAGGGTTTTGGATTGAGTCCTTAATGTTCGCGACAACGACCGAAATGAAATTGGGGAAAGAGAAACCGGGGGAGGGATCTCGTGGCAGACTGGGCAGTCTCTACTTTCCAGCGGNGCCAGCCTGCTTCAACAGGATGCCGGCGACGAANGCCACTAAGGCTGCCAGCAACCANTGCGTCCGCCANGACTGAATGGCCTGGAAATCAGCCAGGTTCTGCACGGAATAGATCACGCCCACCGCGACCGCTGCCAAGAGGCAGCCTAATCCGGCAAAGAAGGCGATGAGCGAAGCCATGGAAAGGCCAAGCCATTGCTTGACGTTGTTGAATTCGAGGACCTGGAGAAACTCCAAAGGACGTGTCCAGCTGTGTGCGGTGAACGGATGGATTCTTGGCTGACGCGCCGCCCCGCACTCGTGGCAGAACCTTGCGCCGACCATGAACTCAGTCTCGCAACCATCGCAAACCTCGACCATGGCCGGGACGCCGGCCTCGGGCTGGGCAACCGGAGGACGCCAGAACTCCTGCGGTGCGTTATCGATAACCTCGGACATGTGAATCTCCCTTCCGCCGAATCGCAAGCCAGTGACCAAAACCCGCGTACGGTAAGTGGTTGCAAACGCAAGAACCTCGGGATTCCCGGTTCACGCCCTTTGCGGGTGCTGGGCAAGAATTACCCCGTCCCCGGCAAAGATAGCCACTTAGGCTGATTATGCAGTCACCTGCCAGCGCTTCTAACAGGCAAATGTCTTGGCCAATTGATGTTCTTGGTTCTGGCCCTCGAAGCGCACAGACCCTCATATAAACTCAAGACACGAGATCAACCCAAAGGAACCCCATTTGTTTCCGCGTCTGACACGGTATTGCAAGCTCCTGCTCGGCTTGGTGTTTCTGGGGGTCTCGGTCTTTGCAGCCGCCCCACGGGCACAGGGGGGCGATCAGGCTTCCGGTTTGTCGTTCCGCCCCAATGACCCGCTGAATCAAGCGGCCTTCGACCACTTCTACAATCTGGACTACGACCGCTCGGTGCAGGAGTTCGATCAGGTGCTGCAGAGGCATCCCGACGATCCGTTCGCGGTAAATCATTTGTTGACCGCGGTTCTGTTCCGCGAGCTGTATCGCATGGGGGCGCTGAACACCGGAGAGTATGCAAATGACAGCTTTATTCACGCCGCCCACCGCCCCGCCGATCCCAAGATGAAGCAGCAGATCAAGGACTTGGTTCAGAGGGCTCTGCAGCTCGAGGAAAAGAGCCTCAGCGCGAATCCCAAGGACGTGGACGCTCTCTACGCGCGCGGGGTGACGCGGGCCCAATTCGCAGCTTATACGGCGATGGTGGAGCACGCCTGGTTTTCGGCGTTGCGGAATGCCGTGGGAGCACGACGCGATCACGAAACCGTGCTTGAAATTGCCCCCGCGGACACTTCGGCGAAGCTGATTGTGGGCGCGCACAACTACGTCATGGGCAGTCTTCCACTGGCCTTGCGGGCGAGTGCCATCATGCTCGGAATTGGTGGAAACAAAGAAAAAGGGCTGCAGTACCTGAGCGAGTGCGCGCAAGGAACAGGTGATACCAGCATCGACGCAAAGATTCTCCTGGTCCTGTTTCTGCGACGTGAACATCGCTACCAGGACGCCTTGCCGATCGCCCGCGGCCTGATCCAGAGCTACCCGCATGACGTGTTGCTGGCGCTGGAGGAAGGGAATCTGCTTCGAGCCGAGGGCAATGATCAGGACGCCGCGGCAGTCTATCGAAAAGTCTGGCAGGCGGGGCGGGATGGGCGATATGACGACCTGCACTATGAGATTGCAGCACTCAGTCTGGGAGATCTGCTACGCAGCCAGAAGGACTACGCCGGCGCCGGCGCGGCTTATGAGCAGGTAAATGAGGCTACCATGGCGATCCGGAAATATTGCAGAAGGCGAATCTCGCCGCCGGCCAGGTATACGACGTGACAGGTAAACGCGAGCTGGCGGTGAAAAAATATCAAGCAGTGGTGGCTACAGATGCCACGACGCCGCTCGCGGAGAGTGCCAATCGGTATCTGAAAGAAGCCTATCGGGGAGAATGACGGCACGGGCCGCGTGATCTTAATCGGTTCGTAACGCCCGCATGGGGTCAAGCGTTGCGGCTCGGCGAGCGGGCACGACCGCTGCAATCAGCGCCGCGAAGCTCAGAACCGCAGTCGTTAGCAACAAAATGCCGGGATCATAGGGCTTCACCCCAAACAGTTGCGCGGCCAGCGCTCGCCCTCCAAGGATGGTTGCCGGCAGACCAATCGCCAGACCAATTCCAACCTGTAGAAACGCTCCCCGCATCACCAGCTTTAAGACGTTGAGCCGATCAGCACCGAGGGCCATGCGGATTCCGATTTCGCTGGTGCGGCGCTCGACCGAGTACGCGGTCACGCCATAAAGCCCGACCGAGGCCAGTGCCAGCGCGAGCAATCCGAACAGGGAAGTCAGTTTTGCGATCATTTCCTGCTGGCTGAAGTTTTGTTCAACCTGTTCGGCGAAGCTCACGAAGTCGATCACAGCGAGGTCAGGATTGACCTGGGCCAAAGCGTGACGAACCTGCGGCTCGAGTCCGGGCACATTGCCTGCCGTCTGTATCTCGATGGCGTTCAGGTAGTGGTTCCGGTTTTCGAAGGTGGCGAATCGCGGATTTTCGTAGGTCGAACTCTGGACAGCGGGGAGGAAGAATGTAGGTGGAATCGGGTGAGTGGCGTCCCGATATTGGGTGTCCTCGGTCACGCCAACAATCTCGAAGTTCCCGGCGTATTTTGGCTCCAGGTTGCCAAAGTGCTTTCCGATTGGGTTCTGATCCTTGAAAAACTTTTTGACGAAGGTCTGGTTCACCACTGCCACATGTTGAGACGTGGGCGTGTCCTGGTCGGTGATGGCACGACCCTGCACGATTTTGGTGCCGATGGTTTCGAAGTAGCCGTCGCTTGCGCGCACCCACGACGCGTTGTACTCATCGCTGTCCGGCGGCGGCGGAGCTTGCCCTTCGAGGTAAACGGTTTCGCCCCAGTTATCTCCTTCCATCGGGCTGTAGAGAGAGAAACTCACACGGCTCACACCGGGGATTGCCGCCAGCGTATCGTGCAGTTGACGGTAAAAGGCAATGAGCTGTTCCGGTTTGTACCCGGCCATCTGCGGATCAATATGCGAAATGTAACGGTTGGCGGTCTCGAACCCGAAGTGTTGATGGCGCATGTTTCTCAAGCTTTGAGTCAGCAATCCGGCCGCGCACAGGAGCACCAGCGACAACGCCGCCTGGGCCACGACCAGCGACTTTTGGGTCCAGTTCGTACTTTGCCCGGTGGCGCGGTTGGCTCCGCGCAACGCATCGGCCGGATTCGCCGTAGCCGTCATCCACGCCGGAGCGACGCCAAACAGGATTCCAGTCAGCAGAGCCACGACAAAAGTGAACGCCAGTACCGGCAACGAAGGCGTGGCCTGAATGGCTACATATTCCTTTTGAAATGCAAGGTGGAGGATGAGCCGAGTCCCGGCAAACGCAAGGCCAACTCCTGCGAGTCCACCGAGCAATGCCAGCATTGTACTTTCCGTCAGAGCTTGGCCGATCTGGCGCGATCGCGGAGCGCCTAGCGCAGCTCGAACTGAGTTCTGTTGCTTGCGGGTGGTGGCGCGAACCAGCGTCAGGTTGGCCACATTGGCGCAGGCGATCAAAAGAACAAACGTCGAGATCCCCATCAGCAGATGCAATCCGCTCTGGTACTCGTCCCGCATCATCTGTACACCAGCACCGCCGTACGACAAGTGCAGCACTTGTTTCGGCACCACGGCCCGTTCTCCAGGTTGAAGCTTGCTCATCGGGCCCAGAAGCCATTGTTGCAACTCGACCTGCATACGGGCTTCAATGTTCTTCATATTGCTCTTCGTGTCGGCGCCGGGCGCGACGCGCCCGATTAAGTCGAGCCAGTCCTGTTCCGCGAAATCGAGGATGCTGCTTGATCCATTGATCAACGGCTCATCCGCGAGCGGAAGCCAGAACGCGGGCGCACTGTCCAGTCGGTCACCAAAAAAACCGGGCGGAGCGACTCCGACAACTGTGAAGGGCTGACCGTTCATCGTGAAACTCGCCCCTATCACGGATGGATCGTGTCCGTACTTCTGTTGCCAGGTGCGATAGCTCATGACTGCGACAGGATCTGCTCCCTTGCGATCGTCCTGGGGCGTGATGACGCGCCCGGCGTAAGGGCCAATGCCAAACATGGAGAAATAATTCCCCGAGACGTACTCGCTGCGTTGCGACTCCGCCGGCTGATTGCTGCCGTTGCGGCGGACGCCGATCAGGCTGCGCCCGGCCTGGAAAGCTGCAAGTTCGAGGAAGCCCGGCGTCCCGTCGCGGAAGGTTTTGTATTTGTCGTAGGAGAAAAGCGACCAGTTATCCTGTAGGCCGCCATTCACACAACAGTTCTCGATGTCGCCGACCCGATAGAGTTCGCTCGGTTTGGCTACCGGCAAGGACTTCAGCAAGACCGCGTGCACCAGGGAAAAAATCGCCGTGGTGGCGCCAATTCCCAAAGCGAGCGTCAATACGGCTGTGGCTGTGAAACCGGGGGCGTGGGCGAACTGTCGTAGGGCGTAACGGGCGTCTTCTCTGAGCTGCATGTTTTTTCGATCCTTCGTGCGAACTGGCTTTTTCCTTAAATACGATTAAAGTTCGCCGACAGTTCAGATTGGCAAAAGGCGGCCGAGAAATCGTTCCCCGCCGCCTGCCACTGTTTGGACGCGGTCTCTTGCCATTCGTGAGCACGTGTCCAATCTCGGACCGTCAGAATCCATCCGGGAACCTTTTCGCACAAAAACGCGTATCCTAAGTAGCGGGAGGCAGGGCTATGTATTGCAATTACTGCGGCAAAGTAATTCAGGACGATGCGAATATCTGTGCCTACTGCGGCGTGCGAGTGGCTGCGGTGACAGCGCGACAACGATTGGTGCGCCCACGGCTGGACCGGAAGATTGCCGGCGTGTGCGCAGGCTTCGCGGAATATTTTGACGTAGACGTTACCGTGGTTCGTCTGGCTTGGTTGTTTGTTGCCCTGATGACTGGCGTGGGCCTGCTGGCGTATCCGATTGCGTGGATTGTTATGCCGGAAGAACCACTGAGGTTTGCGCCTCCCGCAGGAGCGCAGCAGGCGATTAATCCCTAGCGTTTTGCACCGTGCGATTCGCCCTCGATCTTTCGTCCGCCAAACATTTCTCCGGATTCGTCTCTTCACCCTTGGCTGTGTTTAAATCTGGCGATGCCCCAAATCACCAGCGGCGATGCGGAAATCTTCTATGAAGTCTTAGGCAGTGGCCCACCCGTAATATTGCTTCATCCTTTTCCGGCCAATCATGACCTGTGGAAACCAGTGGCTCTGGATCTGGTGTCACACTACCGCGTCATCCTCCCCGATCTGCGCGGGCATGGGGATTCCGGCATAGGCGAAGGTCCGGCTACGATGGCAAAACATGCCGCTGACATCGCTCGCGTGCTCGATCACGAAGACGTAGGACGCGCCCCGTTCGCAGGCGTCTCGATTGGCGGGTATGTCTTGTTCGAATTCTGGCGGAAGCATCGCGGGCGAGTAGAGGCGCTGGTGCTGTGCAATACCAAGGCCCAGGCGGATACCGCCGAGGCGCGCGTGTCCCGACTGCAGGCCGCCGCCGACGTGCTGGAGCGAGGAACAGAGCCGTTCTTCCAAAGCATGATTCCCAAGCTGATGGGGAAAACGTCCCTAAGCACGCGACCCGACTTGGTCGAAGGCGCGTTGCGTATGATGCGGAAAATGTCTCCAGAAGATGTGGCGTCGGTGCAGCGAGGTATGGCGGAGCGTACGGATTCCGTGGAGACGCTGAAGACAATCAATGTGCCAACTCTGATCGTAACCGGCGACGAGGATATTCTTGCCGGCATGGCCGAAGCAGACTTGATGCGGCAAAACATTTCTGGCAGTCAGATGAGGATGGTCACAAAGGCCGGTCACTATTCACCCTGGGAGCGGCCTCAGGACGTAGGGAAACTGGTGCGGCAATTCCTTGATCAGGTGCGCGGAGGCTGACAAACGTCGTGAAAGTCATTTTTGTTACAATGCTGGCGGCATGATTGATACCTTTCTGGTTCCAGAAAAAACCGTGGTTAACGCCAAGGGCGACGGGCCGGCGGTAGACATTGGCAGTGCCTCGAGCCGAGTTTTCCTGTTGAGTCTGAACATTACGGGCATCGTCGAGCAGGAGTCCCTGGACGTGAGTATTTACGGATCGGGGGATGGCACAGCCTGGGGTCCGAAGCCGGTCACGAATTTTCCTCAAAAGTTCTATCAGGCGCAGCACCCTTTGCTGCTGGACTTGACTGGACATTCAGACGTCAAATTTCTGCGCGCCCATTGGGAAGTTGGCCGCTGGGGCCGCGGCAGCGAGACACCGATGTTTGAATTTAACGTGACCGTCAAGGAAGTGCCCTCCGATATTCTGAAAGAAGCGACCGCCGAGGCGAAGGCAATGGTGTAGGGCATTGCCGATCGGCGGTCGATAATCTTCGACCTCGCAGGTTTCTTCGTAACTGCGAAGCGTGCCGGATCTGCCATCGAGTCTCGCCCCCTTTTTCCGTTATATTGATTGACAAATGCTGAAACAGACCATGAAGAGTTCCACGGTCGTGGTTCGTCCAGCGCGTAACATTGCGGGAGCGCTGCGCCTGCCGGGAGACAAGTCGATCTCTCACCGCTATGCCATGCTGGCCGCGATTGCGGAAGGAACCACGCGGCTGGAGAACTTTTCCACCGGAGCGGATTGCGCCAGCACGTTGAAGTGTCTCGCCGAACTGGGCGTAGCGCTGGAGCAAAACGAAAAAGCTGTCCTGATTCATGGGCGTGGGCCCAAGCTGCGCCCACCGAGGATTTCACTGGACTGCGGCAACTCGGGATCAACCATGCGCATGCTCAGCGGCATTCTGGCTGGGCAGGAATTCAGCAGTGAGCTGGTGGGGGATGAATCGCTGTTGCGGCGGCCGATGGCGCGAATCATCGCGCCGCTCGAAGCGATGGGGGCGAAGATCGTCGCAGACGATGAAGGTCGACCGCCGTTACGAATCTCCGGCGCTTATTTGAAATCGATTGACTACAAGTTGCCTGTCGCCAGCGCCCAGGTGAAATCTGCGTTGTTGTTCGCCGGGCTATTCGCGGACGGAGAAACTTGCATTGGGGAACCGGTTCGCACTCGAGATCACGGAGAACTGGCGCTGCGGGCGTTCGGCGCACAGGTGACCCAGAGCAACAATCAGGCGCGGATTGCAGGTGGACAGAAACTTCATTCCATTGAGGCCGAGATTCCGGGCGATCTTTCAAGCGCGGCTTTTTTTCTTTGCGCGGCGGCATTGTTTCCCGGATCGCGGCTGTTAATCAGCGGTTTGCTGATGAACCCAACGCGAGCCCGGCTGCTCGACATACTGGTATTGATGGGAGTGGGCATCTCGGTAGCGGAATTGGAAGACAAACATGGAGAGCTAGCAGGGACTGTGGAAGTTGACGGACGCGACTTGCTCGGAGCCACGATCGCGGGCGCAGATACCGCGGCGCTGATCGATGAGATTCCGGTGCTGGCTGCTATTGCCCCGTACACAGCTACGGGGATCGAAGTGCGCGACGCCAGAGAATTGCGAGTGAAAGAGTCTGACAGGATTGCCTCGATTGCAACCAATCTGCGTGCCATGGGAGCGGAGGTCGAAGAACGCGAGGACGGGTTTAAGATTCCGGGGGGACAGACCTTGCGGGGAGCGGAATTGGATTCGTTTGGCGATCACAGAATCGCGATGGCGTTCGCCGTCGCGGCGCTGCGGGCGGAAGGCGAGACCACGATTCATCGAGCTGACGCAGCAGTCATCTCTTGCCCTGGTTTTTTTGGAGCGCTCGATGCTCTATCTCAAACGTAGATCATCGCAAAAGGTAGATGAAGATGCCTCGCGGGTGAAAGTTGAGCCGCGTTTGCAAGTCGTGGCTCAACCTCACCCAGCGCGGGCTGCAATCTCAGATGTGTTCGGTCTTGCCGTCGTATTTAACGGTACCGTTCGTCTGGTTGACGTGATCCACATCCTGGTTGGTGTAGGTTCGCGACGCTTTCCCTGCGCCGGCCGAACTCCCCATCAGGTGAGCGACACTGTCGCTGCTCTGCCACGATGAGACGCCAAGTTCAAGTGCATGATCCCGTTGCCCATGCCGATGCTCGGACATCGTCTCGGCCGCTGTTTCCGGAAAGCGTGGCATTGGCGGCGCCGGCCACATTCCCGTACGTGGCATTGCTGGCTCCCGTCGCCGAAGGCGATACCGTGGCGAGCGTCACCGACGGAGTCGTAACCAGAGGCACGAACGGTGCTAGATAAACGCCGTAAGCGGGGGCCCAGTTGCTGGCCGTCCCGCCAATTACCGTCGCTTGCGCCAAAGCTAACCCAGACAACAATAAAACCAAACACACATTACTAAGCAAACGCATACGATCCTCCACAGACCTTGGGTGATCCGACATCGCCGAGACCTAATCAGGAACGCATTCTTTGGGGGAAAGCGACTACAGGTTGTGACTGCTTTACCGTGGAAGCGTTCGCCATCGGGTATCTCGTCGAAACCAGACGACAGCATCATAACCCGAAACACGGCTCTGGGAGCGGGTTATATTAGGATCCGACATATCGGGCATAGAGACTTCTGGCTACAGTCTTATCGGTTGTACCCTTAATAATGGCCCTGCCATCGGGGAACAACGTCATTTCATAGGGCTCGATCCAGAACTTCAGAACGAAGTCATTATGACGAACTGCACCGTGCGGTTTGAGAAGTTCGCTCATTTGCGCCAGGTCGACTGGACGGTGACGCTCGTGAATCTGGACGGAGTTGCGTCCGCATAACGTAATATGCGGGCGGCCTTCTCCGGCGAGGTGGGGGAACTCGTGGTCGCCGCAGGTTCGGCAGCCGGCACGGGGTTTATCCGCTGCCACCTCGGCGCGCTCGTTCCTCCAAACATCAAAAGAGAGCAGAGTACGCCGGACCCACTGGTCTGCCCCGACCAACATTTTGATCGCCTCTGTGGCTGCGATCGATGCGGCCAGACCCACCGCCGAATTCAGAATTCCCGCTGTTTCGCAGGTTTCGAAAGTTCCCTCCGGAGGGCTGGAAAAAATGCAAGCCAGACATGCGGTCTGGCCGGGAAGCACATTTAACGTAACTCCATAGCTGCCTACGGCTGCGGTGTAGATCCAGCGTAGCGAGTGCTTCACTGCGAACTCGTTGATGAGATAGCGCGTCTCGAAGTTGTCGGTGCCATCAAGGATAAGATGGGCCTCTCCAAGCAGAGCTGCAATGTTGGCTGGAATGAGATCGGCAACGTGTGGCTCCACGATGATCTGGGAATTGAAAGCCGCGATCTTTCTGGCGGCGGCGATTGCCTTCGGCAGGGATTCGGCGGCATCGGCTTCGTCGAAAAGCGATTGCCGCTGCAAGTTACTGGGTTCGACGTAATCGCGGTCGATGATGCGTATTGTGCCCACACCCGCACGGGCAACCAGCGAAGCCAGCGTCGATCCAGTGGCGCCGCAGCCGACAATGGCAATGCGAGCGGCTGACAGCTTGCGCTGGCCTTCGACCCCGATCCCCCGGAAAAGCACCTGCCGCGAATATCTCTCGTCGAGTTCCGAAGAGGTCACCAGTTTCCCTCGTACAAACCATTATGATAGGTGGCGCGCCGCTTTCAAAACGGAAGCCGAGGCACGACGAAACGAGGACTTCCGGGTTTGAGGAAAAGACGAGCGCCGAGGTCAGTGACAAGATACAACATTGTTCTAACGCGTTTCATCGAACGATTGACCCGCTACGCTTTCATCGAGGAGCTTGTTTGCAGCTGAGGGGGACTTTGCTCGCAACCCTGATTGCGCTGGCGCTCACGGCAACGTGTGCCGTGAAAGCGTCTGCCAACGCCTCCGCTGGGACATTGGAATCATTGCAGGATCAGGGTCAATCCGCCGAACCCCAATCACCCGCCATGCCGGGCGAAGACGCCATGGCTTCATATCAGGGCCTTACAGTGGCAGAGATTCGGTGGCCTGACGTTCCCTTGGATGTCGATCAGAAGCGGTTTCGGGAGCTTATTCCTCAACAGGCGGGGAAGCCGCTTGACCGCGATCTCGTCCGGGAGAGCATTCACAAGCTTCATGATACCGGGCGCTTCGCGGACATTCGCGTCGAGGCGGAGCGAACCCAGGACGGCGAAGTGTCTTTGTCGTTCTTTACTACTCCCAATTACTTCGTGGGCAGTATCAACGTAGACGGCGTCCCCAACCGGCCCACCGCTGGGCAAGTCGTGAACGCCTCAAAGTTTCAACTGGGCGAGTTGTTCACTCCCGACCAGGTTCAGCGCGCTCTGGTCAACATCAAGCAACTCATGCAGGAAAACGGTTACTACCGTTCTGCGGTCAACGAACAGGAACAGAAAGAGCCCGCAAGGCAGCAGATCGACATAACTTTCCAAGTCAATCCGGGACTTCAGGCTCGGGTGGGGGACGTGAGCGTCACGGGCAATCCGGGATACTCGCAGGGACAGATTCAGGACATCGCAAAAATGCATCCCGGCAACCCGGTCTCTGTACAGCTCGTGAGCAATGCACTGGATCGGCTGCGCAAGAAGTATCAGAAACAGAATCGATTGCTGGTCCAGGTTTCGATGTCCAAGAAGTCCTACCGCGAAGAGGCCAACGCCGTGGATTACACCTTCGACATCGTTCCCGGACCCACAGTGCTCGTCACGACCGAAGGACTTAAGATCAGGCGGAGCGCGCTCAAGCAGAACGTACCCATCTTCGAAGAGAACGCCGTAGATGAAGACCTGCTGAACGAAGGCCGTCGCAATCTCGTGAACTATCTCCAAGGCCGCGGCTATTTCGATGCCAAAGTCGGGCTGAAGGAGTCGGGTGCGGGGGGAAGCCAACTGCAAATTGTCTATGTCATCGAACCCGGCGCCCGGCACAAGCTGGTAAAAATTGAGCTAACAGGGAACAAATACTTTTTGACGGAGCGGCTGCGCTCTCGCATGCAGATGCACCCAGCTACGCGGTTCGACTCACGGGGCCGCTATAGCCAGGAACTACTCAACGGCGATATTCGCGGAATGGAAGACCTTTACCGGTCGAATGGATTCCAACAGATCAAGATCACCAGCAACGTCGTCGATGACTATGAGGGACACGAAAATAATCTTGCGCTCAGAATTTCAGTGGACGAGGGTCCGCAAACACTGGTGGGAGCGTTTCAGATACTGGGTAATCTGGCCTTCTCTGAAACCCAGCTTGCGGCTGACATCGACACGGCGGTAGGCCAACCTTTTTCCGCCTTCAATATCGCGCAGGACCGCGACAACCTTCTGAATTATTATTTTAACCACGGATTTCCTCATGCCAGTTTCGAGGCTACGGCAAAGCCGATGCCCGGCGAGCCCAATCGCATGGACGTGACATTTAACCTCCACGAAGGAGATCAGGTCTTCGTTGACAATGTTTTTGTTTCGGGATTGAACTTCACCAAACCATTCGTTGTGCAGCGTGAACTACAAGTCAAATCCGGCGACCCGCTTAGTCAGATCGACATGTTGCAAACCCAGCAGAGGCTTTACGATCTCAGCATTTTCAGCCAGGTGGGCACGGCGGTGCAAAATCCCGATGGCAATGAGCCAGAGAAGAACGTTTTGGTCGATGTCGAAGAAGCCAAGCGTTACACCTTCAACTATGGCGTGGGTTTGGAATTCCAGACGGGACAGCCTTCGGCCGTAGGGAACAACCAGGCAAAAGGTCAAACCGGAGTGAGTCCACGAGTCTCGCTCGGCATAACCCGCCTGAATTTCCGCGGCCGCGATCACACGCTCACTTTCAAAGCTGACGTAGGCAGCCTGCAACAGCGCGGCCTGGTCAGCTACACCGCGCCGCGCTGGTTCAACAGTCAAAATTGGAAGTTGTCTTTGACGGCCTTCTATGACAACACGATCGACGTTACAACCTTCACCTCGCAGCGTCTGGAAGGGTCGATTCAGGCGGAGGAGATCGTTAGCAAAGCCACTACCATGGCGTATCGCTTTACCTATCGTCGGGTCAAAGCCAGCGAGATAGACATTAGCGCCGACCAGATCCCATTGCTTTCTCTGCCAGTACGCGTAGGCGAACCCGGCTTCAGCTACATTCGCAATAAGCGTGACAACAATATAGAAAGCACCAAGGGCAGCTACACCACAGTCGACGCCGGAGTCGCCTCCAGTTATTTCGGCTCGGAGGCAAATTTCAGCAGCATTCTGGCCCAGAACTCCACCTACCATGCATTCGGCAAGAACCGNCCGACGGAGAAGAAATTCGTGTTCGCACGGTCCTTGCGAATCGGTTTGGAGAGTACGTTCGGAAATACCGTAATCCTCCCGCCCGGGCAAGCCTGTCCGGACCCAACCCAAACCAGTTGTCCATCGACGACTGTCATTCCGCTGGCCGAGCGTTTTTTTACCGGCGGCGGCAACTCTCATCGCGGATTCGGGTTGAATCAAGCAGGTCCGCGCGATCCCACGACCGGCTTTCCGCTCGGTGGGAGCGCGCTTTTCCTGAATAACTTGGAAATGCGTTTTCCACCAGCGACGCTGCCATTTTTTCAGGACAACCTAAGCTTCGCTATTTTCGAAGACGCCGGAAACATCTTTACTAACGGCAAGGAAATGCTGGATAACCTGCTACGCTGGCGCCAGAAGGACCCTCAGCTCTGCCTGCAGCAGAGCACCGCCAGTCAGTGCAATTACAGTTATGTCTCCCACGCGGTTGGGATCGGGGTGCGCTATAAGACGCCGGTGGGCCCGGTGCGCTTCGATTTCGGGTACAATTTAAATCCACCGGCATTTCCAAGTACGCAAACCGTCACCGATGCGACGGGCAAGACGACAACCATTTTCGTGCCCCAGCACGCGCCGCATTTTAACGCTTACTTTAGCATTGGGCAGAGCTTCTGATGAATCAAAAGTATTCGATTGTCTCCTGCATGATGGTTTTACTCGCGATTGCTCTGCCTGCCCGGGCGGGCGACGTTTTGGATCGCGTCGTGGCCACGGTGAACAATCAAATCATTCTGCAAAGTGAATGGCAGGATGAAATACGCTACGAAGCTTTTGTCGGCGGTCGCTCTCTCGACCAGGTGCAAGCCAAGGATCATAAAGCCGGATTGGACCACCTGATCGATCAAGAGCTCTTGCGCGAACAAATGCGCTCTTCGGGTTTTCCGCACGCCAGCGCGGAGGAAGTGGAGAAGAGCATACAGGAGATTCGTAAACAGTACCCGGGCGCAGAGAGCGAAGCCGTCTGGCAAAGCGCACTTGGACGCTACGGATTGACAGAGAGTGAACTGAAGAAACGGATCTCTTTGCAGGTTGATTTGATGGGTTTGGTGGACGCTCGCTTGAGGCCAAATGTCGTCATCGATTCCAGGAGCATTGAAAGTTACTACAATCAAGAACTCCTGCCTCAACTTTCGCAGGCCGGCAGCGCGAAAGTCCCCCTCGCCGAAGTCACCCCGAAGATCAAGGAACTGTTGACGCAGCAGAAAATGAACCAGATGTTAGTCGCGTGGTTGCAGGATCTGCGCTCTGGAAGCCAGATTCGCACGGAAACGGGACCACGCGAGTCCGGAGGCCAGTTGCGATGACCGAACCTCGCGCCCAGCCGCGCTGGCGCAGGTTCCGCTACTATCTGCTGCTCGCGGGCCTGACGGTTTTGCTTCTGTTGGGCGCACTTGGCTGGTACGCGACGACCGATTCCTTCCAAGCCCTGGTCCGACGCCGCGTTGTGGCCCAGTTAGAGCGGATCACAGGTGGGCAGGTTAGTTTGGGGGAAATTCACACCATCCCATTCCGCCTGCAGGTGGAGATGCGCGACCTCACCATCCATGGTCGCGAGGCTGCGACCGAAGTTCCTTACGCACACGTTGACAGGTTGGTCGCCCGGGTCAAACTTATCTCCCTCGTGGAGGCTGAATTCGGCTTCTCGTCGCTCGTGCTTGACCGTCCCGTCGTTCATATTATTCTCTATCCCAATGGCACCACTAATCAACCTGCGCCTCAGGTCAAGGGAACGACAACAAGAGCATCGATCAAGCATTTATTCTCACTTTCGATCGGCCAGTTTGAAGTACGCCGCGGCGAATTGCTCTGGAATGACGAGCGGACGCCGCTCGATTTTATCGCCCACGATCTGTCGGCGGATATGAATTATTCTCTGCTGCACCGCCGCTATGCCGGCAATCTTCTGCTGGGAAAGATCGACACAGCCTTGCAAAACTATCGCCCTGTGGCTTGGATGGCCGAGGTGCATTTTACTTTAGGGCCGGACAGTCTCGAGATCGAATCGTTGAAGGCGACCTCGGGACGCTCGCGCCTGGAAGCCAGTGGCCGGCTGGTAAATTTTAGCCGACCGAGTGTGGTTGCGAAGTACGATCTCGCTCTCGATCTTGCCGAAGCCGGCGCGATTACGCGACATGCGGAAATACGGCAAGGCGTTCTCCAGGCGAGTGGGGAAGGGTCATGGTCGTCGACAATTTTCTCCTCCCTGGGCAAGCTCGTGGTGAAGAACTTCGATTGGCGCGATCGGACGGTCGGATTGCATGGCGCAAACGCGACCAGCGACTACACAATCAGCTCCCAGAGGTTTGCCCTCTCTCGAATTCAGGCCAAGCTGTTGGGAGGCGAAGTGACGGGAGACGGCGAAGTTGTCAACTGGTTCAATTCCGCCTCGGTGAAAAAAGCGACGAAAGGAAGCGTCTCAGACGAGCAAAAGGGAACTGTTCGCCTGCGGCTGAAAGATGTTTCCGCCTCTGAAGTAGCGGCTGCCCTGTCCTCGTCTGCGCGCCCGCTTCAGCGCATGAAGTTAGTTGGCACCGCAAGTGGAAATATTGATACGCAATGGAGGGGTTCAGCGCACAACGCGGAGACCGAGCTCGCCCTGGATGTCGCAGCCCCGGCTCACCCCGGCGCAGGCGAACTGCCCCTCAATGCACACACTCGCGCGAGGTACCGTTGGACTTCCGGCGATTTGGAGGTCGCGGAATTCAGCGCCTCCACTCGCGCCACTCAAGTTCGCGCCTCCGGTACGCTCTCCTCCAGTGCGGCTCTGCACCTTTCGATCGCCACTGCCGACCTCAGCGAATGGCAGCCAATTCTCACAGCCCTTGGCTACCAGCAACGAATTCCAGTGGTTCTGCAAGGACACGCTTCGTTCAGCGGGACTGCAACCGGCAAAATTTCCGCCATCGCCTTCGCCGGAAAACTGCAATCCGAAGACTTCGATCTATTGATTCCCGCCACCCCTCATGCGCCGGAGAAAAATGTACACTGCGATACCCTGGTCGCGGACGTTCAGTTATCGCCCCATGCCCTGGCGATGCGCAACGGCAGGCTGCACCACGGCGGGACCAGCGTCGCCTTCGACGTTAGCGTCGGATTGGAACAAAGACAGTTCACCGATTCGAGCCCCATCGCGGCTCGCGTCGATATACGCAACGCGGATGTGGACGAGGTTCTAGCTCTGAGCGGATACGACTTCCCGGTCAGCGGCACGGTCAACCTGTTGTTGCAAATCGAGGGTACAAAAGCGGAGCCGCGCGGAAGCGGGCGCGTTGAACTTTCCGACGCCGTCATCCGGGGCGAACCGGTTCGGCATCTGGATTCCAAGTTGGAATTCGACCGCGACGACATTTCGGTCGACGAGCTTCAAGTCGCGTACTACGACGCTCACGTCAGTGGCGCTGGCACCTACAATTTGTCTTCTCATGCCTTCCGCTTCAACCTGAACGGAGACAACTTTGATCTGGCTCGTATTCCGCAACTCCAAAGAAGTCGTGTGAGCGTGGACGGACGCATGGATTTCACCGCTCACGCTTCGGGCACGCCGGACGAGCCGGCGATCACCGCGAACGTTCGTTTGCGCGATCTTGCCTTTGACCACGAACGCGTGGGCGACTACACCTTCGACGCCGTGACTCAGGGCGCTGAAATGCGCGTGACAGGGCACTCTCAATTCAAAGCCGCGGAGTTGAACATTGACGGCAACGTACAGCTACGTGGAGACTGGCCGACCACGGTCAACTTCCATTTCAACCGTCTCGACGTGGATTCTGTAATCAGGACTTACCTGAAGCGACGCGTGACAGGCCAATCCGCGGTGGCGGGCGATCTCCAATTACGAGGTCCATTACGCAATCCCCGCGAACTGGAGGTCATTGGTACCGTCAACGATTTCTTTGCTGACGTTGAGAACATCAAGGCTCGTAACAACGGCCCCATCAGTTTCACTATTTCCCACCAATTCCTCAGCATTCAGCAGTTCCACCTCATTAGTGAAGGCACCGACCTCACGGTTGGCGGAACCGTCCAGCTAAGCGGCGAACGCGCACTCGACTTGCGCGCCCAGGGTCGCGCTAATCTCCAGCTGATTCAGAGCTATGATTCCGAGTTCACCACCTCCGGCGAGGTCGCAGTCGACTTGACGGTCGGAGGCACGATCAGCAAACCCACGACTCAGGGCAGGTTGCAGGTTAGCAACGGTTCAATCGCCTACAGTGATCTGCCGAGTGCACTGAGCGCCATCAACGGGTCTGCGATATTCAATCAGGACCGGCTGCAAATCGAAACTCTCACGGCGCGGGTTGGAGGCGGCAACGTTAGCTTCGGCGGATACGCCACTGCCTACAACCGCCAGCTCAATTTCAATTTGACTTTGCAGACCCAGGATGTGCGCTTGCGTTATCCGCCGGGAGTTAGTTCCATGGCGAACGCTGACCTGCGATGGGCGGGTACTCCCGCGGCCTCAGTGCTGTCGGGAGACATTACTGTCACCAAGCTGTCGGTGACTCCTGGATTCGACTTCGGGGCGAGTCTGGCTGGGAGCGCGCAGAGCTCTGCGCTGCCGCAAACCAATCCTCTGTTGAACCGTATCCGGATGGATGTGCACATTGTAACCACCCCCGAACTGCAGATGCAGACGGCTGTCGTCCGGCTTTCAGGCGACGCCGATCTGCACCTGCGGGGAACAGCGGCCAAGCCCGTTCTGCTGGGGCGCGCCGACGTAACCGAGGGCGAGGTTTATTTCAACGGAACCAAGTACCGCATGGAACGCGGCGACGTCACCTTTAGCAACCCGGTTACGACGACCCCTGTGCTCGATCTGCAGGCATCTACTCATGTTCGCGACTACGACATTACGGTCAATCTGAATGGCGGCATGGACAAGCTTAGTTTGACTTATCATTCCGAGCCGCCTCTGCCCGTGGCGGATATCATCAGCCTGCTTGCGCTGGGCCAAACCCAGCAGCAATCTGCACAACTGCAACAGTCTGGCCAGTCGCCGTTTGCTCAACAAGCCTCAAGCGCCATATTGGCCGAGGCCCTGAACTCCGCGGTGAGCAACCGCTCGCGAAGCTTGTTCGGGATTAGCCACATCCGGGTCGATCCGCAAGGTTTGAACACCGAAACTTCTCCCACCACAACCTCGCCTGCGGTAACCATCGAGCAGCAGGTGAAGGACAACCTCACTCTGACCTACACCACCAACGTTTCCCAAACCTCGCAGCAAATTATTCAGGCGGAATATAACGTCAAACGCAATGTTTCCATCCTCGGACTCCGAGATTACAACGGCGTGGTCAGCTTCGAAGTGCGAATTCGTCAACGCAAGAAATAGCTCTCTTGGCCTACATCAGCTGCGTCCACAAAAATCTGCAAGTTCCGCAACCCGCCCCGTTCCAAAAACTGAGAACGTTGTGTAGGAGAAAACACAGATGCGCACGGAAAAAGAGAAGGGTTTCTCCTTGATCGAGCTGCTGATCGTAGTGTCGATTATTCTGATCATCGCGGCCATCGCGATTCCAAGCCTTATCGGGGCAAAGATCGCGGCGAATGAGGCGTCAGCAGCGAACTCGATTCGTACCATCAATACTGCACAAGTCACGTATGAGTCCACGTATCCAGCGATGGGATATTCAAAATCCATCGCGGCGCTGGGGCCACCGGCTTCAACCGGCTGCCCCTCGACGGGTCCGGTCGCTGCGAATGCTTGCTTGATTGACTTCGGCTTGGCAAGCGCCACGGTCGTGGCCTCAGCGAAAGCCGGCTACTATTTTGCGATGGGCGCGCCCGCTGGCGGTCCTCCGAACCTCGGCTATACCGTAGGCGGCGCGCCGGCGGCGTTCAACCGCACCGGAGTGCGCGGCTTCTGCTCCGATGAAGACGGCGTAATCCACGTTGCGCCATCCTGGAACGCTGCACCACCTACGTTAAATACAATCTGCCTCAATGCACCTTATATGCAACTGCAATAGTTGCTACCGCTGGCTGTTGGCTAGCGCAGTTGGCTTCGATTCCTTCAGGAACGGCATCGCTCCCAGAAGCAGCGCTATAGCTGGTGGTACCGACACGAAAAACAGTTCTGTCACGAAACCCGACCAATCATGCCGGAAGGGCGCGATTTGGCCAATGAGCGTCAAGAACCCCACCAGGCAGAACAACGCTATCCAGGGAAACAAACCGGCTGTGAGTCGCGCCGAAGGTTGTCCTCCACCGCGGCGCGACAAAAATGCACCAGCAGCACCACAGAACGGCAAGACACCCAACCAGGGAAGATAGGCAACCAGAGGAACGCTCGTGCTGGCCGTACTTGTATGCACGGTCACAAAAAAACTTGGTGCTAAGAATTGAGGCTGTGAGCTAACCAGACCGGAGATCATCAGAACAAGCATGGCCGCCGTCAGGCTGATCAGTCCCGGCAGCCAGAGTGTTTTGGTTCGCTGATTCATCATTTCCTCCTTGTGTGTTGCATGTCGAATCTTTCGAGATAAGCTTTGCCAGTCGGCTACCTCTGCCAGGGAACGCTCTATGGCTGCCGCCTTGCCCAGTCCTTGCGAACGAGCTTCGTCATAAACATCCTCCAAGTGGCTGGCGAGTTCGGCGATGATCTCCTCCTCCTGCAACGCAGGAAGGCCAACGGTTTTCACGCCTTCGCGCACCAGTGCATTCCAATCAGGCATGGGCCACCCCGGCAAGGCGATCAAGTGCTTGGAAAAAGACTTTCCACTCGCGGCGGAGAGGTGCGAGTGCTTTTTTGCCCGCAGGTGTAAGGCAATAATAACGACGGTCGCGCCCAGCCTGGTTGGCCTGCCAGCGTCCGCTCACCCAGCCACGCTTCTCGAGTTCGTACAGCATGGGATAGAGAGAAGCCAGCGTGAAACTCAGCGCGCCTCCGGTTCTTTCCTCGATGCGCTTGGCAATTTCAAAACCATAAAGAGGTTGTTCCGCGAGCAGCGTAAGTATGGCCACTTCGGCGCTTCCGCGGGCGATTTTCGAACGAATCCGCTTCGACATGCTGAATATAGGAATCCTATATTCCGGCCTCTGGGGCAAGGGTACTTTCGTACATACCCGCGGACATGTCACGGAATTGATTGAATGAAGAGGACTTATCGAAGCGGCGTACGATCAATTGCTCGGAAAGTGGTTCTCACAAGAGCGGATGTTTCAATCTAGATCGGGTTTGACCGATTTCTGCCGGCCCCCCGCTTTGCCTTCACCCAGCCCTCTTTCACGATCTGGTGCGCGCGGCCGATGGCGAGAGAATCCGGCGCGACGTCGTCTGTGATACAGGAAGCGGCACCCACATAAGCGCCTTTTCCGACCTTAACCGGCGCAACCAAAGTCGAATCACTGCCGATGAATACGCCATCTTCGATCACGGTAGTGTGTTTGCGCTCGCCATCATAGTTGCAGGTGATGGTTCCCGCTCCGATGTTCACGCCCTCGCCAATTTCGGCGTCTCCAAGATAGGTCAGGTGATTGGCCTTGGATCCTTTGCCCAGACGAATTTTCTTGGTCTCGACAAAGTTGCCCACATGCGCACCCTCGCCGATCTCGCTTCCGGGGCGAAGATGAGAGTATGGTCCAAGCACTGCATCTTTCATCACATTGGCTCCGTCAAGAACGCAGCCTGGGCGAATGAGCACACCATCTCCGATTGTGGAATTGCTAATCACGGAGTAGGAGCGAACGCGGCAGTCACTGCCAATGCGAGTCTTGCCTAGAATCTGCACGAACGGTTCGACGACAGTATCCGCGCCGATCTCGACGTCGCAATCGATCACACAGGTTTCAGGATAGAAAATCGTCACACCATCGGCCATCAATTGCCGGCACTTGGCCATCCGCAAGTGATGATCGAGGTCGACGAGCTCGGCGCGCGTATTGCTGCCCAGAACTTCATGGGGATCGCTTGCTACTACCGCCGTCACACGTTGCTTCGCTTTACCCAAGATCGCTGCCATGTCGGTGAGATAGAACTCGCCGTGGGCATTGTCGTTGCTTAGTTCGTCGATATGCGCGAAAAGAACCTTCGCATCGAAGGCGTACGAGCCTGAATTGATCTCACGGGTCTTGCGTTGCGCAGGAGTCGCTGATTTCTCTTCGACGATCGCCCGCACGGCAGGGCTGTTTTTGCTCTTGCGGATAATTCTTCCGTAACCGGTGGGGTCCTCCAGCTGCGCAGTCAGAATCGTCATCGCCGAATGTTTTGACGCATGAGAGTCACGGAGCTTCTCGATGGTTTGCGGACTGATCAATGGAGCGTCCCCATAAAGTACGATGACCTGGTCATAGGGGGCCAAAGCTTCCCGCGCGATCATCAGAGCATGGCCGGTGCCGCGCTGTTCTTTTTGCAAGACGAAGTTAATTCCGGTCTGTGCGACAGCTTGCCGAACGCGATCCGCTTCATGGCCAATGACGGCGAAAACATCCTTCGCCGGCACCACCTTCGTCGCTGCAGAGATGACGTGGGCGAGTAACGGTTTTCCCCCGACCTCATGCAACACTTTTGGATGTTTAGACTTCAGGCGGGTGCCCTTCCCCGCCGCCATAATGGCGATGGCGACACGCGGAGCGCGATGTGAGGGGTTGCGGCTGCTCTTTTCCTTTGGCATTCGATCCAATATACCGCGAGACTCTCGTCCGCCGCAGCGAATCCCGCCCAGATCCCTCTAACCACTGAACATTGCAACATAGATCAGGGGAAGTTGGCTTTGAACCGGCCGCGCACATCTGCTACTTTTGCGAATGATGAAAAGGCCAGTCCTCATTGTGATCGACATGCTGAATGATTTTCTCGATCTCTGGGAAGCGACATCCCGGCGGCGCTTAACGGAATCAATCAATGAACTTGTCGGCGTCATTCGCGGGGCTGACCGGCCAATTATTTGGGTTCGGCAGGAATTTGAGCCTGATCTTCGAGACGCGTTTCCTGAGATGAGAGCAAAAGGCATCCGAATCACGATCAAGGGAACCGTCGGTTGTCAGATCGTGCCGGAACTCGCCACCGATTCATCCGATGTGACCATCGTCAAGAAGCGCTACAGCGCATTCCATGGAACCACCTTAGATGAATTGCTCGCGCGTCTTCAGCCGGACGCGCTTATTCTCGCAGGAATCAATACTCACGCTTGCATCCGTACCGCGGCGATTGATGCCTACCAGAGAGATTGGCCGGTTGTCGTGGCATTTGATTGCGTAGGCTCCTATGACAAGGAGCATCATGAAATCTCCCTTAAATATATGGCTGGAAGGATTGCGTCGGTTATGACGAACGAGCAAATTCGGGCGTCGTTGCAAGTCGGTGAACGCCTCGGCTAGCGCTCGTTATCGGCGGAGGGCAACTTCTCGACTATGTGCTTGTAGTGTGGCGCTTCGAAGCCGACGGCTCATTCGACCGTGCCCGCACGGCTAGTTCCATCAGATCGCGGGCAATCCGATCGGTGGCGTGGCGGGCCACCTCGCCTTCGTCCAAATAGTCGCCAATCACAGGAGTGACGCCGAGTTCCTTGATGGCTCCTTGGTCGACAACGACCTGGGTCGCACCCTCAAGTGCATACTTGGCCTTTAATTGTGCCGAGATGTGTCTCTGGTTGAGAAGCGCGTAGTCGAAAATGCGCGTCTGGGCGTGGCCATTGAGCGCTTGAATATGGTCGGCGGCCGTGCGTCCGATACTTTCATTGGCCTGAGTCATCAGGTTACAAATGTAAACCTTGGTTGCCGGAGAATCGGCGATTGCCTTGGCAATGCCGCGCACCAGCAGGTTTGGAATCAGGCTGGTAAACAGCGAACCAGGGCCGATCGTGATCAGGTCGGCGCGGGCAATGGCCTCCAGAGTCTGGGGAAGCGGGCCGGCATCGGGCGGGACCAGGAAAAGTTCCTTAATGCGGCCCTTGCTGGCCGTAATCTTGGTCTCTCCGCGGACGCGCGTTCCATCCTCCATAAGAGCTTCCAATTCGACGTTCGAAGTCGTGGCAGGATAGATGTGTCCGCGAGTAACCAGAATCTCAGACGACAACCGGACGGCCTCACTGAAATCTNTAGTGATCGAAGTNAGAGCNGCGAGAAAGAGATTNCCGAAGCTGTGCCCCTCGAGTCCAGATCCTTTAATGAATCGATGCTGAAAGAGTTTGGAGAGCAAAGCCTCATCTTCGGAAAGAGCAACGATGCAGTTGCGGATGTCGCCGGGCGGCAACATGTTCAATTCCTTGCGCAGCCGACCGCTGGAACCGCCATCGTCCGTGACGGTTACCACGGCGCAAAGATCCGAGATCTCCGGCTTGCCCGATTTCAATGCGGGTCGCTCGGCAGACGGACTGACGTAGCACTTCAGGCCCTTCAACAGTGTGGAAAGACCAGTCCCGCCGCCAATTGCAACTACGCGGAGGCCAACCCCTGCAGGGGCAGAAAGCTGGCGCGACGAGGGGTCGGGCTGTTCGTTGGAGTAGCCCATGCGGGCCGCCTAGAGATCCTCATCAGCATCGGCCGGGGAGGGTAGCTCAGCCCCAGGATCGGGATACAACAGCTCCGTGAAACGCGGGTCTTCGGCCAGATTCTGAAAGTCGGAGTCGTTGCGCGCCTGAAAGCGGAGTCCGGGATTCAGATGGATTGCCTCGTCCAGATGGCGCAGCGAATCTTCGACATGGCCCGTAAGGCAATCCAGCGCGGCCAAACCGTATGCAACGTAATCGGCTTTGGGCGCTTGCTTCGTTAGTTTGTCCAAGTGCTCGCGGGCGCTCACGTAGTCGCCGACGTTCATCAGGGAAATGGCGTAGTCGTAATGCTCTTCGGGGCTCTTGAACTGGTTGACCGCGCGCTCTGTTTGTTGGTTGCACGCGTTCATGTGAACCGAGGCGCGATCCGCCAACTCCTTGCTGGGGCCAACCACGACCTTCTGGAGGTAGGTTTTCGCTTTGTCAAACTTGTGCTCTTGCATGGCCCGTAAGCCCGCTTCGTAATTTTGCACAGCCTGTGCAAAACGAGGGTCGTCTCCAACCGATTTCTTGGGTGTCGTCTTTTGTGCCATCTGCAAAACTCTTCCTGTACTCTTCGTAAGCATCCCTCTTATCTTAGCTTTGGGTTGAAAGTCATCAACCTGCTCTGACAGTTCTCATGCAATCCGGCAGCGCCTCTACTGCCCAGGGTGGTGCATGCCGAATATTCACCTGTGGAAAACCAAATTCCGGATGCGAGCAGTTTAGGCGCAGGTTTCTAAGATCGTCAATTCAAAGCGCCTGCCCATCCTGCTAATTCATCGAGGCGGTTGCTTCCAGGTTCACCTGCCGCCACTCACCCTGCATAATCCCTTTGCGGATCTGGGACGCACTCTTGCCCTTCTGCGACTCGAAATAAGAATAATACAACTCCTTCAGGCAAGTGGCACAGCCAGCGCCATGCGCGCTCTCAAAGCAGCTATGCAGGCTGTTATGCCCCATCCGGTCGCAATAGCAATAGCAAGGCTGCTGATGCAGCACGACGGGTATCTTCGCCGCCAAATCGTAGGCGTGAGTCTGATAAGGATATTGAGCATTCTCAGCCCACAATTGCTCCTTACCCAGGATGGGAGGGAGCTTGGCGCCTTTCGCCGGCGGACCCGCATTGTAGGCGGGAACCACGCCCTCCTGCTGGGATGTGGCCCAGGGAGCCGATACGGTCAGTGTGAGCAGGAAAAGAACAGCCAGTACCAGTCCGCGCTTCAGCATAATCCGGCTCCTCGTTCTAAATACTGTGATATTGTAACCCGAATCCGGCAGCCGTAGTAGTTAGGGGCCCTCGGCTCGCGTCCGGCAAAAAGGTATCTGCCGTGGAAGGCCCGGTCCGTATAGAATTAAGAGATATCATGCCCGGACAGGCGGACGGCACAGAACCCAGCGCAGTCCATGATGGCAAGCCGCTTCTGGCTGCGCCGTCGCGCGCCATGGTGCTATCCGTCTGGCTGCGCGATCTGATTATCTCGCTGGCCATTTCCTGTTTCATCATCATCTTCCTGTACCAGCCGGTCAAAGTCGAGGGCACCAGCATGATGCCGTCACTTGAAGATCAGGAACGGATTTTCGTCAATAAGTTTGTTTACCGGTTGGAGCCGATCGAGCGCGGCGATATCATTGTGTTCCGCTATCCGCGAGACCCCTCGAAGAGCTTTATCAAGCGAGTGATCGGTTTGGCCGGCGACCGCATCCAGATTGATGCCGGCCGGGTGTTTGTGAATGGCAAGCCCATTGATGAAGAGTACGTGCCGCGCGCCTACGAAGATGAGCGCTCGTACGCTGAAGTCATAGTTCCGCCGGACAGTTATTTCGTCCTTGGCGATCATCGCAGCTTGTCGAACGACAGCCGCGACTTCGGACCGGTCGGTCAGAGCTATATATACGGCAAAGCAGTCTTCGGTTACTGGCCCATGGACAAGATGGGCCGCGTGCGGTAGATCTTCCAGCCCTTAAAGAATGACTCCGGGCCACGAGAAATCTGCGGTTGTCCTTTGCTTAGATTTCTTTCGCGTCACCAAACAAAAATGCAGAGATTGTCTTGGCTGATTCAAACTTGCCTGCTAGAATCTCTAAAATCCACTCCCTGGAGTACGAATGCAGGCGATCCTTGCGCTGGAGGATGGCAGAATCTTCCGCGGCAAAGGCTACGGAGCCAAAGGCGAATGTTACGGGGAAGTTGTTTTCAATACTTCCATCACCGGCTATCAGGAAATTTTCACCGATCCTTCC